>Ga0114970_10001730_pt1 | contig 16324 bp, 11 predicted proteins | sample M_140205_XF_Meta_FD_87030 | JGI IMG/M metagenome (GOLD analysis project Ga0114970, IMG submission 87030) | Freshwater microbial communities from Lake Montjoie, Canada to study carbon cycling - M_140205_XF_MetaG | ecosystem: Environmental > Aquatic > Freshwater > Lake | place: Lake Montjoie... | reverse complement strand
CTCGGAGAAAGGGTAATCATCTTCACCGGGGCGCTTGCGCTGTTGGCAAGGTACGGGGTGACGGCAGCGGCAAGGCCGACTTTCAGGAGATGGCGTCTGGTTGAGGGCATCGGTTTATTTTAGCGACACCGTGACACCAGATTGGGGCGCGACTTCTTCAGTTCTGCTTTTTTAATTCTTCGATCAGGGCGGGGACGACCTGGAAAAGATCGCCCACAATACCGTAATCGGCTACTTCGAAGATGGGGGCTTCGGGGTCCTTGTTGATGGCAACGATGACCTTTGAGCCCTTCATGCCGACGAGGTGCTGGATGGCGCCGGAGATGCCGACCGCCAGGTACATCTTCGGGGCGACCGTCTGGCCGGAGCTGCCGACCTGGCGCTCCATGGGGAGCCAGCCGTTGTCGCAGATGGGGCGCGATGCGGCGAGTTCACCGCCGAGGGCGTCGGCGAGTTCCTGGACGATGTGGATGTTGTCCTCTTCGCGGATACCGCGCCCTACGCTCACAATGATGGGCGCGGCGGTGAGGTCAATGGCTCGGGCGGATTCGCGGAAACGCTCCTGCGGTTTGGTGCGGATCTGGGCAGCTTCCAGGACGACCGAAACGGCTTCAATTTTGGCGGTACCTGCGGCCAGGGAATCGGCACGGAAGGCCCCCGCCTGAACGGAGGCGAAGTAAGGACCTTCGCCGTTGAAGTGAACATCGGAGGCGATTTTTCCCTGGAACAGCTGGCGTACCAGAACGACCTTGCCGTTTTCCACTCTGTGGCCAACGACGTCGCTGACGAGGACCCGGTCGAGCGAAGTTGCGAGGCGCGGCGCGAAGTCGCGAACCTGGTAGGTGTGCGGGAGCAGAACGTACGTGGGACTGTGGGCCGCAATCAACTGGCGGAGGGCCAGGACGTAGCCGTCAGGGGTGTATGCGGCCAGCAGGTCATGGCTGAGAATGTGAACGGCTGCCAGCTGAAACTGTGAAACGGCCTGCGCGGCGGTTTCCGCACCTGCACCCAGAAGAGCCGCGTAGACGGGTTCCCTGAGTTCGCTGCCCAGCTTTTGCGCAGCCGCAAGGGCTTCCAGCGACATCTTGTGAAGCTGGCCTTCGCGTTGTTCCAGAACTGCAAGAATACCGCTCATATGACCCTCGCTTCAAAACGGAGTTTTTCCACCAGTTTGGCCGCAGCTTCTTTGGGGGAATCGTCAAAAATCCGGGATTGTTTGGTTTTCGGCGGCACGTAGAGGCGCGACACGGTAATGGAAGGAGCAGCAAGCCCGCCGAGTTCATCGGCGGTGAGGAGCTTGATTTCCTTGGTCTTGGCCTTCTTGATGCCCATCAGCGTGGCGTAGCGGAGCCGGGTGGCACCGGACTGGATGGTGAGCAACGCGGGGAGAGGCATGTCCACGTTCTGGAACCAGCCATCTTCGAGTTCCCGGCGGACGCGAATCCCGGCCCCTTCCGTCTCAATGTTCATGATGAGGGTGGCGTGGGGCAGGCCAAGAAGTTCGGCCAGAATGACACCGGTTTGGCCGTAGCCAAGATCGTCAGACTGGAGGCCAGTGAGAACAAGATCCGGCTGTTCAGCTTCGAGGGCTTTGGCGAGAAGGCGCGACAGCACCAGGGGGTCGCCTGCGGCAGCCTCGTCGACTTCGAGATGCAGGGCGCGGTCAGCGCCTTTGGCGAGGGCTTCGCGGATGGTCTGGGTGGCCCGGTCGGGACCGGCACAGAGGACGATGACTTCCCCGCCCTCCTTTTCCTTTAGCTGGAGACCAGCTTCGAGGGCGTAGGCGTCTGGTTCGTTGATTTCGAAGGAAAGATCGGAATCTTCGATCCAGCTGGCTTCCGCGTTGACCTTCAGCAGACTATCCCGTGCGGGGACCTGCTTGATGGCGACAACGATTTTCATTTACTTGTTACTCCGTGAATCTTTTGAAGATGAGAGCGCCGTTGGTGCCGCCGAACCCAAACGAGTTGGAGAGGGCGTAGTCGATTTTCATGGGGCGAGGTGTTTTCGGGATGTAGTCCAGATCGCAGCCGGGGCCAGGGTTTTCGAGGTTGGCAGTGGGCGGGGCTACCTGATGCCGGATCGCCATCACGACGATGCCGGCTTCAATGCCACCAGCGCCACCGAGGAGGTGACCTGTCATGGACTTACTGGAACTGACGGCGACTTTCCGTGCATGATCGCCCAGCGCCCGCTTGATGCCGATGGTTTCCGACAGGTCATCGACTGTTTTGGTGGAAGTCACTGCCAACATATCGACGGGATCCACAAACGCCCGCTGAATCGCTCTTGTTTCGGCCAGGTCACCAACCGGCGTTGACGTCCCGTGAGCATTGATGTAGTCGATCTGATCAGGATTGAGTTTGGCGTCACGGAGCGCCGCCCGCATCACGCGGAAGGCTCCTTCTCCGTCTTCCGGGGGCGAGGTAAAGTGATAAGCGTCACCACTCATGCCGTAGCCTACGATTTCAGCCAGAATGTTCGCGCCACGCCGTTTTGCGTGCTCAAGTTCTTCAAGAATGAGGACGCCGGAGCCTTCGCCAACCACAAAACCATCACGGTCCGCGTCAAAGGGACGAGAGGCGTGGGCCGGGTCGTCATTCCGCTGGCTCATGGCACGCATGGCGGCAAAGCCACCGATACCGAGGGGCGTAATGCAGGCTTCCGCACCACCGCAAATCATCACGTCAGCGTCATCGCGCTGGATGATTTTAAACGAATCACCGATGGAGTGGGCGCTGGTGGTGCAGGCAGTAGCGGTGGCTGAGTTCGGCCCTTTGGCTTTGTTCCTGATGGAGACAACCCCGGACGCCATGTTGATAATGACGGCAGGGATGAAGAAGGGGGAGATACGGCGGGGACCGTGTTCGAGCAGATTGCGGTACTCCCGCTCAATGACTTCGAAGCCCCCGATACCACTGCCAATGCAGACACCGGTCCTCTCGGCGAGTTCCTGGCTGGTGACTTTGTAGCCGGAATTGGCCATAGCTTCGTCGCTGGCGGCCACAGCCATTTGCATGAACCGACCCATCTTTTTGATTTCCTTCTTTTCAATGAACTTAGAAGGATCGAAGTGATGAATCTGACCTGCAATCTGACAATTGAAGGCTGCTGCGTCGAAACAGGTAATGGGGGAGATCCCGTTCCGGAGCTCCATCAGGCCATTCCAGGTTTGTTCGGTGGTGTCACCGATCGCGGTCAGGAGACCTACGCCGGTAACTACAACTCTACGGGAAATAACGTTCTCCTTAGATGATGCACATGGGAACTCATGCACATCGGAACTGATCTCCACATCCGCCACCGGCCCCGCAATGAAAAAGGGAGAGAGGCCGCACGTATCCAGAGATCGTGCTTGTTGGATGCTGCAGTGCCCGCAACGGTCGCAACTTGACCGGAGGTTGGTTCTCTCCAGTTGCGAGAGACCTCCGGTTCGGGGTTGGTGGAGAGGTGAGCTTAGTCTTTTTTCTTGCCTTCGATGTACGTCACGGCGTCTCCGACCGTGCCGATCTTCTCAGCGTCTTCGTCCGGGATTTCGAGTTCGAAAGCCTCTTCGAACGCCATCACGAGTTCGACGATATCGAGGGAGTCTGCACCCAGATCGTCCACGAAAGAGGCCTTGTTGTCGACCTGGCTCTCATCAACGCCCAATTGCTCCACAATGATCTGCTTTACTTTTTGCTCAACAGCTGATGCCATAACTTTCTCCACTATAGCCTGGGGGGTCGCGCGGGACCTAAATTTTTACACCCCTGAGTTTGCGCGCGAGGCGGCCAAAAGAACGCGAAGTTTCGATTCTACACCATTGGACCAGACATGGGCAGGGGCAGTTCATGCAGAACCGGCAGCAGCACCCGAATGTGCAACGATACATACATCCCCACCGAGATCACAGTTGTTCTGATTGATACGCGAAACCCTTTGAATATAGGGTCCGCAGCCCGAGCTCTGGCCAATTTTGGCCTCACTGACCTTCGCCTCGTAAATCCGTACGATGTTGCGTTTCGGGAAGCGGTGTCCGCAGTAGGCGGGGCTCCCGTCCTGCAGGCGGCCCGAGTCTTTGGGACCCTGGCCGAAGCGCTGAAAGATTGTTCTCTGGTGATCGGGACCGCTGACGGACAGCGCCGGATACCGCAACATCCGGTGGATCGACTGGAAACCGGGATGGCCAGGGCTATCGGGCATCAGGGTCGGGTGGCGATCTTGTTTGGTTCGGAGAAGTTTGGGCTATCGAATGAGGACATGAGCTTCTGCCACTCGCTGATCCGCATTCCTACAGTTCCGGAAACACCCTCCATGAATCTGGGCCAGGCGGTGGCTGTTTGCCTGTATGAAATGATTCGGGACGGGAATGCGGTCCCGGTTCAGGCAGCGTTTGAGGCACCCCAGGGGGCTGACGCGGAGAATATTACGGAGATGCTGCGGGAAATTCTGGTGCTGGCCGGATTCACCAATCGGACGACAGCCTCATCGACGAATGAGAAAGTACGTCGCTGGGTGCGGCGGCTGCGGATCAGCCACCGCGATGCACCACTGGTGATGGGGATTTTGCGACAGATTCTCTGGAAGTTCGGCCAGCGGTAGAGCGGCGATTTAGACGGCGACGAGGTCTGACTGACTGGACTTCATGCGGGCTTTCGCGGCATATAGCTTTTGGTCAGCCCGGTCGAGAAGTTGCTTGCCGGACTCCTTGCCATTCCACTCCACCACCCCCATGCCCGCAGTCACCATGACCTTTACCTGTCGGGAACCTGCGTCGAGAGGGTACTCGCGGAATGCCGAGTGGCGAACTCGACTAGCTCGGGACTCGGCCTCGACGACACCACCATCCACAATGACGACGAATTCGTCGCCGCCCCATCTGCCAACGAGATCGCTCGCTCGAAGCTGATTTCGGAGTTCGGTGGCAAACTGGGTGAGCAGACTGTCGCCCGCGACGTGCCCCAGTTGGTCATTCACCTGCTTAAAGCCGTTCAGGTCCAACATGATGAGCGAGAAGACGCAGCATGCCTGAATTCGGCGCTCCAGATGTTCCTCGAACGAGCGGCGGTTGGCAAGATGGGTCAGAGAGTCGAGGGAAGCCGTCACCTCCACTTCAGCCAGCTTGGTACGAAAATGTTCTACCTGCGCTGAGAGCTGCTTTACCGCGCTCTTATTCTCTTCCGCCAGCTTATCCATACAGGATTTAAGCGCGGCAGTGGTATCCAGGATAGACCGGCGAATCGGGGCGAGATCTTTCATGTTGGCACTGGAACGAAGCCTGGACGTGAGATCGCCAACCTGGCGGCCATATTTTTCGTCACGCTTGCCTATACTCTCTGCGGCCCGCGCGACACCGTTCATGATTTCCTTAATTTCCCGCTCGTTCTCGGTATGAAAGTGTAGCGCCCGAACAGCCCAGGCGTCCAGGTCAGTGCGGATCGTATCCCGAAGGTCCTGCGGAACCGACGGGGGTAAATCGTGTTCCAGTTTTTCCCGGGTCGCCTGAAGGGTGCGAATCAGTTCGGTGCCGACGCCGGGAACGGCTTTGCCGGCAGACTCGCTGAGGGCAGAAAGAAGTTCGCAATAGGCCGCAGTCCCGCCAATCGCAGTGGGTGGTGCCAATACAACGGAGGGTGGAGCTGACGGCACACCATCAATATGTTCTCTTAGTGAAATCATCCAGGCCATAGAAAAGTTTTCTCTGAGGATTCTTATCGGCAGAAAGCGGAGAAAACTTTGCAGAAAACTGGAGTTATTGCTTACTAAGACGTTTGTAGTACTCGGCCACTGCCGAAGCATAGCCCGGCGGCGTGTTGCGCGGGCTGGTGCTGCGGACCGAACCGTCGTTGGCGTCCAGTTTCCGGCGGAGCAGAAGCTCCATCTGATCCAACGCCGGCATGACCTGGCCATTGATGACCTGATCGAGCTGGCCGTTGGTTGCCCAGCGCTTTGGATCCAGTTGCTGCGCCTGACGCGCCAGTTCCTGGTATTCGCGGTTGAGGTCACGGTCGCCCGAGACGTCATTGCGGAGTCGGCCCATGTCGCGCATGAGTTCGGCGTAGGCCTGGTCGGCCTGTGCCTGGGTCTGGATACCGTTCCCGTTGCGGGGATCCCCGGCGTTGCCACCAAGCTGGCGGGCTTCATCGAAACGTCCGGGGCCACCGTTGAATTGCCCGTTGTTGGGGCCACCGTACCCACCGCCATTCATGCCACCGTTGCGATTGCCACCAACCTGGTTCCCGGCACCGCCACCGCCCTGGGGTGAGTTCCCGGCCTGCTGGCCTTGCCCTTGCCCTTGCCCTTGACCTTGACCTTGGCCTTGACCTTGACCTTGACCTTGGCCTTGACCTTGACCTTGACCTTGTCCCTGCTGCTGGCCTTGACCCTTCTGACCGCCCTGCTGCCCATTGCGCGCCTGCTGCTGGCCCTGTCCCTGCTGCTGTCCCTGCTGCTGGCCCTGGCCACCCTGGCGCCCGTTCTGGGCTTGCTGCCCGCCTTGCTGGCCCTGACCCGGCTGATTCCCCTGCTGGCCATTCCGATCCTGGCCATTTCGACCGTTCTGCCGATCGAGGGCACCGCGAGCCAGTTGCTCCATATTACGGCGGATACGTTCGGCCTGATTTAGGGCCTGCTGCATTGCCTGTTGACTGCGATCATCACCGGCATCCTGCCCGGGCTGGCCCTGCTGGCCGGCCTGTGACGCCAGTTTCTTCAGTTCGTCCTTCAGATCATTGAGCGAACGCGTGACAGGGGCTTCGCGCATGACGGCGTACTGGCCGTAGCCCTGACGAAGTGCGGCCTCCGTCCACTCCATCTTGCTTTGGACTTCATCCTGCTGGCTCTTCCCCATCGCATCGCGGAGTTTTTTCGCGGCATCGGGCTGGGCTCCACCAAGACTACGGGTAGCCTGCTGCATCTGCTTCTGCAGTTGCTCGTAGTTCTCCCGCATGCCCTTTTTCTCATCGGCCATCTGCTGGGCTGCCTGCTGGTTTTCCTGACCCTGGCCGAAGTTCTTACGGAGGCGCTGTTCGTAATCCTGCTGTTGCCCGGCGAGAGCCTCGGCTTTGTTCGCGAGGTCGGCCATTTCCGTGCCATTTTGCTGGCTGCGCATGGACTGGATGGACTGCTGTGCCTGCTTCAGGCGTTCGGCAGCGCGCTGGGCTTCGGACTGTCCGGCGGCACCTCCCTGCTGGCCGGGCTGGCGGGCGGAAGCGGCAGAGCTCATGTCGCGGGTAGCCTGTTCGAGCTGGCGGATGGCCTGCTCCAGTTGCTGGCGGCTGGCCTGTTCCTGGCGGGACATGGGCCGATTCGTCGCCTGTTGCTGCTGCCCCTGTTGATTCCGCGCATTCTGCTGACCGGACTGCTGACCGGACTGGCCCGATTGACCGGACTGTCCCTGTTGACCTTGTTGACCTTGCTGGCCCTGTTGGCCTTGTTGACCTTGCTGGCCCTGTTGGCCTTGCTGACCCTGTTGGCCTTGCTGCCCCTGCTGGCCTTGCTGACCCTGCTGGCCCTGTTCCCCACGCTGCAATTGCTCCATTTCGCGACGAAGCTGTTCGGCTTCGCGACGCAACATTTCCTGCTGCCAGCGCTGCTGAGCTAACTGCTGCGGATTCGGCTGTTGTTGCTGCTGGGCGAGTTCCTGCTGGCGGCGGGCCAAATCGGCGAGCTTCTTCATCGCTTCGTCAACAGCCTGCTGCTTCTGCTCCTGTTGGGAGCTGGCATTCGATTCGTACTGGTTCTTGTCCTTGTCCAGTTCCAGATCAAACAGATTGGCCAGATCGCGACCGGCCCCCCCACCACCGCCTCCGCCCCCCCCGCCACGGCTCTGCTGAACCTGAATATCCCGGAAGGTGGATTCGGCACGCAGGAGGTGCTGCAACGCCTGCTGTTCGGGAGTGAGCGCATCCTGGAAGGCCTGTGCCTGCAGCTTTTCCACTGCGGGCGTCATGGCGGCAATGGCCGCGTCCATTTCCTTTACGAACTGCGAAACGGCAGCTCCGGCCGAATCGAGTTGCCTGGCTCGGGTACGATCTGCGAGTGATTTCGCCTGATCGCGCAATTTACCCTGCACTTCAGAAAGGTACTTGGCATTTTCCGCCGCAGCGGCTTTCGCCTTCGAATCACCCTTTACCTGGTTAAAGGTAGCGGCGATGATTTCTTTCTGGCGCTCGGAGATCTGCTGTTCCTGTTCGCCGCCCATACCGCCGCCGCCACCGCCGCCCTGCTGGGACTGGGTGTAGTTGAATTCGAAGGGAACGGCCTGGATGAAGAACATATCCGTTTTCGAGGAGTTCTTCCCGTCTTTCGCCGTGGCGTAGATGCTGACGATGTCGCCCGGAACGAGTTTGAAATCTTCCATGGCCAGAAGGGTGCTGGCTTCGAACTTCTTCGCGCCCTTCTGCTTCAACATGTTGATAGTTTTTTCGGGAGCGCCATTGACGGAATAGTGGAGGTCCAGTTCCTGCAGCGGATATTCGTCCTCTGCGGTGAGTTCCACGAGGACTTCCTCAATCGGGCTGACCTTGGCATCGCGACCGGGCTTCGTGATCTTCACTGTGGGCGGCGAAACCTTGCGCGCTTCAATGAAGTAATCGTCCGTCAGCCGAACAACTTCGCCGTGATCCAGCACGGAGAGGTGGTAGGTTCCGTCCTTATCGATGGTGACTTTGGCGTTGGTCTTGTTGTTGGTGGTATCCGGCAGATCGAGGGGCTTTACCCCTTCAATGAGCAACTGTGCCCCGTTCAGAGGACGATCCGTCTGGATTTCCAGAGACGCCACCGTTCCTTCCACGGCACGGAGATCACCCCCTGGGTCTTCCGTCTCGGGCGCAAGGCCGGTCCAGCCAGGGAAAGCGTACGTGACCTTAATGTTCTTCACGGACGGCAGATCAACGGTATGGATCTTGTATTCGCTGGAGCGCAAACCTCCGGCCATGACGTAGTACGCCACGTCTTCCGGGAGGCCAACAAACATAAAGCCGTAACCCGCGCCGCCTTTTTGCGATTCCATGGGAGCTTCTTCCCACTTACCGGAACTGGCGTACTTCACAAAAACACTGGCCTTCGCGGCGGTGAAGCCGTTCAACTGAGCCGACACAATCACATCGGTACGGCGGCGAATTGTCTTCGAGCCGGGTTCAACTGTAATGGAATAAAGCGGCTTGGCAGCGTCCTTCGGATAGCTTCCCCATAAAAGCTGGGTTCCATGGCCCATAACACCAGGGCCCCAGAACATCAGCCAGGCAAGAACACCAGCGGCAACGGCAGCCCCGGAAGCGAACCGAAAAATCAGACTGCTGGTAACCACCTGTTCGGGCTCTGCGTTGCGCGCCACCCGCAGGGCGTCTGCGGCCAGAAGGGGGAGGAAAGGGTCAGCCGCATTGGTCTTTTGTTTTTCGGTAAAGGTGAGCAGGCGCTGGTCGAAGTCGGGATGCTTGTGTTCCGCATCCTGGGCCGCGCGGCGGCGGTTCATCTTCATCAGCGGCACCACGAGCGCGACTGCCACGGCCGCACCAATGCCCACAAAGAGCGCGAACCTGCCGACAAGCAGCGTATTGGGCGTAAAGTTGGCCCACAGCAGGATACCGACGACGGCCAGCGTCAGCAGGAGTGCGGCACCCGCGACGGCGGCGGCACCACGCGACCAGGTGGCCCAGCGGAGACGTTTCTCCAGGCGGTCCAGATACTGTGAAAGGCTCTCAAGAGGATTCATGCCGTTTCCTTACCGGCCAGATGCCGGTTACCCAATACCGATTCGGCGACCGCCAGCATCGCAAGCAATGCGAGCACCCACCACCAAAGTTCCGATTTGACCTCGCGCGTGTTCGATCCCGCCGCCGTTACACCCGACGTCTTCGAGGCTATTCCTGTATTTTTCCACAATTCGACCGTCTCCGCGGGGACGACCGTAAAATCTGATTCGCGGCGGTCCGCATTGACGGCTGCCAGTTCCTGCCGACCGTTGGCGCGGCGGATTTCAAAAAAGCCCTCCGAGGGGAACTGATAGTTCGTGGCTTTCGACGATTCCGAGAGCGTCATCATCCGTTTGCCATCAGGGCCGAGGATCTCGACCGGCACATTGCGCTCGCGGACACTGCGAAGTTCCACAAACGAACCGACGCGATAGGCCCCTCGACCGGAACCGACACCGCCCATTTCGTGGGTGGTTTGCTCCAGGAAGGGCAGCCAAATGGGCTGCAGGGGGAGATTGTTGGCGATATTGTCAAACGCGGAAGCGAAGACGAGGACGTGGCCTTCACCGATCTTGCGATCCACGAAGAGGGGAAGGCCATTCGCCAGACGAGCCGCAATGCGGGTGTCGGGCGATTCCTGTGGGGTCTGGAGTTTCACGTACTGGAAGATCTGAACGGAATCCCAACTGGCGGAGCCACGGGAAGAACTGAGTGAGAAGGCGGGGTATGAAGTATCGATCTGCGCGACGGTCTGGACGGGCTCGTCGCCGGTGATCGTGTGAATTTGCGTAACCGGAAAACCCGCCACCGGAATATTGCGACCGGGCGTGGCGTAGCGACCGAGCGAGATCATCACAGACCCACCGCCCTGCACAAATTTCTCCAGGTTGTCTTCGAGGCTCCGCGGCAAGGGCCCGGGGTCAGCCAGAATGGCAAAGGCGAATTTGGACATATCCACATTGGCGGCCTGGTCGGGGGTGCGGGAGTCAACCGTGAAGGCGGCGTCAGTGGCGGATTCGAGAGCCGTTTTCACGTAGAGAGTGCTGGCTGAATCGTTGGCCGAATGGAGGAGGAGGGCGGGTTTTGGATCGGCACGTTCCACGGAGAAGAACCAGTGGTCATCCTGGGGGAAGGCGTCGGCGGCATCCAGGCGGATTTCGCATTTTGTAAGACCGTAGGGGACGTCGAGCGTGAGGAACTCGGCCACCGCCCGGCCACCGGGGGTAATTTTCACCTGCTTCGTTTCCACGGTCTTGCCATTGGCGACAAGGGAGACGGTACGGGTGGCCATGTCGCCGCCCCAGGAGGCGATGGTGGCCAACGTGCGAACTTTTTTCGTGTCAAACACCCGGCGAGGAGCATCAACTGCTTCGATGGTCCAGTTGGGTATGAAGCCCTCCCCGACATTGTGGACATTGAGCCTGGTGCCGTCATTCAGGCGCAAATCGGCAAAGCTGGCGGGGAGAGAGGATTTCTGCAGATCGGTAAAGATGTGGGCATCCACGTTCGTCTTGTAGCCTTCACTGGTGGAGCGAAGGACGCGGGCGATTTCAGCGTAGGAACTGGCGTCGTCACCGGGTTCGATAGCGGAAACGGCAGCGCGGAGGGTCTGCTTGTCACCAGTCATGTCGGTGACCAGTTTGGCGGGGCCGCCAAACGTGACCACCTGACCCCGGTCGGCATCGCCCAGCCTGGCGATTTCGGCGAGAGCCTGCTGTTTTGCCTTCGCGAAAGCCCCGCCCCGACGCATACTCAGCGAGTTATCGAGGGCGAATACAAGGGTCTTTGCGGAAGTCAGACTCACAGCCCCGGACGTTGAGATGTAAGGCCGTGCGAAGGCCAGCACGAGGAGCAGAATGAACAGGCAGCGGAGGGCGAACAGCAAGAGGTGCTTGAGGCGGCGATGTTTTACCGAACTCTGCGTCCGCTTTTCGAAAAACATCAGCGAGCTGAACTTTACCGGCGTCTGCTGATATTGCTGCAAAAGGTGGACGAAGATCGGCAAGCCGACCGCCGCCGCTCCGGCGAGAAACCATGGTGTGAGGAAACCCAATTACCTTCTCCTCTGGCGAATTGCGAGATAGTTGCGGAGCCCCTGGTCGAGGGGCTTTGAGGTATCGAGGAAAACGTAGTCGAGACCCGCCGCGGCAGCTTTATCCGCCAGTTGCTTGCAGTGGTTATTGATTTTGTCGCGGTATTCGTTCCGGGCGTATTCGGGAGAAATCTCCATGGAGGAGTCGTCTTCCGCATCGACCAGAAGGACGGGATCGCGGAATTTTGGTGCCAGTTCGTTCGGGTCCAGAATGTGGAACATCACCACATCGTTGCCGCGGTAACGCAGAGGCTCCACCGTCTTGATGATCGAAGTCGGGTCGGCGTAGAAATCGGAAAGTACCACCACGATACTGCGGCGGCGGAGGTACTCCTGGAAATGGGCAAAGGGCTTGGCGAAATCGGTTCGCGTGCCATTTTCTGCCTGTTCGATGGTATGCAGGAGCCGCATGAGCTGACCCTGCCGCGTGGAAGGGGGGACATATGCCCGGACATCCTCGTCGAACACGATAATGCCGGCTGCGTCGCGCTGCTGCGACGACATGTAGATGAGCGAGGCGGCTGCAAAGCGGGCGTAATCCAGCTTGCTGATAATCCCGCCCTTGTACGGCACGGTGCCATAAGACATGGACGCGCTGGTGTCGAGCAGCACCAGCAGTTGCGAGTTCGTATCGCCCTTAAACCGCTTCAAATAGATGCGGTCGCTGCGGGCGTAAACGTTCCAGTCAACGTGGCGAAGGTCGTCCCCCTGCACGTACTGGCGGTATTCGGCGAACTCCTGGCTGAAGCCGAAGGTCGGAGAACGGTGCAGGCCGGCGACGAAACCATCGACTACCGTCTTGGCTACAAGATCGAGAGAGCCGATGGCTGCGAGGACCTGCGGATCCAGGAATCGCTGCAACATTTAGGGTCTGTTTACTCCCTGGGGGCCGGCTTCACCTGGAGAACCTGGCGAAGCACATCATCCTGCGACACGCGATCCGATTCGGCATGGAAGTTGAGCAGAATACGGTGGCGCAAAATCGGGACGTAGAGTTCCCGAACGTCCTCGAAGCTGACGTGATAGCGGCCTTTCATGAGCGCACGGGCCTTGGCGGCCAGCACCAGGTTTTGTGCGGCGCGCACACTGCCACCGTAATTGACGTATTTTTTTACGACATCCGGGGCATTGGGATCTTTGTAGCGAGTGGCGCGAACGAGCTCGATGGCATGTTTCGCGACGGTCTCACTGATGGGAGTCATGCGGACCAGTTGCTGGAAGGAAAGAAGTTCTTCGCAGTTTGTGACAGAGTCCACTTTGGCGGCATGCGTGGTGGTGGTCAGGTCAACAACCTGGAGTTCCTGTTCAGCCGTCAGATAGTCGAGCAGGATATTGAACAGGAAACGGTCGAGTTGGGCTTCGGGCAGAGGATAAGTGCCTTCCAGCTCAATCGGGTTCTGGGTGGCCAGCACAAAGAACGGCGCGGGCAACTTGTAGTGATTGCCACGCACGGTGCAGGATTTTTCCTGCATGGCTTCGAGCAGGGCGGATTGCGTCTTGGGAGGCGTGCGGTTGATTTCGTCGGCAAGCAGAACGTTGGCGAAAATCGGGCCCTGCACAAAGGTCCACGTTCGATGGCCGGTGGTGGGGTCCTCCTCAATGATGTCGGTGCCGGTGATATCGGTCGGCATCAGATCGGGCGTGAACTGGATGCGTTTGAAGAGCATGCCCAGAATATCCGACATGGTGCGCACAAGGAGAGTTTTGGCGGTTCCGGGGAGACCAGTGATGAGGCAGTGGCCGCCCACATACAGGCCAATACGGACCTGTTCAATCACTTCGTCCTGGCCGACGATAACGCGCCGGACCTGCTGGACGATCTGGGCATCGACCTCACGGAAACGCGTAATCCGTGACATTAAAACATCGGGTTCAATTGGAGTGGTCTCGTATGTGGACATGAGTTCCTATGGTTTTGGGCCTTCGCCGCTCAGTTCGAGCAGCAACTTTTGGGCGGGCCGGAAATCCGGTGCCGCTTCGAGTGCGTTGAAAGCTTCCTCTCTGGCCTTGTCTTTTTGGCCCTGCGCGTTTAGTGCTCTTGCAAGATTGTAGTAACTACCCGCCATGTCAATGGGTTTGAGGGCGAGCTGGACGGTGTATTCCCGAACTGCTTTGGGTGCGTCGCCGGTGGCGAGAGACAGTTCAGCCAGTTTCGGGTGGAGCTGCTGGTCGAGGGGACTGATATAAAGGAGGCGCTCCAGAGCGGCAGCAGCTTCCTTTTTCCGACCTGCTTCGTCCAGAAGTTTGGAGAGTTCGAAGATGGGGGCGGAATCGCGGCCACCCTGCCTGGAGTATTTCTCGTATTCCGTGAGGGCGCAGGCCTTGTCGCCTTTTTTCATGCAGACCTGAGCGACGACAACGTAGGGAGTCCCTGCTTCCACGTAGTCGGGGTAGATGGCTTCCAGTTCCCTGCCCTTTTTGATGATCTCTTCGGTATTGGGGGTCGCTTCCCGTGCCATCTTGTTCAGTTCGCCAAGGCTCTTGGTAAAGAGCTCGAAGTTCTTCACGGTGGTGGCGGTTTCCTTGTCCACTTCGGCGAGGAAGTCTTTATCGAAGGCTTCCGGCTCCATGCCGAGTTGTTCGCGCAGAACATCAACTGTCGGGCGGTTTTTCGCGAATTGTTTGGCGATGTCGAGGAGCTTCTTTTCTCCCCAGCGCTGCGCGATGTAATCGCAGATACGGCCCGCCTGATAGTAAGAAACAATCACCTGCCCCGGATAGGACGGGTGGACAAAACCGCGGTCAATCTGGGCCACGGGCAAGAGCTTCTTGTCCCGAATCGCGGCGACAATATTGGGCGTCATACGGTCACCCCAATCCGCGTTCGTTGCGGATTCTTCGTGGACGGCAACACCTTCCGTGAACCAGCGCGGCACGCGGTAGTTCGTCAGGGTCAGCATGTAGACGTGGCTCAGTTCGTGCCACAGAGTTCCGGCCCAGTGGAATTCGCCCGGCGTGCGTCCGGAGGGACTATCCATCGCCACTACGTCGTTGAATGTCACACCCAGCGCGCCCAGGCCAGGCAGGCCCATGGTGCGAACGGCAAAATCTTCGTGGTTCGGATAGACTTCCAGCTGTACGGGCTTTGTCAGTTTGAACTCGTACTTCTTTTCGAAGACCGCCATCGCCCGAAGCAACTCGGACTCGAAGTAGGGCCGAAGGGCTGCGGCTTCCTTTTTATGCAGCTTGAGGATAGTAGTCGGCGTCGTGAAAGTTTCGTAGTCTTTGTACGTATCCATCAACTTCAGGGTGTTGACCGTTGCAGCATCGCGGTAGTGGGCATCGTAGGAGACTTCGAGTTCCACGCGGGCTTCGGCTTCGCGACCGAGGCGCATCAGGTTCACACCCAACTGAGCGTGCGATGTCCAGAGGGTTGGTTCGGCGGCAATGGCCTTCCTGTACCAGACGATGCCTTCTTCGTAACGACGATTCAGGACCAACAGATGGGCGATGAGTTCAAAACCCTTTGCCCGATTGTTCAGCTTCGGGGCCCAGGAGGATTCGCGGTCGGCGAGCAGATCCAAAGCGGTGTGGATGGCAATGGCACCCAGGGCGGTGGGTTCGATTTTGAGCGCGGCATCAGCCTCTTCGGCGGCCTTCTTGTGATTATCGTCTTCGAGCGCCATTCGCGCTTTAATTTCGTACGCGTGGTAGAGCTTCGGGTCGATTTCGAGAGCCTTATCAGCAGCTTCCGCAGCCTTGGGGTTAAACTCCGCAGCGAGGACGTCCGCTGTATAGAGATAGGCCAGGGCGTTCTTCGGATCGATTTCCAGGGCTTCCTGATAGAGTTTGACGGCCTCGCCCGGAGCGAATCTCTCGGCGAAAAGCTGGCCCCAGCGGACGCGGTAGTCAGCGTTCCCGGGATAGGCAGCCACCAGGGCTTTGAACAGATTGTTCGCGCTCTCGAACTCGCCTGCTTTCCAGAGGTCCTCAGCAGCCTTGAGGGTCGTCGGGTTGCCTGCTGATGACGCGGCGGGAGGGGGCGTGGTCGCTTTGCGCGGCGCCTGGGCGAAACACAGGCACGATGTCAGAGCAACAATGGCCACCGTGCGTCTCATTTGTCGATCTCGCTTTGGGTCCGCGCCAGGTCCAGCAGCAGCGCATTCATCTGCCGGCGGTAATCCTCGGGAGCCATCAGATCTTTCTGGTACTTCAGAGCGTCGATTTTATTCTCGATCTCTTCTTTTTTCGTGACCAGGGCCCGTTTGGCGGGATTGGTGACGACAGCTGCTGCAGTTCCGTAGCGAACAATCGGGAAAGCATTGGCGCGCTGCGGATCTTCCAGTTGAGAATGCTCAGTCGCCAACCGCTTTTGATCGGTAAAGAAAGCAGCCGTTTTAGTCTGCGCGTATTTGTAAGCTTCCAGGGCAGTGACAACTTCGTTCTTGTCGGTGTCGGCCGAGGGGTCGCGGAGTGACTCCACCCAATAGCGTCCAAAGAGCGTGGCGTTTTTCTCGCCGCCGGACTTAGTCGCGGTAATCACCGTGCGACCGTCGCGCTTCAGCGCCGGAGTAATACCGCCGCTGGCGCTCGTCATATCGACCACGAGTTGTCG
>Ga0114970_10001729_pt1 | contig 16329 bp, 17 predicted proteins | sample M_140205_XF_Meta_FD_87030 | JGI IMG/M metagenome (GOLD analysis project Ga0114970, IMG submission 87030) | Freshwater microbial communities from Lake Montjoie, Canada to study carbon cycling - M_140205_XF_MetaG | ecosystem: Environmental > Aquatic > Freshwater > Lake | place: Lake Montjoie... | reverse complement strand
GTCACCGTTTTCCTTCACCGCTTCCACATCCACCGTCTTGGGACTTACCCCGTCATTGAGCGCCGTGACGCCCTTGACCGTAAACGACTCTTCGCCAGTCAATCCCAGCGACTCGGCCGTTTGGCCGACCGGGAATTGCAGCGGGAGAACGCCCATTCCAATCAAGTTTGATCGGTGAATGCGCTCGTACGACTCGGCGATAACGACCTTGACGCCCAAGAGTGCGGTGCCCTTGGCAGCCCAGTCACGCGAGGACCCAGATCCGTATTCCTTGCCGGCCAAGATCACCAACGGGACGTTGTTCGCCTGGTACTTCTCGGAGGCTTCGTAGATCGTGGTCTGTGGCTTATCTGCCTGCAGGAAGTCAACGGTGAAACCACCCTCAACGCCATCGAGCAAGAGGTTCCTCAACCGAATGTTGGCGAAGGTGCCGCGAATCATGACCTCGTGGTTGCCGCGACGCGAACCGTAGGAGTTGAAGTCCTTGCCATTGACACCGCGTGCTGCCAGGTATTTACCAGCGGGTGAATCAGCCTTGATTGAACCGGCGGGGCTGATGTGGTCGGTCGTCACCGAGTCACCCAACTTGGCCAACACTCGAGCGCTCGTAATGTCGGTCACCGGCTCAGGGGTGCGAGGCATGTTGTCGAAATATGGGGGCTTGCGCACGTACGTGGAATCGGCGTCCCATTCAAAGACGCCGCCTTGTGGCGTTTGCAGCGACTGCCAACGGCTGTCACCAGCAAACACGTCGGCGTAGCGATCGCGGTACATGTCAGCACCAATGGCCTGTGCGATCGTGGCCTCAATTTCGCTTGGCGATGGCCAGATGTCTCGCAGGAACACATCACTGCCATCTTGGCGCTGACCCAAGGGCTCAGTTTCGAAGTCAAAGTCCATGGTTCCGGCCAAGGCGTAAGCCACGACCAAGGGAGGGGAAGCCAAGTAGTTCATTTTCACGTCAGGGTTGATGCGACCTTCGAAGTTGCGGTTACCCGATAACACGGAAACAGCAGCAAGGTCAGCATCGTTGATCGCCGCGGAAATCGGTTCGGGCAATGGTCCACTGTTTCCAATGCAGGTCACGCAGCCGTAGCCGACCAAGTCAAAGCCGAGTTTGTTCATGTAGGGCTGCAAGCCGGATCGCTCGTAGTAGTCCGTCACCACCTTTGACCCAGGCGCCAACGTGGTCTTGACCCACGGCTTGCTGGTCAATCCCGCTTCAACCGCCCTTTTGGCCAACAGAGCAGCACCCAACATCACCGACGGGTTCGAGGTATTAGTGCAGGAAGTGATGGAAGCAATGACCACTGACCCACTGCGCAGGTCAAAGGTTTGATCCGCGTAGTTGACTGAGATAGTTCGAGCCGGATCCGACGTGTAGGTCTCCAACGCTTGAGCAAACTTGTCCTTGGACTGAGCCAAGATGACGCGGTCTTGCGGCCGCTTAGGACCAGCAATCGAAGGCACGATGGTCGACAGGTCGAGTTCGAGGTATTCGGAGTACACAGGTTCGTGTGCCGCGTCATGCCACAGGCCCTGAGCCTTGGCATAGGCCTCGACTAAAGCGATCTGCTGCTCAGGGCGACCGGTCAAGCGCAGGTATGCAGTGGTCTCGTCATCAATGGGGAAGATTGCGCACGTGGAGCCAAACTCAGGGCTCATGTTGCCGATCGTCGCGCGGTTGGCCAGCGGCACCGCTCCCACACCTTGACCGTAGAACTCGACGAATTTGCCGACGACACCATGTGTGCGCAGCATTTCCGTGATCGTCAGGACGAGGTCAGTGGCGGTGGCACCGGCAGGAAGTTCACCGAAGAGCTTGAAACCAACAACGCGTGGGATCAACATCGACACCGGCTGCCCCAGCATCGCGGCTTCGGCTTCAATTCCACCAACGCCCCAACCAAGAACACCCAAGCCATTGACCATCGTGGTGTGTGAGTCGGTTCCCACGACCGTGTCGGGGTAGGCCTGGCCGTTGCGCACCATCACCACGCGAGCCAAGTATTCAATGTTGACTTGGTGAACGATGCCCGTGCCAGGTGGCACGACCTTGAATTCGTCGAATGCGCCCTGGCCCCAGCGCAGGAATTGGTAACGCTCTTGGTTGCGCTCGTACTCCAGGGCAACATTGAGACCGAAGGCCTCCGGAGTTCCGAAGTGGTCAGCGATCACGGAGTGGTCGATGACCAATTCGGCAGGAGCCAGCGGGTTGACCTTGGACTCATCGCCGCCCAGATCACGCACTGCCTCGCGCATCGTCGCCAGATCCACCACGCAGGGGACGCCGGTGAAGTCCTGCATGATCACGCGGGCGGGACTGAACTGAATTTCAGTGTCGGGCTCAGAGGTCGGGTCCCAGGATGCCAACGCACGCACGTGATCGGCGGTGACATTTGCGCCGTCTTCGGTGCGCAACATGTTTTCCAGGAGCACCTTGAGGCTGTACGGCAGGCGCTCTGCACCCTCCACCGCCTTGAGTGAGAAGTAATCGACAGATTCATCGCCCACAGTCAAAGAAGTGCGAGCATTGAAACTATTTACCGACATCTGTTCGCCTCCGGCGCATGGGAACTATCGACATACATCAACAACGACTAAGCCTACCCGTGGCAATATGGCCAAGACATGGCCGGTGCGACCTGGTCTGAGCACGCGTTGAGCCGGCTCAGGAGAGCGTGAAAACTGCGACGCACTCGACATGATGAGTCATGGGAAACAGGTCATAGGCCGTCAGTTCGCCAAGTTCATATCCTTGTGCCGCAAAGAGTGCAACATCGCGAGCCAGGGCCGCCGGATCACAGGCCACGTAGACCACCACTCGTGGCCTCACGCCACAAATCATCCCCACGATGGATGCTCCAGCTCCCTTACGTGGCGGATCGAGCACAACGATGTCAGGCGCATCGAGCTGCTGCGGGTCAGCCTGCTGGCGCAGCCACTTATCTACCCGCTCATGCACGACCTTGACCGTCTTCAAGTCCTTGAGGTTGCGCTCCCCATCGCGACACGATGCCGCCTCCGATTCCACTGCAACAACATCACTGACTAACGGTGCTAAGGCTCCAGCAAACAGCCCCACTCCTGCGTACAGGTCCCACACCACATCGCTGAGCCGTGGCTGCGCTGCGGTGATCACCGCGTCAACCAATACAGCGGGGGCGGAGGGATGAACTTGCCAAAAACCATCAACGCGCGAGCGCCACAATCGGCCCACTGCATCATTGACCAACGTCGCCGGCCCCAAGGCCTGGTGCTTCGTGCCATCGCGGTACTCGACTAACACCGACGTTTCGTTGGTTTCTACCGTGGGGCCCACCGGTGCGGCCACCATCACGGACTCAGCTCCTGGCCACGTCGCGCCAAAGACTTCCGCCTCGAGAACGCGCGGGTGCGCAATCGCGCAGTCCTGCAAGGCCACGACATCGTGTGAACGTGATCGGCGCAATCCTGCGTGCCCCTGCTCATCAATCGCGAATCGCATACGCGTTCGCCAATGCAAACCTTCAGGTTGTCCGGCCACTCCGGGGACTTCTTGCACCACAATCTCGCGGTCAATACCCGCTAGCCGCTTGAGCTGCTCAGCAACAACTGCTGCTTTGAGTTCACGCTGCCCCTTTAACGACACATGCTGCCAATCGCACCCACCACAGCCGCCAGGACCCGAGACTGCACATTGCGAATCAACGCGCTCTGGTGATGGCGTCACAATCTCAACGGCATCAGCACGCAAGTAGCGCGAATCTTCTTTACCGTCGGTGATCTCAACAACCACTCGCTCACCGGGCAGGCTGTGCCGGACGAAGATGGCGCGCCCGTCGTGACGAGCAACGCAAAATCCCCCATGGGCCACGGATCCGACTTCGACTTCATAACGCTGGCCAATCAGGGAAGTCATGGGGTCCGATCAGTGGAAGGGGGTGTTTTTGATATCTCATTATCAACGAAGGCCTCAGCGACCTCGGGGTCCGGTTGACCGCGACGGACTGATCCGGGTGCCTCAGACTCCGGGCGATCCTCAATCCCCTTACTCGACAGCAGCTGCCAAGGAACGCTGACCAACATCACACCGGGGGTAAACAGCAGGCGGGCCTTCAGGCGAAGTGCACTCTGGTTGTGCAAAAGCTGCTCCCACCAACGTCCCACCACATACTCGGGGACATACACGATGACCACATCGCGCGGGGATGTGCGCTGCAACGAGCGGATGTAATCCACGACAGGTCGAGTGATTTCGCGATATGGCGAATCCAATACCTTCAACGGCACCGGAATTTCGCGACGCTCCCACTCCTGCGCAAGCTTGTTGGTCTCATCGCGATCCACGGCAACCGTGATCGCTTCCAATGTTGAGGGCCTCGTCGCTCGGGCGTAAGCGATCGCGCGCAAGGTCGGTCGGTGCACCTTGGACACCAGCACTACGGCATACACGCGAGGTGGAAGCTCCACGCGCTCGTCCGGTCCTGGGGCGATTTCAGCGGCCACCCGGTCGTAGTGCGAGCGAATGCCGCGCATCAATAGATACAACAGCGGGATGGCCAAACAAACGATCCAAGCACCGCGAGTGAACTTGGTCATCAGCACGATGATCAGGACGGCTCCGCACAACAAGAAACCGATGGTGTTGATCACACGCGTGCGCAACATGCTGAGACGCTCTGCTGGGCTAACTCCGGCTTTCAGCAACCGCGTCCAGTGTCGAATCATCCCCAACTGACTCAACGTAAACGAGATAAAGACACCCACGATGTAGAGCTGGATCAGCTTGGATACATCAGCCTTAAACACCACGATCAGCACAACAGCCATGGCCGCCAAGACCACGATGCCGTTACTGAAAGCTAAGCGGTCGCCACGGGTGTGCAATTGACGTGGCAAAAATCCATCGCGCGCCAAGATCGAACCCAAGACAGGGAATCCATTGAAGGCAGTATTCGCGGCTAGGACCAAGATCAGGGCAGTAACAATCGAAACGATGAGTGCGCCTGGCTTGAAGTTGGAGAAGACCGCATTGGCTACCTGCGCGATCACGGTCTTTTGCGCTTGACCTTCGGGCAATCCGATCAGATCCGCGGAACGTTCGCCCACCTTGACCTTGGTGTACAGGGCCAACCAGGTAATCGAGACGAACATCGTCATGGAAATCAAACCCAAGAGGAGCAAAGTCGTCGCTGCGTTTTTTGACTTGGGCTTCTTGAACGCCGGGACACCATTACTCACCGCTTCAACACCGGTCAGGGCTGTGGTTCCTGAGGAAAAAGCTCGTGCCATCAAGAACACCAATGCCAGCCCAGCGAAGGTGGCTTCGGGCTTGATCTGCCAGTTAGCGCTTTCGGCTTCGAGGGTTGCCCCTCCACCAATGCGAATGAGTGCATAGATCACCATGGAAAAAATCGCCACGATGAACGCATAGGTAGGAATAGCAAAAGCGATGCCACTCTCCCGCACGCCGCGAAGGTTCATGAAGGTAACGATCAAAATCAAGATGACTGAGATCAGCACGAGGTGTCGGTTCGCCGATGGAACAGCCGAAGCAATGTTTTGTGTTGCTGAAGCAATCGAGACTGCAACGGTCATCACGTAGTCAACAAGTAAGGCGCCCGCTACGACGATTCCAGCGCGCTCCCCCAAGTTCTTCGTCACGACTTCGTAGTCGCCACCACCACTGGGATAGGCATGCACATTCTGCCGATACGACGCCACTACGACGAAATAGATGATCACTACGCCTAGAGCAATCCACGGGGTGTACTGACTGAGTAACGCTGCCCCACCCAACGACAACACCAATAAAATTTCCTGGGTTGCGTAGGCGTTGGAGGACAGGGCGTCACTGGCAAAGACCGGCAAGGCGATCTTCTTGGGCAATTCGGTCTCAGCCAGGTTCTCCGAGCGCATGGCTCGGCCCAGCAAGAGTCGCTTACCGGCATCAGTCAGATTTGCCACGACTCAACACTACGGCCCGGTAGCCCCGCTTGTCGGTAGGCGTGCGTGTAGCGTCATGGGTGTGCACGTAGTCATCATGGGATGTGGCCGAGTCGGAACCGCCTTGGCCCACGCCCTCACCTCCGCCGGCCACACTGTTGCCGTTATTGACCGCGACACCAAGCCCCTTGAGCGGCTGGGCGATAACTTCACTGGACAAAAGGTCATCGGCGTTGGTTTTGACCGCGACACCCTCCTCGAAGCAGGCATCGAGCGCGCTGGTGCTTTCGCTGCGGTGAGCAACGGAGACAACTCCAACATCATTGCTGCACGCGTGGCTCGCGAGACGTATGGGATTGAGCGCGTCGTGGCTCGCATCTACGATCCCGGGCGCGCTGAGGTCTACTCCCGACTTGGTATTCCCACGGTGGCCACCGTGCGATGGACATCTGATCAAATTTTACGTCGCCTCCTGCCCGAACACGCGTCCGACGATTGGCATGATCCCAGTGGAAACGTGATTGTCGCAGAATTGGCGTTCGCGCCCACCTGGATTGGCACGTCCTTTGCGCAGATTGAACGCCAGACCGGGTCACGCATCGTGGTGGTTAATCGCTACGGCGAGGGCTTCATCCCCTCCAGCGGAAGCATTTACCAAGAAGACGACATCATTCATACCGCCGTGCTAGCCACGGACTTGGATCGGGTCCGTTCAATCGCGACTGATGCACCTCAGGAGTCTGCATGAAAATCGCGATCGCCGGGGCGGGACAGGTCGGCTGCTCCATCGCCACCGAACTTGCTGAGAACGGCCACACCATTTTGGTCATCGATAAGGACCCCAGCGCCCAACAAGGCTTCGCGCAGGGCGTGGAATTCCTCCTTGGTGATGCGTGTGAACTAGCTGTACTTGAGAAAGCAAAGCTTCAGGACTGCCAAGTAGTTGTCGCCGCCACTGGCGATGACAAGGCCAACCTCGTTGTTTCCTTACTCGCGAAAACCGAATTCGGTGTGGCACGTGTCGTGGGGCGGGTCAATCACCCAGACAACGAATGGATGTTCGACGAATCCTGGGGTGTTGATATCGCAGTTTCGACGCCTCGCATTTTGAGTGCCCTCGTCGAAGAAGCAGTTACCGTCGGAGATGTTGTGCGCCTGTTCACTCTTCGCGCGGGCAATGCCAACTTGGTGGAGCTGACGTTGCCCGCAGACTCCCCCGTTGCACAAGCTCGTGTAGGTGCAATGACTTGGCCACCTGATTGCACGCTGGTGACGATCTTGCGCAGTGGACGTGTCATCACGCCTTCTAGCGATGACACGCTCGAGGTGGGCGACGAATTGCTATTCATTTGCAGTGCGGAATCTGAAAATCCCCTGCAGGAAATCTTGTCGCCACACACTCACTGATTAACCAGGTGTGATCGGTGGAGCGTGCGGATCATCGGTTTCCTCAGCGCTGGAGCGCAGAGTGATCGGCACCCGACGCAAAATCAGGTACGTAGCCCCGCACGCTGCCAAAAACAGCGGCAACCCGAGAACGATCCCCACCAGTCCCAGAGCAACGACTTCGTCCTTGCGAAACAGGGGCAACTGCACACCTAATCGAATGGCAAACACTGCAATCCAGACCAACCCGCACCACTGATAAGCCCGCAATCGAGCCGGGTCCTTGCGCCACTGCACACCTTCGCCAGTAAACGGTCCGAGGAACAGCGCAATCAAGGGCCAACGCACTAACCCTGTGATGGCATGAGCAGCCAGCCAGAAAGCATTGCGGTAGAGCCCCACCAAAAAGAAATCGCGCGCACGACCGGTCAATAAAACAATTCCAGCCGTCAGCGCCACTCCGATAAACCCACTAATGGTTTGTTGCACTGAACGCTTTTGCACCAGAGCCACGATCAGGATCAACACAGCTACACCGAGCGCGCACGCCAAGGCAATCGTGTAATTGGGATTGGTAAAGGCAAAAACTGTTGCGAACACCACTCCAGGGATAGTCGACTCCAAGAGGCCACGCGGTCCACCCAAAGCATCGACGATGGAGCTTGTGTCGAAGGCCTTTTCCTGGTTATCACTCGAATCAGTCATCGAGGTGCTGCGCTAATTCGTATTCAGGATTGAACATGACCAGTTCGCCGGCCTGCTGGTTCACGCGGCCATGAGCACTTAACACCCGGCCCGGATCAATACCAACAATGCGTCGTCGGCCCAGCCAAATCAACGTCACCGTTGCCGTTCCGTCGTACAGCTGAGCTGAAACGGCAGGAACGCCGGCTTGTGGGCGCAAAGTCACGCTCTGTAGAACACCGCGAACATGGCAACGCTGACCGAGTTCACACACCTGAATGGGGGTAGCTCCATGGCGTCCAGCACTGTCTTGCAACAACTCGTCGTCCAACTGGGCCGTGGTGCGGCCCCATCGACGCCACCACGGCTGCGCTTGGTTTGGCTTACTGGTCACGCTCATCACAGTACCTGCGCTGGCCCGGATGGCAACGAAAGGTCAAGGGGCTCTTGCATGGGGCGAGCTAGATCGTCTCGGACCACGACAACGTTATTGACAATTTCCTGGAGGCGGCCGATGGCAGAGTCGTCATGGGCTCGAGCACCTGAAATGACCGCTCGCACGAACCAACGCGGCCCGTCATAGCCCATAAATCGAGCATTAATGGACTTACTGCCGTCTTTGAGGACTGCGATCAGATGCGTTCGCATGCCATATTGCCGATCACTAAAGGTTCCACCCTCTGTGGCGATCGATTGCGCGATTTCCTCGCGCACTGCGTCCCACATATCCGAACTGCGCGGTCCGGCATAGGCCATCAATTGCATGACGAGGTCCTTGCCTTCAATCTCGATACCAAGGACCGCGTTATCTTCCTCGCGAACTTCCATTCGCAATTCCACATCGCTGGGGATATGCACAATGAGTGCACCCAAATCAATAGCCGTCCACCCCGCGGGTGGCTCTGATCGATCAGGATCGTTGCTATCCCAGGGACCAACCTTTACCTGATCAAGATCCTGAAGAGCCAAAGCCTTTTTCACCTCGATCGCTACCAGGTAGTTGGTCAACGGCAATCAGCTCCACGTGTTCCACCTTTTGGATCACTAATTGAGCGATGCGATCACCCACGGCAAACTCCACACGATTGCTCGGGTCAAGGTTGATCACACTGACCTGAATCTCACCGCGGTAGCCGGCATCAATGGTCCCCGGCGCGTTGACGAGCGAGACTCCATGCTTAACGGCAAGTCCAGAACGTGGATGCACAAACGCTGCGTAACCGGCTGGCATGGCGATCGCAATTCCAGTAGGCAACAGGGCTCGCTCACCTGGTGCGAGAGTGCAAGCCTGACGCGTCGTCAAATCCAAACCGGCATCACCTGGATGCGCATAGGAGGGCACCGGGGCGTCCGGGTCAACCAACGTGAATAACACCTCAACGCTCATGGATTAACCGATAGCCCTTTCGTTCGCTCTTGCACTTCATCACGGGTTGATGCGTGCTCTAAATCTTCAGGTCTGCCGTAGGAAAAGAAGTGCTCCAATGGCACTTCGACAAAGACCGCCTTGGCCTTGACTGCGATGGGACCGTCAGGAGCGTTGAGTCTGCCCACCGCTTCGGTGAAGATCTTGCGCCCATCCACTCCGACACATTCAGCCGCGATAAACACGCGTGACCCCACGGGTACTGGCCGGCGGAAATCAGTTTGCAACTGCACGGTCACCGCGGACTTACGCAAGAGCCAGTTAATCGCGCTCAAGGTTTCATCAATCGCTGTCGTCAGCATTCCACCATGCGCTAACCCAGGTGCACCTTGATGATCAACACCTACCTCAAACTCGGCCGTCACCGTTAATCCCGCACCGGCTGTGATCTGCATGTGCAAACCCGTTGGGTGATCAACTCCACAGCCAAAACACAGGTGATAGTGCGAAACAACGGGTTCGCCTGGAGCTGGGGCATCCGCATGGCGCTCGCCAGGTGTCAACGGTTGGTCACTCACGTTTTTGACCCTATCTGCCCTCGGCTGGGAATGAGTGAGAGGCTGACCGAGTGAAAAGCTTTCGGGAGCGCCTGTGGGCTCCGTGGTGGATCTGGCTGGTGGGCGCTGTTTTTGCCTTGTCCCTGGGAGTGGCCTACGCCGTCCCATTCCATGCGCGGATCGGCTGGATTGTCGGAACCATTACCGGTGTATTAGTAGTCATTGGGCTGGTTCGATCTTCGCCCGTCATCGAGGTGCGCGATGGATTCCTCTATGCCGGCCGGGCCCACATTGCCCTCCATTTCGTTGACACCCTGACTCCCCTGGACCGAAATGCCAGCCTGGAACTACGCGGGCCGGGGGCCAATCCCCTCGCGTGGATGCTCTTGCGCAGCTGGATTCCTACCGCAGTGCGCCTTGACCTCAACGACCCCGACGATCCCACCCCCTATTGGTTTATTTCCACGCGAAAGCCAGTGGAACTGGTCCGAGCCCTTCAGGGCTGATCGGCTCTTGTGACCATAAGGCAAGATGGAGTCATGGCCGACAAGATAGACGACTCTGATGCATTTGAAAAAATACTCGTGCTCGGACTGGGTTTACTAGCCGCTTCCGTTGCACGCAAGGCTGCATCGGCCGTCTGGACTGCATCAACTGGTCGCACACCCCCAAGCGTTGAAGACGACCGAGGAACGGCAACCGTGGTCTTGCTCTGGGGAGCTGCGGTAGGTGCAGCCGTGGGCGCTGCGCGTTTAGTCGCTCAACGCCAAGCCCGATCCATTGCCCGCAAACGTCGGGGCTGAAACGACTACTTAGTCCTGTTCCTCATCCAGCTTGACGACTTTCACGTTCAGTCCGCTCAACTGAGTGCGACGCAATTCAGCTCGAACTTGGTCCCCCAATGACATGCTGGACTTATGATTCTCAATAGCGCCAACCACTCCGGCACCTAAACGCAACCCGCGACCGCCTAATGCTTTGCCGGTCACGGACGCTGCAGCCCTTCGCGTCGTTGGGCGTCGCGCAATCTCCGTCACCGTTTGAAAGATTCCACCCGTGTCTGTGACGTCCAGTCCGCGATACGAAGCCCACAACTTTAAGGCCGTTGTTCCGCGTTGCGTCGCGCTGCCCTCAAGTGGCTGATCGTAAATCTCATGTAGTTCGCCGATCATTTTCAATTCAATCGCGGCAACAACCAATGTTTCCGTGGCCACCCGAAGCGGGATGGACAAAATCAATCCAGGGCCAGTGCGCGAGGTGATCACTAAGAATCCACCAATGGAACCTGCGACAGCTGTGGCGTTAGCCGCGTTCTTGACGATGGCGTGCGCCATGAGTTCGGGATCGCGCAACTTGAGGTGGTCTTCCAAGGTCGACCGGTCCCTGATCGGCAGCCGGGGTGCAATGCCGGTGGCAACATCTCGCAATCGTGTGGCCGCGACGAGCGCTTGGTCCTTACGCGATGTGGCCCCATCCTTAATCACCGCTTCCGAAGCGGGTATGTCAACGAGCGTGCGCAGACTGGCTACAACCTTGGGCCACATGGCCATGACTTCGGCGGGCGTGAATGCATTGCGGTCACCACCCACTGCCTCAAACAATGAGGCAAGCCGATCGGTGACAGCGTTAACCGCTGCAGAACCGGATCGGCTTGCACTCACGCGAGACACTCCTTGCACACAGGTTGATTCTTCACCATCTTTTCGAGCTGGCTTCGGTGGTGAACCAAGAAGCAACGCGAGCAGGTGAATTCATCAGCTTGCTTGGGCACGACGCGAACCGAGAACTCCTCGTTCGACAAGTCGGCGCCGGGCAATTCAAGATTTTCAGCCAAATCGGTTTCGTCCACGTCGACAGCCGAAGCGGACTTATCTACCCGACGAGCCTTCAGCTCTTCAATCGAATCAGCGCTGAGTTCTTCGTCGGTCTTGCGTGGTGCGTCGTAATCAGTAGCCATTGTTGGTTCTAAAACTCCTCTAGGTGCTTAACTTTGTGCGGCGCGGTGATTGTGTCGCACCTGGGGCCATTCGTCACACTGGGGCGCGCCGAGAGTGGCTTTATCCGCGAATAATGGGACATTAGGACGCCTTCAGGGGCTTATTTGGGAGGAATTGTGGCTGTTTACGCGTTAGGCGATCGGGTGCCAGATATTGACCCCACTGCCTTTGTCCACCCCGATGCGGTGGTCATCGGCCACGTCACCCTTGGCCCGCAGGCCTCGGTGTGGCCGAGTGCCGTGCTGCGTGGCGACTACGGGGTGATCACCGTGGGGGCTCGCACCTCGATCCAAGACGGCACGATCATCCACGCAACAGCCACCAAGCCCACCACAGTGGGTGCTGATTGCGTCATCGGCCACAACGCCCACCTCGAGGGATGCACCATCGAAGACAGGAGCCTGGTGGGCTCAGGCTCAATCGTTTTACATGACGTGGTGGTTCACAGTGGAGCCCTCGTTGGTGCTGGCGCACTTGTTCCCAATGGGATGGATGTTCCGTCCTTTGCCATGGCCCTGGGAGTCCCGGCCAAGCTGCGTGAGAACGCAGTAGAAGCGGGAGCCTTTGAAGCCGGCGTTGCCTTGTACGTCGCAAACGCCAAGCGCTACCAATCCGAGCTTCGCCGCATCGACTAGTCCCGCAGTGCACCGAATATCGGACACCGGACACCGAACACTAGGCACCGAACACTAGGCACCGAGAACCGAGAACCGCCTACTGCTTGGCAGCAACGCGAGCACGGCGAGCATCACGCATTTGCTCAAACTTCGACGCCTGGGTTTCTAGGTCAGCCAAGAACACCGCCAACTCTTCGCGCTTGGCTTCACCGGCCGGACCAAAGTCATTGCGCTCAAAGATGTTCCACTGACGCAAGATGGGCTGGATGACTTCGTCAAGGTGTTGACGAGCGTCATACACACCGGCCAGCGCCATCTGAATTGACTTGCGGCCAAATCCTTCAATGGACGCACCTGGCATCTCGAAATTGGTCAACACATCAACAATGGCGACCATCGCCTGGTCAGGCGCCAAATCCAAGGCGCCCGAGAGCACATTGCGATAGAAGAGCATGTGCAGGTTCTCGTCCAGAGCGATGCGTTGCATCAGCTGGTCGCAGACTGCGTCATTGGACAGGTGACCGGTGTTGCGGTGGGCTACCCGGGTAGCCAGTTCCTGGAAAGCCACGTAGGCGATGCCATGCAGCAACTGGTCTTCGTGACTGTTTTTAAAGCCGGTGGACATGTGGGTCATTCGAGATTTTTCTAGTTCATCAGGGTCAACGCTTCGGGTCACCATTAAGTAGTCGCGCATCGCTACGGCGTGGCGACCTTCTTCAGCAGTCCAACGGTGGACCCATGTTCCCCAGGCGCCTTCGCCACGAAAGATGGTGGCGATCTCGTGGTGGTAGCTGGGCAGGTTGTCTTCGGTCAAGAGGTTGACCACTAATGCCGTGCGCACTTCGTCGGGGAACGAGGACTGCTCACTGCTCCAGGCCTTGCCATTCAGGACGCCGTCAAAGTTTTCGCCGTCAGTCCACGGCACATACTCGTGTGGCCTCCAGTCCTTGTGCATGCTGATGTGGCGATTGACTTCGCCTGCCACCAAAGGCTCAAGCTCGCGCAAGATGTCCACGTCAGTGAACCTGGCCGCAGCTTCGGCATCAATCGCGTTATTGCGAGGGGTCGAAGTCAATGAAGCCGGCGTTGAGTTAGCCGTTGCGGTCATGGTGAGCCTCCTGCCAATGCACTGATGTGCGGTGATCTGATGAACCTACGCTACCGTAGGTTACGCCGCCGTAGGTAGGCAGATTAGCCCCTCCGCTTACGCGTGTTGGGGTCTGGGCGGTAGGTTTCACACCTGCGGCGCGCGAGTCAGGACTTTAGACCTTGGCTCTCAGCCGCGTTGGCACACAAGATCAGGCAGGTGGAAATCGACATGGACGAGACGATGCGCCCACGCGACATCCAGGCTCGCATTCGAGCTGGCGCATCGGTTGACGATGTCATTGTTGAGTCCGGTCTTGATCGTGAACGTGTGGAACGATTTGCCGCTCCCATGTTGGCCGAACGTGAACACATCATCTACCTCGCACTCGACACCGAACTTCGCCGGGACTTCGCCAACGACATCTCGTTGGTTGCCGCCGTATCAGAACGCCTCACCCCGCTTGGTGTCGAACGCAGTTCAGTTAATTGGCAAGCCTGGCGTCGCGAAGATGGTCGATGGATTGTTGAAGCCAACTTTGTTATCGGTCGCGAACAACGCGCAGGCCACTGGGCCTTTGACCCCAAGACTTCGTCACTGATCGCCGACGATGCTGAAGCGCATTGGCTTATTGACCCAGATGCAAGTGAGCCAGACAGTGGAGACCGTGGACGGCCTTTGCTGGCCACGGTTCGTCCGATCAATTCCCGAACTGAAAACCGCGAGCCCGAAGCCGCACCTGCTCAGCTCATTGATGCCACTGAAACAGAGCCTGCACTCAGTGCGGAGCCAACTCCCGCCCCATCCCCTGTTGCCTTAGCCGAAGCCCCTGCTGAATACGTTGCTGAGCCGGTCGAGGAACAACTGGAACTGGTTGATGCCCCGGCACCGCGGCCACCGGCCGCCCCTAAGCGCAAGGGACGCGCGTCGGTTCCCTCCTGGGATGACATTGTCTTTGGGGCCAAAAAGACGACGGAATAATTCCGCCAGTTCTACAGCTCAATGTGCGCGGTGGCCTTGCTTAAGGCCTGCGCAAACATTGCGCTGGGTTTACAGCTCAATGTGCGCGGTGGCCTTGCTTAAGGCCTGCGCAAACGCCAGGACCTGTTCCACTGTCTCGGCGCCATCGGCCGCCTCGCTCACGCGCAACGAAAAGTCATCATTCGATGTCGTGCCGGCGTAACCGTGGTCGGCCTCACAGTTCGGATCACCGCACGCAGCTGGTTCGAGGTCAATGCGGCTAACCGCTCCCCAGCCAATGGTCAGCATCACTTCAGCTACGCCACGATCAGGTGAATAGGTTTCTGGATTAGTGGCAACGCGTGCGACAACAACGGAGTTGACCTTTTCGATCCGTACTGCTTCGGTTCCCGCAGTTGCATAAGGGCGGTCGGTTGTTTCATCAACCGGATGTTCGTCGGTGTGCCCAACAACAAGTCGCGTGGGAGTCAACACCAAGACGGTGATGTGGCGGCGAAGTTCACTGTGATCGAAGGTGGCTTCGTGCTGCACGACAAAAGCGTTGACCGGTTCACCCGCAAGGGCAGTATCAAGGGCGTCTATGACCAACGACGGGTAATACCCACTGCGCTCAATGGCTTCGCGCATGGATTCCACGGTCATAGAGGTCATCGATCATCCTGTCAGTAGTGCGGCCTGCGTTAAGACTACGCAGAAGTCAGAAAAGTAGCAGGAGGACTAATCAGTCAACCGACGAACGGGGCTTTCGGTCCTGGCCTGAGGCACTTTGACCGACATTTTGGCGCCCAGGACAGCCAGGCCCTTAGAGCTGACCAATACCGGATCGAGAACCACATCGGAGATTTCCGGGTGCTCGTCCACCATGACTGAGACCCGCAAGATCAATTCCTCAAGGTCGGCCAAGGCCTGCTCACCGGCTCCAAATCCACCCAGCAACAACGGAGCGGCGCGCGGCGCGCGAATGATGCGAGCGGCGTCGACATCGGTCAGTGGTGGGATCGCATAGGCGCGATCGCCCAGCAACTCAGTGGTAACGCCCGAGATTCCAAAAGATACGACCGGACCAAACAAGGGATCCTCAATCGAACCCACCACGCAAGCAACGCCCGGTTGAGCCATGCGTTGCAACGTCATGCGATCGGCCTTCACTCCAAAACGGTTTTGCAGGCGACGAAACGCCGTCCGCACGGCAGCATCGCTTTCTAAGTTCAACCGTTGGGTGCCCAGATCTGCTCGACCGGCCAACTCTGGATCGCTCAGTCGCAATCCGACGGGGTAACCCAACGTCTGCGACAGCTCAACGGCTTGATCTTCGCTCATGACCTGAGCGCTAGGCCACAAATCAATTCCATAGCAGCCCAGCAATCCCGCCGTTTGATTCTCATCAAGGATCCGCTCATCGCCTACCTGCGTGAGTGAATCCCCCATGATCGACTCAAGCATTGCTCCAGCGTCGTGAATGCGCAGGTTGTCAAACTCGGGCATCAGACCTGCCGGTTCGTGCCGCCACGTCGAGTAATTGGTGACGGCGGCGATGGCCTGGATTGCTTCTTCCACGGAGAAGAACGCCGGTACCGAACCTTGCATGGGCACACCCGCATCGTCGCGACGCATCAGCAATTCCACACTCGAAGCGCCGTCCGGGCCAACCCCCACCACCGTGGCAACGACAGGCTTGACCAAGCGAGCACCAGCATGCGCAATTTCAACAATACCGCGATCACCG
>Ga0114970_10001728_pt1 | contig 16332 bp, 17 predicted proteins | sample M_140205_XF_Meta_FD_87030 | JGI IMG/M metagenome (GOLD analysis project Ga0114970, IMG submission 87030) | Freshwater microbial communities from Lake Montjoie, Canada to study carbon cycling - M_140205_XF_MetaG | ecosystem: Environmental > Aquatic > Freshwater > Lake | place: Lake Montjoie... | reverse complement strand
CCGTCCGTTGGCGTGGCGCAAACATCAACTTGAGCAAATGGTGAAGATGCTCGAGGACAATGAGGCAGCATTCCTGGGCGCGCTCGCAACCGATCTCGGTAAGCCATCGGTTGAAGGATTCATCACAGACATTGCATTTGTGACGGGCGAAGTGAAGTTGATGATCAAGAAACTGAAGAAGTGGAACAAACCCGAGCGGGTGCGCACCCCGCTTGTGGCAATGCCAGCGCGATCGCGACTGATTCCAGAACCTTTAGGCGTCGTCTTAGTAATCGCGCCGTGGAACTATCCGATTCAACTTCTGCTTGTTCCGGCTGCAGGTGCAATTGCAGCAGGAAATGCAGTTGTGATGAAACCATCCGAAGTCTCGGTGGCGACGTCCGCACTACTTGGTGAGTTGGTCCCGAAGTACATGGATCCTTCAGCTGTAGCAATTGTTGAAGGTGGGATTCCCGAGACGACTGATCTGCTCGAACAGCGTTTCGATCACATCTTCTATACCGGCAATGGAATCGTTGGACGGGTGGTGATGGCTGCTGCGGTGAAGAATCTCACGCCGGTCACACTCGAACTTGGTGGGAAGAGCCCCGTCATCGTCGACTCTTCGGCGAACCTCAAGGTTTCCGCTCATCGCATTGCCTGGGGCAAGTGGTTGAATGCAGGGCAAACCTGCGTTGCTCCCGACTACGTCTTGGTCGACGAAAAAGTTCGTGATGCATTTGTTGACGAACTTGGTAAGGCAGTCGGCGAGTTTTACGGAGAGAACCCTCAAGCCAGCGAAAGCTATGCGCGCATCGTCTCGTCTCGGCACTTTGATCGGCTGACAGAGCTTCTTCGCGATACCACTCCTGCGATTGGAGGCGTTACCGACGAGGCGACTCGTTACATCGCTCCAACTGTTCTTGTCGATGTCGACATGGAATCGGCAGTTATGAATGAAGAGATTTTCGGCCCGATCCTGCCAGTGATCAGCGTTGCTTCGACCGATGATGCGATTTCCTATGTCAACGCGCATGCTCACCCACTCGCGCTCTATGTCTTCGCCGAGAATAAAAAGGTTGTACGTGAAGTACTCGCACGCACGACCGCTGGTGGCGTAACGGTGAACGGAACGATTTTGCATCTGACCAATCCGAATCTCCCGTTTGGTGGAATTGGTGAAAGCGGAATGGGTGGCTACCACGGCAGGGCTGGAGTGCGGATTTTCCAGCACATGAAGCCGGTTCTTACACGTGGTACGAAACTTGATCCGTCGCTCACATACCCCCCGTATACAGCGCGTAAAGAGAAAATCTTCCGCAAGGTTCTGTGACTCATCGCAAGCGATTCTCTAGCGTTCGAGAGTCGTGGACTCGAAAGGTGGACGATCCATGGCTGATTGGAACGCCATAGCGAAACGCAATTCACGATCAGTGCAAACCACCATTGGTTGGATCTTTTGGGATCCGGGAGCGATCCAGCGATACGAAGCGCTCGGCCTTCCTGGTCCGATTGGCTACATCGCTGCTCGTTGCGCCCCGTTGGCTGCGGCTGGTCCTGAAGCGGTGACTGCAGCGTTCGGTTCGATCAGTCCGAGCGCGATTGCGTTCACTTTTGATTTCGTCGCTGCCTCAACTGATTTTGAATCCGTCTGGAACGCACGCAATGACGCCGTTGTTGAAGGACTCCGAGAATTTGCTCCTGCGATTGTTCCTGCACTGGAACAGTTGGGTCCGTCACTTTGGGCTGTGGTGGAAAAGCTTCCAATCGTTGGGCGAGTTTTCTATGCCTCACATCTGCGAATGGAACGAGCGAATGATCAATTGCTGTCGGGTTGGCATGCGGTGAACTGCATCCGGGAATGGCGCGGCGACACGCATTGGGCGATCGTGACATCGGCGGGCCTGACCGGTATCGAAGCATCGATCTTGCATAACGCGTGGTTGGGTTACGAGGACGGTTGGTTGCCAATGTCGCGGGGAAGCAGCCCCGACGAGATCAGGGTTGGGTGGGAGCTCCTCGCTGATCGTGGACTTGTCCAAAACGGAGCCGTGACTGCTAATGGATTAGCGCTTCGCCAACACATCGAAGACGAGACCGATCGACAGACGACACTGCCGTGGCAACTCCTTGGCGAGGAACTGTCGATTGAGTTCGCGGAACGTTTCGAACCGCCGTGTGAATTGCTCTTGGGTCGGGTCGATGAAACCGCAGGGCCCAACTATCAACCAGCGTCTCGTCTTCGAGATTGATGAGAAATGAAGTCAGCGTCAGGCGAGACGTGGGCTAAATGCCGGTCGAGGATTTCTCAGCGCTGAAGGAGCGGCAAGAACTACCGTAAGAAATAGGTTTGTTTCTCCATAAGGGAGGTTGTGCCATGTCCATCGTGACGCTGGATCCAACGACAGGTTTTGGAAGCGGTGAAGAGTTCCCTCTCGCTCCACGTCCAGAATCACTGAAGGGGCAGGTCCTCGGCGTGGTCGCTAATGGCCTTGGCGACTCCGAAGCGATGTTCGACGCGATCGCTGCTGCGTTAACAGACGCGGACGGTCTCGCTGGAGTTTGCAAAGTTGTGAAGCACTCTGTTGCTGTTCCTCCGCAGCCCGAACAGTGGGCGGAACTTCTTGCTCATGCCACCGTCGCAGTGACAGGGTTCGGCGGTTGCGGAAGCTGCAGTACGCGAAGCATGCGTGATGCCCTTGATCTTGAGGCTGCAGGAATACCTGCCGTCTGCGTCGTGCACTCGGCGCTTGAACCCGCCGTGCGCGCAATGGCTCGTCTGGTTGGTGCCGACGAGTACCCGGTAATCGTAATTGACTACCCGCATAATCCGACTGCGGTTTGGACAAAAGAAGAGTCAGCAATGCTGGCTGCGCAGGTTCTTGATGCAGTGCGACTGCGCCTCACCCGATGAGCTTCGTCTCTGACACGCATTCATTTGATTCCTTCGAAGATGCGCTCGAGGGTCAGTTCGAATTGGGAGTGACCGACGGGCTTCCCGTTGTTCCACCGACCCCAGAACGCGTTGCGGCGATGCTTGCCGCCGGAGATATTGCTGGTGAAACGATCCTCGGTGAAGTTCCGACACGGGATGTTGTTGTAACGGCAGAGAAGGTCGCGATTAATGCGGTCATGGCCGGGTGTCTTCCTGAGTATTTCCCTGTTGTCTTAGCGGCCGTTCGTGCCTTTCTTCAACCACTAGCGAACGCCCACTCGACAACGGCAACTCTGGCCGGAGCGGCACATGCCGTCATTGTGAATGGTCCCATTCGTCACGACATTGGTGTGCACGGGGGTCAAGCATGTTTCGGTCCTGGTTTTCGTCCGAATGCCACGATCGGTCGAGCACTTCGACTCGTGATCCGAAACGTGTGTCGAACAGTTCCGGGAGTTCTTGACCGCGCCAGTTTCAGTTGGCCCCTTCGCTATTCGTTCTGCTTTGCAGAGGATGAAGAAGCAACTGCATGGACACCGCTTCACGTAAAACTTGGTTATGAACGTGAACAGAGCGTTGTGACGATTCAGTCGATCATGCGCTTGTTTCAAGTCACCGAGTTCGCCCCCGAGTCTGAAGAAATTCTCACGACCGCGTATGAGGTCGCCCGCCATATGGGCCTACAGCGCGACGAATGGGCGGGTGACGGGCGAAGCGTCGTACTTGTCATCGGGCCAGAGCACTATCGCCGTCTCGTTGCCGATGGTTGGACGAAAGAATCAATCGCTGACTGGATGTATCCGCGACTCGTTGCTGATACCGCGGGAAAGTTTGATCAGAAGGTCACGCTGGCCAGCCCGGACAATATTTGGATTGTGACCGCTGGCGGACCAGGAATCGCACAGTCGTGGTGGTTCATTCCGCATCTTGCGACACCAACCCACGAGCTCATCCTTCGTTAGTTGCCTTGGTGCGAATTAGTGCTCGCTCAGCGAAGGATCATCTCGGCGTGGATCGTCAACATCAACTGCGACCAGTGACGAGTAACTGCGGTTGATGGCATCGGTGAGCATGTCGGCCAGCAGGTCGGGCGGGATGATGCATTCGGGGCAATTTGAACCCGAGATATCTACGGCGACTCGCACTCGGGCATTCGCTTCATCGAACTCCACCAAGTGAAGCTCGGCACCGTCTGCCCTAAGAAGGACTCCTGCTTCGAAGACTGCGTCAGTCATTGATTCGGTGGACATGGAACACCCCTCGGTTTCAGTCGTCGATGCGAGTTTTGTTTCGGGCCCGGCGCACTCTTCGAATGATCCACCACACGAAGACAACGAGCAGGGCGATAACGGTAAGGAAAAGCACGTTAATGAGCGCTATTCCCCAAATGATCAAACGTTTTGTTTGGGTCGGTGCGAGATTTCTCTGGATATCGGTTGTCGAGGAAATGTGGAGGTTGGTGATTTGCCCCTTCGCAGATGTCGATGCAGGTGCTCCATCGATTGCACCCTCGGCAGCAAGCGACAGTGTGTGCTCCCCGGAATTGATGTCGTAGAGAATGAGGAAACTTCCGTCGGTACCAGTTCCCTCTGCCGGAGGCGCAAGAACTGACCGTTCACGGCCATCAATGAAGAGATGGAACGTGTCGGTGGGTGTGCCGGAAACGATCTGATCAAACGTGAGCCACAACGAGTCTTTGTCGGTTGTAAAGGTGAAATTCGAAACGGCGTTCGGAACAGTGGTGACCTGTAGGGCGGAAGCGGGATCGGCGATTGCTGTCGAAAGGTAACTAACCGAAGCATTGCTGTCCGGAGGCGGCGCAGAGCCCTGTGGGATGAGCACGAGTTCTTGCGTATCAAGCGCCGAACTTTGATTCCACGTTGTGGCCAGAGTTGTGACGTTGCCACCTACGAGTGGCGACCACCACAATCCAACGCCCGAGGATTTATTCGCTGCGGAATCGGCGTACCAGCCAATTGGATATTGGTGTTTGTCGACGCTGGCATCAGACGACGGTGGCATCAAGTGAACATCAACAACTTGGCCGAGCCCCGGGAACCCGGCATATGCCTCACCAACGAGCGAGATGTAGTTATCGACAAAAGTTTGGTTGGGCCCGCGTCCGATATCGAGTCGGGTCAGTTTGTAACGGAGGTCGTTCTTTGCGCCACCAATCCGAGCGAGATCGATCTCGGGAGAGTCAAAGAGGGTGAGTTGTCGGGGTGGCGAAGCGAGGGCGAGTGCAGCGGTCGTGGCTACGTTGGCGCCGAAGCTATGGCCGATGAGATGAACTGCGCCACCGTTGCCTGAGAAACTTGAAGTAAGCGACTGGTCAAGAGCGGTCGCCAATCGGTGGCCGTTAATTTCTGTAGCGCGCTCGGGGGCGTAGGCGGCAAGAGCGCTCGTGTTCGTAGAGCTTTGGTCGACCCAGCTGTACATGAGAATGGTGGAGGATGGATCGGCAGCTTGGAGTGATGCCGCCAGATTCGCGAACAACGTGATGGATGGTTGACCGGTTTTCGGATCAACCATGGCGGGATTCCACATCGTTACGAGATCAGGCGAGTTCGCTTGCGCTGTTTCGTAGGTGCTCAATAAGCCAGCTGCCCACCCGTGTGTCATCACGACAACGTTTCCGCCGGCAATGGACTCAGGGGCAACGGAAGTGAACGTGGTTCCGTTCCATTTCCCGAGACGCTGCGCGAGGGGGTAGGGACTCACGTTCGTCTGCTCAGTGGCGGGGACACCGTCGGGTGCTGGGAACATCGATAACGGGGTTGGAACGGAAGCATTAAGAACCGAACAGCCACTAAGGACCAGGGCAAACAAGAGGGTGAGGGCAGCGACAGCCATCGCGAAAGGGTGGCGATGACGAGTAGTCACGGCGGCGGTGCGATTAGGCGTCGCAAGCGAAGGCGGCATGGTCACAGTGCTTCCAAGGCTACCGTCTTCTTTGGGGCGTAGTAGTTATCTGGACGTCCCCCAACGCGTTCTGATTACGCGTCGCCACACCATAAGAAACGGGTTGCGGAACACATGTCGAGTCATTGGACGCCTGAGCGAATTCACCAACGGCGCTGGTTTACTCTTGTCGCAATCTGTATTGCGGTAACGATCACTTCGATCGATAACACGATCATGAATGTTGGCCTTCCCTCGATTGTTAGGGGCGTCGGCGCGTCGCAGGCGCAACTGCAATGGCTCATCGATTCCTACACGATCGTGTTCGCGTGTTTGCTGCTCACAATGGGTGCGATTGGAGACAAATGGGGTCGCCATCGCACCATGATGATCGGCCTCGTGATCTTTGGTGGCTTTTCTGCAGTTGCCAGCCAAGCTGACAGCGCGAATTCACTCATCATTTGCCGTGGTCTCATGGGCATCGGAGGAGCGCTCATCCTCCCAGCCACGTTGGCCATTCTCACGAACACCTTCGAAGGCAAAGAACGATCAAAGGCGATCGGCATCTGGGCTGCAGTCGCTGGAATTGGTGTTGCCGCTGGTCCCTTGCTCGGTGGTTTTCTGCTCGACCACTTCTGGTGGGGATCGATTTTTCTTATCAATGTTCCGATCTGCATCGTTGCTGTTGTGATGGGTTGGTTCCTTGTTCCGCCTTCGAAGAGCGCTGAGGTGGGACATCGTTTGGACCCAGTTGGAGCACTTCTCTCCATCGTTGCGTTGGTTGGATTGCTCTACGGCATCATCGAGATTCCGGAAAAAGGATGGTCGAGTCCGGAGGTTCTCTTTGCTGTGGGCGCCGGCGTCGTTTTTCTTGCGCTCTTTACCTGGTGGGAAATGCGTAGCGATCATCCGATGCTCGATCTGAACTTCTTCCGAAATCCGCGATTCAGCGCCGCCAGTATGACCATCACGATTAATTACTTCGTGATGTTTGGATCAACGTTTCTCATCGTGCAGTACTTCCAGTTCATTCTCGGGTATTCACCACTCAAGGCGGGAGTGATGACTGCACCGGTGGCTGTCGGCCTGATGGTGATGAGCCCACAGAGCCACAAACTGGTTGCGCGCTGGGGTACGACCAGAGTTGTAATCGTCGGACTGCTCGTGTGCTCTGGAGTCATGGTGTGCTACGGGATCGAGTCGATTATTTCCTCAGACATCGGCGGAATCGTGGTGCGTGCAATTTTCGGGGCGGGGCTCGCTCTCACTGCGACGCCAGCAACGGAGTCGATTATGGGAGCGCTGCCACGTGATCGAGCTGGCGTTGGGTCTGCAGTGAACGACACAACGCGTCAGATCGGCGGCGCACTTGGCGTTGCAGTAATCGGAAGTTTGTTCGCGTGGCGCTACCACGCGTCGCTTTCCGATCTTTCAGGACTCCCGAGTGACGCCGCCAACGCCGCACAGAACTCCATCGGTAAGGCCATCCAAGTAGCCGATTCCTTGCCGTCTGATCAAGCGGCAGCACTGCTTGAGAATGCAAAACAGGCATATGTCTCAGGTATGAGGGTCGGAGTTTGGACCTGTGCAGTGATTCTCATCGGCGCAGCGATTCTCGTCGCCAAGTTTCTCCCGTCCACCCCCGGAACGCCCGACGGCGATGAGGATCTTCGTGATGCCGAGGTCGAAGCCATCTCGCTTGATGACGGCATTCTCTAATTCCCAATGCGGCGCGCCGGGGCTATCGTTCGGCGACCGAATCTCAAGGGGGAATCATGGCAAAGCGCGTAATGATCGCAACGATGAAGGCCAACCCAGGCCAACGTGACGAACTTCTTGCTCAGTTCGCCGACATGTTTGCTGTCGCAAATGCTGAAGCAGGAACCGAGGTCTACACCCTTGTCTCGGGCGATGACCCCGATACGATTTATATGATCGAGCAGTACGCCGATCAAGCAGCGATGGACTCCCACATGGGAAGCGAGTCGCTTGCCGCTTTGTATCCAAAGATTGGGCCATTCATGGCCGATGGCGGAGCAGTCATGGGCTCAGTCCATCAGGAACTTGGCTGACCCCAACTTCTTCGTCGTCGTCAATCAGGGTCGACGAGGCTGCTGAGATCGGGCGGCACGTCGATCGCGAGTTGTTGCAACCAATCGAGCGGAATGACCTCGAGGGTTTTTTCGTTCGTAGACGCAAGTACAACAGGAGCAGCAAAGCCATCGTTGAAGGCGATTGCCCAGTTGCGCGCCGTGACACACCAGCGATCTCCGGGTACCAGTCCGGGGAATCGATACTGGGGCATCGGCGTAATGAGATCGTTCCCGATAGAACGCTGATGCTCGAGAAACTCTGGCGTCATCACTGCACAAATCGTGTGAAGGCCAACGTCTTCGGGGCCAGTTGTGCAGCAGCCATCGCGAAGGAATCCAGTCATGGGATCGGTTCCGCAAGATTCGAGTTCTCCACCGAGAACGTTTCGTTCACTTCCGTTTGAATCGCTTCCGTCGGAATAGGTCACGGCTTTTCCGATTTCCAGCCCTCGGTCATGATGAAAATGCCTTCAGCCCGAGCAGTGACTTCGCCGTTGATCGAAATCGTTCCTGCTGTGAAAACTTTCCGGCCTTCGATCCGATCAACCCAACTTTCGAGTTCGAGTTCGTGTTCGATCCATGTTGGTCGCTCGTATCTGATGGACAAGGTTCCGGTAAATCCACCGAGGCCATTACAGACGTTGGTTCCGCCGAGAAGTTCGTCGAAGAGCAGAGCGATGATTCCGCCGTGCACCATTCCTGGCGGACCGTTGTATTGCGCATCAAGAAAGGCGCGTCCGGTTGTGCGTCCGTCGGAAAAATTGAACTCGACATCGCCGGACAAAGGATTGAGCGGACCAATAATCGGACTCCAAGGGAAGAAAACGCGAGGTTCCTTCGCTTCGTTGCCAATCGGTCCACCCACACCAAGGCGACCCTGCATTGGTGTCGCGTCGACTCGGTGAGGGGCGAGGAGTGCGGTGGCTTCGTTGATGAGCGCCGCTGCTCTTTCGAGGGATTCAGTTGGGGCGTTAGCGCGTCGGAGCGCAGTAATCAGAGCGAGCGTTGAGTCAGCAACAGTTTCTGTTGCTGACTCATCGTCGACGGTCCAACCCGCTGAAAACGGAGCGGGCTCAGTGTCGGTCATGCGTTGTAGCCAAATCCTTCTGTGGTTGCGCTTGAGCCAGGAAGTCCTGGTTCGAGGCGGCCGCTCAGCCAACCACCATCGACCACAAGCTCGGTGCCGGTGATGTAACTCGCTTCAGCACTCGCCAGGAATGCAACAGCTGCAGCAATTTCATTCGGGTAACCAATGCGCTGAATCGCCTGCTGCTGATAGGGCATCGTTTCCAGAATTGGATCGTTAATGGGGTTACCCATGATCGTGTTGACGCCACCGGGGTGCACAGAATTCACACGAATTCCGAATCGGCCCCATTCCATCGCAGCGGTCTTCGTCATGCCGCGGATAGCAAACTTTGATGCGGTGTAGGAGATCAGGCCGTTCTTGGACGCGATGCCATCGATGGATGAAATGTTCACGATCGAACCGCCACCTGATTCCTTCAAAAGCGGCATTGCCGATTTCATTCCAAGGAAACAACCAACCTGGTTGACATTGATGACGGCCATGTATGCCTCGAGGGTTGTGTCCTCGATCGCCGATGGCCAGATGATGGCAGCGTTATTCACCAGTGCGTCGAGACGACCGCCGAACTCTTTGGTTGCCGCAATCGCTGCTTGCCATTCCGCTTCGCTACTGACATCGAGATGCAGATAGCGAGCATTCGATCCGATGTCGGCAGCGACGGCCTCGCCCTCTGCATCAAGGACATCAGCGAGGATCACCTTTGCGCCTTCGGCGGCAAACAGGCGAGCTTCAGCCTCGCCTTGCCCGCGGGCTGCACCAGTAACGATGACGACCTTCCCATCAAAACGACCCATGACATCCCCCTAGTTCACGCGCTCATCGGTATGGAGCGACGTGGGGAGTGTACGAAATTGTGAGGGTCAAGGGCCTATCGGAACTCAGGTGTTGGTTTGGGGGTACGCCGACTGCTCTACATTGGGGGCCGAAACCGTTTCTGAGGAGATCCGTGAATATTCGTCGCACTCTCATTGCCTCTGCCGCCGTTGTGGCGCTCTTCGTCCCCGTTGCTGCTTGTTCGAGCGACTCGTCGAGCAATTCGACCTCGACCACCGTGAGCAGCGGCGAACAGATCACCGATACCGCATGTCCATTTACCGGCACCGTGGGTACCAGTTCGGGTGGCAAGTCGGGCACTTCGTCGGCACTTGGCTCAATCGTGAACTCGAAGCAGGGTTGTGAGGACAACATTCAGCTGAAGATGGGTTCGTCAGTTGGTGCTTGGACAGCGGCGTACGCGACCGGCCCGGTACTTGATGCCAGCGGTGCGACGGTTGCGACCCAAGGCTCAGCGGCGTTAGTGATCACACTTCAACAAGGAACCTGGAGCGGTTCGCCGGCGGCGCCCACAACGGTGCTTCCCGTTCAGCTCGATTATGTGAAGTCGATCAATGTCGTGAATGGTCCCAACGGAACCTTGCTCGTTGTCTTTGGCCTTTCGACGAAGAAGCCGTATCAGGCCAGCGATTCGCAAACTCCTGCCTACATTTCGCTGGGCATCGGCTGAACCACAGTTTCGTCACTGACGTTTTAGCGGACGGTAATTGCGAGTATCGCCGCGCACACGATTCCGTAGATTCCAACCGCTTTTCGTAACAGTGTTGGGTGAAGTCGACGGCCATAGTGAGAACCCAGCCATCCGCCGGCGAGGGTGAGGGGAGCCATCATCGCAACAACTCCCCATTGCACTGGTCCCCAAATCGCAAAGATCACTACTGCGACAATGTTGATGGAAAACTGCAGCACGCTTTTCAGCGCATTGAGTCGCTGAAGATGCTCGGTCATCGTGATTCCGAGCATCGCTAACAAGATGACACCCAGGACTCCACCGAAATAGCCGCCATAAATGGCAGCAACAAAAACACCGACGACCGATGCAATGTTGTGTTCGGAGACGATGGCTTCGCCGGTTTCAGGGTGAAGCCGCGCAAGCCTGTTTTGAATTGCCGGTTGTGCGATGAGAAGTAATGACGCACCGAGCACCAGGAACGGAACAAGAATTCGAAAGACATTGCTCGACGTGGTCAGCAGAATGACAGCGCCTAACAGTGCTCCTGCAAAGGCCGCAGGCAAGAGCATGCGCACATTTGCGCGCTGACCTTCAAGTTCTTTGCGGTAACCAGCACTCCCACCGAGATAGCCAGGGACAAGTCCTACCGTATTTGTCACATTTGCGGTGACGGGCGGGAAGCCAAGGGCAAGAAGGGTAGGAAAGGTGATGAGCGAACCCCCTCCCGCAAGTGCATTGATTCCGCCAGCGAGCAGAGCGGCGATGGCGAGGAGAACGATGCCGCCAGCGCTCAGGTGATCCATAGGCGACGATCGTAGGTGGCGCGTGAGTGTGAGCGATGTGGTGGACTTGGATTTCCAAGTTCGTGGGGGAGCAGCATGGCAATTGTTGAAACAGCAATGGTGGGCGAGGGCATCTTGCGGGTGAGCCTTAACGACCCCGATCGCTATAACGCGCTCACCCCAGCATTAATCGATGGCCTTTCTTATGCATTTGCCGCGATTCGTCACGATCGTGAAGTTCGAGTGGTGATTCTCGACGGAAATGGTCGAGGGTTCTGCGCTGGAGCCGATATGAGCGGAACCGGTGGCGTACCTGATCGCGCGCGAGACCGAGGGCCAGTCGGATTCATCCATGAGATGCAGGAACATCTAATGGACGTCGTCCTTGCTATTCACGAAACTCCGCAACCAGTGATCGCTTCTCTTCACGGTGCAGTTGTCGGCGGAGGTCTCGCGCTAGCGCTCACATGCGATCTTCGAATCGCGACCGAAGACGCGTTTTTCGCGTCGCATTTCATTCGCGTTGGATTGTCCTCTTGTGATCTCGGTACGAGTTATTGGCTTCCGCGCATTTGCGGGCCCACGATTGCTGCCGAACTAATGCTGACGGGCCGCCGGTTCACCGCTGAAGAAGCTCGTAGCTATGGCGTATTGAATCGCGTGACCAGCAGCGAAGCATTGCTGCCGACGGCGCTTGAATTTGCCGCGATGGTGGCTGACAATTCTGAATATGGAGTGCGTATGACCAAGGTTGGCATGTGGGCCAACCTCGATGCGTCGAGCCTTCGTGCGGCTATGGAACTCGAGAATCGCACGCAGGTTCTTGGAACTTTTACCGGAAATATGACCGAAGCTGGAGAAGCGTTCCGCGAAAAGCGGGCGCCTGAGTGGAAACCGATGTGACATGCCTACCGAACACTTGAATGGAATCGACCTTCATTGGGAACAAGCAGGTGAAGGCCCTCGACTGCTGATGTTCAACGGATCAGGTTCGACGATCGAACGCATGCGACCACTGTTCGACGCACTGGCAACGCAATTCGATGTTGTGCTTCACGATCAGCGTGGGTTGGGTCGTACGGAAGTCCCCGCCGGCCCGTATTCGATGGGGGAATATGCGGCCGACGCGATTGCGCTTGTTGATTTTCTCGGATGGGATACGTTCAACGTCATCGGAATCAGTTTCGGCGGCATGGTTGCGCAAGAGTTTGTGGTAACTGTTCCCGAACGGGTTGAGCGGCTGGCATTGCTCTGCACTTCACCTGGTGGCGAGGGTGGTTCGTCGTATCCGCTTCACAAACTTCGTTCGATGGACGAAGAGGAACGCGCAGCAATTTCAATGACGATTATGGATACGCGTTTTACTCCTGAGTGGCTCGCTGCCCACCCAGCAGATCAGCTCTTCGTCGATGGCATCAGTGGTCAGTACGGATCGAAACCAGGATCAGAGGCTGAACGCGGAGAGATCGAACAGCTCAACGCACGAAGCACTCACGACGTGTGGGATCGACTCGGGCAAATCACGGCGCCGACGTTTATCGGCGCTGGGCGCTACGACGGCATCGCTCCGCTTTCCAATAGCGAAGCGATGGCTGATCGAATTCCAAATGCTGAACTTCATGTCTACGAAGGTGGACACGGGTTCTTCGCGCAAGACGCAACCGCGTTCCCGGATGTCTTTACGTTCCTGGCTGGTTGAGGAGCGAACAGCTCAACCCATTTGTGACATGAACTGATTGAGGTCGAAGTACTCGCGCCATTTCGCGATCTTGTCGCCCTCAAATTCAAAAATACCGAGGACAGGAAGCTCAATCTCACCGCCATCTTCTTTTTCGAAAATGTCCACGCGCTCTGTCACGACCATCGGACCGTTCGAAAGAATGTTGTCGATACGGAAGACCTTGACTTTGAGGCCGGCAGTGAAGCCTTCGATCATCATGCGAATGGCCTCGTGTCCAACCATCGGATCGACGGGGATGTTGTGGTACACGCCATCGGCGGTGAAGTACTCGACCACCTTGTCGTGGTCGCCATCGGCCCAGGCATCACAGAAGTCACGGACCAGCTGTTCGTACTTCGCTCCGTCGCTCATGGAATTCCTTTGTCGTCTTGGGAAGAGTCGGTCATCTGCCGCTCAGGGGGGTCATCCTGACACTTTGAGCGGGGCATGTCTTCTGATCATTGGGTACCGTGCATCGAGGGGGAAGACCTATGGCTGAAAATGAAGCAACTAGTTCGTTGATTGATATAGCGGTTGATCCGCTTCCGGGACCTCAACTGCACGACACCTTGCGAGCGTTGCGGGCCGAGCATGGCAATGTCGCTCCAGCAACTTTTTACGGAATGCCGACCTTTGTGGTTTTGAGTTGGGAGACGTTGCGTGAGTTTTTCGCTTCCAACGAAGAGTTTCCCGGCGGTGAAGTTTATAAATATCAACTCGAGAAAACCGTTGGTCGGACATTTATCTCGATGGATGGCCCCGATCACGACATCTATCGGCGCCTCGTCACGCCAGCGTTTCGTTCACGTGCCGCCGTCCGATTTGTCGACGAAGAACTAACACCGCTCGCGCATGAATTGATTGATGGTCTTGTTGGAAAGGGTGAGGGTGACCTCATCGGTGACTTCGCCAACAGACTTCCGTTCTGGGCGATCAGCAGAAAACTTGGATTACCTGAAGGGTTCGAAGATCGACAACGCGAGTGGGCGCTGGCCATTCTCTCTGAACCGAGTAACCCAGAAGCGGCCCGCAGAGCAGCCGATGAACTTTCTGAAGTGATCGCACCTGTGGTTGCTGCCCGACGTGAGCACCCTGGTACCGATGTCATCTCCCAACTCGTCGCTGGTGAGTTCCAAGGGGTGACGCTGAGCGATGAGGAAGTGCATTCGCATGTTCGATTGCTCTTCGCCGTTGGGGCAACGACGACCTCTGATGCGTTGAGCAATTTGTTGTGGACCTTGCTTCATCGACCAGCGCTGTTGGAGCGAATCAGTAACGAACGAGAACTTCTTCCGTCGGTCGTACGCGAACTGCTGCGTTGGGAACCTCCGGTTCCCCTTCTGCCACGTATGGCCCTGCGAGACGGAACTATTGGCGGAGTGCACATTCCTGCGGGTTCGATGATCCTTGCCGGGGTTGCTTCGGCAAATCGTGACCCTTCGCGTTTTGATCGGCCCGATGAATTCGATATCGATCGACCCGACGCCGACGTTCTCACCTTCGGCTTTGGCGTGAAGTTCTGCCCCGGCACGCATATGGCAAAACAGCAGTTGCTTGCTGCGCTGGAGGTCATCTTGGATCGCCTGCCGGGATTGAAACTCGCAAGCGATGATCTCGGAGCGGTCCCGTCGGGGTGCAATCTTCGGTCGGTGTCCTCGCTTCGATGCGAATGGGAGAGCTGACGGGCATTTCGCCAAGCCTTTGATCCGGGCCTACCGTAGGAACAGATTTCACCGAGGGGGAACTTGCCATGGCCGATTTCAGTATCGATCCAAACTTCCAGGAACAGCTTGATTGGATTCGTGAGTTCGTAAAGGCCGAGATTGAACCACTCGACCTGGCATTCGCGGGCGAAGACATGGTCTACAACAAGGCCAGTGCGTTCTATGAAGAAGCCATTCGCCCACTTCAGCAGATCGTCAAGGACCGTGGGTTGTGGTCGTGTCACCTCACTCCCGAATACGGCGGTCAGGGTTATGGGCAGGTCCAACTCGCCTATATGAATGAAATCCTTGGTCGTTCACAGTTCGGTCCAACGGTGTTCGGAAGTCAGGCTCCCGATTCAGGCAATGCTGAAATCATCGCTCACTACGGGACGCCCGAGCAGAAGGCCAAGTATCTCGAGCCACTCCTCGACGGCCGCATCTCATCGTGTTATTCGATGACCGAGCCTCAGGGTGGTGCTGATCCCGGAGTCTTCAAGTGCAGCGCTGTGCGCGATGGTGATGAGTGGGTCATCGATGGCGAGAAGTGGTTCGCGTCGTCGCTTCGTTACGCCACGTTCTTGATTGTCATGGTGATTACTGACCCCGACGTTGTGGTGCATAAAGGGGCTTCGATGTTTCTCTTACCGGCCGACTCGCCGGGGATCGAAGTTGTTCGCAATGTGGGGGTAGGTCAAGAAGCAGAAGGTCACGGCGGACATGCCTACGTTCGCTACAACAGCGTTCGTGTTCCAGCCGAGAATCTTCTCGGTGGCGAGGGACAAGCATTTGCCATCGCTCAGACACGACTTGGCGGTGGTCGCTTGCATCACGCCATGCGCACGGTTGGCGCTGTGTCGCGCTGCCTCGACATGTTGTGTGAACGAGCACTCAGTCGCACGACGCAGGGTGAACTTCTGGCTCGCAAACAAGCCACCCAAGAAAAGATTGCTGATTCCTTCATCGAACTTCTTCAATTCAAGCTGCAGGTGTTGCATGCAGCCTGGGTTGTCGACCAGAAGGGCGGGCACGCCGCTCGTAAAGAAATCGCTGCAGTGAAGGCGGCGACACCAAAGGTCTACCGAGAAGCAGTGCTACGCACGATGCAATTGCACGGGGCTCTCGGCGTTTCAAACGAAATGCCGCTGGCGAACATGCTGATGGCATCGGTCACGATGGGAATCGCCGATGGACCAACCGAGGTCCATAAGTTCACTGTGGCTCGCGAAGTCTTGAAGGAATATGCGCCGGCCGAAGGCGACTGGCCGAGCGAGCATCTTCCCGAACGACGTGCGGCCGCGCGCGCTGAATTCGCCGACCTTCTTGAACGTTCTGTTTCCGATCATTGATCGGAAGGTTTAGTAACCGCCGCCAAGTTTGCGGTGGTCCCAAGAAATGGTGCGCTCAACGTTGAGCTTCACAACAACGCGCTTGTGCAGCATCATCTCAACCGCGCCCTTCATCTCTTCGGTGTACGGCGCCATGTAGCGGTCGAACACGCTGATTCCGAGTTCGAACATGCGCTCTGGGTCATCGATGATTTCGGCCTTGCCGATGAGCGTCACGCCACGAAGGGTCTCATAGGTTTCGCCATCTTCAACCAGCATGGTGAGGTTGGGGTT
>Ga0114970_10001727_pt1 | contig 16335 bp, 7 predicted proteins | sample M_140205_XF_Meta_FD_87030 | JGI IMG/M metagenome (GOLD analysis project Ga0114970, IMG submission 87030) | Freshwater microbial communities from Lake Montjoie, Canada to study carbon cycling - M_140205_XF_MetaG | ecosystem: Environmental > Aquatic > Freshwater > Lake | place: Lake Montjoie... | reverse complement strand
AGCCTTTTGGGGGAGGGGCCGGAAGTTTTGCCGATCGGGTGACGCCAGGTGGCGATCAAGTCACCCAATCCCGCGCCGCCCGGAAGAGCGGAGGCTACGGCCCAGAACGGCGAGTCCTTTGCCGTCTTGCCATCCGCGGTATCCGATGATTTGCAGAGGGCCACATTCGCGTCGAGCAGTCCGCCGAGATGATAGATCTGCCAGGCATACCGACCGACGATGAACTTCGGCTCCACGACGCCGGAGTTGAGGGACGTCCGGTTGGCCGCGCTGAAGGTTGTCGGATTGCTGCCGTCGCGCGTGAGATAGACCCAGTCCGGTACTTGCTTGTCCGTCAGGCTGGCGGTGGTGGCGAAGAGGGCGGGCTTCTTCCAGAAATCGGTGGAGATGAACCGTTGATCGAGCGCCGGAGTGAGGGTGGATACCGCGCTGGCCCTGATCGGTCCAATGCTGGTGGCGCCTATTTTCGCGAAGGACACACCTGCCGCGCTTTGTTTGATTAGATTGCGGAAATCCACGGAACTCGCGAGAGCGGGGTCTTTCAGGGTTTTGGAGGGGACCATGGATGTGGCCTTGCTGACCGGGTAGATGCTCTGGACCGCATCGACCGCTTTAGCAGGTGTGTCGGCGCTAAACTCGGCGTAGATGTCGGAGACAATGGTTGCCGTCGCTGCCTTGGCGATGCTTTCTGCCTGTCTAACAGAAACGTCGTTGTTGCCCGAGTTGCGATGGGTGGAACTGAGCAGAAGCAGCCCGAGGATGATGATGGTGAGCAGGACCATCAGGGAGACGGCCACGACGATGGCGAACCCGCGTCGCCGGGTTGCGAAGAAGGCTTGGTTGATGAAATGCTCGGGGTGGATTTTCACTGAATCAGGAAGGTGCGTTGGTAGCAGCGGATGGATTGCAGCGCGTCCTTGGGCAGGCCGGCGATGCCGGATTTCGCGAGTTCGTCACGCTTGAGACTCCATGTTTTGAGGGTTTGCTTGCCGGTTGCCGCGTCCGTGAAATTCGCCGTAAGGCTCTCCAGGTGGTCGGGTTTGATGGCACGGCGTCCCCAGTCGTCGAGGGTGACCAGTGTGATGACCAGGCCACGGAGGTTCTGCGATGTGGCGGGCGCTGTGATTTCCTGAGTGACACCGCTGGCACCCTGAATCAGATACTCGACCTCGAACCGGATTACATTGTTAGAGAGCAGTTGGAGGTTGTCCTGGGAGACGGCGGAAAACGGCAGGCTGGCGTCCAGCTTGAGCGCGGCAGGCGAGGCGACCGCGAAAAGATTGCCGCATGATCCCCGCAGGAGTCTCTCACCCGCGGTGGCGTCATAAAGAATCGAATAGCTGACAAGTGAAACATCCCTGTCCCCCGCATCTCCAGCCGCGGTGAAGCCCTTCGCGCGGGTGAGGAAGGCGATTTGATCATTGCCGGGGTTGGACTTGAACTCGATCCTCGCATCGTTGCGGATGACAATCTGCGCCAGATCGCGCGAAATCCGGTCAAATGCCCGGCGGGCGATGGCGTCGTTGTTGGATTTGCTTTCGGTAAGTTTGACGGCATTTCTGGCGGAATTGGTGATCTGGAGGACCATCGTCAGCATGATGGTCAGAACGGCCATGGAAACGATCAGCTCGATGAGGGTGAATCCGGCCCGCCGGGTTGGGTGGGATGACGGGTTCATGGTTGTAAGGCGGCGACGAGTTCGAGCGCGCCGGTTTCACGACCGGCCGGGGCATTGGCGGGCCAGGTGGCGCGCAGGTGAAGCTGGACCGGACCCGGGGTGGCTGCAGGCGGGCGGCGAACGCTTCCCATGACGCGGAAAACACCGGTTTCATTGGCTGCGGCGAGTTCGCCGTTCTCCATGATTTTGAAGTCCACGGGTGTGGTTTTTCCCGCGCCGGGAGGCGTCAGGCCATAGCGCAGGCTGGTCGTCATCCTGGATGCCAGTGCGAGTGCCAGATCGTCCCGAATGCATTCCATGGAGGTGATCGAGAGACTCTCATTGGACGCGGCCTGCACTTGTTTCATGCCCATGGGGATCGCTCCGATCAGAGCGGTGACAGCGAAGATAAAGATGCCGAGAGCGACGACGACTTCGACAAGCGTGAAACCCGGTGCGCGGGCAGGTGAAATCGTGTGTGGGTTTTCCATGGCTGGAGGTATTGGATTTACCGGGAAAATTCCAAGGTCTGGCCAGAGAGCCCGTTGAGTTGCACGGCGGCGACCTTGTTCTTGAATGAATCCGGCACTTGGCCTTGGCGTGCAGTCGATTGCAGGCCGAATTCCGTCCAGTGCGACAAGGTGCCCGGAACGGAGGGTGGTTTCAGTTTGATCCGGCTTTCGGTCGGATCAGCCGGAATGATCCGCGCCTCGCCTGACGGGCTGAAGCGAACCCAACTGGCAAGGTTTGCCTGATCGGCCGGGGGGACAAGGGGGCGCGTGAGAGACGCACTCAGAGAATTGCTCAGGTTGAAATTGGGGAGGCGCGGCGCGGACCAGATTCCTCTGGCCGAGGTGTTTTTATCAGTGCCGTCGAGCGATTCATAAACGCCGATAAAAAAGTCGTATGGTTCCTCGGAAACCTTGCCCAGCCTCACCCAGACATAGGTGTTTTTGGTGATGGCGTGGCTTCTCGCCCGCTCGAGTTGGCCTGACACGATGGATGCTACCGTCGCCGGGCTCTGGGAGGATGTAAGGCCATTGAAAACCGGGCCGGCGGCCGTGAGCAGAATCGAGATCACGGCGATGACAACGAGCATTTCAATCAATGTGAAGCCCCGGTGCTGTGCCATGGGGAAAGCGGGATAATTCCATTGGTGACTCATGATTGCTGGGCGGGTTGGGTTTGATTTAACTCTACATAGTAATTACACGGTCTCGGGGATTTGTCATGTGACGTGTTTGCGTCACATGACAAGTTGAAGGAAAAGGCAGGACCGAGTCTGTAGCGGGGTAAAAATCAGGGCTGATCCAGAAGTCCGCTGCGGATTGCCGCGGCGACTGCGGCAGGCAGACTCTGGACATGCAGTTTTTCAAACACCCGGCGGAGATAGTTGTCCACCGTGTGTAAGCTCAACCCCATATCATGGGCAACTGCTTTTTTAGTCATGCCTTTCGCGATGCGACGCAGAACTTCCGTTTCCTGTTCGGAAAGCTCGATTCTTGCAATCGTTGCCGTGAGCTTACGGAAGGTTTGGAGAACCAACCCTGCGATCTGTGGATCCAGTGGCACACCGCCTTCCGCCACGTCATCAAGGGTTCGCAGGACTTTCAGCGCACCACCGGTTTTGATGAGATAGCCGTGAGCGCCTGCCTTGAGCGCGGCGAACACCTTTTCACGATCATGGAAGGCGGTGAGAATGAAGACCCGGGCAAGAGGAAGTTTTTCCCGGATCTGTCCGATCCCTTCCAATCCACTCATCCCCGGCAGGCCCAGATCCAGCAACACGAGATCGGGCTGGAGGCCATTCGCTAGTTCATGGAGTGTTTCCTCCATGGTGGAAAAGCTGCCGACACACTGGTATCGGCCGCTGTCTTCCAGTGCCTCGGCGACGGAGTCTCGGAACAGGGTGTGGTCCTCGATGAGGATGAAGGAAACGGGTTTCATGAAGGTTTGGCGGAGTTGGCACGGGTGATGGGAAACTGCAGGACGATGGTCGTTCCCTGATCCGGTGATGTGGTGGTTTTCATGGTTCCTCCCAAATGATTCGCCCGTTCCTTGAGTGCGCGCAGACAGAATGGCGATACGAGCTGTTCTTCGGAAATGCCGCAACCGTCGTCGCTCACCGCAAGCACGAAAATCTGATTTTGGAGCGAGGTGCGGATCATGATCGAGTTGCATTCCGCATGTCGCAGACAGTTATGCAATACTTCCCTGAAGAATAACAATAGGTGTCGGTTGGTTTCCCTCGCCAGGCGGCATTCTCGCGAGGCGTCATCGCATTCGAAATCCCATTTCAAATCATCCAGCAGGATCGCCGCGGTCTCGCGAAAGTGACCTAACACCGGACTTTGAAATGCGGAACCCGGTCTCAACAGCCAGACGATGTCACGCAATGATGCGACGGCTCCGGCGCTGAGCAGGCGGATTGTCCTCAATCGGTCCGCCGCGATCTCCGGCTTGTTGAGGGCGGCTTCCGTGAGCAACTGGATGCTGCCCATGGAACTGCCGATGTCATCATGCAGATCCGAGGCGATCCGCGCGCGCATTGCCCGCAGAATTCGATTTTCCCGGCGGCGGTGGATGATAGGCAAGGCGATCAAGGCCACCAGCATGCCGCCAACGAGAGTCCCCGACGCTGCCATGGTTGTGTTGCGGTAGCCCCGGGCAATGGCGGCGGACTGAAGCTCAAGCCGGAGAATCTCACTCTCGATCCCATAGCGCTTGTGAAGCAGCTCCATCCATCGTCGGTTGGTGAGGATCTCCCCTTGCGACGTGTGGCCGTCGGTGAGTGACTCCTTGCTCCAGATATAATTGCCGTCGGCTGGAATGGGTTTCTCGCGTTCAGAGACATCCACGTCGCAATGCAGCGCGATGTTTTCATTCTCATGGAGAATCTGCACCTCGCTGAACCCAATGAACACGGGATAAGCGTTGGTGAATCTGCGCAGGGCCAAGGATCGGAACCGCACATAACGGGCGTCAACGGCCGGCCAGTGCCAAGTCACCGCGTGCTGCCCGACATTGTCGAAATCCTCTGTATCCTGGCTATGGACGGTCCGATAGCTGCCTTCTTCACCCGTATCGGAAACCTCGATCATGAACCGAGCCGGGTAAAAGATGCCTGGAATGAGGAAATTAGGGGACCACTCTGGAGGAAACGTTCGGATGCCGTCGCAACGGCGGACGGAGCCCAAATCCACCTGCACCCAGATGGGCTCCTCTTGTGACCGGGTTCCCAATGAAATCCAACCGATTTCGAGATGAGTGGGATCCGGGATTTCCGGCAACCCCAACCCGGTCATTTCATCCACCGCATATTTCATCTGCCACGGCCATGGTGATGAAATCGGATAGTTGGCGTTGACCTCCGCCGCGGACGCGAGATTTCTTTCCCCATGAAAACAGAAAATCTCTCCCCAAGACATCAAGGATGGACCATTCTGTCGGGCCGGATTGTCATACATCCGCGTGGGCTCGATCCGGATGCCCGAGCATCGAAGCGGAGGATCGACACGGTAACAAAGTGGATGCCCTTTGCGGACGGGGTCGGAGCGCGTGTTTTGTTCATCCGCGATGATCTTCAAAGTCTTGCCCTGCTCGTCCACCAGCATGACCCGGAAATCCTCCGGGAGTTCGAAGTTGGGATCGAGGCCTCTTTCGTCAAATTTCCGAGCCGGAACCAGACAAACTAGGTCAACGGCTTCCGGCTTTCCCCACTGGACTTGCAGCCAGCGGTCATTGTAAAAAGGATGATTGGGCCCTGTGTCCCGCTCGTTGCGAAAACCGGCGGGGCCACCAAAATCCTTGACCGGAATCACCGGTAAACGAAGCAACTCGGCTCTTAGCGACGCTTGATCCTGCTGGGCTTTCTGCCAATTTTCGGAGAACCTGGCGGCGAGCGCATCCGCCCAGTCCGGCGGTTCAGCCGCAGGCGCACTGAGACACGAGACCAGCCATAGCAGGGTCAGGTTTCGCAGCCGGAGCGTTTTGCCGGGGAACTCGGTCATCGTCTTATCGTCTCATTCCAAGAGTTTTGGAGTGCGGGTCTGCCGCAGAGAATGCGCCGTGGCCACGAATGCACAAATGAAATCGTGTGCTTCGGGGAGGCAACTGTCATGTGACGCATTTGCGTCACATGACAAAATCTCCGGAACCTAATATCTTTGCAAAACTCATCCGATATCCTCTCAGAATTCACTTCTGAGATCCAGCAGCATGACAACTGAAATCAACCCATTCCGTTTCACCGCCCTCAGCGGTGCAGCCGTCGTCCTCGCCTGTTTCTCCCTGCTCAACTCCGGTGTGCAGGCGGCAGACTTTTTATGGACCGGCAATGCCGGCGGTGGCAATTTTCAGTATAGTACCGCAGCCAACTGGGTGGGCGGCGTCGCCCCCGCATTCGACTGGGCCCCCGTGCCCGTCTTCGGCAGCGATGTCGTGAATGGCACCGTGGACATGGGCGTGTCGTATGTGGCAGGTTCCGTTGTCGTGGCCAGCGGTGCCACGCAGGACATCACGTTCAACGGCCCCGGAGAGCTGATTTTGGGATTAACTGGCGGGACGAGCGACGCGACCATCCACTTGGCCGCCACCGGGAAAAACCTCACCTTCAACTCTCCGGTAGGGACTGCGTGGAGCGCTATTACCTGGGACATCGGAGCAGGTCGGACGCTCACGATCAATGGCGGGCTCCGCGGAAATACTTGGATCCCTGAAACTCCCTGCGACATCGTCAAGAATGGAGATGGGACGACGGTGCTCGCGTCAGCGCTTACCAATATCGGCGCGGCCTACGTCAACGGCGGCACGCTGGAGTTGAACAACGCCGGGGGAATCATCTACTCTGGAGGTAACATCTCAATCAACAACGGTTGTTTAAAAATCCGTGGCTCCGGCCAATACTGGTTTGACGGCAAAACCGTGGCCTTCGGCGCTGGCGGCGGCACTTTTGACACCGGAACTGGCCTGGACATCGTGTCCAGCGCTTATCCTGGCGGCGGATCGGGTTTTATCTTCACCACCACCGCCGGAACGACGAGCACCATCATTGGTAGCAGCGGGATCAACGCCAATGGGAACACCCAGACCTTTGATGTCGCCAGCACCAGCAACCTGAACCTGACAACATTCGTTTGGAATTCTGGCAGTATCATCAAGAAGGGCGGCGGCACGCTGACCATGAGCGGTACCAACACCTACACTGGCGACACCACCGTCTCCGGTGGCTCATTGGTGGTAAACGGCTCTTCCCTCGCCGATACTGGCAAGCTCTCCATCAACGGTGGAACAGTCAATCTCAACGGTGCGGAGATAGTGAAAACACTGTTCTTCGGAAGCGTGCAACAATTCGCCGGAATCTACAGTGCCAACGTAGCGGGAGGAACGATCGCAAGCGCGAATTTCACCGGATCAGGCACCCTTATAGTGACCTCATGTTCTGTTGGTAGCTTTGAAAGTCCAAGCTTGGCCGTGGGTTCATTTTCCTACGGCACCCCAGGCACGGGTTGGACTCTCGCGGGAGGGGCGGGGGTTTCCAGCAATGGCAGTGGCTTCACGGTTTCCAACCCGAATGCGCCGGAAGGCACCCAAGTTCTCTTCTTCCAAGGCTCAGCCACCGCCAGCAAAACCGTGAGCATCCCTGCAGGCCAGGCGGGCACCTATCGCATCAAGCTCAAAGCGGCACAGCGGTTCGGAAATAACCAGACCTTGAGAATCACCCTCAATGGCACCCAGATCGACTCGATCACTCCACCCAACCAATTCTATGTGGACTACACAACCCGTGACGTTTACCTGCCTGCGGGCAACCCGACTCTCCTCTTGGAAGGAACCAATCCCTTAGGTGGTGAAAACACCATCCTAATCGACGATCTCAACATCGTGAGGGTGAGTGATCCACAACTTTGGTCGGACCCCGCGACGTGGGGCGGCACCGTCCCCGCTGCCGGCGATCATGTCGATATTCCTGCGGGAAAAATCGTCGTGCTGGACCAGAACATCGTCGCGGACTCCATCATCGTGCGCGGCACCTTGCGTTTCGATCCCACCAAAGACCTGACGGTGACCGCCTGCTCCCTCATCGCGGAAGGCAAGGCACGGCTCGCCACCGATCCGAAGCCGGAGGGGCGCATTGAGATCGGCACCGAACAGACGCCCTTCACGAAACGAGTTTTGATTACCCTCACCGGTGGCGTTTGCACCAATATCTCCCACTGCAGCTGTGCCGCCACTGGCCATGAAATGACCGACGGAAATGTGATGTCCTCGATCAACGGAGGCGTGCTCGACATCCACGGCACCGCAGCAGTCGGTATCGGCTGGAATAAACTGAGTGCGACCATCCAGCCCGGTGCCACCTCCATCAACTTGGCCAGCCCGGTCAACTGGCCCGTAGGCGCCCAGATCTTGATCACCTCGTCCACCACCGATCCATTTCAAGGTGAGACCTGCACCATTGCTTCTGTGACCAATGGCGGCTTGACGGTGAACCTTGTCGCCGGTGTCACAAACATGCACACCGGTGTCCAACAATCCTACACGCGCACCGGCGGCGGCAGGACGTGGAATCTCGATCTGCGGGCCGAGGTCGGGCTGCTCACCCGGAATGTCACGGTTCAAGGCGATGCCGCTTCGGTTACCACGGGCTTTGGCGGTCACGTCATGATCATGAAAAGCGGATCCACGCTTGCGGGTGCTGCGGATTTCATTCCCGGCGGCCGCGGTTACGTGGAGAATGCCGAGTTCTATCGGATGGGCCGCAAGACCGTTGTCGGGAAATACCCGCTCCATTTCCACATGTTGGGAGAAGAAGGAAAAGGTCAGTATTTCAAAAATAACAGCATCCACGATTCCTACAACCGCGCGATCGTCATCCACGGCACCGAGTCCACGCTCGTGGAGAATAATTTTTGTTATGACCACATCGGCCACGGCCTGATGCTGGAGGACGGCTCGGAGCGCTACAACCGGATCACCAAGAACGTCGTCGCTCTAACGCGCCGCCCGCTATTTGACCCACAATTACAAATTGACGAACGAGTGACTCCTTCCGATAACGATGGCTCCCCCAGACTCCAAGCCAGCCTGCCCGCGAGTTACTGGATCAGTAATCCGAACAACATCGTCGATGACAACGTGTCAGCCGGCACAGAAGGCACAGGCATGTGGTTGCTTTTCCCACGCACGGTCGTCGGCCTGTCTTACAACGATCCCCGCTTCGTGGATCAGAAGCCGAGTTATGAGCCGCTGGGCTCCATGCAGCGAAATGTCACGCACTCCAGCTTTTGCGGACTCCAGACCATGGGCGGTCTCTCCCAAGATCATAATCTCATCGGAAACCTCGGGACTCAGTATGCAGCCGGCATGGTTATCAAGGACATGACTCTGTATGCGAATGCACTCGGCACCTACGGCGGGCTCACCGACTACTCTAACCCGAGTCTGATCACTCACCGGGGTTTTGTGTTTGCAGACTGCTATATGGGTATCATGCAGGCGAATAATTCGCTCACCGAGGACAGTCTCGCTGTCGCCGATGCAGGCTTGGGTCTTCTTAATGTTAACACCCCAACCGTCCAAGCGGCCATTGGGGCTGGGGGAGGTGCTTCTCGAACATTCGAACTGTCCTACGACGGCCCCGCCCGGGTGAAGGACTGTCATCTGGTGGGATATGATGCTGCAAACACCGCAATGATCTCCTTAGTAGGCGGCTCTTTCAAACGTGCGAATGCTCCGTTTTCAGGCATGACCTACAGCCCGGCGGGGCCGCCCCGCATAGATCTTACTGACGTATGGGAACATCCGCGGGTGTGGGGCGCGGTTTTCCGGGACCTGGATGGCACCACCACCGGACAGGCGAACACTTCGATTATTACGAAGCATCCCTTTGTCAGGACTCCTGGCGATTACCAATTCCCTAACTGGACTAATGCTTACCGCTCGATTCGCAAGTTCGCCTACACGACGATCAATTGCGATTATCCCAACATTTATGTGCCAATGACCGTGATTCGCGAGAAGGCCGGAGAGGCTCCCGTGAGTTTCTACTACTCACTCGATTATTCCGTGCAAGTGGAGCTTCCGCTCATCGTGAATGAGGATTATTTCTACACCTATCAGTTTGATAAGGCGCCTGCCGTAAACGATCCGATGACTTTCAGCATTGGGAATGCGGACCCCGGCGACTTCGTCAGGCTGCGGATCCGTGATTTCGGAAAAGTGCCGGGCGTTAGCCTGAACGCTGGCACCCGGGTCTATTCGCGCGCCGCAGTGGATAACGCCACCAGTTCCGCCTACTTCGCAGACACCACCACGGGCGATTTGTGGGTGAAATGGTTCCAACAAACTAGCGGCGCCCATGAGTCAACCTTCTTCTATGTCAGTTATCCAAACTCCTATACTCCTACCGTCTTTGATACCGATGGAGACGGCACGGGCGACATCGCGGAAAGAAATGCCGGACGTGATCCCTACAGCGCGAACGACCTCGCAAACAACTTCAACACGGATAATGACCTCGAAGGCTGGGTCCCGAATGGCATGCAGGCCTATGTGGTCAACGGCGGTAGCTTGCTTTCCCGCACCGCAGGACTAGGCAATCTCACACGCGATGGATTGTCCTTCAACGGATCACTGGTCAGCTCTCTCCGCGTCCGTTATCAAGCGGAGTCAGCGGGAACCCTCAGGCTCTATTGGGCGACATCGGATAACAACTCATTCTCGGAAGCCCGTGCGGTGAATGCCTCCACTTCCTACATACCCGGCAGTGGTTTCGTCACCACGCGCTTTGACTTAACCGGGAATCCCGAGTGGGTAGGGAAGACGATTACGGCACTGCGCCTTGTCACCATCGGCGCGCCCGGCTCGCACACGTGGATTGACTACATCCGGAACGAAGCTCCGCCCGCCTTGTGGCTGGATGCGTCTAAACTCACCGGCTTGAGCAACGGTGCCACGGTGACTACCTGGACCGATGTGTCAGGAAACGGCAGAAACGCCACCGCCAGCGGCAGTGGCGCCACTTACCATACCGGCGCGCTCAATGGCCAGCCCGTGGTTCGATTCAACGCCGACGGCAATTCCAGCTTCGATTTCCCCTCAGATTCGGCGATTCGGACGGTGTTCTGGGTGGTTAAGAATACCAAACCCGGTCTGCACTTTTTGCTGGGGGATGGAAGAGCTTACGATTTCCACGCGGGTGACTCCACGATTTGGGCACCATACGCAAATCCTAGTATTGTAAACGGAACGACCAAATTTAAGGGGGCAGTTGTGGATGGCACCAGGACTACGCTGCCTAGTTCCTCATACACCCTGTTAAGTCTGGTCACTACCGGCCCCGTGCGGGCGGATTCGCTCAGCCGGGACCGCGGCATCGGCGGCCGGAGCTGGGCAGGTGACGTGGCCGAGCTAATAATCTATGACCGCGCGCTGGCGGCTGAAGAAGAAACCGCCGTCGGCACCTATCTTGCGAACAAATACAATCTGGCGACGGCCTATACGTCGAGCACCCTCTTCATCGGCAGTACCGGAGACCATAACTATAACACCGGAGGCAACTGGCTGGGAGGCACGGCCCCCGCAGACGACTGGGCCTCCGTTCCCACCTTTGGCAGCGATGTAGTGAATGGCACCGTGAACGTACCCGTTAGCCGTCTCGCCGGTTCAGTCGTCGTGGCCAGCGGTTGCACGACCGACATCACGTTCACTGGCTCTAAGCTGATTTTGGGCAAACTCGGTGGGACCAGCGACGCGACCGTTCACTTGGCCGCCGATGGTTCGAACCTCACCTTCAACTCGCCGATTGGTAATGCGGGGTGGGACGGCCTTCTTACCTTCGACGTCGGCGCAGGTCGAACGCTCACGATCAATGGCGGAATCATCGGAAATGACTTCGGTGGTCAAGTTGGCGGCTCCGTTGTCAAGACTGGCGCGGGTCAAGCCGTGATTACGTCAGGTTCAGGCGGCAGCATCGCCTCAACGATCATCAACGCGGGCACCCTCACCTATACCAACGCTACCGCAGTCGGCGGTGCCGGTTCGATCACCGTCAACGGTGCATACGGATTCGGTGGCCACCTTAATCTCGCACCCGGCACAGACGGCGGAACCATCAGTAACCCAATCAGCATAATTGGTGGCGACTATGATTGGAATATGCAGGTCTCCGTTCCAAACAACCTCACGTTCACTGGCCCCATCAACGTGTCGGGGGCCGCTCTGATTGTAGCAACAGGCGCCAATTCAACCCTGAATTTCACCAATGCCTTCCATGGGACAGAGATTCTCACCTTCGCAGCGTTATCGGGTGGCAAAAACTTCGTGGTCCTCTCCGGTGCCAGCGATTTCACCGGCGATCTCTCGGTAGTCAATTGGAACGGCTCCCCGCAGGTCACGCTTAGCGGCGGAGATAACCGGCTGCCCACCACCACCGCAGTCCGTTTGGCAGGCTCCGCTGGAAGCCCTTCGGCTCTGGATTTGAATGGCAACAACCAGACCATCGCGGGCCTTGGGGAACCAGGTTGGGGTGGAATGGACGCCGGTGCCCGTAACGTTGTCAACACCAGCGTCACGCCGGTGACCTTGACGCTGAACACCACTGCCGACCAATCGTCTGGCGTATCCGTTGGCGGAACCGATATCAACGGCACAGTCGGCAATAAGCTTTCGTTGGTGAAAACTGGAAACGCCACCCAGAGGCTCACCGGCCCGAACACCTACACCGGCGCGACGACCATCAACGCGGGCACGCTGGAGATTGGCGGAGCCGGAACACTGGGTGGCGGCTCCTATGCTGGTTCTATCACCAACAATGGCACGTTTGTCCATAGCAGTTCGGCGGATCAGACATTGGCAGATATGAATGGCGGTGGGTCGATTACCAAGAGCGGTGCCAGCACGCTCACCCTCAGCGCCTTCAGTATCGGCTACGGAGGCACCATCACGGTCAACCAAGGCACAGTACAAGCGCCGAACGGTTCGTGGCTGTTAAACAACGTCAATATTATGATCAACTCGGGTGGCACTTTTACCACATCCGCAGACACAGTTTATATGAACAGCCTGACGCTCAATGGCGGCACGCTGAGCTCCCGCGGGGTTAATGACCCAGGCACATGGGGCAATGTGATGCTTCAAGACGGCCAACAAGTCACCGCTGGCGGCGCGGCTGTTTCGATCATCTCCGCGAATTTAAAGTTGTTTAATACCAACTTCGCAGTGGGTGCCGGCAGCGCGCTGAACATTACCAGCATGGTATCGGAATCTCCTTGGACTGGCGGCCCTACAGGCCTCACCAAGACCGGTGCTGGCACGCTCACGCTCGTCGCCACTAACATCTACAGAGGCGACACGACCATCACTGGCGGCACACTCTCGCTCGGCCAAGTCAATTCCAGCAACGAGTCATCGACGGTTTCCATCGCTGCGACGGCGGGTGCGAAGCTCAATCTCGCGTTCAGCGGTATAGATACGGTGGGCAAGTTGTATATCAGCGGCGTCCAACAGCCTGCTGGCAACTACACCAGCGCGAATGCCTCCGGTGCTTTCACGGGCGGCGGCACGCTTCGCGTCACCTCAGGTCCCGCTGGCTACGCCTCATGGAAAGCCGTCAACGCCCCGACCGGCACCGCCAGTGACGACTATGACGGCGATGGCGTGACCAACGCCGTGGAATACATACTCGGTGGCACCAAAGACACCAAGGACCTCTCCAAACTCCCTGCCGTTTCCACCAGTGGCGCCAACCTGGTCTTGACCTTCCAACGAGCTCAAGCCTCCATTGATGGCAGCACCACCGTGACCATTCAGGTCGGCACCAGCCTCAGCTTCTGGCCGGACAGCTACAACGTTCCCGGAACCGCGCAGGCGAACAATCCCGGCGTCACCGTCGTCAAGGATACTTCTCTCGGCTTCGACACGGTCACCCTCACCGTGCCTCGTGGTTCGGACGGGAAAAAATTCGCCCGCCTGGTGGTGACCCCCGCTCCCTGACCCCTGACATCCCGAGATCTCGCAACCGAAACCCTCTGCCTCGCCCCGCCGTTCATGTGACGCATTTACGTCACATGACAAGAACCAGAAATGTGGCAGTGTTTCAAAAATAGTATGGGTCACATCCCTCAAAAACCGCTTCAAAAAACAAAACCATGAAATCCAAATCCAATCCATTCCGTTCCCCCGCCCTCAGCGGTGCCGCCGTCGTATTCGCCTGCTTCACCCTGCTCCACACCAAGGCGCAGGCGACAGACGCGTTCTTCATCGGCAATGCCGTAGACCACAACCTGACTACCGACAGCAACTGGGTCGGCGGCACCGCGGCTGGCGACTGGGACCGGCTAATCTTCGGCAGCGCTGTCGTCGATGGCATTTTGAATCTCGACAATTACAACGGACGCAGCGGCATTACCCTGACCGGCCTTGTCACGCAGGACATCACGATCAACGGCCCCCAACCGCTGATTATGGGAGCCATTACGTCCGATGCCGGCATCGACATGTCCGTCGCCGTGGCCAACCTGACCATTAACGCGCAGTATCAGATATGGGACAACGCGAACTGGAACATCGGAGCCGGGCGGACACTGTCTGTCAACGGCGGGCTCCACGAAAACGTAACACACAGCATCACCAAGAATGGCGCGGGCATGGCCCGGATCACGGCTGCGTCAAGCTACACGGGCGGCACCACCATCAACGCGGGCACGCTGGAGATTGGCGGAGCTGGAACACTGGGTAACGGCTCCTACGCCGGCGATATCAGCATCGCTGGGGCGTTTGTTCATAGCAGTTCGGCAAATCAAACGCTGTCCGGGATCATCACTGGCTCTGGGTCGATCACCATGAGCGGCTCCGGCACGCTCACCCTCACCCAGGCTACGAATGGCTATCCCGTTCACTTGTTCGATGGCACCATCACGATCAACAGTGGAACGCTAGTCGCGGCGGATTTGTATTTTGGTTTAAACTTTACCTCATCGATAACGGTCAACGGTGGCACACTTAACGTGCAAACCGCGCCGAGTGAACAAGGTAACCTGTATCTCAATGGCGGAACAGTGACCTCCACCGGGCTGGCTGATGTTACCTATGGCAACATTTTGCTCAGTCAGAATAGCACCGCCGTTCACGCTGGCGGCGCGGCTGTTTCGACCATCTCCGTAAACCAGGTGAATTTGTGGGGCGTCAATAGCATCGACGTGGGTGCCGGCAGCACGTTGAACATAACCAGCGTGGTCGCTGAATATGGCCCTGCGGGCCTCAACAAGACCGGTGCCGGCACGCTGGCGCTCTCCGGCGCTAACACCTACAGCGGCAACACCACCGTCAACGGCGGTACGCTCTCACTCGGCCAGGTCAATTCCAACAATGAATCGTCGACGGTCTCCATCACGGCGAGCGCGGGTGCAAAGCTCGATCTCGCATTCGGCGGCACCGATACCGTGGACAAGTTGTACATCAACGGTGTCCAACAGCCCGCTGGCAACTACACCAACGCGCATGCATCCGGTGCCTTCGCTGGCGGCGGCACGCTCCACGTCACCTCGGATCCCGCAGGATACGCCTCTTGGAAAGCCGTCAACGCGCCGACCGGCACTCCCGGCGAGGACTATGACGGCGATGGCGTGAGCAACGGCTCGGAATTCGTCCTCGGCGGCACCAAGGACACCAGCGACCTCTCAAAACTGCCTGCCATCTCCACCAGCGGTGCCAACATGGTTTTCACCTTCCAGCGCGCCCAAGCCTCCATCGACGGCACCACCAGCGTGACCATCCAGGTCGGCACCAACCTGAGCACCTGGCCGGACAGCTACAATGTTCCCGGCATCGCGCAGGCGAACAATCCCGGCGTCACCGTGGTCAAGGATACCTCTGTCGGCTTCGACACCGTCACCCTCACCGTGCCGCGCGCCCCGGATGCGAAAAAATTCGCCCGCCTCGTGGTGACTCCCGCACCCTGATCCCCAACAACCCGATATCTCGGAATCAAAGTTCTCTGCCTCGCCCGGCCGTTGATGTGACGCGTTTACGTCACATGACAAGACCTCCGGAATTTGCCATTTTTAAAAATCACATCCAATCCCCTCTCGAAAACCCCGTCAAAAAAGTAGAACCATGAAATCCAAATTCAATCCATTCCATTCCACCGAAATCCTCTGCCTCGCACCGTATTTCATGTGACGCATTTACGTCACATGACAAGATCTCCGAAACTTGCCATTTTTAAAAATCACATCCGACCCACTCTCGAAAACCGCCTCCAAATAACAAAACCATGAAATCAAAAATCAATCCATTCCATTCCCCCGCCCTCAGCGGTGCCGCCGTCGTCTTCGCCTGCTTCTCCCTGCTCAACACCGGCGCGCAGGCGGCCGATCAACTCTGGATCGGCAGTGCCGGTGACCACAACGTGACCACCCCAAGCAACTGGGTGGGCGGTGCCCCGGTCGTAGATAACTGGCAACCGTTCGTCTTCGGCATCGATGTCGTGGATGGCACTATGAATCTCAACCAGTGGGTTGCGATCAGCAGCATCACCCTGAACAGCGGCCTCACGCATGACATCACGATCGACAACGGCCCGATCATCATGGGAGGCAGTCTGGTTGACATGTCCACCGCCACCCACGACCTCACCCTCAACGCGCAGGTTCAGCAGGGGTGGGGCGATATGACTT
>Ga0114970_10001726_pt1 | contig 16336 bp, 16 predicted proteins | sample M_140205_XF_Meta_FD_87030 | JGI IMG/M metagenome (GOLD analysis project Ga0114970, IMG submission 87030) | Freshwater microbial communities from Lake Montjoie, Canada to study carbon cycling - M_140205_XF_MetaG | ecosystem: Environmental > Aquatic > Freshwater > Lake | place: Lake Montjoie... | reverse complement strand
GCCTATGGCCGCCATCTCGCGCCGCTCGACCAGCGTCTTCGAGACCTCGGCCTGGGGCTAGGTGTCTCGCAGATCGGCGCCTGCCGAAAAGCAGGTGCTGCCGCCGGTCAGGATCACGACGTCGATGTCGCTGCGCTCGCTGATCGACCTTGCCTGGTCCGGCGGTTCGCGCATCAGCGCGCGTGACATCGCGTTGCGCGCCGCAGGCCGGTCCAGCGTGATGGTGGCTAGCCGGCCGTCTATGGCCAGGCGCAGGTGTTGGGGTTTCATGGCTGTGTTCGTCGCGGGGTGCGGCGGGAGGTCGCCCGCGCACCCGGCGGGCCGGCACCGTCCCGGGATGCTGCGGTCGGCGATGAGGCTACCATCGTCTCATGAGCACCAAGATCCTTTTCGGCTTTCATGCCGTTGCCGTACGCCTGAAGACGGCGCCCGAATCCATCGTCGAAATCCATGTCGACACATCCCGGCGCGATGCCCGGATGCGTCAGTTCGTCGAGCGCGCGCAGACCGCCGGCGCCAAGCTGGTTGACAGCGACGACGACCGGCTGATCCGCCTGGCCGGCAGCCCGCGCCACCAAGGCGTGGTCGCGCGGGTGACGGCGCTGGTCCAACTGCACTCGATCGACGACGTGCTCGACCAAGTCAGCGGCCCGCCGCTGGTGCTGGTTCTCGACGGCGTGACCGATCCGCACAATCTTGGCGCCTGCCTGCGGGTGGCCGATGGCGCTGGCGCCCATGCGGTGCTTGCGCCCAAGGACCATGCGGTGGGCCTGAACGCCACCGTGGCCAAGGTCGCCAGCGGTGCTGCAGAGACCGTGCCCTACCTGATGGTGACGAACCTGGCGCGAAGCCTCAATGAACTGAAAGACCGCGACATCCAGGTCATCGGCACCGCTGAGGACGCCGAATTGACCCTCTACGACATCGACTTGACCGGCCCGGTCGCGCTGGTGCTGGGCGCCGAGGGCGCAGGCTTGCGCGCGCTGACGCGCAAGACCTGCGACCTGCTGGTGCGTATCCCGATGGCCGGTGCGGTGGAAAGTCTCAACGTCTCGGTGGCCTCGGGCGTGTGCCTGTACGAGGCGCTGCGCCAGCGCCGTCCGGCCCAACCAGCCTGATCGGCTGCCTACACTCGACTGCTTGCCAAGGAGCGCTGCCGTGCCCGTGATTGCTATCGCCCACCCGCTGGTGCGCCACAAGATTGGCCTGCTGCGCGAGGACAAGATTTCGACGAAAAAGTTTCGCGAACTCACGCACGAGTTGGCGCGGCTGCTGGCCTACGAGGCCACGGCCGACTTTCCGCTGGAAAAGACCAGCATCGAATGCTGGAGCGGCCCGGTCGAGATCGACCAGATCGCGGGCCGCAAGGTCACGATCGTGCCTATCCTGCGCGCCGGCCTGGGCATGCTGGAGGGCGTTCTTGACATGGTGCCCAACGCCAAGATCAGCGTGGTCGGCCTGGCGCGCGACCACGAGACGCTGCAACCTGTGCATTACTTCGAAAAGTTCGTCGGCCATTTGAGCGAGCGCACGGCGATCATCGTCGACCCGATGCTCGCCACCGCCGGGTCGATGATCGCCACCGTCGACCTGCTCAAGGCGCGCGGCTGCCGCGATATCCGTGCGCTGGTGCTGGTGGCCGCGCCCGAGGGCATCGCCGCACTCGGCAAGGCCCATCCGGACGTGCGCTGCTGGACTGCGGCGGTTGACAGCCATTTGAACGAGATCGGCTACATCATCCCAGGCCTGGGCGACGCCGGCGACAAGATCTTCGGCACCAAGGACGACGACACGCTGTGAGGCGGGCACACTGCCTGCCGGTGCACCGATGAGCTCGGCGCGGCGAAGCCTGATCGCGCTGTTTGCCGCCACCTTCGCGCAGCTGACCGGTTTTTTCCTGTTTGGCCCTTGGCTGCTGTTCACGCTCAAGGACCAGGGTCTGGGCACAGCCGCTGTCGGGGTCTTTGGTGCACTGCAGTGGGCTGGCTTGCTGGTCGCCACGCCTTTTGTGTCGAGCTGGGCGCAGCGGCTCGGGCCGCGCTTGGCGCTGCTGGTCAGTGGCTTGATCCCTTTGTTCGCGCTCGCAGCGATGGTGATGACGACCAGCCTGACGGTCTGGGCGCTGCTGTACTTCATCGCGGGCATGGCTTCGACGCTGCGCTGGATCCTGGCCGAGGCCACCGTGGCCGAATTGGCGCCGGCGCGACGGCGTGGCCGGGTGATGGGCTTGTTCGCGATGATGATAGGCGTCACCTTCATGGCCGGCCCTGCGCTGCTGTCGGTTCTGCTCGCAGCGGCCTGGGATACCCGGGCGGTTGGCTGGGTGGCCGTGGCCTTGCTCGGGCTGGGCGTGTTGCTGCAGTTGCCGGTGCGCCCGCCAGTCAATGCCCAACAGGCGGCGCCGGCAGCTCGCACTGGTTGGCGCGGCACGATGGGCGCGTTGCGCGCTGCGCCGGTGGTGATGCTGACCGGTTTCGTCGGTGGCTTTTTCGAGTCGGGCCTGGCCAGCGCCTTGCCGCTGTATGGGCTGGTTGCCGGCTTTTCGACCACGCTGTCAGCCTTGCTGGTCTCGGCCAGCGGCCTGGGCAGCACACTGCTCGCGCCGGTGGCCGGCGAACTGGCCGACCGCCTGCCTGCAGCTGCGGTGCGGCGGGCCTGCGTGCTGGCGAGCTTGGTGGCAGCGTTGGCGCTGTTGTTGGTGCCGTATTGGTCGCCGCTGGCCTGGGTCATCGCCTTTGTCTGGGGCGGCGCCGGTGCGGCGCTGTACACCTTGGCGATGGTCGAGATCGGCCACCGCCACCAAGGCCTTGCATTGGTCAACAGCACTGCGGTGCTGGTGATGGCTTACACCGCCGGCGGCATGCTCGCGCCGGCCGCCGGCGGCTTGATGCTGCAATGGGCGCCGACGCTGGGCTTTCCGGCGTTGCTGCTGGCGGTCGCGGCGCTGGGGCTGTGGCCGACACCGCTACCATCGACGACCGACATGAAACGAGACAACACCGATGAATGAGCGCCAGATGCTGAGGGTACGGCTGCTGTGCTGGGTGGCGGGTCTGTTGCTGTCGTCGGCGCTGTTCGCGGCGCCCAGCCCGACGAGCTTGCGTATCGAAGAGCTGACTTGGACCGAGCTGAGCGATCGCATCGCCGCAGGCAGCACCACGGTGCTGGTGCCCATTGGCGGCACCGAGCAGAACGGGCCGCACATGGTGCTGGGCAAGCACAACGTGCGGGTCAATGCGCTGGCCGTGCAGATCGCCAAGACCTTGGGCAACGCGGTGGTGGCGCCGGTGCTGGCTTATGTGCCCGAAGGGTCGATCGAGCCGCCAGCGGCCCACATGCGCTTCACCGGCACGATCTCGATCCCTGAATCGGCATTCGAGGCGGTGCTCGAGTCGACGGCGCGCAGCTTCAAACGCCATGGCTTTCGTGATGTGGTGTTTCTGGGTGACCACGGCGATTACCAGAAAAGCCTCGATCGAGTGGCTGCCAAGCTCACCCGTGACTGGGCCGGGCGTGCTGGCAACGCCGCTTGCCGAGTCCATTCGCTCAACGACTATTACCGCGCTTCCACCGACGGTCAGGTGCAGTTGCTGCTGGCGCGTGGGTTCAGCAAGGCCGAGATCGGCAGCCACGCTGGTCTGGCCGATACCTCGCTGACCTTGGCGATAGACAGCACTTTGGTGCGCCAGGACCAGCTGGCCAGAGCCGCGCAGGCTGGCAGGCGCGAGGGCGTGATTGGCGATCCGCGTCGCGCCAGCGCAGCGCTAGGCCAGCCCGGCGTGGATCGCATCGTCGAGGCTGCGGTGGCGGCCATTCGCGAGCGCACGCGCTAGCGCTGGACCGCGTGCCGGCGGGCCAAGGCTCGCTGATCGCGACCTTCCTAGAATGCTGGCTTGAGCAAGAGGCGAGTGAAGAGCGAAAAGATGGATTTCAAATTCAAGCATGACATCGGCAGGATCTTGCTGGTGCTGGCCGTCTCGACGGTCTCGGTTGTAGGAAGCGCTGCCGGCCAGACGCCTGTGGCGCCCGCAGCGAGCGCGGTGGCGACGGTGCCTGGCATGCCGGCAGTGGTCGACCCTCGAAACCTCTACAGCGAGACCTCGGCCAGCAGGGTCAGCACGCTGATCAGCGGCGACCTCAAGCGCATTTACGTGCCCAACCTGCGGTCCAACGACGTGTCAGTGGTCGACCCTGACACGCTCAAAGTGATCGGCCGCTTCAAAGTGGGCATCAGCCCTCAGCACATCGTGCCGTCCTGGGATCTGCGAACGCTGTGGGTCACGAACAATGCCGAAGGTCGAACCGACGGCAGCCTGACGCCGATCGACCCGCGCACCGGCAAACCGGGCAAGGCCATACCGGTCGATGATCCGTACAACATGTATTTCACGCCCGACGGCAAGTCGGCGATCGTGGTCGCCGAGGCTCGCAAGCGACTCGATTTCCGTCATCCTCAGACCATGGCAGCGCAGTACTCGATCGACACGCCGGGCTGCCCTGGCATCAACCACGCCGATTTCTCGATTGACGGCCGCTTCGCGATCTTCACCTGCGAGTTCTCTGGCACCCTCGTCAAGATCGACCTGGTCAACCGCAAGGTGCTGGACTACCTGCAGCTGAAAATGCCGGCCACGCGATTCAAGGAAAGCGCTGCGCCCAGGGCTGTTGCAGGCAAGGTCTGGGAGCCCGGCGAGACGGAGGTCTGTACTGTGAAGAAAGGCATGCCGCAGGACATCCGCAGCAGCCCCGACGGCAAGCGTTTTTACGTCGCCGACATGATGACCGACGGTGTGCACATCATCGACGCTGAATCTTTCACGCAGATCGGTTTCATCAGCACCGGCATCGGCGCCCATGGCCTGTATCCCAGCCGTGATGGCAAGCAGTTGTACGTGGCCAACCGAGGTTCGCACAAGATCCATGGCCCGCGCCTGGGCAATGGCGGCGTGTCGGTGATCGACTTTGCGACCGAGAAGGTCGTCGCCCGCTGGCCGGTGCCCGGTGGTGGCAGCCCCGACATGGGCAACGTCAGTGCCGACGGCAAGTGGCTCTGGCTGGCGGCTCGCTTCGACCATGTGATCTACCGATTCGACACCAGCAGCGGCGAGGTCGTGCAGATCAAGGTTGGCACCGAGCCGCATGGTTTGACGGTCTGGCCGCAACCGGGCCGTTACTCGCTTGGCCACACCGGCAACCTGCGCTGATGGCTGAGACCAGCAAGCCATGAAGCTCTTGCTGGGTTCGTTCTGGCGGGCTGCGGCTTATTGCTTGCATCCCAAGGTGGTGATGCTGTCTTTGCTGCCCTTGCTGATCGGCGCGGCGCTGGCCTTGGGATTGGGCTGGCTGTATTGGGAGCCTGCGGTGGCAGCGGTTCGCGCCACGCTCGAGGGTTGGCAATTGGTCGACGCCGGACTGAAATGGGTCGAGGCGCTGGCCGGCAATTCGTTTCGGGCCGTGTTGGCGCCGTTGATCGTGGTCGGCCTGGCAGCGCCGGTGATCGCCGTGCTGTCGGTGCTGCTGGTGGCTTGGCTGATGACGCCGGCCATTGTCAACCTGGTGGCGTCGCGGCGGTTTTCCGGGCTCGAACGCAAGCGCGGCGCCGGCCTGGTCGGCAGCCTGTTCACCGCGTTGGGCTGCACTTTGCTGGCATTGCTGGCGCTGTTGATCAGCTTGCCGCTGTGGTTTATTCCGCCGCTGGTGCTGGTGCTGCCGCCGCTGATCTGGGGCTGGCTCAACTACCGGGTGATGAGTTATGACGTGCTGTCCGAACACGCCAGCGCGGACGAGCGACGCACGCTGATGCGCGCCCACCGCCTGCCCTTGCTCAGCATTGGCGTGTTCTCGGGACTGCTAGGCGCAGCGCCCTCGCTGCTGTGGGCTGCGAGCGCGTTGACGCTGGTGTTCGCGCCGCTGCTGGTGGCGGTGTCGGTCTGGCTCTACACGCTGGTGTTCGGCTTCTCGGCCTTGTGGTTCACCCACTACAGCCTGGCCGCGTTGGCAGTGCTGCGCAGCCAAACCGCCGCCAAGCCCGCCAGAGCGGGCGAGGTGATCGACATGGCCGCAGCGCCCAGCCTGGCGGCACTGCCCCCGCCAAGTTCCCCAAACCCTGACCCAACCTGACACCATGCGCAACTTTGGCCTCATCATCATCGGCGACGAAATCCTGTCCGGCAAACGCCAGGACAAGCACCTGCCCAAAGTCATCGCGCTGCTCAGTGCCAGAGGCCTGAGCCTGGCCTGGGCCCGCTATGTCGGTGACCATCGAGGGCATATCACCGCCGCGCTCAAGGATGCTTTCGCGGGTCCGGACATTGTTTTTTCCTGCGGCGGCATCGGTGCCACGCCGGACGACCACACCCGCCAATGCGCTGCGGCCGCGCTGGGCCTGCCGCTGGCACTGCACCCTCAGGCCGAGGCGCTGATCCGCGACCGCATGCGAGACGTCGCTGCCGAGCAAGGCCTGCCTTACGAGCCCGATCGCGATGACAACAAACACCGGCTCAACATGGGCATGTTCCCGCAAGGTGCGCAGATCATCGCCAACCCGTACAACAAGATTCCAGGCTTCTCGGTTGGTGATGTGCATTTCGTGCCCGGATTCCCGGTGATGGCGCATCCGATGATCGAGTCCTTGCTCGATACAAGCTACGCCGAACTGCACGGCAGCCAGGTCCAGGCCGAGCGTTCGGTGATCGTGATGGGGGGCATGGAGGCCGCGCTGACGCCGTTGATGGAGGATATCGAAGCCCGCTTTGTCGGCATCAAGGTGTTCAGCCTGCCCAGCGTCGACCACCCACAGTGGGGCCGCCACATCGAGCTCGGGGTCAAGGGCCTGCCGGCGGACATCCCTCCCGCCTTCGACGCCTTGTTGGCGGGCTTGCGCTTGACCTCGGTCGTTTTAGGCCCCGAAATGGTGCGGTGATCACCACGAAATGGGCGGTTGATGCGCGCTATATTGGTGCGTATTGTTGCCGCGCACCATCAAGGCTTGGCGTCATCCGGAAGGGCGGTCTGCCGCTTGGCTGCGGGCAGCGGGCACGGTTTCTGCTACATTCCTGAGCGATTGTTTGGGGGCCCGACCCCCGAGAATGCAAGGACCGTAGTACTTCCCCCTCATTTTTGACGCGTCCAGCCATGGCAAGCGCGTCCTGCTAGGAGATTCCTGATGGCAAAGACCGTCGCCGACGTGATGGCAATGGTGAAAGAAAACGAAATCAAGTTCGTCGATTTCCGTTTCACCGATACCCGCGGCAAGGAACAGCACGTCAGCGTGCCGGTTTCGCATTTCGATGAAGAGAAGTTCACCGGCGGCCATGCCTTCGACGGCTCTTCGATCGCCGGCTGGAAGGGCATCGAAGCCTCCGACATGCAACTGATGCCGGACCCCAACACCGCCAACATCGATCCGTTCTTCGAAGAGCCGACGCTGATCCTGACCTGCGATGTGGTCGACCCGGCCGACGGCAAGCCTTACGAGCGCGACCCGCGCTCGCTGGCCAAGCGCGCCGAGGCCTACATGAAGAGCACCGGCCTGGGCGACGCCGCCTACTTTGGTCCGGAGCCCGAGTTTTTTGTCTTTGACAGCGTTCGCTGGGGCAACGACATGTCGGGCAGCTTCTACAAGATCGAGGCTGAAGAGGCCGCTTGGAACACCGGCAAGGAATACGAGCACGGCAACAACGGCTTCCGCCCCACCGTCAAGGGCGGCTACTTCCCGGTGCCGCCGGTCGACTCGGGCCAGGACCTGCGCTCCGAGATGTGCCTGATTTTGGAGTCGCTAGGCATCCCGGTCGAGGTACACCACCATGAGGTGGCCAACGCTGGCCAGATGGAGATTGGGACCAAGTTCAGCACGCTGGTCCAGCGCGCCGACTGGGTGCAACTGCAGAAGTACGTGGTCCACAACGTGGCCCACGCCTATGGCAAGACGGCCACCTTCATGCCCAAGCCCATCGTTGGCGACAACGGCAGCGGCATGCACGTGCACCAGTCGGTGTTCAAGGACGGCAAGAACCTGTTCGCCGGTGACGGCTATGCCGGCCTGTCGGACTTCGCGCTGTACTACATCGGCGGCATCATCAAGCACGCCCGCGCGCTGAACGCGATCACCAACCCAGGCACCAACAGCTACAAGCGCCTGGTGCCAGGCTTCGAAGCGCCGGTCAAGCTGGCCTACTCGGCCAAGAACCGCTCGGCCTCGATCCGTATCCCCTACGTGGCAAACCCCAAGGGTCGCCGCGTCGAGGCGCGCTTCCCAGATCCGCTGATGAACCCTTACCTGGGTTTCGCGGCGCTGCTGATGGCCGGTCTGGACGGCGTGGAAAACAAGATCCACCCGGGCGAAGCCGCCACCAAGGACCTGTACCACTTGCCGCCCGAAGAAGACGCGAAGATCCCGACCGTCTGCGCCAGCCTCGAGCAAGCGCTCGAGTACCTGGACAAAGGCCGGGCCTTCCTGACCAAGGGGGGAGTGTTCACCGACTCCTACCTCGATGCCTACATCGAGCTGAAGATGCAGGAAGTCACGCGCTTTCGCATGGCCACGCACCCGGTCGAATTCGACATGTACTACACGCTGTAAGCTGCGCTGGCCCTGGGTCGGCACGGTCTCGAAGGGCGGCGCAAGCCGCCTTTTTTGATGGGTGATCGCTGTCAGGCGGCCACCCGCACTGGACGACAATGTCGGGGCCTCCCGTCCTCAGCTGGGAGCTGCTAGGCGCGAGCCCATGAAGACCACCGCAACTTTTCCCTGGATGGCCTGTGTTTTTTTGCTGAGCGCAGCAGCGCCCGACGGGTCCGTCGCGCAGGCCGGCGCCGTGTTCCGCTGCCCGGGCAAGGCTGGCGAGGCCGATGAATTCACCAACCTGATCAGCGCGGACCAGGCGCGCGGTCGAGGCTGTCGAACGATCGAAGGCGCGCCAGTCACCGTGATTCAGGGCAGCCGTACGCGTCCGTTGGCGGCCAGTGCGTCAGCATCGACGCCTCGACCCGTGGATTCGCGCGTCGACGCCACTGCCCAGCGTCAGCGCGACACCGATGCACGCCGGATTTTGGAGACCGAGCTCGGTCGCGAGGAAGACAAGCTGACAACGCTGCGACGCGATTACAACAACGGCGAACCTGAGCGGAGAGGCAACGAACGCAATTACCAGAGCTATCTCGACCGTGTGGCACAGATCAAGGCGGCGATCGCACGCAGCGAGGCCGATCTCGCGGCGATCAAGCGCGAAATCGCCAAAATTCCACCCTGAGAGACCTTGCCATGTGCGCCCGACCTGAGCCACGTCCCGAACGCAGTGGCGATCACTCACGCTACGAGCTGTTTGACCTGCTTGCCACCATGGTGGCGGTGGTGCAGCCTGACGGCACGCTGTTGTTCGTCAACGCCCGGTTCGAGGATGTGGCGAGTGTGTCGCGCCGCACACTGATGCGCGGCAACCTGTTCGACTGGTTCGTCGACAGCGCCCAACTGCGAGAGACCCTGGCGGCGGTGACTGGCAACGAGATTTCTACCGGACGCTTCGACGGCACGATCAAGCGCGCGCCGGTGGTCGCCGGCGATGCATTGCCAGTGCATGTGATCGTCACCCAGATCGCCCACCGATTTGACCGCGTGCTGGTGGAGATGCTCGAGATCGAACAACAGACCCGACAGGACCGCGAAGAACGCGCGCTAGGCCAGGTTCAGGCCAACAAGGAGCTGATCCGCAACCTCGCGCACGAGATCAAGAACCCGCTGGGCGGCATCCGCGGTGCGGCCCAGTTGCTGGAGATGGAGATTGGCTACCCGCCGGGTCACCCCGAGGACAGCGCGCCGCTGCGGGTGCCAAGCGCCGAAAGCGACAGCGAGGCAGCACGTCGCCGCGAACTGACCGAATACACCCAGGTCATCATCCACGAAGCTGACCGACTGCAAGCCTTGGTCGACCGGCTGCTTGCGCCGCATCGCAAGCCGCATGTGGTCAGCGACGTCAACATCCACGAGGTCTGCGAGCGGGTGCGTTCGCTGATCATGGCTGAATTTCCGCGCGGCTTGGCGGTGCAGCGCGACTACGACACCTCGATTCCCGATTTTCGAGGCGACCGGGAGCAGTTGATCCAAGCCGTCCTCAACATTGCGCACAACGCTGCCCACGCGCTGGGTGAGCGCATCGCCGGAGGTGACGCACGCCTGGTGCTGCGCACCCGCGTTGCGCGCCAAGTCACGATTGGCAAGCAGCGATTTCGACTGGCATTGGAATTGCATATTGAAGACAACGGGCCCGGTGTGGCCGAGGACATCCGGGATCGCATCTTCTATCCGCTGGTATCGGGGCGGGAGGGCGGTTCAGGACTCGGCTTGACTTTGGCGCAGACTTTCGTGCAGCAACACAGCGGCACGATCGAATGCGACAGCGTCTCCGGCCGAACCGTTTTTCGCATCGTGATTCCGCTGCCTTGATGTCGCAGCTAGCCGTTCTTGAAAGACAGGCCGCCGCCTTATGAAACCCATCTGGATCGTGGACGACGACCAATCGATCCGCTTCGTGCTCGAAAGGGCGCTGGCGCGAGAGCAATTCGCCACCCGCAGTTTTTCCAACCCGCGCGATGTGCTCGCTGCGCTCGACGACGATGAGCCGCAGGTGCTGGTCAGCGACATCCGCATGCCGGGAGGCTCGGGCATAGACCTGCTGGCCAAGGTCAAGGCGCGCTTGCCGGGACTGCCGGTGATCATCATGACGGCTTACTCCGACCTCGACAGCGCCGTATCGGCCTTCCAAGGCGGTGCTTTTGAGTACCTGCCCAAGCCCTTCGACCTGACGCGTGCGGTCGAGTTGATACGCCGGGCGATGGAAGAGAGCCTGCGCGAGGAGGTCAGCGACATCGGTGGCGCCGAGATGCCCGAGATGCTGGGCCAGGCGCCGGCGATGCAGGACGTTTTTCGCGCGATCGGCCGACTCAGCCAGAGCACTGTCACGGTGTTGATCACCGGCGAGTCGGGTTCGGGCAAGGAACTCGTCGCGCGCGCACTCCACAAGCACAGCCCGCGCGGCGACGCCGGCAGCAACGGTCCGTTCATCGCGATCAACACCGCGGCGATCCCCAAGGACCTGCTCGAGAGCGAACTGTTCGGCCATGAGCGTGGCGCGTTCACCGGCGCCCAGACCACCAGGCGTGGCCGGTTCGAGCAAGCCGATGGCGGCACGCTGTTTCTTGACGAGATCGGTGACATGCCTTTCGACTTGCAGACTCGCTTGCTGCGTGTGCTGTCGGACGGTCAGTTCTACCGCGTCGGCGGACACCAGCCGCTCAAATCAAACGTCAGGGTGATTGCTGCGACGCACCAGAACCTCGAGCAACGGGTGCGTGATGGCGCTTTTCGCGAGGACTTGTTCCACCGCCTCAACGTGATCCGACTGCGCCTGCCAGCGCTGCGCGAGCGGCGCGAGGACGTGGCCCAGCTCACAAGATTCTTCCTCGCCAAGAGCGCCAGGGAGTTGGGCGTGGAAGCCAAGCGAATCACCGAATCGGCGTTGGCGCGGCTGATGGACTTCGACTTTCCAGGCAACGTGCGGCAGTTGGAAAACATCTGCCACTGGCTGACGGTGATGGCGCCGGCCCAGGTGGTCGAGCCCAAGGACTTGCCGCCCGAGTTGATGGCCAGCGATGTGGCGCTCACGCCCGTGGTGGCCGCCGCCGATCACCCGACGCCTGCCGCGCCGACGCTGGCCAGCCCGATGCCGGTCGGCAGTGCGCTCAGTGGCTGGTTGCTGGACTTGCAGCGCGAGGCGCGTCGCTTGCTCGAGTCCGGTGACAGCGAGGTCTGGGACACGCTGACCCGACAGTTTGAAGGCCAGTTGATCCACACCGCGCTGGAGGTCACCCGCGGCCGCCGTATCGAGGCCGCGAACAAGCTCGGCATCGGCCGCAACACGATCACCCGAAAGATCCAGGAGCTCGGGTTGGAGTGATCGTTTCTTAACGACAGGCCTGCGGCTTCCAGCTTCAGCCAGTGAGTTCGGCCAGCACCGGCGCGTGGTCGCTGGGCCGTTCGTTCTTGCGCGTGAGCTTGTCCACCGTGCAACTGGCGACCTGGGCCTTCAGCGACTGGCTGACGAGGATGTGGTCGATGCGCAGGCCCTGGTTCTTGCGGAACGCCAGATTGCGGTAATCCCACCAGCTCCAGATGCGTGGTGGCTGATCGAACAGCCTGAACGCGTCGACCATGCCCAGATCGAGCAGCGCCCGAAAATGCATCCGCTCTACGTCGGTGCAGTGGATTTGCCCGGCCATCGCGACCGGATCAAAGACATCGCTGTCCTCCGGCGCGATGTTGTAGTCACCCATCAACACCAGGCGCGGATGCTGCGCCAGTTCTTTGCGCAGCCATTCGCGCAACGCGTCGAGCCAAGCCATCTTGTAGCTGAACTTTTCACTGCCCGGCGCCTGGCCGTTGGGAAAGTACGCGCCGACCACCCGCAGATCGCCCACCGTCGCGGCGATCACCCGCGCTTGCGGGTCGTCGAAACCGGGGATGTTCCTGACCACATCACAGGGCTGATCGCGCGACAGCAAGGCCACACCGTTGTAGGTCTTCTGACCATGCCAGACGCTGCGCCAGCCAGCGGCAGCGATTTCGGCGTGCGGAAACTTGTCGTCGGTGAGCTTGGTTTCCTGCAACACCAGCACGTCGGGCTGATGCAGCGCCAGCCAGTCGAGCAGTTGCGGCAGTCGAACGCCCAGCGAGTTGACATTCCAGGTTGCGATTCGCATGGTGTTCAAAGTCCTCGGGGTTTGCCGCAGGCGGTGTATCTGAAGAGGCGGCGCTCAAGCACGAAGCAGGGCAGCCTCACTGCAACACGAATGACTTGAACAAGGCGCTCTCGACCGGCAGGTCGGCGGTGGTCAGCGGCCAGAACCGGCGTGCCGCTTCCTTCATCTCGGCGCTGCAGCATTTCGAGCCGTCGTCCAGTCGACGCGGGATCGCGCCGATGCGCACCAGCGAGGCAATGGTTTCATCCGAAGGGTTGCTCTGCAGGATGTAGATCAGCGTCAGCAGCGGATCGAGCGCCGCATTCGCCACCAGCGCGACATCGTTGGCAATGGCAAACTTGCCGGCGTTGGTGGAGGTCTCGGCAAGCGTCCGGCCCGACAACACGATGATGATCTTTGAGTTCAGCACCGGCCGCATGTCGACGATGTTCTTCTCGGACTGCGCGTCCAGGGTTCGGAGAACGATCTTGGTCTGAAAGTAGTGGCTTTCGCCTTTGTCTGCAAGATTGACAGTGAACTCCACCTTGATGTTGCCGTCGTCTGGCGGGACTTCCACAAAGCGCGGCGCCGGGTTCAGCTTTTTCGCAGCTTGCCTGGCCTGGTAGCGCTTTTCCACTTCAACCAAGGCTTCTTCACTGTACTTCTTCAGCATCTCCGCCATCTTGCGTTGTGAGTCACTGGGCGGATGGTTCGAGGCGTGGTCCGTCGCGGGGTCTGCGGCGTGATTTGCACTGTGATCCGCGCCCTGGTCTGCGGCTGCTGCGCCATGTGCTGGTGGTGTCGGGTGCGCCTTGCCCTGTGGGTCGTGCGATGCCGGTGCCTGGTGGGCGGCGGCAACGTCGCTCTCGTCAGGCGGGTGGCTGCTGTGGCGCATGAACCAATACCCTGCGGCACCGATCAATGCGAGCGCGATCACTGCGACAGCGACAGACCGTCCGGACTTGCTGGGCCTGTTGGGCAATTCCACGCTCCAGTCGAGCGCGGGCCGCGGCGGCTCCACGGCTGGCTCCGGCGTGACGGTTTCGGACAGGTCGGCGACCGAAGGGTCAGCAGCCAGCGCCGGCTCGATCGTGGGCTGCTGCGCGCCACAATCGCTGCAAAACCTTGCCTTGCCGGTCAGTTCAAGTCCACATTTGAAGCAGTTCATGACTTTTCGATCCAGACCAAGGTGTTGAAAGATTCGTCGGACTTGGCGCTTGCCTCAAGCCATGCGGGCGGCTGAGGTCTGAGCACCGATTGGCCGGCTCTTGCCGCTGGCGTTCGGTGCTGTTGGCATGCCTTGGCCAAGCCTGGGCCAGTGCATCCTTCCCGCAGGACTGTGCGCATTGTCTCGCGGCCAGCGACTGCGGCCTGCGCTTGGTGGCCGATCTGAGTGATCGGCCTTGTCCGACAATAGCGGCGAAGGCGCTTCGGCATGCCTGTTGGCGACCGCTCACCCGTTCATGACAGCCCACCACACGATGATGATCAGCACTGAAAACAACAGTCCACCAGCGCCAGCCGCCTGGGCAGCGCTTGAGCGGCTTGGGACAAGGCATGCGCTGCCTTGTCCGGACGGTGAAGTGGTCTGGCGCCGCTTTGGCGCTGGGCCGCCGCTGCTACTCTTGCACGGCGGACACGGCAGCTGGCTGCACTGGGTTCGCAACATCGAGGCCTTGTCGCAGCAGCGCACGCTGTGGCTGCCCGACATGCCGGGCTTCGGCGAATCGTCAAACCTGGCCGGTCCGCCGCACGGCCCTAACCGCCTGGAACGACTGGTCGATGCTTTGCTCGCCGGGCTCGACACGCTGATCGGGCCGGGTGCGACCATCGATCTGGCCGCATTTTCGTTTGGTGCGTTGGTGGGTGCGGAACTCGCGCAGCGCAAGGCGGTGCGAAGCATGGCGCTGCTCGGTGCGGGGGGTCATGGCGGGCCTAGGCGCATGAGCGAGAAGTTGCTCGATTGGCGCTTCGGACCGGCTGCATCGCGCAGCGCGGCTTTGCGCCAGAACCTCGGCAGCTTCATGTTGCACGCGCCTGAAGCGGTCGATGCGATGGCGCTGGCGGTTTACCAGGCACAGTGCCAGGCGACGCGTTTTCGCAGCAAGTCGATCTCGATGACTGGTGGGCTGCAGTCGCGCTTGGCGCGCTACGACGGCCGTTTGCTGCTGCTCTGGGGCGAGCACGATGTCACCGCGGTACCGCAAGACTTGGCGCCTGCGATCGCCGCGATTCGCAGCGGCTGGGAATGGCGATTGCTGGCCGGCGGCGGACATTGGGTGCAGTACGAATGCCACGAGCCTGTCAACCAGCTCTTGGGGGACTGGTTCGGCGCTGAGGTTTGAGCTTGTTGGCCCTTGGCCAGGTGTCAACGGCACTGGTTAGCCGCGGGACTCTTCAAGGCTCTTTGACATGACCGACGGTCTGTGCCAACAGCAGCTGTTGGTCGGTCGTCAAGCCCATCGCTCGCGACAGCGCGCTGCGGTCGAACCAGGCCCGAACGACGGTGGCCAGACCGGCTGAGGCGCAGTACAGGTAGGCGTTCTGCGCCATCGCGCCGGCGGCGGCGTGGGCATAGGCCTCGCGCTGGGCAGTGGGCACCAGTTTGGTCCGTGAGTGGTCGGCGACGTAGATCAGGTCGAGCGGTGCGTTGTCGACAAAGTCTTGGTAACCGGTGACGCGGCGAACGTCGCTGGCTTGCACCAGCGCCAGCGAATGAGAGTTCGGTTGGTACAGGTACAGACCTTGCGCCATCGCGGCATAGAGCAACACTTCCTGCGAGTTCATCGCGCTTGGCACAGTGCGGCCGCCCAGCGTGGGGCGGTTGATGCCGCCAGCGGCCCAAAGCAGGTCGGACAGTCGCTGCGCGTGCAGTGCATCGGGCGAGAAATCGCGCTTCGACTCACGGCGCATCAGCGATTCCATCAGCGGCATCCCGCCTTGCTGGTTCGGTGCCACCAAGGCCAAGCGGGTCGACGCGTCGCCGACCGGTGGCTGGGGTTTGAGTTGGCCCATCAGGCCGAGGGCGAGCTTGGTCAGGGTGTTCATCTCGAGGTCTTTTGCAAGCGTTGCCAAGCTGCTGGCGTGGTTGGGATGTCTTGCGGCCGGGCTTGCAGCGCACCGGGCCGCAGAGGGCCGGCACCGCTGACCTGCCGCCATTCGGCGAAAGAGACCTCGACAGCCTAGACCGGCCCAGCCCTCTGTCGATTGCGGGCTGTCAAACGGCTGGGTTGGTATGGCCCGAGGTGATCGGCGTGATGTCGGCGTGAGGCTGTCAGCCTGCGCGGCGCGGGCCTGCGCCCAGTTCGCTGCGCCGCCAGGGCCGCCAGCGCACCTGCATTGGCTCCGACTACACTCGGTCCAATGACCGGTCTGCACCGCCACCATCACCGATTTGCCCAATGGCTGACACTGCTGGCGATGGTGCTCGCCACGCTGGCGCCTGGGGTTGGGCGGGCCTTGGCGCAAGGCGATGCATCGCCCTGGGACATGGTGTGCTCGACCGGCGCCAAGGCCACGGTTGACGCCTCTGCGGGCGGTGCGTCGGCTGCGGAGGCGCAGGACAGTTGCTGCTTGTTGCGCTGTGATCTGCTGGCGCCGCCCT
>Ga0114970_10001725_pt1 | contig 16339 bp, 15 predicted proteins | sample M_140205_XF_Meta_FD_87030 | JGI IMG/M metagenome (GOLD analysis project Ga0114970, IMG submission 87030) | Freshwater microbial communities from Lake Montjoie, Canada to study carbon cycling - M_140205_XF_MetaG | ecosystem: Environmental > Aquatic > Freshwater > Lake | place: Lake Montjoie... | reverse complement strand
CGGCCCCTCGCACTCCGGATGCCTGGGTTGCGGTCGACCTGCTGGCGTTCGCCATGCTGGGGCTCATTTCGACGATCGGCTGGGTCATCGTCCGCTTCTCGCGTGGATACCTTCAGGGTGAACCTGCGCAGCCACGCTACATCGCGGCGCTGCTGACCACGCTGGCCTGCGCCAGCCTCGTGGCACTCAGCAACCACCTGGCGCTGCTGGCGCTCGGGTGGATGGCGACCAGCCTGAGCCTGCACCGCCTGCTGACCTACTATCCGGACCGGCCGTGGGCGCTGATTGCCGCGCACAAGAAGTTCCTCGTCAGCCGTCTCGCCGAGGTGTGCCTCGCCGGCGTGCTGCTGCTCGTCGGCGTGGAACTCGGCACGCTCTCCATTCCCGCCATCGCGAGCGCAGTGCGCGAACCGGCCACGCTGCCCCTGACGCTGCAGGCCGCGGCCGTGTTGCTGGCGATGGCGGTTATCCTGAAGTCGGCGCAGTTGCCCGTGCACGGCTGGCTGATTCAGGTGATGGAAGCGCCCACGCCCGTCTCGGCGCTGCTGCATGCGGGCGTCGTGAACCTTGGCGGCTACGTGCTGATGCGCATGGCGCCGTTGATGTCGGCCGTGCCGGCCGCGCAGGCGCTGCTGGTCGTGGTGGGCGGCATCAGCGCGGTCGTCGCCGCCCTCGTGATGACGACCCGTATCAGCGTCAAGGTGAAGCTGGCGTGGTCCACCTGCGCGCAGATGGGGTTCATGCTCGTCGAGTGTGGTCTCGGCCTGTACGAACTGGCGCTGCTGCACCTGCTCGCGCATTCGGTCTACAAGGCGCACGCGTTCCTGTCCGCTGCGGGGACGGTCGCCGACACACGCCTGCACCGGCTGGCGCCGCTGGCGATGGTCCCATCGGCGTCGCGGCAGTGGGGCGGCGCCGTGGCGGCCGTGGCGCTCGTCGCCGGCAGCGCCTGGGCCTGGTCGCAGGTGTCGCCGGCGGCGCAGCTCCCCTGGGCTCTCGTCGTCATCGCCGGCATCGGCCTGGCGCCCATCGTGAGCGGCGTCAGAGGGGGACGGCTGACGGACCTGTGGCGAACGGCTGCGCCTGGCGTGGCGCTCGCGCAACTCCCCGTGCTCTGGCACCTGCTGCTCGCGACCGCACACCTGGGCGCACCGCGCCCTGTGTCGTCCGTGCTGTTATCGTGGACGGCCGTGTGCGGGGTGGTGATGTTCGTCGTCCAGTGTCATGTTGCCGCTGACCCGCGCAGCCGACTGGCGCGGCATCTCTACCGGTGGTGCTACGCCGGGCTCTACCTCGACGAGCGCTTCACGCGCTGGACCTTCCGCGCCTGGCCGTTGCGGCTGCCTGCCACGTCCGGCGTCCCGCCCGTTCCGTCGAGCGTACTCGCGGCCACCGGAGGTGCTCTGTGAGCGCGAACGCCGAGGCGTCAACCACACTCGCCATGGAAGCGGCTTCAACCGCCTGTCTACGGACGGCGCCGACGTGGCCGCTCGACCGCTTCATCGCGGTGAATCCGTACTGGGGTTCCGTACACGAGCCGATCGAGCGCACGGCCGCGTGGCTCGAGGCGGTGGCCGGCGCGCGCGGCCTGATGCCCAGGGCGTTCTACCACGAGGCGTGGCAGAGGGGCGATATCCAGCATGTGCACCTGCTGGAGGCCCTGGCGGAACAGGGGAGCACCGACAGTCCGGACGAGGTGATCGCCGCGATCGACCAGGCGCAACCGGATCCTGAGCGGCTGCCGCTGTTGTGCGACTGCGTCGACCACCGCCGCGACCTGACCCACGCGATGTCGTGGCGCGACGTCATCACGCACCAGATCAGTCAGTTCTGCGCGGCGAGCTTCGACACGGACCAGGCACACTGGCACCTGTCGCCAGAGCAGGGGCTCTTTGCCAGCTGGCGCGCCTCCATGCTGAGCGATCACGGTATCGCGCTGCTGACCGGCGAGCGGCGCCTCGCAGAGCGACTGCGCCTGCTGCCGGCAGTGGCGGACGGGATGATCGCGCACGGCGTCGCTCACCTGGGCGTGCCCGATGACGCCACCGCCGACTACTTCACGGCGCTACTTTCGAGCGTCAACGGCTGGGCGTCGTGGTGTGCCTACCGCCGCTGGGACGCGCGCCTGGCTGGAGCCGACGATCGACAGATCGAAGACCTGCTCGCCATTCGCCTGGCGTGGGAGTGCCTGCTCGACGATGGCGAACGAGGACCATCGTCCGCGTTTGCCGAGTGGCAGCGCGCCTGGCAGCGCACGCCAGCAGTGATCGGAGAACGGGCGGAGCGGCGACGCGTCGACTGGGTCTGGCAGCGCGCGCTCGAACTGTCCTATCAGCGGCCACTCGCCGCGGCGTTGGCGCGGGGAGGAGAGCGGGCCACTGGCCGCCCGGCAGTGCAGGGCGTGTTCTGCATTGATGTGCGCTCGGAAGTGATGCGGCGCTCGCTGGAAGCCGTCGACCCACGCGTGCAGACACTCGGGTTCGCCGGGTTCTTCGGGCTGCCGCTGGCCTACACGCCGCTTGGCGCCTCGAGCAGCCGGCCGCAGCTCCCCGGACTGCTGGCACCCACGCTGGCGGTCACGGACGCAGGCGACACCGCGTCGGTTGGCGCGTCGGCAGTCGCAGCCAGACACGATTTCTACGAGCGGCGCGAACGCTGGCATCAACTCGAGGCGCTGCCGGCGAGCATCTTCACCTTCGTCGAGTCGTGCGGACTGTTCTACCTGCCGGCGCTGATTGCGAAGTGCTTCCCCGGCCGCACGGCTCCCGATTCGTTCGACCACGCGGGCCTCTCGCCGACCGTCGCCTCGACACTCAGGCCCAGGCTGTTGCAGGCGGCTGCCGACGACATCGAGGCGCACGCCGGCATGGCTGAACGTGTGCTGCGTGGCATGAGCCTCATCGAGGGCTTCGCTCGGATTGTCCTGCTGGTGGGCCACGGGAGCCAGAGTGCCAACAACGCGCACGCCGCCGGGCTCGATTGCGGGGCGTGCGGCGGACAGACCGGTGAGGTGAACGCGCGCGTGCTCGCCGCCCTGCTGAATGAACCGCGTATCCGCCAGCAGCTGCGGCAGCGGGCGATTGTCGTGCCGGACGATACCCACTTTCTGCCTGCGCTGCACAACACCACGACCGACGAAGTGCGACTGTTCGACGACGACCTCGTGCCCGCGTCTCACGACGCTGACGTGGCGGCGTTGCGCCGGTCGCTCGACGAGGCGGGGCATCGCACGCGAGTCGAGCGGGCACCACGACTTGGCATCGACGCGGACCACACGGAAGCGCAACTGCTGGGCCGCTACCAGCGACGCGCCAACGACTGGTCGCAGGTGCGCCCGGAGTGGGGGCTGGCCGGCAACGCCGCCCTCATCGTCGCGCCCAGGGCCCGCACGCGTGGCGTCCACCTGGCCGGCCGCACCTTCCTGCACGAGTACAACGTCCGCATCGATGATGACGGGTCGGTGCTGACGCAGATCATGACGGCGCCGATGGTTGTCGCCAACTGGAACAACCTGCAGTACTTCGCGTCAGTGGTGGACAACGGACACTTCGGCAGCGGCAACAAGCTCCTGCACAACGTCGTCGGGGGCCGCATCGGTGTCTTCGAAGGGAACGGCGGCGACCTGCGCATCGGCCTGCCGATGCAGTCGCTGCACGACGGCACGTCGTGGGTGCACACGCCGCTGCGCCTCAGCGTGTTCATCGAGGCGCCAGCTGCCGCCATCGACGCGGTGATGGCGCAGCATGCGCTCGTCAGGAACCTGGTCGAGCACGGCTGGCTCCACCTGTTCAGGATCGACCCCGATACGGACAACGTCGAGGCGCGGACGCGCGGTGCATGGCGAGCCTGGAACGCCGCTGTCGTATAGAGAAGGGCTATGGGCAGGCGCGTGTTTATGTATTTTCATTGCTGAGGGCGCTGCCCCACACTGCTCGGCAGGAGGAATGACCGATGAAGTATGTGGCTGTTGTAGTGGCACTCGCGGCGACGCTGGGACTCGGCACGACAAACACGCTGGCGCAGCGGACGCCGGCGGACGAATCGCTGGCCCGGCTGTTGCGCCGACTCGCGCGTGCCACCTGAAATCCTGTTCGACCAGGGCATCGGCGATCTCTTCGTCGTGCGCGCGGCCGGCAACATTGCCGACACGGTGGCGCTCGGCAGCCTCGAGTACGGTCACGCCGTACTCGGCTCCCCGCTCGTCGTCGTCCTTGGCCACGAGTACTGCGGCGCGGTGGATGCGGCGGTCAAGGGGCACGACGTGCCGGGGCACATCGCGGAGGTCGTCCGGCAGATCAAGCCGGCCGTCGAGAAGTCGAAGGGGGAGATCGACATGCTGAACGCGGCGATCGATTACAACGTCCGCGACGTCACGGCCGGGCTCACCGAACGCAGCCCGCTGCTGCGCGACGCCGTCGCGGCAGGCAAGCTGAAGGTCGTGGGCGCCCGCTACGACATGGACTCCGGAGAGGTGACGCTGGTGGCGCCGCGTCGTGCGCCCGCATCGCAGCAGTGACGCCGTCGGGCCGCCCGTCCTGAGCGGTCGGTTGCGCCGCTGGCGCGCGTCAGACCTTATACTCACCGCCGTGGCTCTCACTCCGCATCGACGGTCGCTGGCCTTCGTCACCGTCGCGCTCGTGTCCTTCGGACTGGGCGTCGCCGCGCAGCGCTATTACGACGGAGTACGGGCTCAGCGTTCGACGGCGGCGCTGGTGCCCGTCGCGGCTCCTGAGGTCGACTTTGCGGCCGAACCGCTCTGGGCCTACGGCTTCACGACCGTCAGGAAGCCAGACGAGGTTGCTGCGCCGCAGGCGCCTCCGCGTCGCCGGCTTCGGCCGAACGAGCCTGCCGACGAGCAGACCCGGCCGCGGACCGTGGCCGGCAGCCACGCCCAGTACTCGCTGCTGGATATCCGCGACAACTCGAACGTGGTCGACTGGTTTCCCGCGGACCACCCGACGCCGATGCCCGAGATCATCAAGAACGGTCCCGCGGCTCTCGGCGACCGGAGGTGGGGATGTGGTTCGTGTCACCTGCCGAACGGCATGGGGCGACCGGAGAACGCACCGGCCGGAGGCCTTCCTGCCAGCTACATCCTGCGTCAGCTTCAGGACTTCCGCAGTGGACTCAGGCGCACTGCTGACCCGCGAAAGCCGAATACGAACACGATGATTGCCCTCGCCAGGGGCATGACCGAGCAGGAGATGCGTGAGGCGGCCGACTACTTCAGCGCCGTCCCCTATGTCGGCCGGATTCGCGTCGTCGAGTCCGACCTCGTGCCACCGACGCGCATCGTCAACAACCTGTTTTTGCCGACCTCCGCAGAGCGGACCGAGCCAATCGCGGGACGGATCATCGAAGTTCCCGAAGACGAGTCTCAGACGGAGCTGCTCCGCAACCCGCACATCGGCTTCGTCGCCTACGTGCCGCCAGGCAGCCTCGAAAAAGGGAAGGATCTCGTCACGACCGGCGGCATGACCGTCGTCGGCAACACGATCGTGCAAGGGCGCACCACGGCGTGCCTGACGTGCCACGGCCTCGATCTGATGGGCGTTGCCGAGGTCCCGCCGATTGCAGGGCGCTCCGCCAGCTACATCGCCCGCCAGATGTGGGACATCCAGCAGGGCACCCGGAATGGCGAAGCGGTGCAGCTGATGAAGATGGCGATCGCCAGGCTGACGGCGGACGACATCACGGCGGTCGCGGCGTACGTGGCGTCGCGCCCGACCGTTCACACCGGGCCGGCGGACCTCCGCGCGTCGAGAGATTAGGACGAGCAGACACGACCGTATCCGAACGGATAGCGGCGGCCGTGGCATGCTGGTCCAGACCTACGCGACCGTGACGCGCCAGGACGGCGCGCTGGCGGGCGTCGTGAAAGGGTAGCGGCGGGACGCACGACCGCGGGCCATCGGCAACCGCGACCGCTTCTGTACAGCTCCGTCACCCGCGACGGACGGCATTCGGCGCTCAGTACGCCAGGCGGACGATGTCGCGCGCAGTGAGCGCTGATGGAAGCAGGTGAACGCCTGTGAGCGCGGCGAAGATGACCAGCGCGATGGCCGCGCTCGTGGCGAGCATGACAACCGCTGCGGTGGTGTTCAACGTGATGGTGTCCGGTCTGCGGTGCATTCGCGCCTCCCTGGATGACCTCTTCGTCGCCTGATGACGCATCCTGCGCCTCTTGCAGCCGAGACACAACAGATTTATTACGGCGGAAGACCGCACGTGTTGCGGTCGAGTGACGCCGCCATCTCTGCCGCTCCGCCCATCCTCACGTGAATGTCATGAATTGACAAACATGGATACCGTGGCCTGGCGTGAGGTTTCAGAGGCCGTCCACATGAATGTCTCACTGACACCGGAACTGGAAGCACTGATCAACGACAAGGTTGGCAGCGGGCTGTATCAGACCGCGAGCGAGGTGATCCGCGAAGCGCTGCGCCTGCTCAAGCAGCGTGATGATCTGGCTGGCCTCCGTACGGACGTGCAGTTGGGGCTCGACCAACTGACCCGCGGCGAAGGGCGCGACTACGACGAGGTTGCCTGGCGCGCGCTCGCGGAGCGCGTGAAGGCTACGGGCAGGGCGACGCGCACAGCACGACGGTGATGCCCTATCGACTCTCGCTGATCGAGGGTGTGGTCGAACGGTTCGCCATGCTGGCGACCCATCCGAAGGCAGGCCGGCTTCGACCGGATCTCGCTCCAGCACTCCGGTGCTTTCCAGTCGGCCGGTATGTCGTGTACTACCGCGAAGAGCGGGGCATGGTCCAGATCGCCAGGGTCCTGCATGGAAGCCGGGACCAGGTGGACGCCGAGGCCCGATAGCTCGGCCGTCATATAATCCCGCCCACGTTGGCCCTCATACCCGGCACGCGCCTCGGCCCCTATGACATCCTCGCGCCGCTCGGGGCCGGCGGGATGGGCGAGGTGTACAAAGCGCGCGACAAGCGCCTTGCCCGCACCGTGGCGATCAAGGTGCTGCCGGCCGACACCGCGAGCGACGTCTCGGCTCGCGCGCGCTTCGAGCGTGAAGCCCGCGCCATTGCGGCGCTTTCCCACCCGCACATCTGCGTTGTCTATGACGTGGGCCGCGAGGGGGATGTCGATTACCTCGTGATGGAACTGCTCGAGGGCGAGACGCTGCTCGACCGACTCGCGAAGGCGAAGGGACCGCTTCCGCTCGACCAGGTGCTCAGCATCGGCGTGGCGATCGCGGATGCACTCGATAAGGCGCATCGCGCCGGCATCGTGCATCGCGATCTCAAGCCCGCGAACGTGATGCTCACGAAGACCGGGCCGAAGTTGCTCGACTTCGGGCTGGCGAAACTGCTCGGCGCGGCGAGTCCCGTATCGCTCTCGAACGAGACCGCGGCGACCACGGCCGGTCCTGGCACGGCGCAGGGCACCATCCTCGGCACGATTCAGTACATGGCGCCCGAGCAAGTGGAAGGGCGCGAGGCCGACACGCGCACCGACATCTGGGCGCTCGGTGCGTTGCTGTACGAGATGGCGACGGGGCAGCGGCCATTCACGGGCGAGTCGGCGGCGAGCATCATCGGCGCGATTCTCAAAGACACGCCGCCCGCGCTGTCCACGCGCCAGCCGCTGACGCCCGCTTCATTCGAGCGACTCGTCAACAAGTGTCTGATGAAGGACGCGGACGCTCGCTGGCAGAGCGCGAAGGATCTGCGCGACGAACTGGCGTGGATAGGAGAGGGTGCGGTCAGCAATGGCGTGACGCCCCCCTCATCCGCATCGTCAGGGCGCGAGAGGGTGGCGTGGGGCCTGGTTGCCGCCACGGCACTCATTTTCGCAGGTCTGGTAGCGACGTTGGTCACGCGTCGGGCTGACGCGACGGCTCCGCAACCGCTGACGATGCTCGACGTGGCGACCCCGCCGACCTTCGAGCCGCTCTCGTTCGCCCTGTCACCAGATGGACGGCAGTTGGCGTTTGTCGCGAACGGCAGCGACGGCTCGCAGTTGTGGGTGCGCCGCATGGACGAACCGGTGGCGCGTCCACTCGCCGGAACGGCACACGCCATTTCGCCGTTCTGGTCGCCGGACGGCCACGCCGTCGCGTTCTTCGCCGACGGCCTTCTCAAACGGCTCGACCTTCCGGGGGGCACACCGCAGACGTTGGCTCCAGGGTTTGGGCGCGGTGGCACGTGGAACCAGGACGGCGTGACTCTCTTCACTCAGTCCGCAAACGCTCCGCTGGTGCAGGTGCCGGCGCAGGGCGGAACCGTCTCGCCCGCGACACAGTTTGCAGCCGACCAGGTCAGCCATCGCTGGCCGCACTTCCTTCCGGACGGCCGTCGCTTCCTGTTCGAAGTCGCGAATGGTACGCTCGCCGCGCGAGGCATCTACCTCGGGTCCCTCGATGGCGCAGCGCCTCGGCGGCTGTCGCCGACCGAGGCCGAGGCGATATTCGCACCGCCGGGTCACCTGCTCATGGCCACCCAAGGCTCGCTGTTCGTCCAGCCCTTCGATGTCGAGCGCGGGGCTGTGACAGGCACGGCGGTTGCAATCGCGGACAACATTGCCATCGATGCGTCGATGCGCCGTGGCGGGGTCACGGTGTCGGATGCCGGGGTGCTGGCCTATCGCGCGGGGGTTGCCTCGCACCGGCAAGTCGTCTGGACCGACCGCGCAGGCACCGTGCTGAAAACGCTCGTTCCGTCAGACGATTCCGCCCTGGCGTATCCGGAGTTGAGCCCGGACGGTCGGCGTGTCTCGTTCTATCGAAACCAGTCCGGAGACGGGAATATCTGGGTCGGCGACAGCGAGACCGGCCAACTCACGCCGTTCACGTTTGGCACGGCAAACACGGCGACGGCGGTCTGGTCTCCCGAGGGCGATCGCGTCGTCTACCGATCGTCCCGACGAGGTCGATGGGACCTCTTCATCAAGCCATTCAACGGGGACGAGCAGACATTGCTGGCGAGTGATCAAGACAAGGTCCCTCAGGACTGGACGGCGGACGGCCGCTATCTGGTCTTTGCCGTGCAGGCGCCGAAGGGCCAGTCGGACCTCTGGGTACTCGCGATGAACGGGCACAGCGCGCCCGTGGCGCTTCTGCAGTCCGATGCCGACGAAGTGCAGGCACAGGTGTCGCCGGACGGACGATGGCTTGCCTACGCGTCGAATGAGACAGGTCGCTACGAAGTGTATGTCCGGTCGTTTCCGGGCGGCGGCGCCAAACAGCAGATCTCGGTCGGTGGCGGGTTGTTTCCGCGATGGGCCCGCAGTGGCCGCGAACTGTTCTACGTCACGGAAGCGGCTCGCATGATGGCTGGGCCCGTAGAGGCTCGGGCCGACGGTCTCGCTGCCGGTCCCCCGGTGAGCTTGTTCGAGACCCGGTTGACCCTTGGGGCCAACTCCGGCATCGGCGGGATTTCGTCGCGTGCGCCGTATGCGGTCGCGGCCGACGGGCGGTTCCTCCTTGCCGTGATTGCCGACGATGCGGCGCGGTCGCCAATCACGGTTGTCCAGAATTGGCAGATGGCGCTTCGGAAGTAGGAGAGGGAGCAAGGCCGCTCCCAGAACACCCCCCGATGTCGCCCTGTGAGAAGCAACGGAACGAACAATACGCGCCGTTGCTGGCGCATCTCCCTTGTGCGAGGATCAGTTCATGGCCGCACCGGCATTGTCTGAACTGCTCAAGTTGTCCGCGGTTGATCGCGCCCAACTGGCGATGGCTCTGTGGGACAGCCTGAGCGGCACGGAGCGCGACGTTGCACTGGAACTGACGGACACCGATCGCGAGGAACTCGACCGGCGCTGGGCCGAGCATGTGGCGGATCCCGCCTCGGCGATTCCGTGGTCTACGGTTCGCGCCAAGCTGCTGCGCTGAAGCGTGTCGCCGCCAATTGTCATTCGGCCCGAAGCAGAGGCCGATGCCCTCGCTGCGCGGGAGTGGTACGACGAGCGTCAGGACGGTCTGGGCCAGCGATTTGGTCAGGCCGTCGTCGATCTCCTTGAACGCATCGCAGTAAACCCGCTGGTCTATCCACGAGTGCACCGCGACACGCGGCGGGCTGTCCTGTCCGGTTTTCCCTGCGCGATCTACTTCCGTGTGCACGAGGAAACGCTGGTGGTGATTGCTGTCCACGGGCGACAGCACCCCAGGCACTGGCAGGGTCGCACCTGAGCCTTCGTCAGGGGTGCCGATGCTGACCGCCGCGTCTCGACGTGGGCCGGGGATCAACGCTGAAGGGGAGAGCTAGGCCGAGTCCGAGCGCTCCGCACGTCGCCGGCGAGCCGCTTCGACTATCTCAATTGTTCCGCCCATATAATCCTCACCGTTGGCTCTCACTCCAGGCACTCGACTCGGGCCTTACGAAGTCCTCTCTCCACTCGGCTCCGGCGGGATGGGGGAAGTCTACAAAGCGCGCGACACGCGGCTCGCGCGCACCGTCGCGGTCAAGGTGTTGCCGGCGGATACGGCGAGCGACGTCTCGGCCCGTGCGCGCTTCGAGCGTGAAGCCCGCGCCATCGCCGCGCTCTCGCACCCGCAGATCTGCGTCGTCTACGATGTCGGGCACCAGGACGGCATCGACTACCTCGTGATGGAACTGCTCGAGGGCGAAACGCTGCTCGACCGCGTCGCGAAGGCGCTGGAAAGGGCGAGTGGGGCAGGTGGGCCGGGAAGGCCTGGTGGGATTACCGGCGTCTACCCGAGGGGCAGTTCTCGCCCAATGGAGCGTGGGTCGCGTACGCGTCGAATGCGTCCGGACGAGTCGAGGTCTACGTCCGTCGCTTTCCAGACCAGGGACCGATGCTTCAGGTGTCGTCGGCAGGCGGGAGCATGCCGCTCGGCCGATACGCGGAGGCTGTTCGAGACTGGGAAGTCGAGGCGTTTCGGAGCCGTCCTGGCCGTGGCCACGCGCAAGCTGACACAGCTGGATGCGGCGGCGACGCTGGAGTTCCTGAAGTCGCCTCCCGGTAATCATCTGGAAGCGCTGAAGGGCGATCGGAAGGGCCAGTACAGCATCCGGATCAACGACCAGTGGCGCATCTGTTGTCGTTGGACCGCCGCCGGACCAGAGGATGTCGGGATTGCGGACTCTCACTGACTGGAGCAGGCGATGAAGACCAGGAACGGGATGCGGCCGGTCCACCCCGGCGAAGTACTGCGCGAGGACTTTCTGCGGCCCGCGGGCCGCACGGCGAATGCGCTGGCGAAGCTGCTTCTCGTGCCGGCGCCTCGGATTAACGACATCGTGCGCGAACGGTGCGGCGTCTCGGCAGAGACCGCCATGCGCCTGGCCCGTTACTTCGGGGGGGATGCCCGCTCGTGGCTGAACCTGCAGGCCATCTACGACCTGCGTCTGGCGGAGATGGCCAACGCCGGCAAGATCGAACGCGAGGTCATGCCGAGCGCGGTGTAGATGGCCGGCACGGGACGCGCCGCACGCGCGCGAGCCCTGCCTACGACATCCTCGCTCTGCTCGGTGCCGGCGGTACTGCCGCGGCGGGGAAGGGCCGGACACCTTCGACTTCGTCGGGGCGATGGAGAGATGGGTCCGAACAGGTCAGAGTGACGCGGTCACCTACTGCGAGCGCTCGCGCGGCTCCTGCGACAGCATCGGCATTCGCTAGAGCGAATCTGAGATGACGCAGAGCGTCCGACGATCGGGACCTGCAAACGCGAAGTTTCGGGGAACCTCCGGTGTCCGGATCGTCCCGACGTATCGACCGCTCGGCTCGATGACCTGACTTCCCGACGGGGTGCTGCCCAACGCCGGTGCGACCGGCGCGAGCGGTTACTCTACTTGCTGACGGCGATCCCGGTCACGGCGTTCCAGGTGAACTCGACGAACGAGTACAGCGACGACTCGAGCAGGCGCTCCACGTCGCTGTGCGCGCCGAAGTTGACCTGGTCGTCGTCGGTCGCGGCCGCGCCGATACCGTAGCTCTGGATCCCCTTCGCCCTGAGTTGTGCCTGGTCGCTGGCGCCGGTGGCCATGCTCGGCAGCACGGTCGATTGCGGATACATCCGCCGGCTGACCTGCTCCAGCACGCGGTACATCTCGGTGTCGAGGCGCGAGGCGGGCGACGCGGGCCGCGCGGCCGGCAACGGCACGATCGACACCGCCGGGTCGCCGATGATCCGCCCGAGGGTGTCGTAGAACGCCGGGATGTTCTCGTCTGGCAGTGCGCGGATATCCAGCGTCGCTTCGGCCTCGGACGGAATGACGTTCGGTCCGACGCCGGCCTTCAGCATCGTCGGCACGACCGAGGTCCGCAGCATGGAATAGCGGCTCGGCTCGTGTTCCGCGAGGTACTGCTGAACGGCACCTGCCCGCTGCGGGTCGAGCAACGCCCGGTACCGCGCCGCATCGTCCGGCGGGCTGATGGAGGCGAGCCTGTCGAAGTAGGTGCGCGTCGTGTCGTTCAGTCGCATCGGTGTTTCCCACGCCCCGATCTTCTGGAGCGCCGCGCCGAGATGCACGAGCGGGTTGTCCACGCGCGGAACGGAGCCGTGTCCGGAGGTCCCTCGTGCCACCAGGCGGACGCGCGCTGGAACCTTTTCTGCCGTGCCAAGGCTGACGATCGCGACGCGGCCCTGGTCGAGCGTCATCCTCCCGCCTTCGGTGAGGGCGAACTCCGCGTCGATCTCGTCGAAGTGTTGAGCGACCATGAAGTTGATGCCCGCGCCGGTAACATCCGCTTCTTCGCCTGCTTCTGCCAGGAAGATGACGTCGCGGTCGAGCGTCACGCCGCTGCGCTTGAGGAGCAGCATCGCCATCAGGTGCGCCGCCAGCACCGGCTTGTCGTCGACGGAGCCGCGTCCCCAGACGTAGCCGTCCTTCTGCACGGCGCCGAATGGGTCGACCGGCCACTTCTCGCGCTGGACGGGGACCACGTCCGTGTGGGCGAGGATCAGCAGCGGCCGCTTGCGGCCGTTCCCCTTCAAGCGGGCGACCAGATTCGCGCGCGCCGGATCGAGCGCGAAGGTCTTCGTCGGAATCCCTTCAGCCTCCAGCACCTGCTTCAGGTAATTCACCACCCGCGTTTCGTTGCCAGGCGGGTTGCTGCTGTCGATCTGGACGAGCGCCCGGTAATGGCGAAGCACCTCCGCACGCTGCGTCGCCCAGTCCACAGCGGGCGTTTGCGTCGCGACGGGGGAGACCCACAACAGCGACAGCGCCACCGCGGCGAGCGCCGTGCTGAGCGTGACCCACCGCGCACCGATCACCGCCGGTTGGACCTGCTTCATCTCGCGCATCCTTTCAGACGGCCCCTGCGGGGCGGGCTGCCCTGCCGTTGCTCCTGGGGCAGGAGTGGGTCAGGCGGGCACAGTGTAGTTCAGAGCACTGCAGACGCGTGGTTGTCGACTGGCTCAGTGACGAATCCCTTCCAGTTCCTCATGTAGTTGATGAACGTGTCGCTGAGTCGTTCGTCGTGCAGATAGTCGGGAGTGACCGGGGTGGGGACGGCCTGGAACTCCGGGTCCCTGACGACGCGCGTGGGGAAATCGTGATGCAGGATGGCGGCGCGACCGATCACGACAACGTCGATGCCGGCGTTGAGCACGCTGAGCGCCTGCGTGCCAGTCAAGATCTTGCCGGCCGCGCCGAGTCGCACGGAGCCGCGGTTGAGGTCGGTGAAGTACGACATCAGGCTGCGGCCATGAAGGGTTGCGTCTTCCGGTTCCTTGAAACAGTCCCAGAACGACATGTCGAGGTAGTCGATTGTGCCGTCGATGGCCTCGAGGAGGAACCGCGAGCGACTCTCGAGCGACCCTCCATACTCATCGTCGCGACGGTTGGTCTCGGCGCTGAGGAACTCGCAAATGAGATACCCGTGGGCGGCGTGCAGTTCGACGCCGTCGAATCCGGCACATTCACAACGACGCGCCGCCTCGATGAATGCCTCAATGGAGCGTTTCACCTCGTCCCGCGTCATGGCCTGTGCGCCCGTCGTCACATCGTCTGATGGGCACTGGGCTGCGCGGCCGGTGAGGGTGACGGGTGACCGCATTCCGGCGTGATGCAACTGAACGACCGCGTGCGAACTGTGAGCCGTGATGCCAGCGGCCAGTCGGCTCAGGCCTTCGACGTGGTCGTCGCTATACACACCCAACTGTCCGGGGAACCCGAGGCCTTCCCGCTGGACCGTCGCCGCACAGGTCATCGTGAGGGCGAACCCACCCTCAGCGCGTGTGACCAGCCAGCGGTACTCGTCATCGCTGAGCCGCCCATCGGGGCCAGCACGAAGCGGTTCTTGAGGGTGCAGCCTGAGGTCAGGGAGAGGGCGTCAGTCAACGTGGTCATGGGCGTCAGTCTGTGCGGGCGGGGAGCGGATCCCCGACAGCATACATCCGTGCTCGACTCGAGGGCCCGCCCCGCACGGTGCCGGGAGTCTGAGGCGCCTTCTCCAGACGCCCTTCCTGGAACCCCGAGGCGAAGCAGTAGCGTCGCCGCGTCCGGGAGCGCGTTCTTCAGATATGTGGAGCTGCCGCCCTTCCGCCGTAGCCACGGCGGAGGCTGGTCAGGTCGGCCGGTCGGCCTCGTCCTCTGTCGCTCCGGCACGCGTTCGCTAGTTGAGCGGCTTCAATTCCGGCTGCGAACCGTCCGGCAGCGGGTACCGGTCGACATTGAGGTGCATGGACACCGTCCCGTACCAGCCCATGACGCTGATCAGGTCGACGACGCCCCGTTCGCCGAGCACGCGCGTGGCGGCGGCGAAGGTCCGATCACTGACCTGTGTGGTTGTCAGCAGTTCGGTCGCAAAGTTATAAACGGCCTCTTCGTCCGGCTGCATCGACGCCGGTCGCCGACCGACGGCGATCGCGTCGGCGATGGCGGGACTGAGACCGGCCTGGAGCGCGCTCCGGTGATGGGCGGTCCACTCGAACTGCGCGGTCCAATGGCGGGCGGTGATGATGATCGCCAGTTCGTACAACCGCTGCGGCAGGGTGGTCGCGAATCGCGTGGCTGCGCCGAACTGCTGCCCGAGGTCGCCCATCTCCGGGCTGCGCAACTGCACGTTGAAGGGGCCTTCGGTGCCGCCGCCGCGCGGGCCGGCCAGCAGATGTTCGATGAAGGTTCTCTGCGGCGGGGTCATGGCGTCCCACGTGAGTGGCGGGAAGCGGTCGCCGCGCAGCCGGATGGTGCTGGGGTCGCGCCGTGGAGCGGCTGGCGCTTGCGGCGAGGCGGTGACGCTCACGATGGCAAGCGAAACAGCCCACAGGGTGATGAGTCGGTTCATCTGTCGGTCCTCCGCGACAGAGCCTACCGTTACAGGTCGCCGGCGGGTGATTGATGTTGCCTCGCTGCCGCGCTCGCCGGCTCAGCCCTCGAAGGCAGTCCGTGAACGAAGACCAACCTTGTTCACTGGTCGGATGTCGCTGCTCGTCCACGGATCGTCTCGGTCCCACACCTTGACCACCAGCGTCGCGGGGCTCTACGCTTCGACCATGGACTACCGGGATGTCATCACCATCGAGGGCTGAGCACGGCTGTGTTGTCGTGACATAGGACGGCGACGGCAACGGTCGGGCTTTCCTCTTCGGCGCGCCGCCAAAGATCGTCTGGGCTCGTCGCGGGAACTGCTCGACGGCCGACGTCGCTGGCGATGCAGTCGCGCGTGCCCGCTTCGAGCGTGAGGCCCGCTCGTGGCTGAACCCGCACCGCAGGCCATCTACGACCTGCGTCTGGCGGAGATAGCCGACGCCGCCAAGCTCGGACGCGAGGTCGTGCCGACCGCGGTGTTGATGGCCGGCCCGGGGCCAGGTCATCCCGGCCTCGTACCTCACACGGAGAATGTCGCGGAGTCGTTTCATCAGTAGCCGTGTCGCGGCCATCCAGGGGGCCCTCCTTACAGGAACCTCTCCCGCTTCGCGCACAACGCTCGGTGAGTGGTCAGCGAGCCAGGAACCGCCGTTCACGTTCACCGGACGCCGTGTTCACCATCGCCAGACTCGGTGTTCACGGTGGACCCGAATACGCTATTGGAGTATTTTTGGAATCGGTAGTGTTCGCTTCGGCGGGTGGGAGAGCCTCAGATGGATGAGCAGTCTAGCGCGGATCCGGAACTGGTCGCAGAGAATGCCGCCGTCGTGCCGACGCAACACGACACGGTGTCGGACCGCCACGCCTTCCCCATCGTCGGCATCGGCGCGTCCGCCGGCGGATTGGCGGCGTTCGAGGCGTTTTTCGCCGGCATGCCCGCTGCCTCCGATCCCGGCATGGCCTTCGTGCTCGTGCAACATCTCGCCCCGGACCACAAGAGTATCCTCTCCGACCTCATCCGCCGCTACACGCGCATGCAGGTCTTCGAGATCGGGGACGGCATGGTCGTGCGGCCCAACTGCGTCTACATCATTCCG
>Ga0114970_10001724_pt1 | contig 16345 bp, 15 predicted proteins | sample M_140205_XF_Meta_FD_87030 | JGI IMG/M metagenome (GOLD analysis project Ga0114970, IMG submission 87030) | Freshwater microbial communities from Lake Montjoie, Canada to study carbon cycling - M_140205_XF_MetaG | ecosystem: Environmental > Aquatic > Freshwater > Lake | place: Lake Montjoie... | reverse complement strand
CGGTCAGCAGAGGCGATGCAGATCGACACATAGTCGAACTCCTCGCCGGTTTGGGGTTCCCCGAAGATTTCTTTCAAGCTCGCGTCAGCATTCATGATGTGTGGAGATGGGTGGCAGTTTTTAGCGCTGGGTTTCTAGGGGAGACGGGTTATGCACCCGCCGAGGTGGCAAAGCTTTCGAGGGCTTCCGCATCAGCGTTGGCGTTGGAGCGCTTGTGCACTTTCACGTCGAGGCCAAGGGACTGCATTTCCTTGATAAGAACGTTGAACGATTCCGGCGTGCCGGCTTCGAGAGCGTGGTCGCCTTTGACGATCTGCTCGTAGATGCGCGTGCGGCCCTGAACATCGTCGGATTTGACGGTGAGGAGTTCCTGGAGCGTGTAAGCCGCGCCATAGGCTTCGAGTGCCCACACTTCCATTTCGCCGAAACGCTGGCCACCATACTGGGCCTTGCCGCCCAGAGGTTGCTGCGTGACGAGCGAGTAAGGACCAACCGCACGAGCGTGAATCTTGTCGGCGACAAGGTGGTTCAGCTTGAGCATGTAAATGTAACCAACCACGACGTCGAGCGTGTAGGAATCGCCGGTGCGGCCATCATAAAGCTTCGATTTACCGTTGAGGCCCATCCATTCGTAACCAGGAACCTTCTTGGCGTCCTTGATGTACTCCATGATCTTGGATTCAGGAATACCATCAAACACTGGAGTGGCGATCTTCATGCCAAGCGCCTTGGCAGCGAGACCCAGATGGGTTTCAAGCACCTGACCCACGTTCATGCGTGAAGGCACGCCCAAGGGGTTCAAGACGATGTCCACTGGAGTGCCGTTTTCGAGGAACGGCATGTCTTCTTCCGGCACGATGTTGGCAACGATGCCTTTGTTACCGTGGCGTCCGGCCATCTTGTCACCCACCGAAAGCTTGCGCTTGCTGGCGAGGAAGACGCGCACCTGCTTGACGACGCCAGTGTCGGCGGTGTCTTCGCTGCTCTCGATCTTGTCGAGGTTGCGCTCACGTTCCATGTCGGCATCACTGAACTTCTGTTCGAAGGTCTGGATGATGTCGAAGATCTTGTTACGGATCGGGCTCGGGTCGATTTCGATGGTGTCGTAGCTTTCAGCCACATGACGAAGCATCGTCTTGGTGATCTTTTTGTTCGCGCCAACGAGCGGTTCGCCCGTTTGGCCGTTCACAATGTCGAGCGGGACCTTCTCATTGAGGAGGATGTCGGAGAGACGCTCCGTCAACTGCTCAGTAAGGTCTTCCTTCTTGTTGCGGTAGTCTTCTTCGATCTGCTTGATGTGCTTCTTGTATTCCGAAGGTGAAAGCTTCTCCTTCTCGGAGTCGGCACCAAGACCACGCTGGGCGATGCGGACATCCATGATGATGCCGGTGCAACCGGAAGGCACACGCAGGGAGGTGTCCTTCACGTCAGCGGCCTTTTCACCGAAGATGGCGCGCAGGAGGCGCTCTTCAGGAGCGAGTTCGGTTTCGGACTTCGGTGTGATCTTGCCAACAAGAATGTCGCCAGGCTTCACTTCCGCGCCGATACGCACAACACCTTGGGCATCGAGGTTCTTCAGCGCTTCGTCACCGACGTTCGGAATGTCCCGCGTGATTTCTTCTGGTCCGAGCTTGGTGTCACGGGCGATGACTTCGAAGTCTTCGATGTGGATGGAGGTATAAATGTCCTCCTTCACCACACGACGGCTGATGGTGATGGCATCTTCGAAGTTGTAACCGTTCCAAGGCATGAACGCGACGAGCATGTTCTTGCCGATGGCAAGCTCACCCTGATCGGTGCAAGGACCGTCGGCGATGACATCGCCCTTCTTGATTTTCTGACCGCGCTTCACCAGCGGCTGCTGGTTGATGCAGGTGCCGGCATTGCTGCGGCCAAACTTGCGCAACGGATAGACGTGGGTTCCCTTGTCTTCATCGGTCTGAACCGACTTGATGGGATTCTCGAGGAATTTTTCGTCCTTGATGGGCAGATTGCCGTCCTTCGTGACAATGATCACGTCAGCGGTCGCAGCGGCGACTGTGCCGTTGGCATCCGCAACGATCACAGAGCGCGAATCGCGAGCTGCTTTGCCTTCCATGCCGGTGCCGACAAGCGGTGACTCTCCTTCGAGAAGAGGAACGCCCTGGCGCTGCATGTTAGAACCCATGAGGGCGCGGTTGGCGTCATCGTGTTCGAGGAACGGAATCAAAGCAGCGGCGACGGAGACGAGTTGCTTTGGCGACACGTCCATGAGCGTAACCTTCTCAGGCTCGACTTCGATGAAGTCGCCACGGTAACGCACGGTAATCTTGTTGCCTTTGAAGCGGCCTTTGTCGTCGATCGGATTGTTCGCCTGAGCGATGTAGTGCTTCTCTTCCTGATCGGCGGTGAGGTACTCGATCTTGTCGGAGACAAGGCAATCCTTCACCGGGCGATACGGCGTTTCGATGAAGCCGAACTCGTTGATGCGAGCATAGCTGCCGAGGGAGTTGATCAGACCGATGTTCGGACCTTCCGGAGTCTCAATCGGGCAGATACGGCCATAATGGGACGGATGAACGTCACGAACTTCGAAACCAGCACGGTCACGATTCAGACCACCAGGTCCGAGAGCGGAGAGACGACGTTTGTGGGTCAGTTCCGCGAGCGGATTGATCTGATCCATGAACTGGCTGAGCTGACTGCGGCCGAAGAAGTCACGCACGACGGCGGAAAGCGCCTTCGGATTGACGAGCTTGGCGGGCGTCATGGTGTCCATGTTCACGTCGAACAAGGTCATGCGCTCTTTGACCAGACGCTCGGTGCGGGACAAGCCCACGCGGCACTGGTTGGCGAGAAGTTCACCCACGGCGCGCACACGGCGGCTGCCGAGATGGTCAATATCATCCAAGATGCCCTGGCCTTCACGCAAATGGAACAGGTAGCGGAGCGCTGAAACGACGTCCTCAGCGGTGAGGATGCGCATTTCGGTATCGACCTTGAGGGAGAGCTTCTGGTTGATCTTATAGCGACCCACGCGAGTGAGGTCATAGCGCTTCGGATCGAAGAACAGACGCTTCACGAGCGCACGTGCATTCGGCGTGGTGGGAGGATCGCCCGGACGCAGACGGCGATAGATTTCCTTGAGTGCCTCGTCCTCATCCTTAGCGGTGTCTTTGCGCAGGGAGGTGATGAGCAGGTCATCGGGCGATGCAGTGACGACTTTGATCGTCTTGATACCAAGCTGGATGAGCTGGCGCACGACACCGGAGGTCAACGGCTCATAGGCACGGGCAACGATGAGTTCGCCGTCGAGAATGTCTTTGTAGAGGATCTTGGTGGCGATTTCCTCTTCGGAAATGCTGTCCTTGAGCTTCAGGTCCTGGATTTCGTAGAAGAGCTTGAGGATGTCCTCGTCGGTAGGGAAACCGATCACGCGCAGGAGCGTGGTAGCAAGGAACTTGCGACGACGACGACGACGGTCGAGATAGACGTAGAGCAGATCGTTCGTGTCGAACTGCACTTCGAGCCAGGTGCCGCGGTCAGGAATGATGCGGAAGCCGTGCAACCAGCGGCCATTGAGATGCTGGGAGGTTTCAAAGCAGATGCCGGGAGAGCGGTGAAGCTGGGAGACGACCACACGCTCAGCGCCATTGATGACAAACGTGCCACGCACGGTCATGAGGGGGATTTCGCCCATGTACACGCGTTCCTGCTTCGCACCGGCCTCGTCTTTCAGCTCATAGGTCACGTAGAGCGGAGCGCTGAAGGTCTCGGCCTCATGAATGGCTTCGAGGGAAGAGAGCTTGGGCTCACCAATTTCGTACATGACGAAATCCAGCGTCATCTTCTCATCATAGCTGGTGATCGGGAAAACCTCGCGGAACACAGCCTGAAGACCAAGGTCCTTGCGCTTCGATGGGGTGATGTTCTTCTGGAGGAAATCCTCGTATGAGCGGAGCTGGATCTCGATGAGATTTGGGGGCTCGGCGACTTCGTGGATTTTGCCAAAGTTGGTGCGCTGGGACATAAGGCAGAGATGAGGCGGTTTAGGGGGCGATGGCGTGGTCAGGGTGCGGAGGGGTTAATTCCGCGTAACAACAACAGCGGTGAGATCAGGCGGCCAGCCCAGCCTCACACACGGTGGTTGCGAAAATGAAACAGCCGGAGAGCAGGGATGAACCGGTTCTCAGGCCGAAAAAATGGACTACAGCAGACGACACACCGCGAGAAACCCCGGAACCGCAGCGCTGGCTGCGGAAGTTCAGGAGGTCACGGGCGGATGCGGGCATGCGATGAAACGAAACTAACAGGGGATTGGATTAACACTAACTTGAGAGACTCTGGGCCACGTGGCGCTGGCTGGTGAAGGCGCACGCCACGCGGCAAAGAGTAGGAGGAACGTGAGATTACTTGATCGTGACTTTGGCGCCGGCGGCTTCCATCTTCTTCTTGATTTCTTCCGCTTCTTCCTTCTTGACGCCTTCCTTGAGGGTCTGCGGAGCGCTCTCGACGAGCTTCTTCGCTTCTGCAAGGCCAAGGCCGGGGACCACGCCGCGGACTTCCTTGATGACGCCAATCTTGTTGGCACCGGCTTCGGTCAGGATGACGTCGAACTCGGTCTTCTCTTCAGCGGCAGGTGCAGCAGCACCACCACCGCCAGCAGCGGCGGCAGCCACGGGAGCGGCGGCGCTAACGCCCCACTTCGTTTCGAGGGATTTTACAAGTTCAGCGACTTCCATGACGGTCAAGCCACTCAGTTCATCAACGATTTTATTCAGGTCAGCCATATTAGTGTGTCGGTGTCGCCGCTTTCCGAAGCTTCGGGTGGTTTAAGAGCAAAAGCTTTTGCTCCGGCGAGGAACCATTAGTGTTGGTATGTTCAGGCCGTGTAACGGGCCATCTGGTCAAATGGGTTTGGTGATTAGGCGGCAGGGGCGGCTTCGACTGGCGCAGCTTCTGCGGCAGGGGCAGCTTCGACGGGTGCGGCTTCGGCAGCTGGGGCACCTTCCAGGTCGGCCTTGGCCTTGAGCACGCGGGCGAGCGCCGAGGCGGGAGCCTGAAGAACACCGAGGAGCTGGGAGAGAAGAGCTTCGCGGGAAGGCAGATCAGCGAGAACCTTGACAGCGCTGGCATCTAGCAGCTTGCCGTCGAGCACGCCGACTTTCATCACCGGCTTTTCGAATTCAGCGGCGAAGTTCTTCATGACCTTTGCGGTGGCGCAAACGTCTTTGGCACCGGTGACGTAGGCGCTCTGGCCGGTCAGGTGGGTGCTCAAATCACCCGGATAGCCGGCCTTTTCAGCGGCCTTCTTCACGAGGTTATTTTTGAAGACGTGGATCTCCGCGCTGACAGCGCTGAGGCGCTTGCGCAGTTCGGCGAATTTATCGACCTTGAGGCCGGTGTAATCGACGACGAAGAGGAACGGGGATGCATTGACCCGGCGCAGCAGGTCATCAATGAGCAATGTCTTTTCAGCTTTCATGTGTCAGTGCTGCGTGGGTTAGAGTTTGATGTACTTAGACACGTCGATGCGGAGCGCAGGCGACATGGTGGCGGCGAGTGTCATGGTTTCGACATAGCGGCCGCGGGCGGAGGCAGGCTTGGCACGCACGACCGCTTCGATGAGCGAGGTGGCGTTTTCAGCGAGCTGGCTCACCTCGAAAGAGGCTTTGCCGACGGAGGAGGCGATGTTGCCGTTCTTGTCGAGCTTGAAGTCAGCGCGACCAGCTTTCACGGCCTTCACGGCGGCGGCGGTGTCTTCAGTGACGGTACCGGTACGCGGATTGGGCATCAAACCGCGTGGGCCGAGCTGTTTACCGAGCTTGCGAACTTCATTCATCGCAGCGGGAGTAGCGATGGCGACATCGAAATCGGTGAAGCCTTCCTTTACCTTGGCGATGAGGTCTTCGTTACCGACGATGTCAGCACCGGCGGCCTTGGCGGCATCAGCAGCAGCACCTTGGGCGAACACGGCGACACGCACGGTCTTGCCGGAGCCATGAGGCAGTGGGCAAGTGCCGCGCACCATCTGGTCGCTTTTCTTCGGATCGACACCCATACGGAATGACAGGGTGACGGTCTGGTTGAACTTCGTGCCGGGGAGTTTGCGCAGGAGGTCGGCCGCTTCTTCAAGCGTGAAAACCTTGCCTGCCGGAACCATCTCGGCGGCTTTCTTGTAACGTTTGCTTCTCTTTTGCATGGTGTGTGTGCAGTAGTGGCGAACTGTGACGTTCTCCTGCTTGGGTTGGGGGATTAATCAGCGATGTCGATGCCCATCTGACGTGCGGTGCCAGCCATGATGCGGGAGGCACGTTCGAGGTCAGTGGTGTTAAGGTCTGCCAGCTTCATCTTGGTGGCTTCGAGGAGCTGGGCCTTGGTGATTTTGGCAACTTTCTTCTTGCTGGCCTCACCGGAGCCGGAGGCAATATTCGCCACCTTTTTCAGGAGGTTGGATGCAGGCGGCTGCTTGGTGATGAAGGTGAAGCTCTTGTCCTTGTAAACGGTGATGACAGTGGGCAGCACGTCACCGCCGGCTTTCGCGGTGGCAGCATTGAATTCCTTGCAGAAAGCCATGATGTTCACACCGGCCTGACCGAGAGCAGGGCCAATGGGCGGTGCGGGGTTGGCGGCTCCAGCCTTGATCTGAAGCTTGATGAGTTTGATGATTTCCTTGGCCATGTGTTTGTGTTCCTTGCTTGCTTGGGATGAAATTGAGTGAGTGATTCAGGCGGCTTTATGCCTTTTCCACCTGCCAGTATTCGAGATCGACCGGAGTCGAGCGACCGAAGATGTTGACGGAGACGCGCAGCACGCCACGAACCGGATCGATTTCTTCGACGATGCCGGTCTGGCTCTCGAAGGGACCATCGGCAACACGCACAGTGTCACCGAGATTGAAGGCGATCTTCGGCACAGCGCCTTCGTCCTTGTCGCGGACTTGGGAGAGCATCGCTTCGACCTCTTTGGCGCGCATAGAGATGGGGTGATCCTTGGCTCCGGCGAAATTGAGGACGCCGTCGGTTTCCTTGACGAAATACCAGGTCTTATCAACGAGACGGTTGTGTTCGTCGAGAAGGTGGCAATTGGCGATGACGTAGCCGGGGAAGAACTTGCGATTGCTCTCGGAGCGCTTGCCTTTCTTCACTTCGGCCACGCGTTCCATGGGAACGAGCACCTGGAAGACATAATCCCCCATCTCCTCCGTTTCAATACGGCGGAGCATGCTATCTCGGACCTTCATTTCAAGGCCGGAGCGGACGTGGATGACGAACCACTGGTCGCGGGGTGCAGGGATGGCTCCCATAAGGTTTCGGGGGAAGAGGGGTTGGTGAAATGAAGACTACATGCCCAGCTTCTGCGCAGCCTCGAAGGCCCACTTGAAGCTGATGTCGAACGCGGCCACAAAGGCTCCGAGCAGGATCATCGCGATGAAAACCACCACGGTGGACTCATTCAATTCGCGGTATTTGGCGAAGCCCTTCTCCTTGGGATCCCATGGCCATGTGGCTTTCTTGAGTTCAAGGTAGACTTCGCTGATGTATTTGCGGATGCGTCTCATGTGAAGCGTTGCGACTTTCTGGGGGAATGTTCTCGGGATGTTCGCTGGCAGGCCAGGAGGGACTCGAACCCACAACCAACGGTTTTGGAGACCGCTACTCTACCAATTGAGCTACTGACCTGTGTGTGAGCGAAAACGCTTCCCGGAATGAATAACGATGGATGACGGTTTGGCAAGTCGCGGCCTCCTTCGTCTCGGTTAGGAGACGAAACCACTGCCGGATCTGTGCGCCAGACCCGGCAGGGTTCGAGACAAACGAATTGCGCGGACTTAGTCGAGGATGGTGGCGACACGGCCAGCACCCACGGTCTTACCACCCTCACGGATAGCGAAGCGGATGGTCTTTTCCATAGCGATCGGGGTGATCAGTTCGACTTCGATCGAGACATTGTCACCAGGCATCACCATTTCAACACCTTCAGGAAGCTTCACGCTGCCGGTCACGTCCGTCGTGCGGAAGTAGAACTGCGGGCGGTAGTTATTGAAGAACGGCGTGTGACGGCCACCTTCGTCCTTGGAAAGCACATACACCTCAGCGGTGAACTTCTTATGTGGAGTCACGGAGCCGGGCTTGGCGATGACCTGACCACGCTCAATGTCGGTCTTCTTCGTACCACGCAGGAGGAGGCCGACGTTGTCACCCGCACGGCCTTCGTCGAGCAGCTTGCGGAACATTTCGATGTCGGTGACGGTGGTCTTGGCGGTCGGGCGGATGCCGATGATTTCAACTTCACCCATCTTCTTGATGATACCACGCTCGATACGACCGGTGCAGACGGTGCCACGACCTTCAATCGCGAACACGTCTTCCACAGGCATGAGGAAGTCTTTGTCAATCGGGCGCTCTGGCAGCGGGATGTAGCTGTCCACGGCGTCCATGAGCTTCAGGATGTTGGCTTCATGCACAGGATCGCCTTCGAGGGCCTTGAGTGCGGAACCCTTCACGATCGGGATTTCGTCACCTGGGAAGTCATACTTGGAAAGGAGGTCGCGCACTTCCATCTCGACGAGGTCGAGGAGTTCGGCGTCGTCCACCATGTCCACCTTGTTCATGAACACCACGAGGGCCGGCACACCCACCTGACGGGCAAGCAGGATGTGCTCGCGGGTCTGGGGCATTGGGCCGTCAGCGGCGGAAACAACAAGAACGCCACCGTCCATCTGGGCGGCACCGGTGATCATGTTCTTCACATAATCGGCGTGTCCGGGGCAATCGACGTGCGCATAGTGACGCTTTTCGGTTTCATACTCCACGTGAGCGGTGTTGATCGTAATGCCGCGCTCTTTTTCTTCAGGAGCCGCGTCGATTTGATCATATGCCTTCGCCTGGGCGAATCCCTTCTTGGAAAGGACGGTCGTGATGGCAGCGGTCAGGGTGGTTTTGCCGTGGTCAACGTGGCCAATCGTGCCGATGTTGACGTGCGGCTTGTTGCGTTGGAATGCTTCTTTAGCCATGGAGTAGGTTAGTTGAGGGGGTGCGCTAGGGACTGGTTTCGTTTGTCGTGTTTCGAAGATCCCCACAATTCGCCACTGGAGCTGTTAGAGGGACTTGAACCCTCGACCTCGTCCTTACCAAGGACGTGCTCTACCACTGAGCTATAACAGCAAACCTGCGGCAGCCTCGTGAGAGACCTCCTTCTCTTTCGACAATAAAACCGGGGAATGCAAATCTCGCAGACTGATGTCTAGAGACAGTACGCCCCGGCTTTTTTACCGAAAAAGTGGCGCGAAAGTAGGACGCTCGGCATTTCTGTCAAAGATTATTTCCAATCTTTCCGAAAGACTCAAAAGTGGTTCGGCGTGCCCCATCACCGCTTGCGACTACCGCCGGATCAATTTTAGGCTTGGCTTAGCGGCAACGCCTTCATAACCTCTCGATGAAATCAAGCTGCTACATACTATGAAAACACTCATTCTCGCCACACTTGCTCTTATAACCGCCTGCGCTCTAGCTGAACCCAAAGCCGACTGGAGCGAGGATTACAAAGGCTCTCTCTCCAAAGCAAAGGAGGAAAAGAAAAAAGTGCTACTCGACTTCACCGGCTCCGACTGGTGCGGCTGGTGCATCAAGCTCGATAAGGAAGTTTTCTCCCAGGACGAATTCAAGAAGCTGGCCGAAAAGGAACTGGTGCTCGTTGAACTCGACTACCCACGCAGCAAAACGCTGCCCGAGGAGCTGAAGAAGCAGAACGCCGGATTGAAGGACAAATTCAAGATCGACGGCTATCCCACCATCATCCAGGTCAGCTCCAGCGGCAGAGAACTCAAACGCTGGGTCGGTTATAGCGCCAGCATGCTGGCTGAGCTTAAAAAGGAAGCCCGTTAACCCGCTAGGCCTACCCATGACGATGCGCTGGTGCCTCTCATCCTGCATGGCACTCGTTTTGGCCAACGCCTGCCTGCGAGCAGCAGACGAGACAGAAGAGCAGCTCAAAACCATCGTCAAGGCGGCACGCATTGGCAATCAGGAGGCACTCACGCTGCTGAAAGACATGCCCACCGCCAAATTGACGGGCGATGCCGTGCTCAGCATCGTTGGCGACAAAAAAGTCGGCACCGGCATCAAACTGCGTCTTGCCGAAATTGTTGCCGCCTGGCCTGCGGGCGAAGGACGCAAGGCGCTGGCCGACTGGCTGGCCAAACATTCGTCATGCAGTGACGATGAACTCATGTTCTTCGCTGGCATCGGCCTGCTGGAGGCGCGCACCTTCTTCTGGAACATGCTCACCCAGGTCAAAGGCCCGCTCTCCGTCGTGCGCGATCCCGAGCGTGTGGCCCTCGCCGCGAAAGCGCTCGGTGCCTTTCCCGACAATCCTGAAATCGTTGTCACCCGCGTCGCTACCATGCTCGATCCCGCCTGCGCCCACGTCATGCGTGCTTGCGCAGCGGAAGCCCTCGGCGGCATGCAGAACGTCAAGGCCGTCGAGGCGCTCTTGCCGCATCTCGGCGATGACGCCATCGGCGACATCGCCCAGTGCGCGCTCTATCGCCTCACCGGTCAGGGTTTTGCGACCGACGTGGACAAATGGAAAGCCTGGCTCGTTGAGCAAGGCGCGAACATCCCGTGGAAAAAACTCACCCGCACTGACTATGCGAACTTTCTAAAGACGCAGAAACTTCTCAAACCGCTGGATGATCCCGCCATGAACAACATGGGGTCTTTCTACGGCATGGAGTTCAAAGCCAAAGGAGCTCTCTTCATCCTCGATGTCAGCGGCAGCATGACGCAGGACGACCGCATCGGCAGACTCAAGGCGCAGATGGGCAACCTTCTCACCGCCATGCAAAACATGCCGGATAAGCTTCGCTACGGCATCATCACCTTCGGCGAAAACATTGACTCCTGCTTCCCAGCCCGCGGCATCGAGACCAACACCGAAAAAAATCACAAGCAGGCCGTGCGCTTCGTCGAACGCATCCAAGCCGGCGGCGGCACCCCAATGTGCGAGGCGCTGACCCATGCGCTGACCAAAATGCTGCCCGACGGCAACATCGACGCCATCTACTTCCTCAGCGACGGCGCTCCCAGTGACGGCACGCCACAATACGTGCTCGAGCTCGCCACCCGCATCCACACCAAATTCCAAACCCGCATCCACACGATCAGCATTGGCGAAGAACCTGCTCAAAACCTAGATCAGCTCTCGCTCCTCAATCAAATCGCCAACGCCTGCGGCGGCACCTTCACCATTCCGCCATGAACACCCGTCGCGACATCCTCCGTTCGGCGTTCTGTCCACCCTATACAATCGTCATGTGCAGCGACCGCCCCTTCGGCCGCGGAGAAAATACATGGCGTTTAGGAGCGGTCTCTGGCGGTCTATTCCGCGAACCTATCGCGTGATCCCCGCATGCTTCCTGCCAGCACCTTTTTCATCGTCGGACCGACCGCTTCCGGCAAATCGGCTCTCTCCATCACACTAGCGGAGCAGATCGGTGGTGAGATCGTCAATGCGGACGCCTTTCAGCTCTATGCCGGAATGGACCTTCTGACAGCGAAACCTGCCGCCGCCGAGTTGGCCCGCGTGCCGCATCATCTCTACGGCGTGCTGCCGCTCACCGAATCCTGTGATGCGCAGCGCTATCATGCGCTCGCGGTACCGGCGATCGAAGACATCGCGGCGCGTGGTCGTGTGCCCATTGTCGTGGGTGGTTCGGGGTTGTACCTCAAGGCGCTCACGCACGGCCTGTCTCCCCTGCCCGCCGCCTCGCCGGTGTTGCGCGAGCATTTCAAGCATCTCAGCGCCGGGGAAAAAATCGTCTGGCTGCTCCAGCGCGATCCCGAGGCCGCCACCACCGTGAATCTGCGCAACCCGCGCTATGTCGAGCGCGCGCTGGAAATCTGCCTGCTCGCTGGACGGCCGCAGTCCGGCCTGCGGCGTTCGTTTGCGGCCCAAGAACCGCAGGTGAACGGCATCATCCTCGACTGGAATCGCGAGACGATCTACGCCCGCATCAATCAGCGCACGCTGACCATGATGGAGGCCGGTTTGATCGCCGAAGTCGCCGCGCTCGGCGAACTCTCGCCCACGGCGGAGAAAGCCATCGGCATCCGCGAAGTACGCGAGCATCTCGCCGGACGCGTGTCTCTCGCCGACACCCTCGCTGCCATCCAGCAGGCCACGCGGCGCTATGCCAAGCGGCAAATCACCTGGTTTAGACGCGAACGCTGCTTCCAAACGATTTGCCTCGATTCCGTTCCGACAGCAGAGTACGCACTCTCCCGCATCTTCGAACTCTTTCCATGCCTCCGCCCGTCCAGCCAGTCCGCCCCGTCTTCGTCAACCTAGGTCCGCGCAGTTACCTCGTGCAGGTGGGACGTGATCTCTTGAAGACGCTCGGTGAGGAAGTGAACAAGAAAATGCCGGACCGCGTGAAGTGCGCCGTCGTCACGGATTCCAATGTGGGACCGCTGTATGCCGAAACCGTGATGACAAGCCTGCGTGCCGTCGGCAAAGAGCCGCATCTCATCACCGTGCCAGCGGGTGAGTCGTCCAAATCGCTGACCTGGAGTCAATCCGTGCTCAGCGAGATGGTGCGCTTCGGTTTGGATCGCAAAAGCTTCGTGGTCGCCCTCGGTGGCGGCGTCATCGGTGATCTCGCCGGTTTCTGCGCCTCGATTTATCAACGTGGCATTCCCTACGTGCAGGTGCCCACCACCGTGCTGTCACAAGTGGACAGTTCCGTCGGCGGCAAGACCGGTGTGAACTTGCCTGACGCCAAAAACATGGTCGGCGTCTTCCACCAGCCCGTGCATGTCATCGCCGATCTCGACACGCTCAGTTCTCTACCGACACGCGAATGGAACGAAGGCTTCGCTGAAATCATCAAGCACGCCTGCATCCGCGATGCCTCCATGTTCAAGGCCATCGAAAGCATTGCCGAAGCGAAAGGTGACATCGTCGGCCTCATCCGCCGCAACATCGCCATCAAGGCCGTCATCGTCGAAGCCGATGAGTATGAAACCATCGGCACGCGTGCGCTGCTCAATTTCGGACACACTTTGGGCCACGCCATCGAAGCCGCCGCCGGATATGGCAGACTGCTCCATGGTGAAGCCATCAGCCTCGGCCTGCGTGCCGCTGCATGGCTCTCCGCGCAAATCTCCGACCTCACCAGCGAAGACTACGAACGCATCGTGACGCTGCTCAAGCTCTGCGATTTGCCCACCAAGCTTCCTGACGACCTCGACACCGAGGAGATCATGCGCATCGCCCGCATGGACAAAAAATTCGAGAACGGCAAGATCCGTTTCGTCCTCCTGCGCAAGATCGGCGAGGCCTATGTCAGCAAAGATGTGATCGAAGGCCACCTGAAGCAGGCGCTCGATGAGTTGCGTAAATGACGCATGCGTTTCCTCAACCCCAGCTACCTGCACCTCGCATGGCTCGCGCTGATCCCGCTGGCGCTGTGGTTGTTCCGCCGGCAGGCGAAGCGGGTGCCGGTTTCGACGCTGCTGTTTTTCAAATCGCTCGCGCGTGAACATCAGGAGTCCGCGTGGCTGCGGCGCATTAAGAAATGGTTCTCGCTGCTGCTCACGCTGCTGGTGTTGTTCTTCGCCATCCTCGCTCTCGCACGGCCTAACAGCAATCTCTCGGCCGATTCTCCCGGTGCGGTGGTCATCGTCGTCGATCGTTCTGCTTCGATGTCTGCCAAAGATATGCAAGGCCGCACACGGCTCGATGAAGCGAAACGCCGCGTGAAGGATCGCATTCGTTCCTTGCCCGATCAGGTCGTGCTTTCGCTCATTGCCTTCGATGCACGTCCTCATGTGATGCTCTCACGCAGCCGCAACCGCCGCGAATGTCTGCGCTTGCTCGATGAACTCACACCTACACCCATCGAAGGCAAAACCGAGGCCGCGCTGAATGTCGCCAAACGACTCGCCGATCTCGAAGCGCGTTCTCGTATCTGGCTGGCGGCTGATTCGAGCGTTGCGGATGCTGCAGTCGATTCCATTCCCGTCGCACTGCCCGAACCGCTCAATGTCGGCATCACCGGCTTCCAAATCCGTCACAGCCCGCTCGCACGTGATCGTTACGAAGCCTTTGTCAAAGTCAGCGCTGCTGCCAGCAACAAAGACAAGACCACTTCCACCCTCGAAATCACCATCGCCGGTCGTATCGCTCAACTGCGCGAGCTTGAACTCGCTCCCGGAACCTCCACGTCGCTCATCCTCCCGCTCGAAGGCGTGCGTGGTCAGCGTTTGGAGATGCGCTTGAAGACCGCAGGCGATTGTTTCGGCTGGGACGATGGCCTTGCCGCGCCACTGCCCAAAACCAAGCCACTCACCGTCGCCTGGTTTGCCGAAAAGCCCGATCCCTTCACCGAACTCGCGCTCTCATCACTCATCGAAGCTGGTCGCATCGAAATGAAGAAGGGCGATCCCGCCGCATGGCCGCCCAAAGAACCGCCGGATGTGTATGTCTTCGAAAACTGGCTGCCGAAAGAATGGCCCACAGATCGTCCCGTAATCGCGCTCACGCCTTTGACCAACTCCGGCCCGCTGCGCACTCGCCCGCTCAAAGGTCTGCCGCATGACAGCGTGCGCGCCGTGCAGCCCGATCATCCCGTGCTCTTCCGTGCCAGCAGCAGCCGCATCGCTGTGACGCAAACCACCGTGCTCGAACTTCCCGCGTCATTGGAGCCGTTGTGGATCGCTGGTACAGAGCCTGTGCTCGCTGCGGGTGAATCTGGCGGTCAGCGCATCGTCGTCACCGCGTTCTCGCCCTCGCAGTCCGAACAACTCGCTTTGCTGCCCTCATTCCCGCTCATTCTCGGCAACGCCCTTTACTGGTGCGCCGAAAACAGCGAAGCCCTCGCTGACATGCGCACGCTGCACACGGGCGAGATGCTCCATGCCAGCAGCCTCGTGCAATGGCACGCATGGGATGGTAACGCCTTCATCGAAAACTCCGACGATCCCGCGAATGGCCTGCTCTCCCTCAATCGCATTGGCGCATGGGAAAGCGGCGACCACAGCGGTGCCTGCGCCTTGATCTCCGATGCAGAAACCAATCTCCCAGCCCTGCCTGCCGACACCGCTCTTTCCAGCCAACCAGCAGACCCCATCATCACCGCATCAGCTTTTAGCACTTGGCCGAAGCGCTTGATCTGGCTCGCACTCGCCATGCTGTTGATTGAGAGTTTTCTATTTCATCGCAAAGCGGTGTATTGAGAGAGCTGGACTACAGATCACTACTTGCCTGCGGGGCTTGAACTGGTTATTTTGAACCATGAGCACACTCACAGAAATCGAGACCGCAGCAGCCAATCTGCTGCCAGAACAGCAGGAAAGCCTGCTGCTGTTCCTCGCTGACCGCCTGCGTGATTCACGCGCCACCCTGGAACCGCGCAATTTCACGCCAACTCAGATTCAGCAGTGGATCAACGATGATGAAGATGACATGCGCTCTTTCCAGGCAGTCGCATGAGATGGTTCTTCGACACCATCAACCATCACCTCCTGCTCGTTCCTGCGTGCGGCGATCTCAAGAAAACCAATTTGTCAGACAGTTGCAGCATGACACTGGTTTCCCAGTTTGAAAACACGTACGCAGCGAGACTTTTCAACCTGAGTCAATTCGCACGCAGACCGCTGCGGCTGCTCTCAGTCAATCACACAACGCTCACCCCGTTTCCCTGACTTCATTTTCGGCAAATTCTGAACAGGACGAAGACAACCAGGAGAAGCCCCGCCAAACAAGCCGTCACCCACTGTGGCGCGTGTGCCTTGGAAAGGGTGGTTGAGGAACTCGGCGGCGAATGTGTGGCAGGTTTCCTATTCAAGTGATCATGCACTACTCCTGCTCCACTTCTTACATCTGGTGTAGGAGCCGCCGTTGATCCTGAAGAAGGACTCGGCACCGAGCGATTATCGGGGCTGGAGCATGCAGCCGTGCTCAGCACGGCCCCGTCAAACGTCCACTGATAATCGCCCCGCAGAGCCAGCACATGCGTTTTACGTGTATTCGCAGCCTCCCCGTTCATCGTTACGAGGATGCGATCAGGCTCCGTCATCTCGAACTTGGGTCGCTGGATTTCCCAATGGAATGTCCCCATACTTGAAATCGCCGCAGGCCGACTAGGCACATTCTTGTTGAACAAGAGATGATAGAGCATGTTGGGGCCACCAAGCAGGACGCCCGTGCTCCCGTCAGGACGACTGACAATGGCCACAATCTCTGATGGACGCTGCTCAGCAGCAATGGGTATTTCCACATCGAAGTTTCGCATCCCGCCTAGGACATGCTCCTGACCATCAGAGGATAGAAAGACGAAGCTGTACCAAAAGACAGGGCGCTT
>Ga0114970_10001721_pt1 | contig 16378 bp, 19 predicted proteins | sample M_140205_XF_Meta_FD_87030 | JGI IMG/M metagenome (GOLD analysis project Ga0114970, IMG submission 87030) | Freshwater microbial communities from Lake Montjoie, Canada to study carbon cycling - M_140205_XF_MetaG | ecosystem: Environmental > Aquatic > Freshwater > Lake | place: Lake Montjoie... | reverse complement strand
GTAGTATAATTTGGAATATAAATTTCAGTACTACCAAAATATCCTAATGTGTTAGATCCATTAATATTTGTAAAAGATAAATTGCTATTGCCAGTATCAAAGCTACCAGCACCATTGCCTCCTGTATTTATTCTTATTTCTGTATACGAGCTACCTTGTGTTCCACTACCGTATAAAATAATTGTTCCAGTTGAATTAGTAGTTGATTTTGCTCGTGTAAGAATTTTTAAACTAGTGTAAATTTGAGGAATATTAGAAAAAGTAACAGATGTTACGTTGCTTCCCAAAGTCTTGGCTTCAATTAAATAAAATGTATTTGCCATTATATCGCCGCCTTTATTCCATATAAATTAAATGTTGATCCTGCGTTAAAATTAACGGCATTCCAAGGTGAGACTTGAATTGATGTTATAGGTGAAATAGATCTCCAAACTCCAATTTGAAAACCTAAGTCTCCGTTACCATTGGCTTGAATTGAACTACCCCAACGCCAGTGTATAGTTTTATAAGTTGTAGAATTAGCATAATTAAAAATTTCAATAATATTTGGAGTAAAGCTATTAGCATTAGTTGCATCACCATAAACAAAATTGTTAGTAAAAGCACTACCATAAGGTGGAATATTAGTAGTTGACCTATAAGATTTTCCTGTGCCAGAGCTATACCCTTGCAAAGTTGCAAATCCATAATTAGCACTAGTATCTGAGTTAAATTGTACTTTAAATGCCGAAGCACCTGACAAATTGTCGTTAACTTCAAGCACTAGATCTGTATACCCGCTAAATGAAGAAAAACTAAGTAATGATGAAGTAGTTGATAGTGTTTGAGATTCTATTGGTGTATAGGCATCTGTAGCCATTATATTCCTGCCTTTCTAAAATTAATTATCATTGATTATCCTTTTATACCATATAAAGCAAAAGTTGAATACTCAGCAAGATTGCCCACTGCTGCAGAAAATGTCATAGATGTAACTGGACTTGAATTATTCCATATTGCGTCACCAAAAATAACATTAACATTATTTGCCGTTCCATTATTATCGTATCCATTAAAATATCTTACAACTTTAGAATTACTTGATTTAAAATCTAATAAATCAATAACTGTTCCAGAGAATACGTTTGAATTTTGTGCATTTGGTATCCTATGAATATAAGCATAAGAATAAGTGCTTCCAGGTTCTGTAGAGGCGCTTGAACCGTCTGCTTGATAAGCATGCCCTGTCCAATAATTATTAGCAGAATCTGCGTTAAATCTTATTAAGCCAACATCTCCGTCATTTGAATTTCTTGTTGATTTTATAGATGCTCTAATTTGTAGGTGAGTAAAATCAGACCAACTTGAATTTGACTCAGTAAATGATACGGATGATACGCCGCCAGCAGGTACCGTTGCAGTTGCAATAGACTGATATGCAGTAAGAGTAGCAAGGTTTGGTATTACAGAGTTACTTGCAGCGCTTGCTGCAGATGTTCCGTTTGCGTTTGTTGCGGTAACTGTAAAAGTATAAGAAGTTCCATTGGTTAAACCTGAAACTGTGATTGGCGATGATCCCGTGCCTGTAAGACCACCTGGGCTAGATGTTGCAGTAAAAGTTGCTGCAGCGCCTCCTGTTGCACCTGCTGTGTATGCAACTGTTGCAGATGCATTACCTAAAATAGCAGTACCAATTGTAGGGGCTTGCGGCACGGTTGTTGCAATTACACCTGATGAGGCAGTAGACTCTGATGAATTACCATAAGTGCTTGATGCTACTACTGTATAAGTATATTCGGTGCTTGAAGCAAGGTTGGTTGCAATTACTGGAGATGCCGATCCAGTAAAAGTTGTTGGAGAAGTTGCTGGATATGGTCTAATTATAAATGAACTTGCTGGACCGCCAGTTGTGTTTGGTGTAAATGCGACTGAAGCAGATCCGTTATTATATGCCCTTGAAGTTCCAACATTTGTTGCAACAACTGCAGATGGTGGTGTAGGAGCGGCAGCAATAGCAAACCATCCATTGTCTGTATAACTTTCAAAATAACCTAATTGTGTATTATAATAAATTACGCCTAATACTGGGCTTTGTGGTCTATTTGCGGTATTGCCTTGCTGTATACCAGCTAAACCTACGTCATTTGAAAAGTTAATTGCCACTATCTTACCTTCCAACCATATGATGAGCCAGTATATGTAAATACTACTGCCGCACCATTAATATCAATTACATAGTTTTGTATTGAGCCATTAATTTTAAGTGAATTTGATGCTACTGTTATGTTATATGAATATGCAGTTCCCGTTGCATCATATACCTCAATAATATCTCCTATTGTTGGAGATGCTGGCATAGTTAAAGTTCTAGCCGCCGATGTGTCTACAAAATATTTATTGTTTCTTACTAAAGTCTGACTAGATGAAACTGATGATGCTGTCGGGCTATGTGTTACTGATGAGTTATGGCTAGAGATGGCAGCAGCCGTCTCCGTGTCTGTCGCTAAAGACGTAGCAATAGACAGGACGTTTGCAACGTCTCTAGCCCGAGTAATTTTATTACTCCTGTGGTATTACTACTTCTTGCCAGTTTAAATCTTCTTCTACCCATCTGAACATTTTGCCTTCTTCAACAGGCATTGGTGTTGGGGGATTCCAAAGACATGTAGTGTCATTTAGTGTCCATGATGCATAAGGCTTTGGCGGAATAAATCCACCGTCAGTTCCTTTTGTTGCATCAAATGTGTATCCTATTCCTGCGTAATTAAAACGGTATGGGGTTCCGCCATTAGCATGAACTCCTCCAGATGTATTATAGGAAGTTTGCTTCCAAGTTCCACCTAGTCCTAATGTGTTAGCCAAAAAGTTTTGACCATCTGCTGCATCCGCATCGCTTACTACTAAAACACGGGTAACAACGTTGTTGCTATCGATTTCTGCAAAATGTGCCATTTTGTTTCTCCTTTATTTATTAGATTACTAAAACTTCTGCTTCTTCAGCAGTAAGTGGCTGTCCAGCTATAAGCTTTGCTTTAGCTGATGCTTTAAGAGTAGCTTTGGCTGCCGCCGCTGCATCTTCTTCTGCTTTACGAGCAGCAAATGCTACTGCATCTGCCTCTCTTTGAGCAATTTCTTCTGTGGTCAAAGGACGGATTGTAGTTTGTCCTGTTGCACAATTTACTTCCATTGCGGTTAATGTCTCTGACATATTTCCTCCTATATTGTTATATTGCTTGTTTACATTTTACCATTTATTAAATGATAAGTCTATTGCTTGTTATACTGCATATCTTACTATGACAATACCGCTTCCGCCCCATCCACCAGCATAATCCCTAGCGCCACCACCGCCTCCGCCAGTATTTGTTTTGCCATCTTTACCACGAAGTGGAGTTGTATTTGAACCACCATCACCTCCACCGCCAAGACCACCAATACCAATATTGGCAATTAAATCTCCAGACGCACCGCCTCCACCTCCAGCAAAGTAATAACTACCACTACTTAATACACCCGTTGAGGTTGCTGCACCTATAGCATTAATTAATGCACTTGTACCACCAATTCCACCATCTCCAGCCTTAGAAGAAGCACCACCGCTAGCGTTAGCGCCAACACCACCAGCTCCACCTCCGCCACCGCCACCGTATTGAGATGCGTTGCCAGATGCATTACCGCCATTGTATCCAGCAGTTGCTGTTCCACCTGAACCACCATTTGTTCCAGAGGCTCCGCCACCGCCACCGCCACCACTTGCACCAGTACCACCAGTAGCACCATTGTAAGCACCGCCACCGCCACCGCCTGCTGCGGTTATTGAATTAAATGTTGTGCTTGTTCCAGCACCGCCATTACCTCCAGGTGCAACTCCACCATTGTATGAGCCACCAGCGCCAATAGTAATAGAATATCCAGTGGCAGATAAAGACTGACTTGAGTAACTTGCTAGTTGCCCAGCACCACCTCCGCCGCCAACAACATCTGCACCACCTCCGCCACCGCCAACTAAAATATAATCGCAACTTAAAGTAGAAGCGGGAGTAAATGTTCCTGAACTAAAAAATGTGTGATACCAATACGTACCGTCAGTTACAATATTTCCACCAGTAGCTTTTGCATTATTAGTTGCACCAGTAAAAGTAAAAGTTCCTGATGAAGTAAATGTATGAATTGTATTCCCACCTGATGAAGTTATTGTTCCACCAGTTGCTGCTGTTGCACCTGAATAACTTAAAATTACAATACCAGAACCACCAGCACCACCTGTACTACCTGTACCGCCTCCGCCTGAACCAGTATTAGCAGTTACACCAGTATTACTATTACCAGCAGCAGCACTAGCACCTCCTGAAGCACCACCTGTGCTAATACCTGCTCCTCCGCCACCGCCTGCATATGCAACACTAGAGCCTGAAATAGAAACATTCAGTGAACTACCACCAGCACCACCAGTTTGCGCATCTGATGTAGCATTACCACCTACACTGCCTGCACCGCCTCCGCCGCCTCCACCTTTATCTTGAAAAGTAGAACTATCACCACCACGATAACGTTGACCAGTAGTTCCTAGGCCCCAGTGAGGATCAGTGTTATCTTTTTGTCCAGCACCACCACCTGAACCACCATTAAGCCCATATTGAACTTCACCATTACGGCTTCCGCCGCCGCCTCCACCTATTGAAAGAATTGTATGAAACGATGAATTACCACCATTACCACCACGAGTTGTTGAACCAGTTGAGCCAGTACCACCAGCACCAATAGTTACATAATAAGAACTAGTTGTAGATAAAATTAATGGAGTTTCTAAAGATCCTCCTCCACCAGTAGCAGTTACAGTTGAACGAAGTCCACCAGCGCCACCACCACCACCCTCATAGGTACCACCACCACCGCCTCCTCCGCCGCCTCCCGCAACAACAAGATAATTAACTGTGACTCCTGCAGTAGGTGTAACTGAACTGCTTGCAGAACTTGCCGCCGATGTTCCATTAGAATTTGTTGCAGTTACTGTAAATGTGTATGCTGTGTCATTTGTTAAACCTGAAACTGTAATTGGTGATGATCCAGTGCCTGTAAAGCCACCTGGGCTAGATGTTGCGGTAAATGTAGTAATTGCAGAACCACCTGTTGCACCTGCTGTGTATGCAACTGTTGCAGATGCATTACCACTTGTAACTGCGCCTATAGTTGGTGCCTGCGGCACAGTTGTTGCAGTTACTGCGCTACTCGCAGATGAATTTGCTGCACCATAATTATTTGTTGCTGTAACTACATAAGTATATTGAGTAGATGATTGTAAACCAGTTACTGTTACTGGAGATGCCGATCCGCTTGCCGTATAAGAACCAGGAGTAGATGTAATAGTATATGTTGATGCTAATCCGCCTGCCGTCGCAGGAGTAAATGCTACTGAAGCTGCGCCATTATTGAATGCTCTTGATGTTCCGCTATTTGTTGCAACAGCAGCAGTTGGTGCTTGTGGAGCAGCCGCTACTGGAGACCAGCCTAGAGATGAATATATTTCTACCTCGCCAGTTTGTGTATTTGAATATAAATCTCCAACCGTAGGAGAGGCGGGACGTGAAGCAGTATTACCTGACTTATAATGTCTTGAAGTTGTACTAGCGGCATGAGCGGAAACGGCAGAGGTAACCTCGGTATCTGTAGACACACTTGTGCTTACAGAGAAAAGATTAGATATATCTCTTGCTTTACTCATTATCCTCCTATTATACTACCTATGAGTTCTTGATTCCGTATAGATAAAAGGTTGAGCCTGATACAAAAGATGCAGATACAGGAGCAATATTTATTTCATTAATAGCAGCAGATTGGCTCCATAAACCAGCAATAAGAGTTGTAAATGACAAGGTTGCATTATCTTCACTTACCGTATCAGTTGAATATGATTTGTAATTACTTCCTGCATAATTTGGAATATACATTTCAAAGTTTCCAAAAGTGTTTGCGGTAGCATTATTGCCTGGTTCAACTCCAAAATCTCCTGCTGCGGCAGTATCACCATTTGCAGTTGTTCCATTTCCGAAAAGTCGTCTAGTAGTAAAGTTAGATGAACTATTATTAAACAATAAACGCACATTTGTTACTGTTTCACCAGCACGATTATCTCTGACAGATGCTTTAATCAACAAATCAGTATAAGTAGCAGGAATTGAAGTAAAGGTAACACTTGCAGTAGTTGTTGTTAAAGTCTTAGCCTCTATCAAAGTATATGTATTTGCCATTATGCCGCCGCAATTCCGTAAAGAGTAAAGGTAGTTCCATCAAGAAAAGTGCCAGAGCCAGGATATAAAAGCACCGTAGTAATTGCAGAAGTTGAAAACCATAAACCACTAAAAGTATCTAAACCGCCAGTAGCTCGGTTAGTCCTAGACATAACTGATTTATAGGTAGTTGTGTTTGCATAATTCATAATGTTAAATATTTGATTGGTAGCACCAAGCGTGTTATTTAAACTACCAGCATCAGTTAAGCGCATAGCAGTAGCATTACTGTAACGACCAGAAACGACTGTTAAATTGTCTAATGACAATAATGTGCTTGAATAATTTGAACCTGTATCGCCATTAAGTCTGACATATACATCTGCTACTACTGAAGCACCGCCATTTACAACAATTATTAAATCTGTATAAGCACCGCTAATAGATGTAAATGTATAATTTGCAACACTTCCACTTGTTGTAGTAGTTGCCAACGGTGTATATGTTGCTCCTGCGGTCATTATGTTTACCTATCCTTTGATTCCGTATAAAGCAAATGAACTAAATGTTGCAAAAGTTGCACCTGAAACATTTAAATCAATTCTGCTAATAGCAGTAATGGTTGATGGAAAATAAAGTGATGATGCAACTAGTATATCGTTATTAGTATTAGTAGTTTGACCCGTAAGTCCTGATATTGTTTTTGTTGTTTTGTTTTTAGTAGTTGAAGTGTAATCTAATATATCAATAACGCTTGGTGAAAACCCGTATGCTGTTGTTGCACCACCTGCAACAAGTCCTATTCTGCTATAACCTACACCAGTATTAGCAGTAGAATAAACTAATCCATCACCTCTACCATTTACTCTATGTAAAGAATAATAATTTCCGCTTGTTGTATCACTATTAAAAGTTGCTTCAATAAAACTAGCAAAATTATAGGCAGTAGTACTTCTACTAATACACCTTATTTGTAAGTGCTTAAAGGTAGCAGGTATAGAAGTAAATGAAATAGTTGCTTGCGGAGAGCCTACTGTTATTGTTGCAATAGACTGAAATGAGTTAGTTTCTAAATGTCCTGATATGCCTGAAGAAATTACTCCTAATATTGGCATTAGGCTATGTCGCCGATCACAATCCAATTGTTAGCAGAAATTTTTAAACAAGTTGCCATTGAGTTAGCTACTCTAAGTTTAGGAGTATTACTTACCGCCCCTGTTGAAATAATAGTTGTTGTTCCTGAAGTTACTGCGCCTATAGTTGGTTGTCCTGCGCCAGTTAACCAGAACACGTTGAATTGTGTTCCAATAGCAAAATCAAAGGTAGCGTCTGTTGGAATATTAAATTGAATTGAAGAAGCGTTATTCATTGAAAACACTCCACCCTCATCTCCACTAACTGGAGTATATGCGGCAACCTTAGCCGAATAAGTAAGAGCAATCTTAGGATTAGTTATTACTGGGGTTGTTAAAGTTTTATTAGTAAGTGTTTGGCTACCAGTTAATGTTGCTAATGTCGTAGGAAATGTATTTGTTCCAGCAGTTAAGTCTTTATTTGTTAATACTTGTGCTGTTGTTTTGTCTACAGTAGTTGCGGTATCAATTGAAAGAGTTACTGCTCCTGATGATCCGCCACCGCTTAATCCTGTGCTAGCTGTTACTGATTCAATGTCTCCAGGAAGTGTTACGGTTCCTCCTAATGAGATAGCAGAACCATTAATTGTAATACTTGAATTTGCTAATTGAGCATTTGTAACTGTACCAGTTAATGATGCTGCTGGAACTGAGGCTACTGAGAAATTATTATAACAATTTACTTGAATATAATCATCTACGGTTAATGCAGATATTCCTGTTATAGATGTACCATTTGTAGCAGTATAATCTGATCCTCTTACTAGAAGGATACCGTTTAAATATACCTGTTCCTGCCCAGGCGTGTACGAGAGCGCCTGTGAGGCATTGTCGTAACCTGATAGTGATGTTTCTGATCCAACGGCTGTCTTGCGCCATATAAGGCTTGTTAAGACACCATTAGGATTTGGATATGATTCTATACTCACGCTATCTCCACTCCGCTCAAATGAAGCTTTACGCTTGCAGAAGAGGCATATCCTGCAATGATCTTAGTCGTTGCTAGAACTGTTTTAAATTGAAAGTTAATTACTGCATTTGCAGATACTGGAACAGTTGGGACCAGATTAATTCCATCAACGGTAATCGTAACATACTGTTGATCTGTAGATGTATTAGATACTACAATGTCTGTTAATACTGTTGAAGTTGAAGAGGGAACGGTATATAAGGTAGCGGTACTTGTTGCTGCCGCTCCACGATAAAGTAATGTAGGGGTTGCTGTAGCCATTAAAAGACTCCCATCAAAGCATAAGTTTCAGCATTTCCGCCACCTATTGTAATTGTAGTTGTATCTGTGCCAGAGCTATCTGTAAATGCAGCTCCTATAAAATTAACAGTTCCTCTAGGGTTTACTGTTGATCCAGAATTTTTAAATATTTGATTGTATACTTTAGACCATTGACTAGATACTGCGTTTGTTTGTAAGAAATAATTCTCGTTGCCAGTTTGTAATGGTAACAATGCGTTTAATGCATTTGCTGTACTAGTTTGTCCAGTTCCTCCTGCTGCAACAGCAAGTGTGGCTGATGAAGATACGTTGCCAGAGGCATCTGTTGTTAATATGCTTGCAGAAGCAATTGGTATATTTAAACCAGACTTTACTTTAAAGTTTTTATCTGACATTTGCTACCCTTCTTACAACGCTATCTTAGAGAATTTGATTGTTACGTTATTACTTGTTGAGTCTGTTACTATTGCTTGAAGAACCGCATTTGTTGAAGCCGTTGTAGCAGATATCACTACGCCAGCCATTGTTCCTCCTGTTTCTGTAATAGCAAACTCTGTCATATCTACAGAGGTTCCGTCGGTTTGTACAATTACCTTGGAGGTTCTTGTTTTAGAAGCTTGCTTTAATGAAACCATATATTCAATACTTGTAAATGCAGATAACGCTGTTGTATCAACAGTCGTTGCTGTGTTAGCAGTTAAAGTTGCTGTTCCAGTTGTGATTGGTACTACTAGGGTTCCCCATGTTGCTGATGAACCGTCTGTAGTTAAATACTTACCTGAATTTCCTGTTTGAGAAGGAAGGCTTACTGGTGCTGCCGCCCATTCAACTCCATTTGTAGCAGATGAATTAGCAGTAAGCAAATATCCATTTGTTCCAATTGAAAGTTTAGCTGGAGTGTCATCTGCAGAAGCAACTAAAAGATCTCCTTTGGCGTCAAACAAAGATTTATTTATTTTTAAATCTAACGCAGTTTGTGTTGCGGTTGAGATTGGTTTAGCGGCATCGGTTGTGTTGTCAACTGACCCAAGGCCAACCATAGTTTTGGTAATACCAGAAACGGTACCCGTAAAGGTTGGTGAGGCTAGCGGTGCTTTAGCAGAAAGCGCTGTAGTAATTGTTGCTGCGTAGTTAGCATCGTCACCAAGTGCTGCTGCAAGTTCATCAAGTGTATTTAATAAACCTGGAGCTCCTGTAGTCAATATACTAATTTCTTGTTGTACAAATCCTGTAGTCGCAACCTGAGTTGTGTTGGTTCCAGTTGTTGCTGTTGGAGCAAGTGGGGTGCCAGTTAAAGATGGACTAGCAAGTGGGGCAAATCCTGAAATGCTTGCACCAGACGGAATTGTTACTGTTCCAGTAAAAGTTGGTGAAGCAATGGGTGATTTAAGGTCAAGCGCAGTTTGTGTTGCTGTTGATACTGGCTTGTTAGCATCTGTTGTGTTGTCAACGCTTCCAAGACCAACCATTGTTTTTGTAATACCAGAAACGGTACCCGTAAAGGTTGGTGAAGCAATAGGAGCCTTGGTATCTATTTGAGTTTGAATTGCTGAAGTTACTCCGTTTACATAGTTTAATTGAGTTGAAGTTGAAGTAAGTGCAACGTTCTCGTTAAACTTAGGAGAAGTTAATGTTTTGTTTGTTAAAGTGTCTGTGGTATCTGTTCCAATAAGAGTTGTTGTAGCATTTGGAAGAGTTACTGTTTTATCTGCAGTAACATCTGGAGATAGGAGAGTTAATTCATAAGCATCTGCCGTTGCTCCTTCAAAAATTATGCTATTCTCTGGAATTAATAAGTTTCCATCAACATCTAGTTTAGCTGGGCCATCTGGATTACCAAGATCGGCAACCTCTATGTAATCTGCTAATGTTCCAGATAAATCTGAGGGGACAACGTTTGCATAAGAGGCTATGCTATTCCATGCAGTAGATACTGCTGGGGAAACAACGGTCGGGCCAAATTTAAATTTCTTAGTGTCTGTTTCTATTCCTATTTCTCCTGGATACAAGACTGCATTTGTGCTTGTCCAGTTTGCTGCTGTATCTCTACGTATTTGAATTCTAATTGCCATATTAAGCTGCCCCTCCATCTATAATTTCGTTGCTAAATACAGAAGATGCTGTTCCACCATCCATAAATACAATGTTTGTGTCGTCTACGTATCCGCCATATACAGTATACCTTACAAGTCCCTCTCCAGCATAGTGCTGGTGGTCTAGCATTTCTTTAGGTCCAGCAACGTCGTACCATATGCTGCCGTTATAAATTTTTATTGTATTTTCTGTCGAGTCAAAATATACTCTTCCTTGTGTCGGAGAAGATGGAGATGTATTTAAAACTTCAATTGAACTATTTGACCCACCTCCCGATACCAAAGACCAGGTAGTGCCATTATAAATTTTTAAAGCAGAAACAACTGTATTATAATAAATAGAACCAGCACTTACGTCAGAAGGATCTGCACTAAGTGCTGGTGGAGTTATCGGCGTTAAAAATTTTTTAGCCATTATTATCCAGTTACTACTACTCTATATGCTCCAGCTGCTGGCTGTGTTGCAAATGTTAGTGTAGCTGTGTTTACGGTTGTATGATCTACATCAACCTCAACCTGTGCATACGGAGAAGAGTTATCATAAACCTGAACAATAACATCTCTTGAATTCAAGTTATGAGTTGCAACAAAGGTAAACGGTGTTGATACCGCAGTTGTTATATTACTTGAAAACTTGCGGACAATCCCATGATAATTTGTTCCATCATTTGTCAGTGTCCATGTATCTGAAGTTTCATTCCATAAAACCTCAACGTCGGCTGAATTTCCACGCTCTACTCTAATTCCAGCATCGGCTGTTGGAGATCCAGTAAAGGATGTGTTTAAATTAATTTTGTTATCAACAATATTTACCTGTGTGGTATTAACTGAGTTAATTGTTCCAGTTACATCTAAGTTTCCACCAATAGTAAGGTTGTTGGTAATTGTTACATCGCTTGGAAGTGAGATTGTAACCGCTGAGTTTTCTGTTCCAGAGCCAGTTACTGTTACTTGATTTGCTGTTCCAGCAATTGTTGCAATGTAGTTCCCAGTTGTATCTGTACCTAATGCAACAGAGTCTGGTTGAATTGTTGTAGCAAATGAAACGCTGCCCAAGTTGGTCATTGTTCCAGTTCCAGTTACATCTCCTGTAAGGGTTATGACTGGATCTTTATTTAAAGTTACCGCTCCAGAAGTTACTGTAAAGTCTGTTGAATCAAAGGAAGCAACACCCTTTACTGATGAAGTTGCATCTTTTGCAGTAATTGTAATTGTATTGTTTGTTACCGCTGTGTCAATTGCAGCATCTCCAGTTACAGTTAATGTATCTGTAAGAAGACTTACTGTGTCTGTTCCAGTTTCTCCAGCAATAGCTAGCGTGGTTGCTAAAGCTACTGTTGAAGCGGCTGTTAATCTACCTTGAGCATCTACTGTAAATGTTGGAATTGCGCTTGATGATCCATATGAACCAGCAGTTACTGCTGTGTTGTTTAAAGATATTGCTGTGGTTCCTGCTGTGTCATTGTATGTTGCTGTTATAGGTGATGTTCCTACAACGGAAGAACCAATAATGTCTTGAACAACTTCTGTGGATCCAGACATCGGCATCCATGGTCCATTTGGTGAAGACAACCCATTGTAATAGTACATTGTGTTGACTGCTGTGTCATAATAAATCTGGCCAGTTACTGGGCTTGAAGGCGCTGAGGCTAATCCCTGAATTCTGGCATTTTGGAGTTCATTCTTATTAAGATTGATATCCGTTACAAATAATCTTGCCATTTCTATTTCTCCTTAAGACAGGTAAGCTGTCCCTGCAAATGGTTGAGCCATTGTCAGTGTTATTTGGTTGATGCTATCGTAATTTATTCCTGTTTCTAGAATATCACCAGCACTATTTTTTATAGTTACGTTTGGGTTATATCCTAAATTATGTGTTATTACAAGTGAGTGGTATGTTCCATTATTTACAACATTTCCTATAGACCAGCTTGATGTTAGAGTAGTTGACCCTAAATTTACAACTACTGCTCCGCTCCAAGTAGCGTCTGAAAGTTTTGGCCCATAAAATTTTGAAGAATCTTTATCGTAATAAAAATCTCCTTCTAGACCCAAATTTGATGACGGAACGCCTGTTCCATTAAGGATAGTTTTTCCTCTAGGTCCTTGCGGTCCAGGGGTAGATACGGTAACCTGATTACTAGGTACTGTTACGACAACTGTTTCTACCATTAGATTGTCACCGATCTGCTAAGGGTTATAAAGCCCTCAATTAATTTAATTTTATTTGAATTGCTATCTGTAATCATAATATCGTAAGATGATTTTGGATAGAACAATTTGTTTGTTTGGGTAGGAGTGATTTTAGTAGTAACTTTGCCAAGTGCTGGATCTATTATAATTCCACCTGATGGAGAGGTCAATGTGAACGCTAATTTGCTTCCGCCTTTTGTATCACGGACCTGCATTTTTGCTGATGACCCTGTTAGATCAATAGCCGCTCCATTATTGTCTTTATATTCAACAATAAATGAGAAAGTGGCATTTTGATCCACTTCGAAATTTTTTTGTCCTGCCATTTGCTAGTACTCCTAAATAGGAAAACTCCTATGCTTATTTTAGCACAGGAGCGTTCCTAATTCGGGATTTATTTAAGGTTACTTAGTTAATCCAAAACCTTTATCGTTTGGGTTAAGAGCTCTTAAAATTACGGGCGCAATGGCAGCTACTCCTGCGGCTAACAAGTCTTTTGGATTTGTATTGCCAGTCATATATAGTGCTACTGCTGCGGCAAGGAATGCTCTTCCGTAAGATCCGCATGCTGCTAGAATTTTCTCTTGCATAGATATCTTCCCATCTTTATTTAGGTCGGCTTTTTTAGCCATATGTATCATCTCCTTTTAGGCAATTTGCCTAATTTGGGTTTTATCCCAAATACTATTCTACCATTATGCGGATATATCCACAATCTCGCATTCGCCAGAGGTACACGCAAAAATAGGAGAAGCATCTGTTCCATCTTCTGTTTCATAAAAAGATAGATCTTCCCAGCGTATAGATTTAGGCATTTTACTCAATAAGTCTTCATATTCTTCTTTTGTTACTTCCTGGTATGGAGCCTGCTTGTATGTATGATCTGAGTGAGGCAAAAAAGAAATACCAGATACTTCGTCAAAGTGTTTGTATACCCACGCTCCAACTTCCATCCATTCATCTTCCTTTACAGATACGGTAATTGATGGCTTGTGTTCACACCACGCTCTTTGATAAACTAGCCATGTGTTTAAATGATCTAGTGCGGTTAAGTCAGATCTTACGATAGCCCCTTCAGGAGCTTTTATTGGAAAAGAAAATACGTAAGTGTCTGTTGGCTTCATTACATCATCTTCAACTGGAATCCCCACTTCTTTTAAAAAAGTTGAGATGGGATCTCCTTTAGAACCTCTTACTGTGCGAATATAATATTGAGAATGCCATGGGTGCATGCCAGAAGAAACTCCAACAAGTTGAGATACCGTTCCAGAAGGCTTGACGCAGGTTATTGCTGCGGACTCCTGAATACCAATTTTTTTGGCCTCTCCCTTATTTGTTTCTCTAGCAATATTGCGAAGATCCTCTAATACCTTTTCTAGTTTATCTATATCTTCTTTGCCAGACATTAATTTATGTCCAAATTGACCAGTGAGGGAAACTCCTAAAAGCCTTTCTTCCTCAGTATTGTCTTTCCAGATTTTTCTTAAATATTTAAAGTCGGTTAAGGTTGATTGCCAAGTGCCCAGAATGGTTGCTAGCTTTACCTTGTTTTTAATCTCTTCTACTGTATCTTTTTCTCTAATGACAACCTCTGAAAGGTTGCAGAATTGATAAGGTCGTAGAATAATTTCTGAGCAAGGGTTTGTGCCGTAATGAATTTCTGGATCCCTGCGTCCATATTTTGCGGCTTGTCTTTGCGCTGCCGCCACGTTATAAATTCCTCGTTCTCCAGACTTGGAGTCATAAACAGATTTCCATTCTGCAATAAATTGAGCCATTTCTGGTTTGCGTGAATAAGCTACTGAGTTATTTGAAAGGGATCTTTGAGGATTGCTTTCCCACCAATTTCCAGACTTTGCTCCAGCCATTTCAATATCATTTATGTTAGATAAAGAAATCATTGCTGATCTGCGAACTCCGCCAACTACTACTACTTCTCCAATTTTACACATAATGTCGTGACATTCAATTGGCTTTAAACTTCTTCCAACAGCGCCCTTAAATACCTTAATTGTAAAATCAAAAAGATTAATTAATGGTTGTGGTCCAGATGATCTGCCACCCATTGTTTTAAGTCTTGCACCAGAAGGTCTTAATTTACTAACATCAATAGACGGTATCTGTCCAGACCAAAGAAGCGCTAACAATTCTCTATATGCTTTTGCCCATCCTTGTTTAGAATCATCTACTGTAATTATTGTTGTAGATTTTTCAACAGACTCTGGAATTGGAGGCAGTTTATTAATATATTTATATTCTACAGAAAATCCTACACCAGTTCCACACATTAGAATGTACATTGTTTCATCAAATGATCTTGGATTATCTACTGGAATAAAAGAACAGTTATATCCAGCAACGTGATCTCTTTCCAATGCGGCACCAGCGGTCATTACTGAACGCATTGAAGGCATAACGTTTCTATCTACAACATATTGTTTTAATTCTTTAACTAATTCTGCGGAAGGCGTATATGAATTTTCTTTTAATAAATGAGCTAACATAAACTCAAAATATCTATCTACTGTCTCGCTCCATTTTTCTCTACGATTCTCTTCTGGTATCCATCTAGCGTATCTTGATAAAGCAATAAAATTTTCATATGGATTTTCGATTGATGATGACATAATGACCTTTTCTCCGCCTTGCGGTTAATTGAATTTGATTGAAGTCTAAGTGTATCAAACTTTTTTTATTAGGTAAAGACTTATTTAAATTTTTTCTCCAAATGCTGTAATATATTCTTGGTCAACTGATTCCAATTGTATTCTTCATGAATTTTAGTTGACTGAGCATAATAATATCCAGAATATGCTTTAAAATTAATTACTGCGTCATACATTTGTTCTTCTAAATGTTTTTGATCTGGCTTATACATCTTTCCTTGATGAGGATCTCCTACGCTTTGAGGCAAAGTCTCATCCGACAGTTGAGATTTTAATGCTAGTGGTCCTAAATATTTTTTATACTGTGCCCACGGAATAGTAGATATTACTGGCATGCCAGTTGCTAATCCTTGCAACGGAATAAAACCAAATCCTTCTCCCCAGCTTGGATATAATAATACGTGGTGTCTATGATAAAGATCAACTAGGTTTTCTATAGAGTATTCTTCTGTTATTAAAGTAATGTTTGTATAAATTGTTTCTGGAGATACATTATTGCCTGCTTTATCTGGAACCCTAATAGAACTTGAATGATGTGCTTTAATTGTTAAATGATATTCTGGATTCCCGCCAAACATTTTAATAAATGTTTCCGCTACCATTTGTCCGCTTTTTCTTGGAGACGGTTCTCCTATATGTAAAAACTTAAATGGCTTACCTTCTACTAATTTTCTTTTCTTAGGCTTCCAAACATCTTCTATGCCGTGTGGATATATATATATTGGTTTTGTCACACCACAACTTTTATAAACTTCTGCAACCCAATCTGAGGTTGCCCAAACTTCATCACAAATATTAAATATGTCTACCCAGTCTGGTCTCATAGAAGTTGACTCCCATGGAGTATATCCTATTT
>Ga0114970_10001718_pt1 | contig 16397 bp, 16 predicted proteins | sample M_140205_XF_Meta_FD_87030 | JGI IMG/M metagenome (GOLD analysis project Ga0114970, IMG submission 87030) | Freshwater microbial communities from Lake Montjoie, Canada to study carbon cycling - M_140205_XF_MetaG | ecosystem: Environmental > Aquatic > Freshwater > Lake | place: Lake Montjoie... | reverse complement strand
TTATTCTGCTCAGTGATTCGGCCGTAATGCCTAAATAAGATGCCAGGTATTTTTGTGGTATCCGGCTGATGAGGAAAGCTTGTTTTTCAAATAGATTTAGATATTTTTTTTCTGCCGAATCGCTCAATGAAGAGATGATTCTTTGCTGCAAGTTTACATGGCTTCTTTCAATCAGCAATCTGAAAAACCTTTCGAATTTCGGATAGCGTCTAAAAACGTCCTCCAACGAATCCCTACTAATTTTAAGGACGTCAGTGTTTTCAATGGCTTCAATGGTATAGATGGCAGGATTTCCTGTTAAAAAACCATATAAATCCGATATCCAGTAATTTTCTACGGCAAACTGTATGATATGCTCAGTGCCTTGCTCATCGCTAATAAAGGCCCTGAGGCACCCGCTGTTTACAAAAGCAAGGTGTTTGCAGTTTTCGCCAGCAACAATTAATTTTTCTTTCTTTTTTAAATGAAACTTTTCAAGTTTCGATGTAAAAAATAAAAACTCCTCATCATTCGCATCAATGTATTTGAGAATATTTTTATGTATCAATTCATGCATATTCACAAAAATGGTGTTGAAATGGAAAGTCTTTAAACAAGAAAAAATTATTTTTTAGCTATAGGGCGGATGATGAGGATACCTTTTAAAATAAATTTCTTTAGCCATTTCCGATAGGATGTTTCGCAGCGCGTCGGTATTGTTTTTTTTCAAGGCAGAAATAAAAATACTTGGGCTACTTTCCTTTGCCATCCACATTTTGGTGAAATCTTCGAGGCTGATATTTTCTTTTTCAATAGGACTTAAATCATCCTCCTCTTTTTTTGTAAAACGATAAGCATCAATTTTATTAAAAATCATGAGGGTTGATTTGTCGCCTGCTCCAATCTCTGCAAGGGTCGATTTTACCACCTGAATATGGTCTTCAAACTGTGGGTGTGAAATATCTACCACATGCAATAAAATGTCGGCTTCAATAACTTCATCAAGGGTAGATTTGAAAGATTCTATCAAATCATGAGGAAGCTTTCTGATAAACCCTACGGTGTCGGAAAGCAGACAAGAAATATGTTCAAATTGGACTTTTCTTACGGTGGTATCAACGGTGGCAAAAAGCTTGTTTTCAGCGAATACATCGGACTTGCTGAGAAGGTTCATCACTGTTGATTTTCCGGCATTGGTATATCCCACCAAAGCAAGTCTTACCATCTCTCCCCTTTGCTTTCTTTGCGTGAGGCTTTGCTTTTCAATGGCGATAAGCTTTTCTTTTAGTCTTGCAAGCTTGTCTTTGATAATCCTGCGATCTGTTTCTATTTCTGTTTCCCCAGGACCTCTCATGCCAATACCTCCTCTTTGTTTTTCAAGGTGGGTCCACATCCTGGTAAGGCGCGGAAGCAAGTATTTGTACTGGGCAAGTTCTACCTGGGTTTTTGCCTGCGCTGAACGGGCACGCTTGGCAAAAATATCAAGGATCAGACTGCTTCTGTCTAAAACCCTGCATTCTAGAATTTGTTCGATGTTGCGGATTTGTGAACCGGAAAGTTCATCATCTGCTATGACCAAACTGATTTTGTTTTCCTTGATATACTCTTTTATCTCATTGAGTTTTCCTGAGCCTATGTACGTTCTAGAGTCAGGGTGATCCATTCTTTGGGTAAATTTTTTTACCGCTTTACCTCCTGCCGTTTCTGTCAGAAAAGCAAGCTCGTCCAAGTATTCATTTACTTCCTCAATTCGCTGTTGTCTGCGAATGACGCTTAAAAGCACCGCTAGCTCTTTATCCGGACCAATATCAGATGGTAGTAATTTCAATGGGGTTTGTTAAGGATTTTATTTTTTAAAAGTCATGGTATACGCAGCAACGGCTTTGATTTGCTCTTCTGTTAGTTGTTCTTTATAAGAAGCCATGGCATTTTTTCCGTTCAGAATGATTTGTATTCTTTCTTCCAAAGATAAAACAGAAGCATTTAATAATTTTGCGCCGCTTAATCCCATTTCACCCTGCATGCCATGGCAGCTAGAGCATTTGTTTGCAAAAATAACTTCTGCAGCTTCATTGGGGTCAGTGGCAACACTGGTTTCTATTTTTTGTTTTTTGAAAGAAAGGCTTTTGGTCTCTCCCAATCTGTAAACCACCAATAACAATACAAAAGAAAGTATCGCCAAAACTTTATTGTGTTTTTTAAACCCGATAATGGCCAGTGGAATTGCGGCAAGAACCAGAGCAGCCTTTACATAAATCCATGCTCCCGGATGTGCTGTTTGTGTGGCGAGGTATATTCCGGTCAGCAGAAATAATGCACTCACAATCATTTCCGGTACTTTAAGTGTTTTGGTGAATTTTTTTAGTGCCTGATCTTTGTTGGCTACCAATAAAATGGTTTTTATTAGATAAATAAGGATAAAGGTGGCTCCTGAGAATAGATGCGCTTTTAAGAGAGTATAAAACATAACTTGATTTTTTTTTATATTTTAAAATGATGTGGATAATGGTGGCGCTAAAGTACAATTTTACCTTTATACTGCGACTATATTCCCAAGGGTTTTTTTAGGGGAATACTTCCTGCAAAGTCTTTTAAATAATAAGGCTCAAAATAAGCGGTATTTTCAAATTTTTGATTTTGAAAGGCTCGCTCTCCACCCCAAAGCATAGGCAGTGAGGATGGATAGATGCCTCCAACAAAGATTGCATTGGGATGTTGTATCAGCATTTGGCATTTAGATGCGCCGGGTCCAAAAAACAAGATAGCTCCCTTTTCTAAATAGGGCAAATAGGTGTTTTCATCCACAATATCTGCTTGAATTTGTCTAACGGTATTGCCATACACATCATATAGGCCGGCATAAACTTCTTGTCTTCTTGCGTCCATCATCGGGCAAAGCAACAGGGTGTTGGGTTGCGGATGTTTTTCAAGGATTGCACTGATTTCACTTGCTATGGCTTGCAGATTGGGCAAGTGAAAGGGTAATTTTTCCTGCAGAACCATTTTTCCAATACATTCAGCCATTGAATCCAAAGTGCCAAGGGCAATAAGTGGTTTTTCCATGGCGTAGCATAAACCTTTGGCTGTAGAAACACCGATGCGCAATCCTGTATACGATCCCGGCCCTTTGCTCACACAAATGGCATCTACCTCCTGAAGGCTAAGTTGAGATTCTTTCATTGTTTCTGCAATGAAAACGGTAATGGAATGCGCATGCGATCGCTCCACAAGGGTTTCTCTTGCCGCAAGTATAATCCCCTCTTTTGAAAGGCATACTGAGCAGGCTTCAGCAGAGGTTTCTATATGTAAAAGAATAGGCAATTGCTTTGTATTATTTGAGTTCCTCAAAGGAAGGTCCAAACTTCAGATTAAATTTTTTTGCAGCAAGGGCATTGTATACTCTTTTTCTCACTTTCACCATTTCCGGTTTTTGGGATTTGTTACCTTTTAAAAAGGCTACAGCCATTTCTCCAGATTGATAACCCCACTGATACATATCCGCACCATAAGCGGCTACGGCACCCCTTTGAACCAGTCCGGCCTCGCTAGTAAATATGGGCACCTGAAGTTCATTGCAGCTTTTGGCGATTGTTTCAAAAGAGGCGAATACAGAGTTGTCGGGGAGAGCAAAAAATACATCAGGATGTTTTTTTAGCAAGGAGGCAACCACCAATTGCGTTTCTGATGAATTGTTTACAGGCAGTCCATTCATCTGCATGCCTAGAGCCTTACATCTTTTATTGATTTGCTCAAAGGCGGCAACCGATTGGGGTTCGGATTGACTGTAAATAGCACAAATATTTTTTGCGGAAGGATATACTTCATGAATGATGGCAATGGCCGTATCTATATAGTCGTGTGTTTCATAAACACCGAATAGGTTTGATGGGGCCTGTCCATTTTTATCTGTAAGCCCTGCTAAATCAGGCCTCGGAGATACCATCATGCAAATAGGAATTTGCTTGTTACGCTGCACAGCGGTAATGGTGGATAGTGTGGTATTGCTCGCGATTAAATCTACATGCTCTGAAATAAAATAATCGCAAGCCTGCCCTAGGGTAGGAATATCGCCTTGTGCATTTCTGTAAATCATCTCCAGTGTATGATCGGATTCTTTATAACCTCCCTTTTCCAGGGCATCGGTAAAGCCTTTTCTGGCTTTTGTTAGTGTGGCATCTTCAACAAAATCAAGAAAGCCTATTCTCGGTATAGAAGATTTTTTTTTCTCGGAATTGTTGCATGAAAGGGTGAATAAAACCGAAACAAATAAGATTGCTTTTTTAAACATGATTAGGAGTGTTTAATGTATTTAATATGTTGATTTACCAATCCCCTCCGGCTCCACCACCGCCAAAACTTCCGCCTCCGAAACCGCCAAAGCCACTTCCTCCGCTATCTCCTCCAAAATTTCCGCCCCCGAAACCACCTCTGCCAGAGCTGAAGTCGTTCCACGATCCTGAACTTCTGCTGCTCAGGGCATTTAATAACATCCAGGCAGCAAAAAAAGATACATGGTTCATGCTCGCATACTGCATGGTTTTCTTGACTTTATAAAATCCAATAACCAAGATGATGAATAGTATAATAAGAAGGGGACGCAAGGGAAATTTATTTCCTTTTTTTACATATTGATCGGCTGTATATTCGCCTTTGCAAAGACTCATCAGGGTATTGGTAGCCTCATCAAGTCCTTCATAATATTGTTGGTTTCTGAAGGCAGGCCGGAGGATGGTTTCAATTATCCTCTTGGAAGCGGCATCGGTTATGCTGCCCTCAAGTCCATATCCGGTAGCAATGAACATTTTTCGATCTTTCAGGGATATCAATACAAGAAGTCCATTGTTTTTCCCCTTTTGTCCGATGCCCCATTTTTCTCCCAATTGAAAGGCATAATCACCAATGGGATAGCCCTCTAAGGTTTGTATCAGCACCACTGAAATTTGGGTGGAGGTGGAGTCGTTGAAGGCAACAAGTTTTCTCTCAAGAGCAGCGGTTTCTTCCCCATCAAGGGTTTGCGTGTAATCGTTCACAAGTTTTGGCGGATCTGCCTTTTCAGGAAATTGCTGTGCCGATGAAATCAAGGAGATGAAAGATAAAAACAGCAAGCAAAGAAGACTGTTGAATGTTTTTATTCGGTTGGAGACTGGCTTCATTTTATAATTTTTCATCACCAAAAACAATATCGTCCGGTAGTTCATTCCTGTCATCTGCCTGATACGGAAAATGATTTTTAAGGGCTTCTCCAGCCCTTAAAATGCCTATGTGAAGTCCTTCAAAAAATGAACCTTGCTTAAAATGACTTGCCATCAGTTCTTTAATATCGTTCCAAAAATCTTGCTTTACAACTGCGTGAATACCGGCGTCTCCGATAATGGCAAACTTTTTATCTTCGATGGCCAGATAAAATAAAACGCCATTTCTCGCCTGTGTTTTGTGCATGTCTAATTTGCTGAAAACATAGGAAGCACGGTCAAGGACATCTCCTTTACAACAAGCTTCTACATACAAACGGACTTCTCCGGAGGTATTCTCTTCGGCCTGTCGGATGGATTGCAGAATCCGCTCGTGCTGCTCTTGGGTCAGAAAATCGCGAATAGATTTAGGCATACTTAAAATTTGACTTCAGGGGCTTTTTCTGCTCCGCTGCTGGCTTCAAAATATCCTTTTTTCTCAAATCCATACATGCCCGAAAAAATGTTGTTGGGAAAGGACCTGAGATAGGTGTTGTATATTTTGGCTGTTTCATTGAATTTTTGCCTTTCTACCGCAATTCTATTTTCTGTTCCCTCAAGCTGAGACTGCAGTTCAAGAAAATTTTGATTGGCTTTTAGTTCAGGATATTTTTCTACCACTACCATCAATCGCCCCAAAGCAGAGCTCAATTCTCCCTGACTTTGTTGAAATCTGGCAATGTTTTCAGTGGATAATTTAGATGGATCTACGGTAACTTGCGTCGCTTTGGCACGCGCTTCAATGACGGCAGTTAGCGTTGACTTTTCAAAATCAGCATATCCTTTTACCGTGTTTACAAGATTTGGGATTAAATCCAATCTGCGTTGATATACATTTTGTACTTGCGCCCATTGTGAAGTAACGGTTTCTTCATTGCTTACCAGATTGTTGTAGGTTCCTGCAAAAAGTCTGTACATGATAAAAATAAAGACAACGATTGCGCCAATAATGATCCATGATTTTGTTTTCATAAGGGTATGATTTTTTTAGTTTTTATATCAAATTGATTTCTTGTCTTTTCAAGGAATTCATATTCCCTGCAAAGATAGAACATAAAGCAAATTTTAACGTATAAGGGCTTTATTAATTTTTAAAGTTAATTTTTTCCTGAATTTGGTTCATAATGACTTTTTCAAGTTCAGTGCCTCTTTGGGTGCCTATTAAATAGACCAAGCCATCTTTGTCTGTTATCTTTACGGCATCATTTCCACTGGTATAAAAACGAATGGTTCCTTTTCGGTGTAGATTATAGACAGGTTGATAAAAGCTGCTGTCATAGATGCTTTTTTCAGCTGAAACAATGCTGTTTAAATCTATTTTAACTTTTCTGGATGTCCACAATCCATCGATGATGATATTTCCTTGATAAACACGCGTATGCAAATGCAAAACAAATAGCATTAAGCCGGATATGACCAGAATAGACATGCCGACCAAAAAGAAAAGATGTCCATGGTTTTCGCCCTCTTCTTGCCAATAGTAGGCGAGAAAACAAAATATGGCCATAACCATCCTTCTTAGCATCGAATATCGATTATACCCCATATACTGCCTTTCTTCAAAAAGAATATGATGAGGCGTTTCTCCCCTCAAATGGCTGCCTTCAGCTGGTACGTATTGATTTTCTTCATGATGGGAATCATCAGTAGTTGTTTTTTTATCTTTTTCCTGCATCATCATTTGTCGTATTAAGAGCTGCAAATTGAATAATATATGCCATGCCTTGTTCTTGTTTAAATCTAAATCTTTCATCGATCCGATGCCCTATCAACCAGGCAATTTGGTTGTTGGAAATCAGCACATACGTATTGTTTTTTTCGTGTCTAGATATTTTTTTATCAATCAAGTAATCACTTATTTTTTTTCTTTTTCCTTCCCCGGAAGGATGAAAAAAATCACCCGATTTCCATTTGCGAATATACATGGGAAAAGTCAACTCTCGGGCATTAAGGTAAGCAAAATCACTTGATTTGTGGATTTCAGACAAAAAAATATTTTTTTCGGAAATACGAAGCGCCAAATCGATTGTAGCAACGTTTTCAGTATGCCGATCAATGGATATAATTTCCTCTTGATGGGCTTCCTGTTTTTTTAGGTCTTCAAGTAAAAAATATTCCCGGTCTCTTAGCAGCTGAAAACTTTTCGAAAAAAATTCAATACCGGGTTTTCCCTGCATGGATTTCAGAATTTCGTTGCTTTGCGCGTTGTTGAATCCATATTTTTTGAATATTTCATAAATGAGTGTATCGGATGCGTTTGCATGTTTTTTTAGCAAAACTTGCAGCCCTGAAATGGATATTTTTTCACCCCTGCCATCCTTTTGTGTGATGGCTTGGATGGCCTCTTCAAGATAGGCTCTGTAAATCGCTTCCACCTCTCTGATTTTTCGGATGTTTTCAGCGGCAGTTTTTTCGATTTCAGGGTTAATCTTTTTAAATTCAGGAATGAGGTTTAATCGGATGTTGTTTCTTAAATAATATTCCTTTGCATTGGAAGAGTCTTCACGGAAAGGTATTTTTTCTTCCTGTGCATAGGCATATATTTCATCCTTGTTTAAAAAAAGCATGGGCCGAATGAGGTGATTTTTTCTGGGTAATATGCCATGTAATCCGCCAATTCCCGTTCCCTTGGTGAAATGAATTAAAAAAGTTTCTAGGAGGTCTGACTGATGATGTGCAGTAGCAATCAAGTCGTAATGTTCTTGAATCCTGATTTCTTCAAACCAAGCATATCGGAGGTCTCTGGCAGCCATTTGTATAGAGATGCCCGGATTTTTTTTGATATATGCTTTCACATCCAAGCGGCTTGAAAAAAAAGGTATGTTTTTCTCTAAACAATAATTTTTTACCATCTCCTCTTCTGCTTCCGATTCTTCCCCGCGGAGCATAAAGTTGACATGCATCAAGCCGATGTGCATGTCTTCTTTCATACATAAGTCTGTCATCACCATTGAATCCGCTCCCCCGCTTACGGCAAGGAGTATACGATCTGCTTTGCCCGCACCACATTGGCTTGTGAGGTGCTGTAAAAAGTTCTGCTGAATGTCAAGTGATCTCCTCATGCAAATTATCCTCCTGCTTTCTTGTTGATTAAATACATTCCTGAAAGAATAATGCCCATGGCCACAACTTGCTGGTATCCCATGCTTTCATGGTCTGCCATGCCCCAAAATAAGGCTACTATGGGAATGAAATAGGTTGTTGATGAGGCAAAGAGTGCACTACTCATTTTAATGAGTTTATTGAAGTAAAACAATGAAACCGCTGTTCCCATGAACCCTAAAACAAAAATATACATAAAGGAAGTCAAGGCCATGGGATTTGTCGCGCTGCGGCTGAGGATATCGGTAAAGCATAAATACAGTCCACAAAGAGGGCCTACCACCAGGAGTGCGCCGCCTGAAATTAGGATGGAATCCAGATGGTGTAAATAGGTTTTGATGATATTCACACTAAAGGCATAACAAACGGTGGCAAGAATCACAAGCAGAGCATAGGATAATTGAACTTGTTGATGGCTGCCGGGAGAATCCAGTAAAAGCCATGCGGTACCACCGAAGCCAATGACTACCCCTAAAATATTGATAGCCCTTACGGGGCTTTTAAATAGAAAATAGCCTACTATCAAGGTAAACAAAGGTGTCAGTGAATTTAAAATTCCTGCCAATGAACTGCTGATGCCTGTTTCGGCATAGGTAAACAAAAAGGCCGGGATTCCATTGCCCAAAAATCCCGAAGCAATTAAATATTTCCAGTCTTTCTTTTGAAGGGTTTTGATTTTAGACCAAGTAAATGGCAACAGGCACAGAAAGGCGATAAAAATCCGCATGGCGGCTACTTGTCCCGAGGAATAACAAAGCATACCTCTTTTCATCAAAATAAAAGAGCTGCCCCAAATAATGGCTAAGGCTACAATGATAAAATAGGGCAGGTATTTAGAAGGCGTTTTCATAGGATGAATGGGGCATTTAAGCGTTTACGGTTAGATTTTAGGTATGGTGAAACCACAATTTGAGTGATAGTAGTGCTACAGAAACCAACATAAAACCTTTGATCCACTTTTCTCCTAGTTTTACGGATAATCTGCTGGAAACCCATGCTCCACAAGCATTTCCTATGCCAAGGGTGAGGCCATAGGTCCAGTTAACCTTTCCTTCATAAATAAAAACAAATAATGCCGCCAAGGAATAAATCATCACAATGAGTGTTTTGGCACTATTTGATTTCAATAAGCTGAATCCGTTTATCATGCTCAATGCTGAAATGATGAGCAGTCCGGCTCCTGCTTGGATAAAACCACCATAGATACCAATGAAGAAAAATACGATAAAAGCAAGAATCTTACGCGTTAAGCCCAATTGCTCTTCTTCAGGGTTTTTGAAAGAAGGTCCGAAAACAGTCATCCCCACGATGGGTAGCATCAGCAGTGCAAATATTTTGTTAAAAATGGCGTCATTGATAAAACTTGCCAGTATGGCACCCAAAATGGCCCCAAACAAAGAAACGATGCCTAGCCATAAACTATAGGGGTATGCAGATATTCCTTTGGATTTAAATCCTGCTGCCCCTGATATGCTTTCAAAAATAACGGCAATACGGTTACTTGCATTGGCAACAAGGGGTGGAAGCCCAGTAAATATGAGGACCGGTAGCGTTAATAAGGAGCCGCCCCCGGAAACAATATTGATAAATCCGGCGCAAAACCCGGTGCAGATAATTGTTATTGCTGTTAATCCATCCATCCGCTCGCAAAAATACATTTTATACCAATACCGCAGGCTATTATCCTCCCAGACAAAGGTAAAACACTCCCTTTTTTAGCTTGTTGATGGATAAAAATATGGGTGAATGAAAAAACAGGATAGTATTGGGCTTTTTGAATGGGCTTAAAGGGAAACGAATTGTACAAAAATCTTACATCGGTAAAATCGGCTTCTATTATGGTATGCCCACTTCATGAATACTCTATATGTTTGTCCTATCAATATGAACACAAAAACAGACATACAAGCAAACCTATCAAACTTACGAAAATACAATACCTTTCAATCTTTAAATCGCCTGAAAATGAAAACGTTTACAAAAATATCCCTCCTGATTTTGTTCATCACCTTGATGGCAAATACTACCTCTTCAGCCTATACAAAACCCGTTTCTGTGGTATATAAATCCAATCTCCTTGCCAAGGCAGAAGAAAATTTTGGTAACGCAAAATATAAAATGGCCCTTAATTTTTATGTTAAGTTGCTTAAATTGGATCAATTTGATGTGAATGCCAATTACAAAGCTGGTTTATGTAGCTTTAATATTCCCAATTCCAATACCGATGCCATCAATTATTTAAAAAGAGCTAGTTTATCTAAAGATACCCTTCCTGAAGTCTTGTATTATTTGGGTACCGTTTATCAATTGGAAGAGAGATTTGATGAGGCCTACCAAACTTTTGAAGTATTCATGAATTTTATCAAAACCAATAAAAATGGCAGGGAGCTAAGAGGTGATGTGATGCTTAGGATGGGCATGTGTAATTCAGCAGCAGAATTGATTAAAAAGAATATCCCTGTTGAGTTTAAAAACTTCAAAGATTTAAATTCTGCGTATGATGATTGTTCTGCTAACATGGATAAACTGAACAATACCCTCTATTTCTCTTCTAAAAGGAAAGGCAACAGTGGGGGATGGATGGATGAAGATGGTTCTTATGCCGATGATATTTATACCTTGACTCCCAATGCTGCAGGTGTTAAAAATGCAACTGTAAAAGCAAAAAAAGGTCCTGCGAGATTAAATTCAGTGTTTGCAGATCGCATCCTTTCTATCTCTTCTGATGGTGCAAGTATGCTGATTTCTAGAGAAGGCGATATTTATTTCTCTGAATTAACCAAAAAACTTTGGTCAGAACCTATTAAAATGAATGCCAATATCAACACCAAATCCGATGAAAATGCAGCAAACTTTTCTGAAGATGGCAATACCATTTATTTCTCCAGCAATAGAAAAGGTGGCCTTGGCGGAATGGATATCTATAAATCAGAAAAAGATGCTTCTGGTGAATGGGGAGCAGCCATTAATTTGGGTAGCACCATCAATACAGCGTATAATGAAGATTATCCTTTTTATCATGAAGGTGGAAGAACACTTTATTTTTCATCTAAAAGAGAAGATTGCATTGGCGGATACGATATCTTTAAAGTTTCTAAAGATCTTTTGGGTTGGAAAAAACCTGAAAACATGGGTTATCCTTTGAATACCACCGCTGATGAGATTTTCTTTAGCCTTGATGAAAGCGGAAACCATGGCTTTTATTCTTCTGCCCGCAAAGGTGGTGCTGGAAACTTGGATGTGTATGAATTGTTCTTCCCTTTTACCACCAACGAAGTTGCTGAATTGGGCGACAGAAATGCTGAAAAGCTTGAAAAATAAAAAACAAAATAATTTTTCTTGAACCTTGCTATCTGATTTTAAATTTTTACTTTTGGGCTACGAATACATGTTTAATTAAGAACCAAAAAAATTTAAAATGAAAAAAATTATTTTAATGGCCATTGCGGTCGTTTTAAGTGCAGCAGTGATTGCACAAAATGCTCCGGCACAAAAGCCAGCGGCTAAAAAAACAGAAGGTACAGCAAAGAAAACATCAACTCCTGAAGAAAGAGCTCAGAGAAAAGTTGATAAAATGAAAGCAGAATTGAAGCTTTCTGATGCTCAAGCTGCTCAAATCAAAGAAATTTATTTGACAGAAACCAAAGAGTTTGATGCCTCTGATGCAAAAACCTATGCGAACAAAGCTGATAAAGCAAAAGCAAACAAAGACATTCGCAAAAAAGCACAAGATGCTTACTTAAAAGTTTTAACTCCAGAGCAAGCAGCTGCAGAGAAAAAAGCATGGGAAGCAAAACGCACCAAAAGAGCAGGAAAAAAAGCAGAATCCAAAAAGGAAACTAAATAATTTCTGAATTTTCAAAAAAAAAGAGGATGCTTCGAAAGAAACATCCTCTTTTTTTTTGAAGAAAGTTCTCTTAGATCTCCCGCTGAAGCAAACTTTCTGTGAAATTCAGAAGTACACCTTTTCTTTCAATCCCTACACTGATGTTGTGAAGGTTTTTAAGTCCCTTTTGGTAGTAAAAATCAATTTCATTTTCAGTAAAACCTTTGATGTTTAAGGAATTAAAAATTTCAGTGACGGCCTGAACTTTATCATCTTCTTGATGTTGCACAGGAGACATCCAAAAATCTAGTTTTTCTTTTTGGCTTTTATCTGCCACCTCCATTGCTTTTAAAAGCATAAAGGTTTTCTTGTTTGATAAGATATCCCCGCCTACTCTTTTTCCAAATTTGCTTTCACCATACACATCGAGTAAATCATCTCTTAATTGAAATGCCAGACCCATATTTTCGCCAAAGGCATATATTTCATCTGCATCATTTTTTGAAGCGGCAGACATCAGTGCGCCGGCTTTAAGACATGCCGCTAGCAAAACAGCTGTTTTTAAACGGATCATTTCTATATAATCAGGAATGCCTATGCTAGGGATTTTTTCGAAATTCATATCTAACTGCTGCCCTTCACAAACTTCCAGTGCTGTAGCATAAAAGATGTCTAAAACGGCTTTCAAGCAAAAGCTCTCGGCTTCAGAAATCAGTTGGCAGGCCTTTACAAACATGGCATCGCCTGAAAGGATTGCAATATTGCTGCCCCAACGCGCATGAACAGTAGGGTTTGATCGCCGAATCGGAGCGTTGTCCATGATGTCGTCATGCAACAAGGTAAAGTTGTGAAATACCTCCATCCCCAAGGCCGGCTTGGTGGCTTTGCTGAGGGTGCCCCCAAAAAGTTCCGCAGCTGCCAGGGTTAAAATAGGCCTTACTCGCTTTGCATTCAGGGATAGGGAATAACGAATCGGCTCATATAATTCCTTAGGGTTTCCCTCCAGTTGGAGCGCGTTTATTTCCGCTTCAATGAGGGCTTTTAGTGATTGAAAATCATGCATTTGAAAAGTGCTTATAGTACAGGCATTGGATAATGATCGAGAATTTTGAGAATACCTTTTTCAAGACTGATGGGTTCTCGTTGCAGCAAGTTTCTCATTTTGGTGATATCGGGTTTTCTCCTGCTCATATCGCCTTCTTTCAGCGGTGGTAAGAATATAATTTCTGATTTTGAATTGGTGAGCCTGATAATGGTTTGTGCCGCCTCCAAAATACTGATTTCATTGTCGCTGCCAATATTCATCACATCATTCACATAGTAATCATTGTAAAATGCATTTAAACAGGCCTCAATGTTGTCATCAATAAAACAGAAGGTTCTTGTTTGTGAGCCATCTCCATAAATAGAAATGGGTTTATTTCGAATGGCTGCGGCTATAAATCTAGATATCACAAAATCTTCACTTTGCTTTGGACCGAAGGTGTTAAAAAACCTAAAGATAGAGAAATCCATATCGAACTCCGTCTTATAGGATTTCAGGTAAGCTTCCCCTACATTTTTCACAATGGCATAGGGCAATCTGGAGTTTAGCGGTGTTGTATGTTCGTTTTGTGGATATTCAACAGGCTCTCCATATACCTCAGAAGAAGATGAATAGTATACCCTTTTTACACCGGTATTTTTTGATAAAATCAGGATGTTATTGATGCCTGTAATGTCATTTAAAACCATTACCGGATTGGCAAGTGTCCTTTTTACACCAACGAGCGCTGCATAATGAAAAACAAAATCAAAAGTATAGGTATAAAAAATACTTGAAATATCTTTAAAATCATTTACATCAGCCTTGATGAATTTTATATTGTTATATTTTGAAACAGGTAATTTAGCATAGGATCCGGTAAAAAAATTGTCTGCAATCACAATAAAATTATCAGGATTTTCAGATAGTTTTTCTGCCAATGCACTACCTATAAATCCAGCGCCTCCGGTTACTAAAATTTTTACTTTTTCATTTTGACTGCCCATATTTATTTTTTTTATAAATAGTTAGTATGTTTCTATTAAATCAAGCAAGTATTTTCCATATCCGCTTTTCAGAAGTTTTTCAGCAATATCCTTTAATTGCACTTTGTTTATAAAGCCCATTCTAAAGGCAACTTCTTCTATGCAACCAATTTTTAGGCCTTGTCGTTCTTCTATTAATTGAACAAATTGTCCTGCTTGCATCAAAGATGCAAAGGTGCCTGTATCCAACCATGCGGTGCCTCTATTTAAAATGCCTACTTTGAGTTTCCCGGCGGCAAGGTAGACTTTATTCACATCGGTAATTTCATATTCTCCTCTAGCGCTAGGTTTTAGATTTTTTGCAATTTCCACCACTGAATTGTCGTAAAAATAGATTCCAGGAACCGCAAAATTTGATTTGGGATGTGCAGGTTTTTCCTCAATAGAAATGGCTTTTTTGTGTTCATTGAATTCCACTACTCCATAGCGTTCGGGGTCGGAGACATGATAGGCAAATACCACTCCTCCTTCAGGGTCATTATTCTCTTGTAATAATTTTTGCAGCCCACTGCCATAAAAAATATTATCGCCAAGGATGAGGGCTACTTTTTCTTTTCCAATAAATTTTTCTCCTATCACAAAGGCCTGAGCAAGTCCATTGGGCGTTTCTTGAGCGGCATAGGTGAATGTACATCCCAATGCCGAGCCATCGCCTAAAAGCTTTTCAAAATGGGGTAAATCGGTTGGGGTTGAAATAATCAGGATATCTGAAATGCCTGCTAGCATCAAAACAGATAGGGGGTAATAGATCATGGGTTTGTCGTACACCGGCATAAGCTGTTTGCTGATGGCTATTGTCAGTGGATGTAGCCTGGTACCAGACCCTCCTGCAAGGATGATTCCTTTCATGGATAATTTTTTTAGAATGAATGTTTTACCTAATAATGCTAATTTCGGTTTCAAAAAAGATGAATTTTTGAAAAAATGATGAAAAAGGCTATTCTTTAGGGGGTTTATTATCTTTTTTTATGGTTAGATTTTCAAGTTGAATGTCCGCCTCTTCATCATATATTTCGATTAGAGAATCTTGAAGAAATGCCTTTGTCGTCAATTTTTTTTCTAGAGAAATCAATAATGCAGGCAATAAGATGAGATTTGAGCACATGCCGATAAGGAGGGTAATGGAAATTAAAACCCCCAAGGCGGCGGTTCCTCCGAAATCAGAGGCTGCAAAAATACCAAATCCAAAGAATAAAATGATAGCGGTATAAATCATACTTACCCCAGTTTCCTTGATTGTCAATGAAACGGTTTTGGAAATACTCCAATTGTGGTGTTTCAGTTCTTGCCTATATTTTGTTAGGAAATAAATGGTTCCATCTGATGCAATCCCAAAGGCGATGCTAAATATAAGAATGGTAGAAGGCTTCAGGTGGATGTCAAAAAAGCCCATCAAACCCGCGGTGATTACCAAGGGTATTAAGCTAGGAAGAATGGAAAGTAATATCATTCGTGCAGACATAAACAGAAGAATCATAATAATGGAAATCAGAAAGATAGCAAAAAAAACGCTTTCTGCCAAATTTCGTATCAAATAACTATTCCCTTTTAAAAAAATGAGGCTGTTTCCTGTGAAATTGATTTTGTATTTCTGTTCGCCTGAATTGAACACAGAATCCATTTTGGGTTTTAACTCATTGATAATTTCAGCGCTTCTGATGGTTCCGGCATCTGCCATTTGCACACTGATGCGGGTTTGTTGTCGGCTACTATCCAAAAAAGATTTGAACATCTTGGTTTTGGCCTTCTCGGCCCCTGTATAGGCCGATAATTCAGAAAGCCTGATGGCATCAGGGAACACATATTTTTTCCCATAAGCCTGATTTGAAAATTTGAGGGCCTCTACAATGGATATGGGTTTTGAAAATTCAGGATAAGTTGAAAAAATTTTTTGAGCCGCATTGATTTTTCCAAGGGTACCCAAGGTTAAAGCACCTCCGGGCTTGCCAGCATCAATGGTCACTTCAAATGGCAAGACGCCTTTAAAGTGTTGTTCAAAAAATTTCATATCAGCATAAATGGGGTCTGTCTTGGGCAAATCATCCACCACATATCCCAAAGGCTTTATTTGGGTGATTCCTAGCAGGGAGATCAACAGAATGGCTGCCAAAGTTCCATAAATGATTTTCCGGTGGTGATGTACCCAAAAATCAATTTTATCCAAAATATAATGGATGATTTTGTTTTTT
>Ga0114970_10001717_pt1 | contig 16402 bp, 13 predicted proteins | sample M_140205_XF_Meta_FD_87030 | JGI IMG/M metagenome (GOLD analysis project Ga0114970, IMG submission 87030) | Freshwater microbial communities from Lake Montjoie, Canada to study carbon cycling - M_140205_XF_MetaG | ecosystem: Environmental > Aquatic > Freshwater > Lake | place: Lake Montjoie... | reverse complement strand
GTGCAGTCTTTCTCGAAACATCGGACACCAAACTTACACGGAACTTTTCCCAGAGGTTTAAATTCTGTGATAAGTTTGACATGTTCGGGTGAAGTGTTGATAATCTCGGATAATAACTGTCTTTCATTCCTCGGATGATGATGAACGCATCGGCAATTGTCATCAGTGCAGAAGGAAGTATAGAAACAATACATTTTCGCAGGCATTTTGGTTTGTGATTACTCTCTCTATATGTAGTAATGAAAGACTTCAATAAAATTATAATATCATTTTTTATATAAATTCTATAAAATTAATACAAAAGAAAATGACAAAAAATTATTTTGCCATTATTATAAGATACCATCAATTATTTTGACCCGGATAGAACCCCAATTCGTCAATAAAGACTTGATAAGGAGATTTATCACAAATGAAAATAGGCTGGTCTTCGTATGTCAATAAGAAAGGATTATCATCCCACTGACGAATATACATTTCACTATTAGAAGACATTAAAGAAAGTTTAGGACCAACTAAAACCCATTTATTATCATCCTGAATGATTTTAGAACCAACAGATGAGAATAAATCAATAAGATTTGAAAATTCAGTATGATACTCGTCATACCAGGAATATATATTATAAGACGTTGGTATAAAATCGAATTCAATATCATAACGAATTGAATTGTTATTCAGCGTGGTCTTAGAAATGATAATCCTGTCTGAACCATAAATGCCGCCACCGACAATAGCATTAACAGAAGCCATGGTTAAAAATAAAAGTAAAAGACTAAATCAATTTTTAATACGATTTACTAATAAAATAATACAAATTTAAATATGAGTAATATTATCACATATTTCTATTATTTTATCATCATGTGATATAATTAATATCGTTATAGACAATGATTTTATTAATTTAATGAATTTATTAATATTATTGTTATCCAATGCAGATGTTGGTTCGTCTAATAATAAAATTTTAGGTCTTCTGAATAATGCTCTGCATATAGAAATTCTTTGTTTTTGTCCTCCTGACAATTTAATATTATTGTCGGAACAGTCATTTTTATAATTATAAAAATCATCAATCAATGATAAGATGTTATCATCGTTATTATTGTTATTATTATAAGAGAAAATATTATCTTTGATTGAACCTTCAAATAAAACAGGTTCTTGTCCAACGAATGATATTAATTTTTGATAAAAAAAGGTTTTATCGATATTTATAATATTGATATCATCAAATAAAATTTGACCTTGAATATTATTATTATAGAAACCTAATAATAATTTAAATAATGTAGATTTGCCATTACCTGATTTACCTTTAAAACCTGTAATTTTATTTTTATGAATAGTCAAATTGAAATTATGAAAGATATTAGTATTATTATTATAGGAAAAAGTTAAATTATTTATAATAATATCAGGATTAAAATCGTCATTCGGTATGAAATAAGCACAGTTAATATTATTATCATTATTAGAAATGAAATTAGTGACATTAAGAATTGATTTATGATTTTTAATGATATTTCTTCGTATTTCGTTAATGTCTCTGGTAATATTTGTAAAAGACGATTTATATAAAACGAATAAAATAATGATGTCATTAGAATAATTGAAATAAAAACCAATAAAGATAATAAAGACAATGAAAATTTCATTTAAAGATTGTAATAAGAAAACGTTAAAACCATAAGCAATGGCATCAATAATATTATAACGTGGATTATTCAAATTAGATAATTTATTATATAAAACAGGTTCTAAATACAAACTTCTATAAGTCTCAATTTTATGAATATAATCACTTATTATATTATTTTGTTTAGTGATAATATCATTATATTGACAAGAGAATGGTTGATAAACTAGAGAATTATATATATATTCTATTAAGATATGAAGGAGAGAAAAAGATAATGTTATCAAATAAAGAAAAGCAGACTTAGGAATTAAAATATAAGAAGTTATAAAAAATTGTGCGATATTACGAATAAAAAGATTAGTGTTATATAAATAAAATTCAGTAAAATTTCGAGTGTCAGAAATAAAAATATTAGAAATCTCAGTTAAATTATTATTAGTATAATAAGAAATATTTTTATCGAAATAAGAAGATAAAACCTTCATTTTAATTTTATTAATAATGAAATCCATATAAATAGTAAAAATACAACCTCTAAAACCTGCAAAAAAATTAGATATGATATTATAAGATAAATATACGAACAATAAATTATTAAATGACGATAATGAGGAACCTGACGAAGAAGAAGTTAAAATACGTAAAATATCAGAATAAATAAAAGGAATGAAAGATAAGAAATACGAAGATAAAATACCAAATAGGAAACCAATAAAAAGAAACCTCTTAAAACCCTTCAAAAATAATAAAATCATATTTAAGGATTATTTATTCTTATCCTTAAATAAAATTTATTTAAATAAATGATAATATATCGAATGATAATGGAAATAAAAGAAAATAATGATGAATATATCTATTTACTTCAAGAACGTGAATTTATAAAAACAAATGAACATATTTATAAAATTGGTAAGACCAAACAAGAATGTTTAAAAAGGATTTGTAATTATCCGAATGGAACAAAATTATTAATTCAAATTATTTGTAATGATTGTGATAAATATGAAAAAATATTAATAAATAAGTTTAAAGAAATTTTTATTCATAAAAAAGATATAGGTTATGAATATTTTAAAGGAAATTATAATCAAATGATAAATATTATATACAATACTGTATATGAATTGGATATTAAAAAAGGAATTGAAAATGAGGATGATGAAAAAACGATAATTGAAAATCAATGTAAAAAATGTAAAAAGATATTATCATCAAATAATTATTTACAAAAACATTTATTAATTTGTAATGGTATTTCAAATCCATTAGAATGTCATTTATGTCATAAAATATTATGTGATAGTAGTTCAAAATCAAAACATCTAAAAATATGTAAAGGAAAAACCAATAATAATGAAGATAAAACGAATGAAGATAAAACGAATGAAGATAAAACGAATAAAGATAAAACGAATGAAGATAAAACGAATGAAGATAAAAATAATGAAGATAAAACGAATGAAGATAATTTAGTTATATTTGATAATGAAAATATGAAAATAGATTTTGATATTAGTCATATAAACGATGAAGAGATATCATATAAATTATCTACATTAGATAATTGTTATACATTCGAATATTTTTGTAATAAGTTATTTGAAAATAAAAATAATCAAATGATTGTTAAAACGAATTTGAAACATTATTATAGTATTGTGTATATGGGCAATAATATATGGAAAAAACATACTGATAATTTAATATATCCGATAGTAATATTAGAAATAACAAAACTAATATTACAATATATTGATGATAAAGCAGAACTAAAAGAATATTTGAAAAATATTTCAACAAATAAAAAATATTGTAATATGTTAAAATTATTAACAAATAGTTTTTCTAAAAAAAATATAAAATGACGTCATTTTGGTCTTAATAATTCGAACTAAATATTTTAGTATTTATTGTTATGGTTCTGTTAATAAAAAATACAAATATTTATGAAAATTAATTATTATAGATATTTTTTTAAAAAGGTTTTATAAAAAGTTAAAAAAAATTCTACCCTACCTATATGCGTTATGCGTAAAAAACGCATAAAAACGCATATATAAAAATAAAACAATAAAGCATTATAGTAATGGAAGTTTTATATTATAATTGCTCGCTATGTGATTATAAAACAAAACGAAAATATGATTTAAAACGACATCATAATAATAAGCATGATAAACAAAATTTGAATAATACAGAAGCTAACATAATTAATGAAAATATTAAAAATGTTAGCGACATTAAAAATGTTAGCGATGATATTAAAAATGTTAATGATAATACGAACGATAATGTTAAAAATGTAAGCGATGATAATACATGTTTTAAATGTAATAAGAAATTGTCATCAAAGAATTATTTACATAAACATTTATTGATTTGTAAGGGTGTTTCGAACCCGTTAGAATGTCATTTATGTCATAAAATATATGCATGTCGTGCTTCAAAATCAAAACATTTAAAAATATGTAAAGGGGTAGTAATATCAACAATAGAACCTATTCAACAATTAATTCAACAACCAGTTCAACAGCAAATCGAACCAATTCAACAAACAATAAATAATAATACACAGATAATATTAAATAATAATTGTAATAATACAATTACGTATAATATAAATTTAATAAAATTTAATGAAGAAGAACTGAAAATAGATTTTGATATTAAACATTTAGAAGGCGAAAATAATATTGTCTATAAATTATATATAATATCACCCGAAGATGCATTTCGAGTATTTTATAAAAAATTATTTGAAAATAAAAATAATCAAATGATAATAAAACAAAATCTAAAACATACATATTCAAAAGTCCATACAGGTCGTAATATCTGGCAGAAAATGTTAGATGATTATATATATCATATAATAATGCATTTCATATCAGAAACATTAATATTATATATATGTAATCACACAAAAAATAAAGAAGATATTAAATTTAAACAATTGAGAGATTATTTAGATTATATGGCAACAAAAGGATATTCATATAATAACACTAAAAATATCGAAAAATCTTATAAAAATCATATAAAAAGTCTTAAATATCTATTTAATTCATTTAAGGATTAGTTATTAATTTCTTTAAATAGAATGTTTATATTACAAGAATGGATTGATATTAATAATATTAATTGGGATATGTTATCTTTGAATATAAATGCTATAGATTTATTAACAGCCAATCAAGAAAAAATTAATTGGGATAATTTGAGTTGTAATGAAAATGCTATAGATTTATTAACAGCTAATCAAGAAAAAATTAATTGGAATTTATTAAATTATAATATAAATGCGATAGATTTATTAACATCTAATCAAGAAAAAATTAATTGGGATAATTTATCTTTGAATATAAATGCGATAGATTTATTAACAGCCAATCAAGAAAAAATTAATTGGGATAATTTAAGTTATAATAAAAATGCCATTGAATTATTAACATCTAATCAAGAAAAAATTAATTGGGATAATTTATCTTTGAATATAAATGCGATAGATTTATTAACAGCCAATCAAGAAAAAATTAATTGGAATTTATTAAGTTATAATGAAAATGCAATAGATTTATTAACATCTAATCAAGAAAAAATTAATTGGATTTATTTATCATTAAATAAAAATATGATGCCATTAATTAATGAAAATAATGAAAAAATTAATTGGGATAATTTGAGTTTTAATGAAAATGCTATAGATTTATTAACAGCCAACCAAGAAAAAATTAATTGGAATAATTTGAGTTTTAATGAAAATGCTATAGATTTATTAAAATCTAATCAAACTAATATAAATTGGGAATGTATATTAAAAAACAAAAATATATTTAACACTCATTAAATAAAAATATTTTCATATAATAAGAATATTATGCCAACAACAAATCGCGATAAAATAAAAAATTGTTATAGATTTCATCCATACCCCTCCGATAGAACTAAACCCGTTTTTACCAATTGCACCATTATTTAAAACATTACATATTCCACACCATATACAAGTAAAAGAAATCGTAACATTATCTTATGCTATAAACGACGACGGAACTAATATTAATACTATTATTGATGATATAAATACTAACGAAAATAAATATGTATATTCATTAAATATTACATTTGGATTATATGATTATTGTAATGAAAAATTTGACGAAACTACACAATAAATAGAAATATCTGATGTTTATAATAAAATAGAAATATCTAGATATGAACGACATGCAATAGAACAACAAGAATCAAATAGAAAAGGTACAAATGACATAATTACTAGTGATTATGAATTGGTTGGACGCAAAAATAGAAAGTTAGTTACTGATGTAGATTTGTATGATTGTTTATATAAAAATGAAAATAACTATTTTTACATATCACAAACAGATAAAAGAAGATTTGTAGAATTAATGAATACTAAATATTATATAGGTGTTTCTACAATTATTCAAGAGTCTCAGAATGAGATAAATGAACGAGAAAGACAACAACAAGAAGGACAAGAAGAAGAACTAGACGGAGGTAGTCGTAATAAAAAAAACAATAAAGGAATGTATAAAGTTTATATTGAAAATAAAAAATTAAATAAATATTATTTGACTTCTAAAAATACTTCTGTCAAAAAAAATAAATATTATATTAAAGTCGATAATACTAATTTACATATATATTTTTAAAATGCCAAAAATTATTTAATTTTTTGACTTGTCTCTGCAACCTCCCTTAATTAACCTTACATCTTTTTATCTTAATCCATCTTAATTAATCTTAATCCATCTTAATTAATTTTCATATGTAGCCGCATCACACTACATATTGCCCCTAACAATTCCCATAATTATTATTTATATCAAATACTATCATTTTTTATTATTTTTTCTTTATTTCAATACATAATAATTTAAATTATTATGTATATATAAATAAATAGATATGATGTATGCAGCTAAATATCATTGGGGTAGACATATGTGGAATTATATACATTCTATTACAATAGTAAATTATCTATCAGAACAAGATAATTTACGCTTTTCAAAAAATATTTATGATTATTTATTTACTTTAAAATTCTTGTGTAATAAATGTCAGCAAGAATATGAAGACGAATTATTAAAAATAGATATTAATTCTTTATCTAAACCGATGTATTTATTTGAATGGAGTTGGAATTTACATAATAAAATTAATAATATATTAAATAAACCGATAATAACATATGAAGAAGCATTAGAAATACATACAGTTGAAGCTCATCCATTTTTAATTAATTGATAATAATTTATGAATTGGTTAGAGCATAGTTTAATTATATATATGCTATTTATCTTAATAACCAAAATGCCAAAAATTAAATAATTTCTGACATTTCTTTCTTTTGTTTTTCTCTTACTTAGCAATTTTCCTGAGTTCTTTCTGCAATTTAGTTCTCGTTTCGAAATTGTGACTATGAACTTTCTTGCAATTTGCATTCGAACACAGTGTATTGTATAAACAATTCACATTTTCGTTCTCATACAATGCAAGGTCTTCCTCGTACATTGTCGCCATTTCTAATAGGTTTTTAAGTCGCAGACGGTCTTTCGTATTGTTGCAAAATGACATCCTTTTCAGTATGTAATAAATTTGGTTAAAACTATTATTCACTTTTTATTTATTTTTTATTAAATTAATACATAATTATTTTTTTGGTTAAGCCGGCGCAACCAACCGCTATAATTAATCATAATGTTGAAACGCCAGATATTTATAAAAATAAAGTTAAAAAAAATAAAATTTTTTACACACACATATATTTTCCTCATTTTTGCTCATATTTTTATATAAAAATATGATAATAAAAATAATTAGTTCTATATAAAATGTTATCATTGCTCTTTAAATGTGAGGAATGCGAATACGTAACAAATAAGAAATATAATTTAATACGGCATATAAACGCTAAGCATAATATAATAAAAGAGCCAAAAGAAGAAAAAGAAGAAAATGTTATGTCAAAAGAAGAAAATGTTATGTCAAAAGAAGAAAATGTTATGTCAAAAGAAGAAAATGTTATGTCAAAAGAAGAAAATTATTATTGTAAAAAATGTAATAAAAAATATAAAACAAAAAAATATTTATTTAATCACGAAGAAAAATGTAATGGTTTAAATATATTAACTTGTCCAAAATGTATGTTTACATTTACAACAAGAAGTTCAAAATCAGCCCATATAAAAAAAAATAAATGTAAAGAACCGATTGGTAATGATAATGGTAATGATAATGGTAATGATAATGGTAATGTTAATAATAATGAAAACAATAAACCAAATATTTATATTAATGGAAGTAATAATAATATAACAAATAATTATATAATCAATAATTATAATTCTGAAAGAACAGATTATATTAAATTTGATGATATTATTAAATTATTTTTGAATAGTGGTGATTTTATTATTCCTAAATATATTGAAATGAAACATTTTAATGATAAATATCCTGAAAATCAGAATATTAAGTATGAAAGAAATAGAGGTTGTATAATTAGAGAAAATAATAGATGGAAATATACTAATATTGATTATTTAGCAAATGATTTATTAAATAAAAATTCAAATGAACTAAGAACTATATATAATAAAGAAAAAGAAAGATTTGAAAACAAAATAAGAAATTTAGAATTGATAGAATTTATATATTCAAGATTAAATTATTTAGATTTAAGTATGGATAAACATATATTTAAAAATATAAAAATGGAAATAAAGAATATTATAAAATCTACATTATTATATTAAAAAGAATTTAAGGATTATTTATGAATTCCCTTAAATACTTTTAATATATTGTCAGGGTCTGCTGGGTTTGTATATTTAACGTTAATAGAATATATACCATTGAATAAATTAAATCTTATGTTTTTGTATATTATATTATTTATCTCTTCGTTTTTTATGTATTTTGATAATAATAATAATATTTCATATAATTCTATTCGTTTTTTTAAATTTTCTTTATAATAATCTATTTCATTATCTGATAATATGAATTTATCTATAATTACATTTCCATAATCACATATTGCTATTTCATATCCTTCATTTGGTATTCTATATTTCATTCCATTATAATTATAATCAAAATATTTCTTTGTTTTATTGACTTTTTTATATAAAATATTTGATAACCCAAAATCGCCTTGATAAAATCCCAATTTATCTTGTAATATTATAAATGTTATTATTATTTGATGGAATATTGACCACAATTCATTTAATGTCAAATTGTTTATTATTGAACCTAAATCTCCGTCATATTTATCAATTATCAATATTATACTATTATTATATACGTAATATTTATAGAATTTAACTAAATTTTTCGTTATTTTGTCTTTTATTAGTTTATTGCATTCATTATGAACTTCTATTTCTCTATACGGATTTTCATTATATCCATCGGTATCTAATGTTTTATCTTTTTTTCGTTTATCTGATAAATATATTATTTTTCCTATTTTCTTTTTATCATAATCAATATAACCTTGATTATTACCTCCTTTAAAACCAAACTGTTTTATTATATATTTCTTCTTATTTATTATTATATAACTCATATTTTCTTCTTATTTTAAAAATAGATATATATAAAGATGTTTCAAGATATTCGCAAATTTGTTGAATTTAGAATCTAAACCATTGACTTTTTCAAATGATAAAGAAGAAATAATTATATCTAATATTCAATATAGTTAAAAATAATTTCATTTTAATATTTATCAATGTTTTATAATACTCAAGATAATATGCCTTATAAAAATCGATTAATATTGGGAACGTCTTCTTTTTGGATTATTAATCTTATTTATAAAACTTATTTATATGAATTATATTTTCAGACTTTTTTATTATCATCTATTGTTATTATTTCGCCGTTGTTTTGGTATTATTATAAAATTAATTCAATTTATCACAAATTGGACAATTATCTTAGTATTATTATGTTAAGTTTTGTATTAATTAAAAATTATTCATCAATATCATATTTCGATTTATTCATTATGATTAAATTTTATTATCTAAGTTTAATATTCACCCTCCGAAAAAATTATAATATTCAATTATGGTGTCATCTACTGTTTAGATTATTTTTTTATAAAATTTTATTTTTGACCATCGATAAAACATATGATATTAATTATGATACCATTAAATACATATCTAATAATTTATTTATTTTTACAATAACCAATAATAATAATTATAGTTATATTAAATATATCATTTATTCTTGTCAAACAATTCTTATTATCTAATCAAAATATGAAAACCCTTTTACATTTGTAGAACAAATAACTGTAGTTCCTGTATAATAATTTGGATTATTACCATCATTAAATGAAGTAACACTTCCGTCAGAAGTTAATGTATTTAATCCTAAAAATGAATTCGCTGTATAATCACCACTAGGTTCTGTAAAAGTTGTATCTCTAATAAACCAGTTACCATCATCAGGAACTCTCCAATCCACTGTTCCTGTTAAATAATATCTTGAATTTCTCATTACCGAAGTTGAATAATTCCCTCCACCATTTCTATGTACAGCTCCAACTGTTTTAACATCATTGGCTATTGTTGAACTGCTTACAGTTACAACAAAATTATAAATTGCTGCCCAATGGTCTTTACTACGAGGATAAAATATATCTAATCCTAAATTACTTGCAACATTATCTACTGTTGTAACAAGATAACGATTTGTTGCATTCGTTAATCTATAAAAATCATATCCTCCACCTTCTCTTGTCATATCAACATACATTTGTATAGCAGATGTCATTTTAGGTGATTTAATCCAATATGTTCCGCTTGGTAAATTTAAGTTATAAGTTTTACTATATTTTGCTAAATGCCATCCACTTAATGCTGCTTTTGCAGATGTAGAACCGTTATTTGTTGAAACATCAAATATAGAACCTTTAAAATTTGTAGAACATATAATCGTGGTTCCTGTATAATAATTAGCATTACCATCATTAAATGTTGTTGTTCCATCAGATGCTAACGAATATAATGTTAAATAAGCATATCCATAATAATCTCCATTTGGTTCTGAATAACCAGTATCGCGTATAAACCATTGTCCTCCATCTGGAACCATCCAATCAGGAGCACCACCTGAAAAATATCTAGGGTTTCTCATTACAATATTTGAATAATTACCTATTCCATTTATTCTATAAACTTTTCCAACAACAGGAACACAAGTTGCTATCGTCGAGGCTTTTGTATTTATAACATAATCATATATTGCAGCCCAATGTGCTTTACTACGAGGATAAAATATATCTAATCCTAATGTTTCAGCTCCTGTTAATTGGTAAATATAATTTACACTTGTTGTACCTGTTGTCATTAAATAAAAATCATATCCTCCACCGTCTGCAGTAAAATTAACAAACATTTGTAAAGCAGATGTCATTTTTTCACCTTTAATCCAATAATTACCATTTGTTAATCCTAAATTTAAACTGGTATTTAATTGTGCTAGATGAAATCCACTCAATGCAGCTCTATTACTTGATGAACCATCATTTGGGCATTTTCTTACTATTATTCGCTGTGATTTAACATTAAATATAAATACATCACTTATACTACTTCTACACATTGCTATAAAATCTACATTATATAATGATACGGTTTCTGAGGCCATTATACTTGACGAATTGAAATCATAAATTATTGCAATTAAAGATGTTCTATTAAATAAAATCATTTTTGAATTTAAATATCTCACTATTATGCAATTTGAATTTCCCATGTTATATAAACTCGTTATTGTCCCAGCATCATTCATATAATTAAAATTATTTTGATGAATTGTATAAAATCCGATTGAATCATTTGAAGGTGCTAATGAATAAACAACTGTATTATATTGATTAGCATCGCCATTATAATGATAAATTATAGATTTTGTTCCATCTGCAGCAACTTTAAGAATATCTTGTTGGTCCCACCAATAATTCGTTCTTACAGCTATATATACATTTCCGTTCGGATTTACTATTATTGCATCCGGATCAACACATGGCCAAAATGCAGTATCACCTCCCGGAATAGAACTATGATGTAATTTATCTACAAATAATACATCACTCGATACATTACCAGAAGCATCTAATGTTAATTTTTTTATTCTGATATATCGATTTGCCATTTCAGTTGTACCCCAATATACAGGAGTTGAATCAATATAACGATATGCCAAATATAATACATTACTTAAAATATATATTTTACTATTAGGAAAACCTACATTATAAAATGTTGAATTTAAATTTTTACTAGTATCAATTTTAGATATATAATTTGTATTATCAGTAAAAAATATATTTGAATACGAATCAACTGCTAATGAAATACAATTAGAATTTATTGTTCCATAATAACTATATAATTTAAAGTCGATAGTATTATCATTACTTCTAAATTGTGTCATTGTTATTGTATTACCTGTATTTGGAATATTTCGTATATTCGATGTATATTTATTTGCACTGTTAGCATAATATGCACTAAAATAAATAGGAGTTGTTCCACCAAACGCTAATTTTAAATCTGAAAAATATGTTGTTGTTGTTTGAGATATATAATTTTTATATCTAATAATAACAATTCCTGAACCACCATTAGCACCTGGAGCTGTGCCTGTAATTAATCTACCACCTCCGCCTCCTCCTGTATTTGGTATTCCTGGATAAGATGGTGAATTTGTATTATTTACATCACATGAATATCCTCCACCACCATAAGACCTATATTTTTTATTAACAACATTAACTGTTCCTCCTTGTCCTCCTGCAGCAAACCATCCAGGAGGACTACCTCCAACATTTGAAAATTGTGGATAATATAAACCATCACCACCAAATGAAACATTATTTATATTACCTGCAAAACCTCCAACTGTACCAGCACCTCCACCTCCTCCTCCACATGCTGCATATGATGTATGTAAATTTTGATAATAAACACCACCTCCTCCATTTTTACCTTGTCCTGTTGTTCCTGTACCTCCTGCTGCCGCCCAAGAACCACCACCACCAGACCCTCCATTTCCACCTACAGCACTTGACCCTCCTGCACCACCTCCTATTGCTGTTAAAGTCGAAAAAATAGAATTTCCTCCATTTGTTCCAGCTGCTCCACCAGCTCCAACAGTTACAGATATATTTGCTGGAGCAGTAATATAAAAATTAGAATTAAATATTAAACCTCCTGCACCCCCCCCCCCTCCTTCTGAAGTTGTTGTATTTGCATTTCCACCACCACCTCCACCTGCCACAACTAATACTTCAACTAATCCTCCTTCAACAACTTTTAACGTTGAAACACCGGTCGTTTTAAAAGCATGTATAACATAACCATTTTCAACGATAGTCTCTCCACCTTCACAAATAACCATATTTATAAGTTATTTACAAAAATAAATTGTCATTTTATACAGAAGTTTTTATAATTAAATCTGTATAATTGCTTGTAATAATATTTATTTAATATTATACTATCTTTAAACATTTTCTATATTATTTATTATTTCACTCCATTTATTTAATGCTTCATCATATGTTATTTCTGATTTATTTAAAATTTTATTTATTGAATTATGTAAATCTATTGTATTATAAAAAAGTTCTAATGGTTTATATATTTTTGTATTATCTAAATTATTATACCATTCTATATAATGTTTTGCACATAGTTCGCAAGGTAAAATTAAATGTAAATTTTTAATTATATCGAGTACCTTATAACTTTTAATATTTACTAAATCTAAATTGTCAAATTCGTTATCAATTAATGTTATACTATGTAAATAACTCCATATATGTTCTCCCCATAAACATTTTGCTTTATAAATAACATTAGATGACATTTTAATTTAATAAAATATTTTTTTTTAAGATAAAAATTCAATTGAAATATATCCATCCGCTTCTGCTGTTGTTGTTACTGCTGTTGTACCAGAAGTTGGAAAACTACCACCTGATCCTCCTCCCCCTCTTCCCCCTCCTCCCCCATTACAACCATTTCCGCCACCCCCCCCACCTCCACCACCACCACCATCATAACCACCTCCACCACCACCACCACCTTGTCCTCCATAACTATACCAACCGTTTGCACCTTCTATTCCTGCTAATCCTCCTCCACCAAAACTTCCAATATATGCTCCAGATAAACCGGCATTATTCCATGGTGAACCTTTATTTCCTCCTTTTCCTCCTTTTCCTGCTGCAGTATATTGACTAACACCTTGCCCTGCATCAATTCCATTACTACCATCATTACCATTTGTATTAATCGTACCACCCGTACCACCGCTACTAGTAGCACAACCACCGCCAGTACCACCATTACCTCCACTAGTTGCACTAGTACTATATGCATCTGACCCGTAACCTCCAGCACCGCCAGCACATATTAATAAATTATTTAGATTAGTAATATCTAAACTTATAAATACAAAAGAACCACCGCCTCCATTTCCATATATTCCTTTTTGTCCTACTATTAACGTTAAATATTCATTTGATGTTAATTCTTTTGTAATATAATGACCATACCCTTTTTTTCCACTAACTGCACCAGCACCAACAGCAGTTATTTTATATGTCCCTGTTTTTTGAATTCTTAATATCTGTTTGCCATTATTAGAATTAAAATAAGTTAAATCAGAATATATCCATGATGTATATAATGGATAAATTTCACAATAATTAGATATAAGTGTATTTAATACAGGACCTGTATTACCTATTGCGCCTGCTGGCGTAAATGTCATACTTGTAAAATTACAATGTATTTTAAATTTTATTATTACACAACCATCATTTCCAATTAAACCAGCATTATAATTACCACCTGTACCGCCACCACCAATTGATGTATTTGCAATCGGTAGACTGTTATTTACTACAGAAGGTGATATATATAGCTTACCTCCTGCACCACCCCTTGCAAAAGTCATACTACTTCCGGAAATGTTTGATATATAACCTTCACCACCTAATCCACCACTAGCTGAAGAAGCATTACCTCCATTACCAACTGCACCAGCTCCTCCGCCACCATTTAAAACACCAGTTGTTGTATATCCTGTACCACCAATATAATTCATGGTAGCATAATCAATTATATCATAACTTAATTTATAACTACTATTCCCTCCATTATATGGTGATTGATAATAACCTCCTGTTCCTCCTGGAGCTGTAATAGTACCTGTGATTGATGATATACTTGTTGGATTACCTGAACTACCATTAAAAACAGCGTTAACAGATACCCCACCTGAACCTACTGCAATTGTATATGTATTAGCAGCTGTAAAATTATACATTATATTGTGTACTACACCACCACCTCCTCCACCTCCAGTTCCACCTGAAGTACCACGACCACCACCACCAACAAGTAATACTTCACATACTGTATCATAATTAAATGCTATAGTATTTGCATCAGTCGGTGATATAAACATCACAACATAATCAAAAGTATTTAATATATCGTGAGTTACATATGTATTATTACTTCTAATTATAGGAAGACAGTATTTTCCATAAAATGATCGCATATTAATGGGATTTGTAGTTGACGGAATACCTGCTATACCACCTGTATAACTATTAGAAATATTATTATAATATTCACTTATTTTTATTGGATTTGTACCACCAAATACTTTTTGTATTTGTGAAAATTTAACTGGTTTTCCACTAGGAATAGCAAAATTACTATTAATACCCCATAAAGCTTTAAATGTAATATTTTTAGTATAATTCCAACGAAAATTAGTTCCTGTAATTAAAATTGTGGATTGTAATGGTAGTTGTTGATCATACCAACCTAAGAATGAATATCCATCAAGATGTAATAATGATGTAGGTAAAGGTAAAGTAATAAGTTGATTTTGTTCGATTCCGTTAACAGTTAAATCCATTGTAATTTCATTATTAAAATTATATGTTAAACTATATCTATATCCCCATACAGCTTTTAATGTTATATTAATACTATATTGCCAATAAAACGAAGTTCCTGTAATTAAATCGAATGGTTCTTGTTGGTCATCCCAACCTAAGAATGAATATCCATCAGGATGTATTGGAGGTGTAGGTACAGTAATAAGGTCACCTATCTTTATTCCGTTAATAGTATTGGGTGGTGTTCCATTACCACCATTAAAATTATATGATAAACTATTTCCCATTTATAAAAAAAAATATTTTTTTTTATAAAATCTAAGTTAAAAGATATAAGGATAAGAATAAAAAACCCTTAAATATCTTTATAAACAATAGGCATATTTAAGGGTTTTTTATTTTCTTCATATCGCATATATTTCTATGTTCTTTTTCAGTTATTTCTTTTTGTTTAACTTAATAATGTCGTAATTCAACTTATATTAATTATTTTTCTTTAGATGTTAATTGTAAATCATCATTATTCAAATTTTTTATAATATCATCTTTATTAAATGATAAAGCATAATATTTACGTTGAATAGCAGGAGTAAATTCTTTATTATTTCTAGAAATAGCATATTGTATTTGATTATCATCAGTATAATGAGTAATTTTTTTAACAAGAGATGAAAAACCTCTAATACGAGTAATAATAGCGTTAATATTACGAATATCAGATTTATTAGAAGTATTTTTAATTATATCATAAATATCTTTATCAATAATTT
>Ga0114970_10001716_pt1 | contig 16409 bp, 12 predicted proteins | sample M_140205_XF_Meta_FD_87030 | JGI IMG/M metagenome (GOLD analysis project Ga0114970, IMG submission 87030) | Freshwater microbial communities from Lake Montjoie, Canada to study carbon cycling - M_140205_XF_MetaG | ecosystem: Environmental > Aquatic > Freshwater > Lake | place: Lake Montjoie... | reverse complement strand
TGGATTTTTTCTAACAAAAAAAATGTTGAACCAAGATACGATCAATTCATGATGGATGTGTCTAAAATGAAGAATAATTTCCTGCAGGTTGTATCTCCAAACCAATCAGATGAAGGGACTTGGATATATCAAAATGCATGGATTTCTATTGCGGAAATGGATGCAAACACCCCTTTATCGTATGCGGTAAATGATTCAACCAATGGGGTGTATTGCATGGTCATTGAGGGAGAAATAGCAGTAGACACCATCGCCTTAAATAAACGAGATGCAATAGGGGTTTGGGAGACACAATCAATGGAAGTTTTAGCTGTTCAATCAAGTAAAGTGCTAGTCATTGAAGTCCCTTTAATTTTTTAATTCTGAGATTTATTCTCTAATAAAATCCCACGCCAGGATATTAACACAGAATATCAGGTTATTAAGTAACCTTTTCAGATCTTTAGTCGTTATTTACTTTAAAAATACAAGAAATTATGAAACAGCTTTTACTATTTGGTTTTATTATGTTTTTACATCAGGCAAATTGTCAATTACTATCCGGCGATATATTCGATTATGGCAGGCCATTGTTAACTGAAACAAATTTCATACTAAAAGGGGCAAAGGAAGGTGCTGTTGTGTACGAAATAGCGGTCGATTTAAATGGAAACGTTACTTCGGCAATTATAGACGCGAGTATGTCAACCATAACATCAACTCCTATTCAAATGGATGCTAAAAATTACGTAAAAAAATTAAAATTCAAAGCAGGAACAGGTTATCCCAAATTTCAACATGCAAAAGTGAAAATTACATTTGTCCTATAATTTAACTAAAAATTAGTTCAACTAATAGTTTAAATAGATTAAACTTTTATATCGCAGTTGCTTTCAGAACTTTTTTCATCATACATTTTCTCGAACTTTTCTTTGTGTTTTTCTAGAATAATTTTTCTTTTCAATTTCAATGTGGGTGTAAGTTCACCACCTTCAACTGAAAATTCAGTATCAAATAATGCAACTTTTTTGATTTGTTCCCAATTCCCATACCCTTTATTAAATAGCGAAACTTCTTCGTTAATTTTAGTAATTACTATCTTGCTTTCACAAATTGCTTTGTTCGAAGTATCCGCAATTTCTATTTTTTGTACTTTAATCCATTCTCTAATATAACTGAAATTCGGAACAATAAATGCCGCTGGGAATTTTTGATTTTCACCAACAACCATAATTTGTTCAATAAACCTAGATTCTTTAAATTTGTTTTCCATCGCTTGCGGAACCACATATTTACCTCCAGATGTTTTGAATATTTCTTTTTTTCTATCCGTTATTTTAAGAAATTTATTGTCTACTAATTCACCAATATCACCCGTATGAAACCAGCCATCCTCATCCATATCTTCCTTTGTTTTTTCGGGTAACTTATAATATCCCATCATTACATTTGGACCTTTTACTAAAATTTCGCCGTCCCCTGCAAATTTAACTTCAACATTGTCAATTAAAGTTCCAACTGTTCCAATTTTAATTCCATTGATTAAGCAATTAACAGAAATAACAGGCGACGTTTCTGTTAAGCCATATCCCTCTAAAACTGGAATTCCAGCAGCAAGAAACATACGTGCTAATCTTGGTTGCAGCGCTGCACTTCCTGAAGCAATTGCTTTGACTTCTCCACCGAGTGCTTCCTTCCATTTTATAAAAATCAATTTTCTTGCTACACCCAATTTTAGACTATACCAAAATGATTTACCTTCCACTTCATATTGCTCAGCAAGTCGCACGGACCAAAAAAATAATTTTCTTTTCAAGCCCGTTAATTCTTCTCCTTTCGCCATTATTTTCTCGAATACTTTTTCAATTAAACGAGGCACGGCTGTGAACATATGCGGTTTAATCTCTTTGATGTTTTCGCCAATAGTGTCCATCGATACAGCAAAGTGAATACTGCAACCTACGGTCATATATAGATAATGAAGCATTCTTTCATACACATGACAACTAGGTAAGAAAGACAAAACTCTTGAGAATTCATCGGCAGGGATTCTAGGTCTGCAATCATTCACATTGGAAAGAATATTATTATGCGAAAGCATTACTCCTTTTGGATTTCCAGTCGTCCCAGAGGTATATATAATGGTCGCTAAATCTAAATTTTTGATTTTTTCTTTTCTTTGTTCAACTACAGCTATTTCTATCTCGCTCGCCCTATCCCCAATTTCACTCCAATTAGGAGTGTTTTCAACTTTATTAAAAGTAAAAAGATGATCTAAGGTTGCAATTTCACTTTTAATACTATTTATTTTTTCATATAATTCTTGACTATCAACAACGCATAACTTAATTTCAGCATCGTTCATAATATATCGATAATCGATAATTGAAATGTTCGGATAGATAGGTACAACGATCGCTCCCGTTTGCTGAATGGCAATATCGAGTATATTCCACTCAAATCTGCTGCTAGAAGCAATACAAACCTTGTCGCCTGGCTCAATACCAAAGGCAATTAATCCACGTGAAATTTCGTTTACCTGTTCCAGAAATGTACTAGTTGAAATTCCTATCCATTCTCCGTTTGTTTTAGTTACAAACATGTTTTTATTCGGATATTTTTCATTCTGATAGTACGGGATATCAAAAAGTCTTAGTATATTTATCATTTTTTAATTTTTAGTTGGTAAATTTGTTCACGTGAGGTAACACACTGACACGAAGGTAAAGAAAAAGTTGAAAGTTTAGATAAAATAATTGCCTTAAATATTCGATCAAAACGCTATTTTGAAAGAATGCAGATATGAAATAAAAAATTACTACGTAAGTTTACGTTGTTATACTATGTATTTTTGCTAAATAAATTAGAAAGTTGTAATAAGTATGAAGTGTTTTTTCTCGTTATTGTTGTTTATCTTCTTTTCAATGAGTGTTTTTTCTCAAGATTTAGAATTTACTCAATTTTATTCTAATCCTATTTATCTAAATCCTGCTTTTGCTGGGTCCCACGGTTGCCCGAGATTTGCACTTAACTACAGAAATCAATGGCCAAGTTTAACAGGTTCGTATGTAAGTTATGCTGCTGCGTATGATCAATATTTTAAAAGTATTTCAGGAGGATTTGGTTTAATCGTAGTAAATGATGTGCAAGCTAAAACTATTAATACAACTACAGGAAGCTTAATATACTCGTATCATGCCAAAATAAACAGGAAATGGTCCATGTACTTTGGAGCGAAAGCTACTTGGGAGCAAAAATCATTAGATTGGAGTAAATTGACATTTGGCGATATGATTGACCCTCGAAAAGGATTTATTTACCAAACAGGAGATGTAAAGAGAGCGGGTAATTGTGGTTTCTTTGATGCCTCTGCTGGTTTTGTCTTATTTAGTAAAATTTTCAATTTTGGGCTAGCTGCTCATCACTTAAGTCAGCCAAATGAATCTATGATTTTGGGGCCAAGTGATAGTGATCCCTTACCAATTCGATTTACAGCGCACACTTCGGCTAACATACCGATTAGTAAGTATTCTAAATATACTGGATCAACAAACATAATGCCTTCTATCATTTATAGTTATCAAAATGGTTTTTCTCAATTGAATATTGGTACATATATAAATCATGGAATACTACAAGTTGGTACTTGGTTTAGAAATAGAGATGCATTTATTTTAACAGTAGGGTTAAATACGGGCTTATTTAAAGTTGGGTATAGCTATGATGTTACGGTTAGTAAATTAAATAATGGTATTTCAGGTGGTTCACACGAGATTTCAATGGGCTTTAATTTGAATTGTAAGAAAGCGGCACCAAAATTCAGAACGATTTCTTGCCCTTCTTTCTAATAAAAACTTTTTCGTTCTAGAAAAATAGTATTCAGTTTTGATATTCAAAAATAGTTTCATAGAATGATCAAAAAAATGAATATCGGAATTATTGGTGGTGGTGCAGCTGGTTTCTTTGCGGCAATTTCTGTTAAGCAGCATTTCCCCGATTATACAGTTACTATTTTCGAAAAATCTGCCAAAGTACTTTCAAAAGTTAAAATTTCAGGTGGTGGACGTTGCAATGTGACAAATGCTTGTTTTGATACGAAAGAATTGTCTTCTTATTATCCGCGGGGAGGTGCATTTTTGAGAAAAGCATTTGAGCAGTTTAATGCTAAATCGACAATGGATTGGTTTATTGAACGAAATGTTCCTTTAGATATTTTGGCTGAAAATTGTGTATTCCCTCAATCAAATCAATCGCAATCTATTATTGACTGTTTCTTAAAAGAGGTAAATCAGAAAAATATAGATGTAAAAATACAATCGGGAATTCATGAAATTGAAATTCGAAAGGATAATTTATTTCTTTTAAAATCTTTAAATGACGAGTTCCTTGTAGATAAAGTAATTGTCACCACAGGCGGTCACCCTAAAAGGATAAGTTTAGAATGGTTAGAGAAACTTGGCCACACAATCGTTGATCCATTGCCTTCTTTATTTACGTTCAATATGCCTTCAAATCCTATTTGCAAACTCATGGGAAATGTAGTGGAAGAATGTACAGTGAAAATTGAAGGGACTAAATTAATTGGAAAAGGTCCATTGCTTGTGACGCATTGGGGAATGAGTGGACCCTCAATATTAAAATTATCAGCTTGGGGTGCACGAATTTTAGCTGAAAAAAAGTATAAATTTTATATCTTGGTTAACTGGCTTAATGAACGCAAGGAAGATGAACTTCGAAATGAGATTCTAAAAATTGTGGAGCAGAATGGCGCAAAAATGGTTTCTAATTTTAATCCGTTTCCAATGACCAATCGATTATGGGTTTTCATCCTTGAAAAAACGGAGATCAATCCCGAAAGAAGATGGAATGAAGTGGGTAAGAAAGGAATTAATAAACTAATCAATAATTTACTGAATGATCGCTATGAAGTGGATGGCAAAACAACTTTTAAGGAAGAATTTGTTACCGCAGGAGGTGTTGCATTAGAACAAGTTGATTCCAGTACGATGGAAAGTAAAGTTGTTCCAGGATTGTTTTTTGCGGGAGAAGTTTTAGATATTGATGGCGTTACAGGTGGATTTAGTTTTCAAGCCGCATGGACTACAGGATGGATAGCTGGTAAGAATGTATGATTTTTGATGTTGAATTTTTATCTTTTTCAGTGATTTAACATCAAACATTAATAATCCAAAATTAATAATCTAAAATTAATAAATTACCAACTTCCGCCAGATCCACCACCGCCAAAACCACCGCCACCAAAACCACCAAAACCGCCACCGCCTCCTGATCCTGACCCTGAAGAACCGCCGCCAAAACCACCCCCAAAGAAAATACCACCTGCGCCCATGGTCATACCATTTCCTCCACCACCTCTTTTGGATGAAATAATAAAGAATACGATAATAATAATTAATATAATAATCGTTTTCAGCAAGGATCCTTGGTTGTGTTTTTTACTATACGTTTTTGAATTGTATTCCCCTTTAGCTAATGCCATTAATACATCTGTCGTTTTATCCAACGCAGCATAATATTCTTTATTTTTTAAATAGGGGAGTAGTTCATTGTCTTCAATTTCACGACAAACTGCATCAGGAATTACACCTTCAAGACCTTTTCCTGGGGCAATAAAGTATTTACGATCTCCTTTACCTCCCGTGGGCTTTATTAAAATAACAATCCCATTATCTTCTTTCTCTTGACCAACTTTCCATTTCTCTCCCAGTTCAGTTGCATATTCTACCGGCTCGTAACCATCAAGATTATCAATAATTACGATAACAATTTGATTTGAAGTAGCTGCAGCAAAATTTTCTAATTTTTGTTCTAATAATTTTTGTTCTTGTTGGGAGAAAAAATCAGGAAAGGCTTTTGAAAAATTATTGACAAGTTTATTTGTAGACGCAGGAATAATATCTTTTTGCCCAAAAGTCGCAAATATGGTTAATGTTGATACAAGGAGAAATAAGAAATATTTTGTAAACATTTACTATAAATTAGTGCTATTAATTTGTTCTGTTAATCTTCAAATGAAATATCGTTGGGTAGTTCATTGGTATCATCCTTTTGGTATGGAAAGTGCTTTTTTAACTTTTCGCCCGCCATTTCAATGCCTTGACAAAGTCCAACTGTAAATTGTTCTTGTTTAAACTCGTTTGCCATTGCATCTCTAATAGAATCCCAAAATGTCGATTCTACAACGTCATTAATTCCTTTATCACCAATTACAGCAAATTTTTTATTTTCCAATGCAAGGTAGAACAGCACTCCATTGCGTAATTCTGTTTTGTGCATTTTAAGCTTCTCAAAGGTTTTTTTCGCCACTGATAAAACTTCTCCAGTGCATTTAGAGTCTATGTGCACTCTTAATTCACCTGAAGTGTTTAATTCAGCATTTTCAATTGCAAGTTGAATTGCTTTCTGCTGCGTCTCTGTGAAAAAAGCTTTAATATCCATTGTATTGTAAAAAAAAGCGGTTTACTTGTGGAGAATAAACCGCTATCAAATGTGATTAAATTAAAATTTAACTTTTGGTGCATTTTCAGAACCCGCTGAAGCTGCAAAAGCTTCTTTCTTGGGAAATGTTGTTGGATTTAAAAACATGCTATTCAAAAAACCTCTGATATGTGTATTGTATAATTTTACTGACTCATTATAATCTTGACGAGATTTATTGATTCTATTTTCTGTCCCTTCTAATTGAGCTTGAAAAATGCTGAAGTTTTCCGTTGAGCGAATTTGTGGATATGCTTCAAATGCTAAATTAATCGCTGTATTTATTTTCCTACCAGCTAATTCCATTTGCTGCGGGTTTTTTGCATTTAAAATATCATCATTGATGCCTGTTATTCCAGCTCTAGCATTTGTCACTTTCGTTAAAATATCTTTTTCATTGGCAGCAGCCCCTTTTACGGTTTCCATCAGCTGAGGGATTAAATCAGCTCTTCTTTGATACGTAGTTTGAACATTACCCCAACTTTGATCAACAGTTTCTTGAAAACCAATTGCAGTATTATAAGATGATCTGTATGTCATAAATATAATGAATACAAAGAGTAAAATACTTCCTAAAATAATATACGATTTTTTCATTTTCTTTATTTTTATTAAATGTACTAACTTTTATTCAAATGCTATACCAATTTTTTGGATTGACATTCTGTCATGATTTAGGATGAGAGTTTCTAAAAAATATTTTTTTGAGCCAGTAATTCATCAACCGATTGCACATCAGCATACAATACATCTCGAGCTTTACTACCTTGAAACGGGCCGATAATTCCCATTCCTTCTAATTGATCGACAATTCTTCCTGCACGGTTATATCCAAGTTTCAATTTTCGTTGTAATAAAGAGGCAGATCCTTGTTGATGTAACACGACAATTCTAGCTGCATCTGCGAACATTGGATCTAATTCATTGGTATCAAAATCACTGTCATTATCGCTCCCTTCGGCAGAATATTCTGGTAGAATTAATGCTTCAGGATATGCTCGCTGATCTCCTATAAAGGCACAAATCGCATCGACCTCTGGCGTATCCACAAATCCGCATTGTAAGCGTATTAATTCAGAACCATTCATAATTAGCATGTCTCCACGTCCAATTAGTTGATCTGCTCCTGATCCATCAAGAATAGTTCTAGAGTCAATCTTGGAAAGTACCCTAAAAGCAATACGAGCGGGGAAATTCGCTTTGATCATACCCGTGATTACATTCACAGATGGTCTCTGAGTAGCGACTATTAAGTGAATTCCGATGGCTCTAGCCAACTGGGCAATACGAGCAATTGGATGTTCGATTTCTTTTCCAGCTGTCATGATTAAATCGGCGAATTCGTCAATTAATACGACAATATATGGCAGATACCTGTGTCCATTTTCAGGGTTTAATTTTCGCGCAATAAATTTAACATTGTATTCCTTAATCGTGCGAACCTGAGCTTCCTTTAATAATTCATAGCGGTTGTCCATTTCAATACATAAGGAATTCATTGTATTGACCACTTTAGACGTGTCAGTGATAATCGCATCTCCTTCCCCCGGTAGTTTTGCTAAAAAGTGTCGCTCAATTCGATTGAATAAAGTTAACTCCACTTTCTTAGGATCAATTAATACGAATTTTACTTGAGCAGGATGTTTTTTATACAATATAGAAACAAGTATTGCATTTAATCCAACTGATTTACCTTGTCCAGTCGCTCCAGCTACCAATAAATGAGGCATTTTGGTAAGATCGAACATGTAGGTTTCATTGGTAATTGTTTTCCCTAAGACGATGGGTAATTCGTAATCACAGTTTTGAAATTTTTCAGAAGCAATCAACGTTCTCATCGGAACCATTTCTGGATTACTATTGGGAACTTCTATACCAATGGTGCCTTTCCCTGGAATTGGGGCAATAATACGAATTCCTAAGGCACTTAAACTTAAAGCAATATCATCTTCTAAGTTTTTAATCTTCGAAATTCGAACACCTGGTGCTGGTACTATTTCGTAGAGCGTAACCGTTGGACCCACCGTCGCTTTAATTTTTGCAATATCAATTTTATAATGTGAAAGAGTTTCAACAATTTTATTCTTATTATCTTCTAATTCTTGTTTATTAATATTGATACCACTTCTGCCGTAATCTTTCAAGAGATCAATCGGAGGAAGGACATAACTTGCAAGATCTAAAGTTGGATCATAATCTCCGTATTCTTTGCGTAAATCATCTACTTCAGAGTCGCTTAGTATTTCCTCTGTTTTTGGTTTGACAACCGTAAATCCTGCAGCATCAGATAAAACAGGTTCTGCATCTTCTGGTATTTCAATTTCGAAATCATCATCAACAAACGTTTCTTTTTTTACAGGCTCTTTTACGAGAATTTCCAATTCAGATCCATCGTAAAAATCATCATCCGTCTCTTCTTCATCAAAAATGACCGGTTTTGTTATGTTTTCTTTTTCAATTTCGTTTTCTTTAATCGTATTAATTACATGTAAATCGTTATAATCTGGCTTGATTGAATTTTGTACAGGTGCCAATTCTTCCATATCAGATTCCGTCTTATTCAATAATTTCGCAAAGAATTGCTTGAAGTTTGGATTGAACAGTATGACAAGCACTACATACAGGAGCACAGCTATTAGCAGAAAAGCCCCAAATGGACCTATAGAAATAGTAAGCCAACGGTTGAGGTGAAAACCAAATGCCCCGCCTAAATAGTTTATTTTTTCAGCGAAAAAACCTAAAATTAAGGAAGACCATACCATAAAAAGAATGGTCACAGCATACGTTTTTTGAATGGGTAATAAAACAACATTGAAAAGAATTTTTACACCTGAAATAAACATCAAAACACAAAGACCTACAGAGGATAGGCCAAACCATCGATATATAAATAAATGCGAAGACCATGCGCCAAATTTTCCTAACCAATTTTCAACAGGATTATCTGACGATTCAAATAAAAATGAAAATAAAGTTTTACCTAAAACACGATCCTGGTCTTCTTTCCAAGTAAATATATATGAAACACACGCTAGAAAAAAATAGAATGAAAATAGGATCATCGTAACTCCTAGAATACTTTTAAATTTCTTTTTATCAAAGCGTCCTGAGAGATCTTTTAATGGGTTTTTAATGGCAGAATTTTTTTTCTCCTTCTTAGTTGAAGGTTGATCTGACAAGATTTCATTAACCGGTTCTTTACTTTTATATTCGTTTTCTTGAGCCATTTTTATAGAAAATATCTTACGAAGTTAATTAAGAATTAGCCTGCTAAGATCTCAAACACGTTATTGTATAAACAAAGGAATGTTATTAACAGAAGAGTTTAACTATTTAAATCATTTGAAAATATTTTCCCCTATACATACGGGACAGAATAATGCTTGAGAGATAGGTTGAAGCAGTTGGGAAATACCTTACATGGCTTGTGCTAAGAGGAAAATCATTTTTTTGAACGCATCACTTCTTCTATAAATTGATCAAAACTGACTTTTTTGTAATCGTTGGGCACTCCGAACAGGTCTCTATTAAGTTTTTTCTTTTCCATGTGAATTAACGTGTATACCACAACCCCATCTTCTGTATTTATGTAATACCGCACAGGTAAACCGGGTATTCCTTCAAAAGCATCGACATACTTAGGAGAGAAATGTTTTAGATAAAGAATTTCAATAGATTTTTTTTGACCTACCAATGTAACATTCATTCGATTCGCTTTCAAGTTGATTATTTTTCTTTTACCTATTTTTTTCTTAAAAATATACCCATGATCGAGCGTGTCCTTTTCAATTTTATTTTGTGCTTTAGAGAGATCTGTTTGAATTGCATAGCGAGTTTCACCACTTTGGATTAATAAAATAGATTTATTTAAAATCAGGTGCTTAATAATAATCTGCTTACCTAGTTGCGGGGTTTCATTTTCTATGCGAACAATGGTGTCGTTCGTGTAAATGGTCATAGTTGTCGGTGGAATCAACTTTTGTAAAGAAGTGTCAGCCATTTCAATTGAATAGACCAACGTGCCTTGAAAAGCTTCATATTTTTGAGCAAAACTGTAGTTGCATGCTTGTGTTATTATCACTAAAACAGTAGTGAAAGCGATGCTGTAAAAAGAAGGTCTTAATTTCATATATAAATAATATCAAAAAAGGTAATCGTTACGTCCTCATGAAGAAATACAGAAAGATTTAATAGTACGAAAGTAATAAATATAAATTACAAGTGAGTTGCAGAAAGAATAGGGATTTTAGCTTTTACTGGTGAAGTAGATTTCATAATAATTTGCTACTTTTGTCCTTAATTACGTTATTTTAATATGAGTCAAGACATCGTTTTTTTAATTAATCGTTCTGAAATTGGTGCAGGGACGAGAGGAGCTTCTTTAGGTCCAGGAGCTATAATGACAGCAGCTAGAAAAAATGGGAAAACATTTTTCGGAAATCATCCTGTTGAAGAAATACAAGAAGTAAATTATTTTTTAGATTTCCCTACTCAATTTCAACATGGTAAAAGAATTGATGGTCTTGTTAAAATATATGAATCACTGAATGAAAAAGTTTCATCAATCCTAAAAAATAATCAGTTTCCATTGATTTTAGCGGGTGATCATAGCTCCGCTGGAGGGACAATTGCAGGCATTAAATCAGCCTTTCCGCAGAAGAGATTAGGAGTTGTTTGGATTGATGCACATGCGGATTTACATACACCCTATACAACCCCTTCTGGCAATCTACATGGAATGCCATTATCTGCCGCATTGAATCAAGATAATCTTTCGTGTAAGGTGAATGAGGTGAATACAGAAACCATCCATTTTTGGAATGCTTTACAACAGATGGGTGGAATTTCACCGAAAATACTTTCTGAGGATTTAGTCTTTATTGGAGTGAGAGATACTGAGCATCAAGAGGATGAGATGATTAAATCGTTGAATATTAAGAATCATTCCGTGTCTGAAGTGAATCAATTTGGTACGCAGAAAATTGTAAATGATATCGAAAAACAATTGAATAATTGCGATTGTATTTATATTTCATTTGATGTTGATTCGATGGACCCTCTATATACTTCTCATGGAACAGGAACTCCTGTAGATAATGGTTTAACGCCCGAGCAAGCGTTGGAATTATTAACTTTATTTGCGAGGAATGAAAAAACGGTCTGCATGGAGTTTGTTGAAGTTAATCCTTGTTTAGATGAAAAAACAAATAAAATGGGGGAAGTAACTGCCGAATTGGTAGAAAAAGTGATTGAAGAGTTAGAGAAATAAAAAATCATCTGTACAGAAAAACTGTAGAACGATGAAATATGGAGGCCTTACATTTTATGGAAAATCAAATAAAAAAAATAGTACTAGAAAACTCAGAGCTTCTATTTGGAATTAGTATAGATTCATCTATTATTCAATTTCAAAAAACAAGAAAAGAGGTCGAAGGTGATTTAACGTTAGTTATTTTTCCATTTGTAAAAGTATTGCGTTGCTCTCCCGATGAGGCTGGAAAAAAAATAGGTGATTTTCTTCAAGAAAGACTTTCTTTTATTTCTCATTATTCGGTTGTTAGTGGTTTTTTAAATTTTGTGATTTCAAATGAGTACTGGCTTTCACAACTGGAAATGATGAACGAAAAGATGGATTTTGGATTTGAAAAACCGAATTCTAAACCAACGTTAATGGTCGAATATTCATCTCCTAACACAAATAAGCCATTGCATTTAGGCCATCTAAGAAATAATTTTTTAGGATATTCTGTGGCTGAAATTTTGAAAGCAAATGGTTATAAAGTAATCAAATCACAAATAATAAATGATCGTGGAATACATATTTGTAAAAGTATGTTAGCATGGGAGAAATTTTCACCGACAAATGAAAAAGGTGAACGAGAAACGCCTTCGAATACTGGAATGAAAGGTGATAAATTAGTTGGGAAATATTATGTTGAATTTGATAAACATTTTAATGCAGAGGCAAATTCAATCATAAATCAATGGGAAAATGGGGATGTCGATGGGTTTTCAAGTAAATCTATCAATGAATTTATTCGATTAACAGAATCTAAAGAAGGAAAAGAGGACAAAGCTTTAAAAGGGATAGACGATAAAATTAAGGATTTAGCTAAAAATGAGACTTCTCTTTTACGAGAAGCGAAAGACATGTTGATCCGATGGGAAGCGAGAGATCCACAAACGTATCTATTATGGACCACCATGAATAGTTGGGTGTACGATGGTTTTGCGTCCACGTATAAAAGTATGGGAGTCGATTTTGATAAATTGTATTATGAGTCGGAAACGTTCCTTTTAGGAAAAGATATTGTTTTTGAAGGTCTAGAAAAAGGAGTATTCTTTAGAAAAGAGGATGGTTCTGTTTGGATAGATTTAACAGCGGACGGTTTAGATGAAAAAATCGTGCTTCGTTCAGATGGCACTACTGTGTACATGACACAAGATGTTGGAACAGCAGTCGATCGAATTAATGATTTCCCTGATTTAAGTGGAATGATCTATACAGTTGGAAATGAACAAGATTACCATTTTAAAGTGTTGTTTTTAATCTTAAAAAAATTAGGATACAGTTGGGCGCACAATTGTTTTCATTTGTCCTACGGAATGGTAGATTTACCTTCTGGTAAAATGAAGTCGCGCGAAGGAACGGTCGTTGATGCAGATGATTTAATGCATGAAGTAGTTCAAAGTGCCAAGGAAATGACGCAAGAGCGTGGGTATTTAGAAGGAATGACTGACCAAGATAAAAATGACTTGTTCAATCTTATTGGAATGGGTGGTTTGAAGTATTATTTATTGAAAGTCGACCCGAAAAAACGAATGATGTTTGATCCAGCTGAATCCATTGAATTAAATGGAAATACAGGGCCATTTATACAATATGCGCATGCTCGTATTAAGTCATTATTAGCGAAAGGTGGAGAAACATCTGCTGTAAAAGCACAAGAATTAGCTTTAGCGGAAAAAGAAGTGATAAAACTTTTGGTGGAATACCCAATGATTATTCAAGAGGCGGGTAGGGAACTGTCACCAGCGGTTGTTTGCAATTATATTTTTGAATTAGTAAAATCCTACAATCAATTTTATCAAAATATTCCTATCTTGATTGAAGTCAACGAAGATTTGAAAAACATGCGACTTGTGTTAAGTAAAAATGTGGCAAAAGTTATTGCTTCAGCTATGCTTTTAATAGGCGTGAATGTTCCTGAAAGAATGTGATGAATCGATTCTGGTGTAATTTTTAAAACAATTTCCCTCTTTTTAATAAATATTGTAGTAAGATTTGATTGTATCCTTCGCTGATATCTGCTGGCATGAAATCGATTTGATACGTTGCGCAACGAAGCTTTAATTCATTAAAATACTTCCCTATCGATTCTATATATTGTTCTCTAATCTGAGCTGGTTGCAATTTCATTCTTTCACCTGTCTCCATATCTACAAGAGTATATGGACGATTTTCTAGATTAAAATCTACTTCTAGCTTTTTGTCAATCACATGAAAAACAATTACTTCGTGTTTATTGTGTTTTAAATGTTGCAATGCTTGAAAAAAATCATCTGATTTACTTGGGTCGTCCAATAAATCTGAAAAAATGATAACTAAACTTCTCTTGTGACTTAATTCAGCAATATCATGAAGCGCTTGAATGGCATTGGTGTCTTTTTTTGTTTGCTCCGAATAGTCAGCCATTTGTTTTTCAAGTTCGCTGTATAAATAGCGATGATGAAGAATAGATGATTTAGCTTCAGTATGAAGATCTAATTTATTGGAGAAAAGAGAAATACCTACTGCATCGCGCTGTTTTTTCAGCATTTCAATCAATGATGCAGCGGCATAGACTGAGAATTCAAGTTTGTTGAGTTCTTGATCTTTTGGAAAAAGCATGGAACTAGAACAATCAATCACTATTTGACACCTTAAATTTGTTTCTTCTTCATATTTTTTAGTGAAAAATTTCCCGCTTCGTGCGTATAATTTCCAGTCAATGTGACGAGTGGATTCCCCCGAATTGTATAATCGATGTTCAGCAAATTCAACCGAGAAACCATGAAAAGGACTTTTGTGCATTCCTGTAATAAAACCCTCTACGACTTGTTTTGCAAGAAGTTCAAGATTTCCAAATTGTGCTAATCTTAATCGATTTATTTCATTACTCATAGACTTTAAAGATATAGAAAATTCACCATTTGAAACAATAAATTGGATATTATTTCTTAAGTTTTAGTAGTTTTGAAAGAAAAAGACGTGGAAGCAAAAAGATATTACGAAGAACGAATTACAGAATTGAAAATAATTTTAAAAGATGTTCAGAAAAAATATCGTTTTTTCACTTTTTTGAGACTTCTCTTTTTCATGTTATCCGCTAATTCAGTTTACTTTTTTTGGGGGTCAATTCTTCTCCTTCCTTCTTTTGTTATCTTTTTTGCACTTTTTCTGTATGTGGTTCATCTTTCTGTGGATGCAAAATATAAGCGGGACAAAATTCTTGTTTTAATTGAGATTAATAAAAATGAAATCGAAGTTCTAAATGGGAATTGGTCCATGTTTGAGGATGGTGCTGAATTTAGAAATGGCCATCATGCCTTTTCGCTCGATATGGATATTTTTGGTAAGAAAAGTATTTTTCAATTGCTCAATAGAGCCGTTTCTGTTCCTGGAAGAAATAAATTAGCAGATATTCTAGAGAATGGCTCAAGCAGAATTCCTGAAACCAATCAATGTATTTTAGAGTTAGCGGAAAATGTAACATGGTGCCAAGAATTTATGGCGGAGGGAATAGTTCATAAAAAGGAAATAGAGAATGAAGGTTCTCTTCGATTACTTTCCACGCTCAAAATTCATCTGAATTCATTGATGAAAATAATGCGTTTTCTTTTGCCTTCCCTAGCAATAATTTCAACTGTTTTATTTGCTTTTGATATTTTACCTGGTGCTGTTTTTAGTACGATTATTATTTTGGTATTGCTTCCGATAGGTCAAAATGTTAAAAGAACAAATGAGGTAGCGCACGTTTTGACTTTACAATCAAAGCGTGTGAAAACGATTTTGAAGCAATTGGAATTATTTGGCAGCCTTGAAATTAAAAACAGTTCCTTCAAAAAAGAGCAAGATGAATTATTATCAGCGAATGGAAGTGTATTGAAAGAAATGTCAGAGCTTGATAAAATTATGGGAAGGTTTGATTTCAGAATTAATTTTTTAATTGGTACGCTGTTTAATTTTTTCTTAGCTTGGGATTTTCAACTTCTTTTTCAAACTAGAAATTGGTTAGAAAAGAATGGAGATAAAGTAGCGCATTGGGAAGATAAAATGGCTGAGTTAGAGGTGTGGATTTCAGGTGCGGTGTATAAATTTAATAATCCGACATCCGTTTTTGCGGATATGAATAACGATAATAATGAGATTGAAATAATTGGCCTTTCGCATCCTTTTGTAGATCAAACTAAAAGTATTCCAAACGATGTGTATCTGCGATCTGATGAAAATTTCATAATTATTACGGGTCCAAATATGGCAGGAAAAAGTACGTATTTAAGAAGTTTAGGGTTAACATTCGTTTTTTCAAATGCGGGCTTCCCGGTTTTAGCAAAATCATGTAAGATTCCAAAATTGAAGTTATTTTCAAGTATGAGAACGAGTGATGATTTAACAGTAGAAAGTTCTTATTTTCATGCAGAATTGATTCGTTTGAGATTTATTATGGATGCCATTGAAAATGGAGAAAATATCTTTATTATTCTAGATGAAATTTTAAAAGGAACAAATAGTAAGGACAAAGAAATTGGGTCGGCGCGCTTTCTTCAAAAGCTCAAAAGATTAAACGCAAGAGGTATTATTGCCACGCATGACTTGTCTCTGTGTGATCTAGCGAATAATGATTCTACTTTCAGAAATATGTGCTTTGACTCTATAATTGAAGGAGATA
>Ga0114970_10001712_pt1 | contig 16417 bp, 19 predicted proteins | sample M_140205_XF_Meta_FD_87030 | JGI IMG/M metagenome (GOLD analysis project Ga0114970, IMG submission 87030) | Freshwater microbial communities from Lake Montjoie, Canada to study carbon cycling - M_140205_XF_MetaG | ecosystem: Environmental > Aquatic > Freshwater > Lake | place: Lake Montjoie... | reverse complement strand
TAGGATCGCGATCGCGATCCTACCTGCATCGCACCGCGCGTGGAACGCTGATCGAACTACCCCTTTCGTGGTACTCGGAGAAGGGCGGTTTTTGGGCAATGAGTCCCGGCTTCGACTCGCTGCACCCGCCGACCCGTCGCCTGGTTTCGTATGAATGCATGTTCTGCCACAACGGATATCCGGCAATCCCAGCGGGACACGATGCACCGGGCAGCGAGCCTGTCTTCACGGGTGACCTTCCGGAGGGAATTGACTGCCAGCGTTGTCATGGTCCAGGTGGTCGGCATGTGAAGGCGGCGCAAACTGCCGGGGCGGATCGGGCATCGGTGCGCGCGGCCATCGTCAATCCATCAAGGCTGACTCCGAAACTGCGAATGGACATCTGTCTTCAGTGCCACATGGAACCCACCAGCACGGCGCTTCCCGCCCTGGTCCGCCGCTTCAATCGCGGACCGTATTCATTCACGCCAGGAGAAAGTCTCTCGGAGTTTCTCTTCGCTTTCGATCACGCCCCGGGCTCCCGCCGCGACGATAAGTTCGAGATCGTGGGGAGCTCGGCGTATCGACTGCGCAAATCGCGCTGTTTCCTGGAAAGCAAGGAGGCAATGACGTGCGACACGTGCCACAATCCGCACCGCTCGCCTTCCGCCAAAGAAGCACCAGGATACTACGCCCAGGTTTGCCGCAGTTGTCATGCTGAGGCGTTCAACACCCTGGTGGCGAAAGGTTCCCACACCAATGGCCCCGACTGCGTTACCTGTCACATGCCAAAGCGCAGGACGGAGGATGTCGTGCACGTGGTGATGACAGACCATCGGATTCAGCGCCGCGCGCCCGCCGGCGATTTACTGGCCGAACTGGAGGAGCGCCACCCAAAGGAGTCTGCGGAATACCGGGGCGAGGTTGTACCGTATATTCCGGCGACTCTCGCGCGAACAGGCCCGGACGCTCTCTATCGCGCCTTTGCGCAGGTGGCGCTGGGCAACAACCTCAAGGCGGGCATCGCCGACTTCGCACGCCTCATGGCCCTGCAGCAACCTCGCGAGCCCGAGTGGCACATCCAGCTCGGTGATGCGCGCCTCGCTAACGGAGAGCCACTCCGGGCGGTCGCCGCCTATGAAGCGGCGTTGCGCCTGCGGCCTCAAATGCCGCGTGCCCTGCAGGCGCTGGCGAAAGGTGCGAGGGCCGCAGGACAGCTACCACGCAGTTTGGAACTGCTGCGCAGGGCCACTGCGGCGTCGCCTCAGGACGCGGGTTCGTGGTACCAACTGGGGGTGGCCCTGGCGGAGCCTGTGAGTAATGCGGACCCTGGACGCAATGATGAAGCCATCCAAGCGTTGCGACGCGCCATCACGCTGGATCCGGATCTGCCCGGCGCGCACGTCATGCTGGCCCGGGCGCATTTCGCGGCTGGCCAGATGGACGAGGCGGCGGTCGCGCTGCGTGAGGCGTTGCGAATCGATCCGTACGAATCGTCCGCGTGGGACCTGGCGGGGCGGGTGCTGACGACGAAGGGTGCCTACCCCGAAGCATTCTTCAACTTCGAGCAGGCCATTCGCTACCGCCCCGAATTCGCGCCGCATGTCTATGACTACGCCCTGGCGCTGTCGACCGCGAGCGAGTTTGATCGAGCCGAGACGCAGGCGCGCAACGCGATAAGGGCCAATCCTGCCATGGCAGAGTCACACGTACTGCTGGGCGGTCTGCTGGCGAGGAAAAGCCAGTTCGACGGCGCTGCTGCGGAGTATGGTGAAGCCGTGCGTCTGCGTCCTGCCTCGGGCCGCACCCGCCTGGATTTCGCGTCGGTCCTGGTGGCCCAGGGAAAGATGACGCAGGCGACCGAACAGTTGCGACTGGTGGCGAAGAGTGACGACCCCGAAGCGGCCCGAATTGCGGTCTCTGCGCTGCAACGCCTGGGTCAGCGCTGACCCCGCGTTCCTTCAGGCCGGCGGGGTGGCGTGAAGACGAGGCCGAGATACAAACCCCTGGTGCTGGCGAGGCCCGTCAGCCGGACGGGGGACGTGGCGGAGGGGCCTCAGTTTGATGCTGCGTTAGTAGCCGGCGGTTTTGTCGGCGATGTTCTTGAGGGGCTCGTTGTTCTTCCAGCGGGCGAACTGTTCGACGAAGAACATGGCGGCGTCGTTGAGCCAGTCTTTGGTGTGGTCTGAGGTGTGGGCGGAGATGAAGACGTTGTCCAGGTCCCAGAGGGCGCTGTCGGCGGGGAGGGGTTCGACTTCGAAGACGTCGAGGGCTGCGCCGCGGATGCGTTTGGTGCGGAGAGCTTCGGTCATGGCGGCTTCGTCAATGACGGGGCCCCTGCCCACGTTCATGATGATGGCCGATTCCTTCATGCAGTTGAATTCGGCGGTGCTCATCATGTGCTTCGTGGTGGGAGTGAGAGGTGCGGCGACGACCACGTAATCGCACTCCGGCAGCATGGCGTGGAGTTCAGAGTTGGGGTAGACTTTGTCGACATCTTCATCACCGGCGCGGGGAGTTGTGTCCCGGCGAAGGGCGAGAACGTTCATGCCGAAGGCTTTGGCGCGGCGGGCGATGGCCCGGCCGATATCGCCGTGGCCGACGATGCCCATGGTCTGGGTGGAGAGTTCGAGGATGTCGAAGACTTCCCAGCGGTGTTCGGCCTTGGCGCGCAGCATGCGGGGGAAATCCTTGGCCCAGTAGAGAGCTCCGGCAATGACGAATTCGCCCAGGGACTGGCTGAAGGTGCCGCGGCCATTGGTGAGAGGCACGTGGCTTGCCTGGAGTTCGGGGGACATGATGCCATCAAGACCGGCGTACCGGGCGTGGACCCATTCGAGTTTGGGGGCGCGGGCCAGAACATTGACGATTTCCGCGCGCGAACCGGACCAATTGAAGAGAACCCGGGCTTCGGCGAGGGCGTCGCCGAGGCCATCGGCTGTTTTGGAAATGCTGATGTTCGCGTCGGAGGCGAGTGAATCGAGGAGTTTGAGGGTGGGCTCGGAGGGGTCGCCCAGGACAACAACGGTAATCTTAGCCATCAAATGCAAGCTATCATGCCAGTGTACGCGAACCGGGACGAGGCCCACTGCGTATAGGTGAAATGAAGGCGAGGGCTACAGATGTCTAAGAACGAGCTTGGCGGGAACGAGCGGGGCGGGATTATTTCGGGACTTCTCACAATCTTAGGGCTGCTGGTGCTGGCGGCGATTGTGGGGACGGTTTACATGGCACGGAATGTGCATGTGCAGACGACATCGCGGGGCAACGGCGGGGATGTATCGATTGAAATACCGGGGGGTCACCTGAGCATCAAGGCACACGAGAAAATGGACCCGGCGGCAATGGGGATCCCGATGTATCCGGGGGCGAGGCGTAAGGGTGATTCGGGCGGCGCGTCGTTCCAGTGGAGTTCGAGCGATGGCAAGGAAGATAAGGGTTTGTCGATTGCGGCGGGCGAGATGATCACGCAGGACTCGGCGGACAAGGTGCTGGCCTGGTATAAATCGCAGTTGCCGAACTGGGCTGTAGTGGTGGAAAACGACAAGCTGACGCATGTGGAGTTGAAGGAAGGCGGGTACAAACGGTTTGTCGCAATCAAAGACGAACACGACGGTACGCATATCGCGGTTGCCTCCGTGGGAGAGCCTGCGTCAAACTAGGGGAAGCGGTTCGAAGTGGATCGCGAGAAGTGAACCGCGATAATAATGCCTGAAAAATGTACCTGCGGCACGACCCTTGTGGACGATGCACGCTTCTGTCACCGCTGCGGGCGGCCCACCTCGCAAGCTCCTGAGAATGTGGCTGCTTACGATGAGCCTGTGATCCCTGTAGTAATGGCGGGAACTGGAGATGTCTCGCCGGGGCTGACGCCTTTGCAGGCAAAGTTTGCTTCGCTGCCGATAGGATTTGGGAACCCGGTGGCGCTGCGTGTGGCGTTCATCATGTCGCTTTCGATCATGCTGCTGGAGATGATTCCTGGGTTGAACTTCCTGTTTCTGGCCTGGTGGCTGGGGGCGGGTTGGGTCGGCGTGTTGCTGTATAAGCGGCAAACCGGGATGGTACTGAGTGTGCGAGCCGGGGCGAAGCTGGGGTCGATTACAGGCGTGTTGACGTTTATGGGGATGACGCTGATCACGTCACTGACCATGGTGGCGGCGGGCAAGCAGGTGCTGGATCAGATGGTGCAGCAGAATCCGGAGATGAAGCAGGTAGTGGATGATCCGGCGATGCTGGGGAGTGTGTTCTTCATCGTCCTGGTGATGATTTTTTGTTTGGTGGTGGGGGTTTGCGCGGCTGGTGGGGCATTGGCAGCGCGACAAATGGGACGAGGGACGAGCACACCGAGTTAACAGCGTCGCCCCTTCGATTGCAATAGCCCGGTGGAGGCACGGTCGGCGTTCTTGAAACGCACTCGCTGCTGGAAAGGGTGCAGCGAATCATGAAGAGCGACAGAATGTGGGCAGCCGCCGATCAGGCTGAGTTGGTATCGAGGGCCCAGGGAGCGGACCAGTGGGCGTTTGCGGAGTTGATGCGGCGCACCACCGGGGCATCCCTTCGTCTCGCGACCGGGATGCTGAAAAATCATCATATGGCGGAAGACGAGGTACAGAATGCGTACTTCAAGGCCTGGCAGCACATCCACCAATTTCAGGGGGGCTCTTTTCTCGACCTGGATGTCCCGCATTGTGGTGAATCAATGCCTGATGCAGTTGCGTCGGCTTCGACAATCCAGACTCCTCTCGATTGAAGGCGCAGTGGCTTCCGATGGCGGGGCGCGCCCGCTTGATCTCGCAGACCGTGGACCGAACGCCGAGACGAAGGGTTTTGTCATGGCCGTAACAGGGGTTTGTAGGTGTAGTCGGCGGGGATCGAAAGGATCGGGTCTTCGAGGACGGCGTCGGGGTCTCGGCGGGCGATGACCCGGGTGTAGGTCAGGCAGCGGCCCTGGTCGGTTTCGAGGGCTTCAATTTCCAGAGTATTGCCGGGGGCTATGGCTTGGTGCCAGTCTCGCCAATATTGCCAGGCCTGGGGCAAATTATCGGCGAGTTCGATTTGCACGATGCCGGACTTTTCCCAGTGGCGTTTCCACCATGGGGCGGAGTGGAGAGACCAGAGGTCTGGTGTCCACCAGGCTTTCAGGTGATCAGGAACGTCACCTTCGGGTTCGTTAGTCAGCCCGGCTCCGGCCAGGCCGATGATGCCGCCTGGTTTGGCGAAACGGGCGAGGTAGCTGAGATAGAAGTCATCGGTCGCGAAGTACATGTACGAATCGAGGGCGAGAATGGCGTCGAAGAAGTTCGTCTCGAAGGGGAGATTGCGGGCGTCGGCCTGGACGGGGTGGACGGCGTCGGCGCAGCCTGCGTCCTGAATGCGCTGCCGGTTTTCGTCTACGCTGAACCATAGATCGGTGGCCCAGACTTCGACTCCGAATTCACGGTGGAGAAAGATGGAAGAGGACGCTCGTCCACAGCCGAGGTCGAGGACCTTCATGCCGGGTTTGAGATCGAGGGCCTGGGTTAGCCATTCGGCGAGAAGGAGGGAGTTGGCCCCGCCGCTGGCAGAGGCATGGAGCCACTGGGGGTTGTATTGCTCGAGTCGAGGGAACACATGTCTATGTTCCTACAAAATGGGCGTGAGATATACTCGCGGTCACCAGGACTTATTACCATGAAATTCACTCGCCGAATGGCAATTCAGATGGCAGGCTCCAGCGCGCTGATTCCCGCTGCTGCCGAGACGCTTTCCGCAGCGCAGGTACCGCAGGCTCCGAAGGAAAGTGACAAAACCCCGAAAATTGCGCTCGGGATGGGCGATGGGTTTGCCCCGGGGGCGACGGATCCGGCGGAGGGACCTCGGCGGATTAAGCAACTGGGGGTGAACCATGTGCTGAGTGGTGGTGGTGCGGCTCCGTGGACGGAGGAGAGCCTGAAGAAGTCGATGGCTCCGTGGAAGGCGATGGGGATTCAGGTTTCGAATCTGATGATCAACCTTTCGCCAGACATTATCTACGGCAAAGCCGGAGCAAAGCGTGACGAAGGTATCGAGAAGGTGAAGCAGTCGATTGTCGCGGCCGGAAAAGTGGGGCTGCCGGTGGTGGAGTACAACTTCTATGCGCATCGGGCAATGGAGGGGTACTTCGAAGAGATCGACAAAGAGCGCGGGGATTCCGGCTGGACCGGCTTCGATTACGATCTGGTGCAGACGGCGGCGCAGCAGTATCAGACGCGTCCTGAAGAGAAGGGGATGAAGTTCAGGGATCTTCCGGCGCTGCCGAATGAGGGCGCGCATAACCTGGACGAGATGTGGGCGAATGCGGCGTATTTCCTGAAGGCGGTGATTCCGACGGCGGAGAAGGCGAACGTGCGACTGGCGCTGCATCCGAATGATCCACCGGCTCCGGTGAGTCGGAAGTCGCAGCAGATTATGGGGACGGTGGCGGGGTGGAAGAAGCTGATTTCGCTGGTAAACAGTCCTGCGAACGGAATTACGTTTGATTGCGGGGTGACACGGGAGATGGGGGAGGACCCGGTTGCGGTTTGCCGGTACTTTGGGTCGCGCGACCGGATCAATCATGTTCATTTCCGCAATGTTCTGGTGCAGAAGCCGTATGAACGGTACACGGAGGTCTGGCTGGATGAGGGTCTGAACAATATGTTTGCGGTGATGAAGGAGTTGGTGAAGAACAAGTATTCACGGCTGATTTATCCGGAGCACCAGCGGCGGTTGAGTTATGACACGGAGCACATGAAGCTGAGCGGGTATCCGGGGGGTGGGGGGTATGCGGCGATTGCGTTTAATGTGGGGTATGCGCGGGCTATGCTGCAGGCGGCTTTGAGTTAGGCTGGTGATCAGGTGAGTGACAGGTGATAGCATGATCCGGACTCAGATCAGCCTTGAGCAGCAGGAGTATGATGCGGCAAAAGCGGCAGCGGCGACGCTTGGAATCTCGGTCGCGGAGTATGTGCGCCGTGCGATTCGCGAAGCGTTGCCCCATCCGGGGGAGGCTCCGTGGATGAAGTTTGCGGGGTTCGTCGAGACGGGTGACGAGAGATCGAGCCAGCGTATCGATGAGATCGTCTATGGCCGCAAGGATTAGGGCCTACGTCGACACATCGGCACGTGTGGTAGCTGAAGGGCATGGCTGGTTTCTGCGGCGTTATGACCGACGGCGCGCAGCTCAATTTCTGGCTTTCATCAATATCCTGTCGGATCTCACGATTCAGCCGTTTGAGGCTGCAGAGTTGGCGGGGGCCACCGTGATGCTGAAGAAATTCGGAGATCAGGACCTTACGCTGGCGGATGCCCACGGGCTGGCGGTAATGCGAGCCAGGAGTGTTTCGGACTGCTGGTCGAGCGACTGGCATCTGGGACTGGACGGCGGCAGGCTGGCTATTCAGCGGTGAAGTGTGCGTCATGATGTCTTGTTGAGTTCTTAACAACGCCGTAACATTGATTCCGGTTACGCTGAAATTGCCGTGAATAAACGCATTGTACTGATCGAAGATGACACTGACCTCTACGCTCTCCTGAAGTACAACCTGGAGAAGGAAGGGTTCACGATGGAAGGTGCTCAGACGGGCCGCGGGGCTCTTGAGCTCTGCCGCCGGGTGAAGCCTGACCTTGTGTTGCTGGACATCATGTTGCCGGATTCGGACGGTCTCGATATCTGCAAGGGTATCCGGAACGATCCGGCACTGGCGCATACGCCGGTAATTTTTCTGACGGCTCGAGCCTCAGAGACAGACCGGATTGTAGGCCTGGAGCTTGGTGCGAATGACTACATTGTGAAGCCGTTCTTCGTGCGGGAGCTGATCGCGCGGATTAAGCTGCAGTTCCGGACGCAGCCGGCACCGTCGCGGGTTTTGAAGGCAGGGTCACTGGAGCTGGACCGGTCGAGTTGCCAGGTGAAGCTGGCTGGTGAACCGATTGCGCTGACTGCAACGGAATTCCGGCTGTTGGAGTACCTGATGAGTCGTCCAGGGATTGTGTTCAGCCGGGATCAGTTGCTGAATGCGGTGTGGGGTCAGGACCGGGCGATTACGGATCGTACAGTTGATGTTTATGTGTTGCGGCTGCGTCAGAAGATTGAGAAAGATCCGACGGATCCGATTCTGATTCACTCGGTGCGAGGGTTTGGATATTCGTTCCAGCCCCCCGCCAATGTACCCCTGGCGCAAGAGGCCGTGTCGGCTGTCGCCTGACGTGCTACGCTGGCGGTCGGAAGCACGCTATTGGCCACCGACCTGATAGGTATTGACTGCGCGGCCCCCTCCCCTGAGGCTCTGGACACGGTTGCGTCCGCGATTCGAATGGGGCGCGTGGTGGCGATTCCCACGGATGCGTTGTATGCGCTGGCTACAGACCCTTTGAGTTTACGGGCGGTACGGCGAATTTACGAAGCCAAAGGCCGGCCGATCAACCGGGCTTTGCCGATTCTGGTTCGTGATGCGTTCATGGTGGAGGATTTCGCGCGGGAGATTTCGCCGCGCTTCCGAATGCTGGCGCGGCGGTTCTGGCCGGGTCCGTTGACGATTATTCTGCAGGCGTCGGCGCGGCTGCCTTTACTGGCGACGGGGAATACAGGACGGCTGGCAGTGCGTCAGGCAAAGTCGGTTGTGGTGGATGAGCTGATTGCGCGGGTGAATGGGCCGATCATCGCGACGAGTGCCAATATTTCCGGCTTGCCGACATGCGCGACGGGCATTGATGCTTTCGGGGTGATGGATGGGCGCGTCGACCTGGTGCTGGATGGCGGGTTGTGCGAAGGCGCGGGGGCGACGACTGTGGATATTACCGAGCCGGAGTGGCGCGTGATTAAGCACGGGGCGATCTCGGAGCGTGAGATTGCGGAGTGTTTGGAAGGCCTGTAGGCTCAGGGTTTTCCGCCGCAGCAGGATTCGACCTCAGCGGGAGTCGCCAGGTCCTGCGCCGTGGCGAACAGTTAGGACGTTGACGACGCATGCCGTTTCATTGATGGTGTAAATGGCGATGGTGTAAATGGCGATGGTGTAAATGGCGATGGTGTAAATGGCGATGGTGTAAATGGCGATGGCGTAAATGGCGATGGCGTAAATGGAACGGCAGACGTCAGGTTTATTCCCGTACAGGAGGTGATAGAGGGCAACCCTGGCCCTCTTCGATTCCGGAGCGAGGGGACAACGGCCGGGCATTCGGGTCAGCGAACAGACGGCCAGTTCGAGGCCGTTGAACCATTTGGCGGCGGCAATTGACTCGGCTGCGTTGAGGCGCAGGAAGATGTCGACGACATCCAGTTCGGCGCGAGTGGAAAGTTCAACGCGGTATTCCATAGCGTTCGCGAATTTCGCTGAAAACCTGTTGAGCCGGACGAGTACGACCCATCGCCGCATCTTCGAGACCCTGGCGGATGGCTTCGTTCACATCAGCCCGGGCCACGATAGCCAGGAGGCGCTGGTACGCCTCAGCATCCTGAATCACCGCAGCTGCTTTGCCCTTGACGGTGAGGACAACAGGGCGCTTCGTTTTTTTGACCTGCTTCATAAATAGCGCAGGGTTGCGTCGGAAGATTGTGACCGAGTGGATGTCTTTGGTGATGTCGAACATGAGATCTCTCTCCCGACGACAGCACCTTTTTAGGTGCTTACCCGCTTACTGTTTACCGGCGATTCCGGTGACGGCGGTCCAGAAGAATTGCAGGTGCTGGAAGAAGGCTTCTTCGCGGATGCGTTCCTGGTCGCTGTGGGCTCCGAAGCCTTTGACCGCGTCTTCATCGTCGCGGGCGGCTCCGATGCCGTAGCACTGGACTCCTTTGGCGCGGAGGAAGGCCATATCGGTGGCTCCGGTGGACATCTGCGGGAGGGTAGTGATGCCGTACACCTTTTTGTAGGCCTCCTCGAGGGTGCGGTATTCCGGGGTTTTGATGCTGGAGGGGGCTGCTCCGGGGCGCTGGTTTCCAGTGGCGGGGACGACCTTGACGGTGGGATCGTTGATGACCGTTTCCATGAGGGCGTAGAAGGCGGTGATGTCCTCGTCGGGGAGGGCTCGGATGTCGAGCGTGGCTTCGGCGGAGGAAGGGATGACGTTCACCTGGTAGCCGGCCTGGATGATGTTCGGGGCGATGGAGGTGTGGAGCATCGAGTATGTGCCCGGGTCGTTTTCAGCGAAGTATTCACGGATGGCGGGGGCCTTTTCGGGGTCAAAGAGGCCTTTGAGGCGGGCGGCGTCTTCGGGAGTGGAGAGGTTGGCGAGTTTCTCGAAATAGCTGCGGGTGGTGTCGTTGAAGCGCATAGGGGGATCCCACATAGCGATTTTGTCGACGGCGCGGGCGAGGTGGACGACGGCGGAGGTACGGAGGGGGCGTGAGCCGTGGCCGGCGGGGCCGGTAACGATGAGGCGGGCGGCCTTGGGCTGCTTCTCGGTGGTCTGGACGGTGGCGTAGCGGTTGACGCCTCCGGTGCGACGGACACCGCCACCTTCGGCGAGACAGATTTCGGCGTCGATTTCGGCCCAGCGCTCGGTGGTGAGGTAGCCGATACCGGGGTCCGTGGCGGCTTCTTCACCGGCTTCGGAGACAAAGATGACGTCGCGGTCAAGAAGCGTACCGGAGCGCTTGAGGAGGAGCATCGTCATCATAGCGGCGGTGAGGTTGGGTTTGTCGTCAAGGGTGCCGCGGCCGTAGACGTAGCCTCCGTTGCGGGTGGCAGAGAAGGGCGGGAAGGTCCATTTGGCGGGATCAACTTTGACGGTGTCGGAGTGGCCCATGATGAGGAGGGGGCGTTTGGTGCCGTTGCCTTTGAGGCGGGCGATGAGGTTGGCTCGAGCGGGGTCTTTGGCGGCGACGGTGACGGGGATGCCTTCGGCTTCGAGGACTTTTTTGATGTATTCGACGACCTTTGTTTCGTTGCCGGGCGGGTCGGTGGTGTCGATCTGGACGAGGGCCTGGAAGTGGCGCATGGCTTCGTCATTGATGGCGGGCCAGTTGGGGGCTTTGGTTTGGGCGTGGGCGGTGGTGGTGGCGAGGAGGGTTAGGGCGAAGACCAGACGGGTGCGGGTTGGCATGGGAATAGTTTAGCGGTTTGGGGAATTCGGGAGTTAGGATTCCGCAGTCCGAGGAATTGGGGTATAACGGTTATATCGCCGATGCGTTGTCAATTCGACTCCCGGAAGAATCTGGATGTTCAGAAGAAGCATGGAATCAGTCTGGATGAATCGACGGAGATCTTTGATCAGGCGTACCTGGTTGACAGAAAGAGCGATGACCCGGAGCAGTTTCGTGCGATCGGATGGGCGCGCGGCCGGTTGTGCTCTGTGATCTTCGAGATCAGGCGGGATTCAGCGGGTGAGTACTACCATCTGGTGACTGCGTGGAAGGCTAGTAAACAAGAGGAGCAGGCGTATGGCGATCAAATCTAAAGCGAAACCGACAGCCGACGAGATTGCGGAAATGGCAACAAGGGGCGAGGACGTGTCCCGGTTCTTCACGAATCAGTTTACGGTGGTTCGGCCAGTTAAGCGGGTCAACGTGGACCTGACGCAGGGAATGCTGCGGGAACTTGATGAACGCGCCGTGCATTTGAACGTGAGTCGGCAGGCGGTGATTAAGACACTGTTGCGACAGGCTCTGGACAGTTCAGGCGGAGCTTTGCGAGGCCGATAAGGTCAGGCTGTCGCGCTCTTTAGGTTCCGCGTTTGTTGCCGTAGAGGTGGACGTGGAGACGGGGGCTGAAGCGGTAGCCGTGGGTCTTGCAGAGTTCGGCTAACCAGGGGCCTCTTTGTTTCAGGGTTTCTTCGGCGGTGCCTTCGGGCATCAGGATTACGTTTTGGGGTGGGGCTTTCAGGGTGTTGATGATTTGTTGGGCTTCGGCGAGGTCGGCTTCTTCGGCTATGACGAACTTCAGTTGGTAAGGGTAGTTGGTCGTCAGGTGGCGGAGGGTTTCGGGGTTGAGGCGGAGGCGTTCGTGCTGGTTTCGGAACGGGCCGTCGGGGGTCGAGTTGGCGAGCTTGGGGCTGATGCTCATGAGGTCGCATTCGCCCCCTTCTTCGACAAAAGCGGCGGTGACTGTCCCGGCGGTCTCGAAGGTGATGTGTTTTCCTTGCTCCCTGTAACGCTTTGAGAGTTCGACGATGCCGGGGGCAATGAGAGGTTCGCCTCCGGTGATGACTACGTGGTTTGCGGCTTTGTATTGGTCGGTTTTGGTGACGATTTCGTCGAGGGTGAAGTCCTCTCCCACTGGGTTCCAGGAGGTGTAGGGGGTGTCGCACCAGGAGCAGCGGAGGTTGCAACCGGTGGTGCGGACGAAAATCGACGGGACTCCGATTAGCGAGCCTTCTCCCTGGACGGAGTAGAAAATTTCGGAGATTCGCATGTTACTCGGCGGTGGGGTCGATGACCCCCGCTTCGCGGAAGCCTCGGGCTCTCAGGATGCAGGAGTCGCACTGACCGCAGGGGTGGCCGGTGGTGAGGTCGGGGTCGTAGCAGCTGTGGGTGATGCCGAAGGGAACGTTGAGCTCCGCTCCGAGGCGGACGATGTCGGCTTTGGAGAGCTTCAGGAGGGGGGTGTGGATCTTGACCTTCGTGCGGCCTTCGACTCCGGTTTTGGTGGCGAGGTTGGCCATGGTCTGGAACGCTTCGATGAACTCGGGACGGCAGTCGGGGTAGCCGGAATAGTCGAGGGCGTTGACGCCGATGACGATGGCGTCGGCTTCGAGGACTTCGGCCCAGGCGAGGGCAAAAGACAGGAAGATCGTGTTGCGCGCGGGGACGTAGGTGACGGGGATGTCGGCCGACATGGCGGCTTCGTCGCGACCCTTGGGGACGTCGATGTCGTCAGTGAGGGCGGAGTGGCCGAAGACGCGGAGGTCGATTTTGGCGGTGCGGTGGGCGGCGGCTCCGAGGGCTTCGGCGATGCGGGTGGCAGCGGAGAGTTCGACGCGGTGGCGCTGGCCGTAGTCGAAGGAGAGGGCGTAGACTTCAAAGCCCTGTTGACGGGCCCAGGCGAGGCAGGTGGCGGAGTCGAGGCCTCCGCTGAGCAGGCAGACTGCTTTCATGGTCATGTTCCGGAATCGTAGAATCGTTAGATCGAACCTTTGAACGCAATCTTCGCGCCGCGGCTCCGAAATCTTATGGTCGCAGGTCTGTTACTGGTGGTGGCCTTTTGGGCCTTGAACTCGCGGGCTTACGACGGGTATTTTCAGGATGACGAGCTGGATAACATCTCGTGGGCACCGAATGTGCGATTGGGGGCTTTTGCCCTGGATGTGGTGAAGCCGGTGTTTGACAGCAGCAACTTCCGTCCGGTGGGGCATGGGTACTTTATGGCGATGGCGCGGGGGGTCGGGCTGGATTTTCCGCCGTACATGACGCCGCTTTTTGTGGCGCATCTGCTGAACGGGCTGCTGCTGTTTTTGATTCTGCGGCGGCTGGGGATTGGTGCGTGGGCGGCAATGGGCGGGACCGCGTTTTTTGTGCTGAGCGGGTCGGCCATGGATGCGTACTGGAAACCGATGTACGTGTTTGATCTGTTTTGTACGACTTTCTGTTTACTGACTGTTTTGCTGTGGGCGCAGCGGCGGTGGGTGCTGAGTTTTGTGGCGTATTGGCTGGCGTATAAGGCGAAGGAACTGGCGGTGATGCTGCCGTTTGTGCTGCTGGCGTGGGAGTGGTGGTTCGGAGATGCGAGGGAGGGGCGGAAGAGATTTCTGCGACTGGCGCCATTCTTTGTGGCTTCGCTGTCGTTTGGGGTCCAGGGGATTTTGCTGAATCCGAATAAGGACAACGAGTACACTTTTCGGTTTAGCTTCGAGGCTTTGCGGAAGACCGTGCCGTTCTATGCGGGGCGGTTCCTGCTGTTGCCTCTGAGTGGGCTGCTGCTGGCGCCTTTGGCTTTGGTTCGGGACAAGCGTGTTTGGTTTGGGCTGACGGGGACGGTATCGTTTGTGTTTACGCTGCTGTTTCTGCCGGGGCGGTTGTATGAGGCGTATGCGTATCTGCCACTGGCATGCGCAAGTATCGCCCTGGCGGCTGCAGCTTCGAAAGTAAACCCGGTTTGGGGTGCCGTGGCTCTGGTGGCGTGGTTGCCCTGGAACGTTAAACAACTACGGGCGGAGCAGGTAGAGAAGCTGCGACGGGACGATATTGCGTATGCGTTTGTGAGTCGGCTGGAACGATGGGTTGAGGCGCACCCGGGCTTGAAGACGATGGTATATGAGGGGGCTCCGGGCGAGTATCACGACTGGGGGATCACCGCAGCGTGGAATCTGGCGCATCACACGGTGGGGCTGAACGCGCTGTTCCTTGACAGCGACGCAGCGCGTAAAGCGTTGCAAACAGAGACCGTGGCCTACGCGACGTGGAACCGCGAGGCAAGACTGCTGGTGGTTCAGATACACTCACCTGAAGCGCCTAAATGAAAATTCCAAAACTACGATGGGTCCTGGCGGCGATGCTGTTCTTCGCCACCGCTGTGAACTATGCCGACCGGCAAGCACTGGCAGTTGTCTCTGATCGAATTCGCGCGCAGTTCGCGATGACGGAGATTGATTACTCGCGGATTCTGGCGGGGTTCTTTCTGGCGTACGCGATTATGTACGCGGGGTCGGGCTACATTGTGGATCGACTGGGGACGAAGAAGAGTTTCTCGCTGTTCATCGGGCTCTGGTCTCTGGCTGCGATGCTGCATGCGTTCGCGACGGGAGTGTGGTCGTTTGGGATTTGCCGATTCCTGCTGGGCTTGGGTGAGCCGGGGAACTGGCCGGCGGCGACGAAGGCCATATCGGAGTGGTTCGCGCCACGGCAGCGAGCCCTGGGGGTGGGAATCTTCAATGCGGGGTCGTCCGTGGGTTCGGCGCTGTCGCCTCCCTTGATCTCCTGGCTGACGCTGCAATACGGGTGGCAATTCGCGTTCATTGCGGTGGCGGCGGTCGGGTTCGTGTGGCTGGCGGTGTGGTGGGTGCTCTACGATACTCCGCACAAGAACAAGTGGCTCTCGCAGAAAGAGTACGACGAAATTAAGCACGAGATTCCGGCTGAAGAAGCGGTGAAGCACGAGGATCGGCCGAAGGTGGATTGGGGGCGGGTGGTGCGGACTCGCGAGGCTCGGGCGCTTTGCCTGGCGCGAACCTTTACCGACCCGGTGATCTACTTCGTGATTTTCTGGCTGCCGGCATATCTGGTGAAAGAACGGCATTTTGATCAGAAGGAAATCGGGCAGTATTCGTGGGTACCGTTCGTGTTCGGCGGGATTGCGTACATGCTGGGCGGGTACCTTTCGGGGATGTTGATGAAGAGGGGCTGGGCGCTGCCGAAGGCGCGGAAGCGGATTATGTTGCTGGGGGCTCTGTGTCTGCCGGTGGCGATTTGTGCTCCATTTGCCCCGTCTGCGGCGTTGGCGATTGCAGCGATTTGTTTTATCACGTTTGGGCATGGGTTCTGGACGGCGAACCTGCAGACTCTGCCGGCGGATTTGTTCCCTGGGCATGAAGTGGGCACGGTGGCGGGCTTTTCGGGCATGGGCGGCGCGATTGGCGGGATGGTGGCGAATCTGGGGACGGGGTATGTGGTGTCGAAGTTCTCCTACGCGCCGATCTTCATTGTGGCGGGGCTGATGCACCCGATGTGCATGATGATTATTTTCAAAATGCTGCCGGATTCGCGGTTTCGCAAAGAGGCTTAATGGCTGAGTACGAAGCCAGGGTGGAAGAAGAGCGACGGCAGTATGCGGAGAACGTGGATGTTCATGCGCTGCCGGGGATCTGCTTTTACTGGCTGACGAAGTACATTTTGCCCCAACTGGCGAGCTTTGGGTATGCGGGGGCGGACGAGTTTTTTCTGCTGAATCTGGAGCGGGCTTATGACGGTGCCGCAGTTGGGGGACGCGGGCGTGTTCGGCGGTTTGTGAGTCTGGGCGCGGGGAACTGCGATCTGGAGGTCCGGCTGGCGGAGGGTCTGCGGGCAAGTGGGCGGACGGAGTTTGTTTTCGATTGCCTGGATCTGAATGCGGCGATGATTGAGCGGGGGGCTGCCGCTGCGTCGGAGAAGAGGCTGGCCGGGGTGATTCAGCCGCTGGTGGCGGATTTTAATGCGTGGCGGCCGGAACGGGAGTACGACGCGGTAGTGGCGAATCAGGCCCTGCACCATGTGGTGGAACTGGAGAGACTGCTGGAGGGGGTCCCCCGCGCGCTGAGCCGCGAGGGGAAGTTCATTGTCTCGGACATGGTGGGGCGCAATGGGCATCGGCGATGGCCGGAGGCTTTGGAGCTGGTGGAGAAGTTTTGGCGGGAGTTGCCGGCGCGGTATCGGTATGACCGACAGTTGCGGCGTCAGGATGAGGCTTACCCGGACTTTGATTGCTCAAAGGAGGGGTTTGAGGGCATCCGGTGGCAGGACATTTTGCCGCTGGCTCTGGAGCGGTTTGGGTTTGAGTTTTTCTATGCCTTTTCGAATGTGACAGACCCGTTT
>Ga0114970_10001711_pt1 | contig 16423 bp, 16 predicted proteins | sample M_140205_XF_Meta_FD_87030 | JGI IMG/M metagenome (GOLD analysis project Ga0114970, IMG submission 87030) | Freshwater microbial communities from Lake Montjoie, Canada to study carbon cycling - M_140205_XF_MetaG | ecosystem: Environmental > Aquatic > Freshwater > Lake | place: Lake Montjoie... | reverse complement strand
GGACGCTTCGACCGACGGCATGAACAGACGGTGGATGCTGGCAGCGTCACCAATACGGTCACCCAGCCAAGACCCCAAGGCCTCCCGCACCTCAAAGTCTCTGAGCGCGGGTGATCCGGAAGCTAGGCAATTGCAAAGCATGCTACATTTCCATCGACCAAACAATTGTTTGTTTTATAGCAAGTCCGCATGACTTCACGGGGCACATGCTCGAATATGCAAATCACTTGCAATAGGACTAGCCGAAAACTGGGCCCTGGTGCGATGAAGGACCGTCGATGAGCCTGACACACGACCAGCTCCAAGCCGTGCTCGAAACCTGCGAGTTCGACCGTTGGCTCGGGCTGCGCATCCAGTCGCTGGACGAGTCCACACTGACGGTCGTGTTGCCATTTCGCACCGAGATCGTCGGAACTCCAAAGATCAAGCACCTGCACGGTGGCGTGGTCGCCAGTTTGATTGACGCAACCGGTTGTTACCTGCTGATCGGACTGCTGAACAAGCGTGTCTCAACGGCCAGTCTGGTGGTTGACTACCTCCGACCGGCGCATGGCAACCTGGTAGCCGTGGCCCGACTGGTCAAGATGGGCAGCAGGATTTGCAACGTCACGGTCGAGGTGACCGGGGAGGATGGCAAGCTTGCCGCCACCGGCCGGGTAACCGCCGTGCAATTGAATGTGGTCGTGGGTGAAGAAGGCCAATTGGCAGAGTCAGCCGGGGTGCGCGGTCCGCTCCAAGGACATGGAATGCAGGCATAAAGGGCATGCTGCAGGGCCTCAGCCAACACGACCGTTGTGCGCATGGCGTGCAGCCCAGTCAACGAAAGGGATAGCAAGATGACGAACGAAGCGGACTTCGATGCTGTGGTGATCGGGGCAGGACTGTCGGGCATGTACCAGACTTACCGGCTGCGCGAAATGGGCTACCGTGTGATGGGCGTTGAGGCCTCGGACAACATTGGTGGTGTCTGGCACCACAACCGCTATCCGGGCGCGCGCATCGATTCGGAGAGCGAGGTCTACGGCTACTTCTGGAATGAGCAACTCATGCAGGAGTTCAACTGGTCCGAGCGCTTCGCCGGCCAGCCCGAGGTGCTGCGCTATATATATCGCGCGGCCGAGATCATGGACATCCGCAAGGACTACCTGTTCAATGCCAGGGTCCAGCGGGCGGTGTTCGACGACGCTTCCAATCTGTGGACACTGGAGTTTCAGCAGGCAGGCGTCGCGCCGCTCACCGCACGGTTCGTGTTTTCGGCGTTGGGCCCATTGTCCGCACCGCAATTGCCCAATGTGCCCGGCATTCACACCTTCAAGGGCGAGACCCATCACACGGCGCTGTGGCCACGCGATCCACACGGATTTGGCCCTGCAAAGCTGGACTTCTCCAACAAGCGGGTCGCAGTGATAGGCCTTGGGTCGTCCGGTGTTCAGGTGATTCAGGAGATGGCCAAGCAGGCCGGGCACCTGACGGTCTTCCTGCGCTCGCCCAACTGGTGCACACCACTGGGCAACGGGCCTATGACGGCGGAGCGGATGGGCCATATCAAATCGCACTACAGCGAGTTGGTCGCGAAATGCGATGCCTCCATCGCAGGCTTTCCGCACGAGTTCGTACCAAAAAATCTGTTCGATGTCGCGCAGGAGGAACGCGACGCCAAGCTCGAGGAGTTGTACAACGGTCCGGGCTTCTCGCTCTGGCTTGGTGCCTACCAGGATGTCCTTTCGGATCCGGCGGCGAACAAGTACGTTTCGGATTTCGTGGCCCGGAAGATCCGCGAACGTGTCAGGGACCCGCGCATTGCGGAAATGCTGACGCCGAAGGACCATGGTTTCGGGCTGAAGCGGGTTCCACTCGAGACCAACTACTACGAGGTCTACAACCAGGACAACGTCTCGGTGGTCGATCTGAACGTGACGCCCATCACCCGCATCACCCCCGACGGCATACAGACCACGGATGCCCTGCACGAATTCGATGCGATCATCTTCGCGACCGGTTTCGATGCGATCAAAGGATCGTGGACCCGCATCGACATTCGCGGCTCGGGCGGTGTCGCCCTGAAGGATGAATGGGAAAAGGGGGTCAAGACCTACATGGGTCTGCAATGCCCCGGCTTCCCGAACTTCTTCACGCTGGTCGGGCCCCAGAATGGCGCCACATTCTGCAACATCCCGCGCTGCTCCGCCGTTGTCGTGGACTGGTTGAGCGAAATGATGGCCCATGTGAAGACTTCCAACATCCATCGCATTGAACCGGATCAGACCGCGGCCGAGGACTGGACGCTCTACTGTGCCAAGCTGATGGACAAGATGCTGCTGGGCCAGACGAACTCCTGGTTCACGGGTATCAACAGGAACATCAAGGGACGCGACAAGCGCGAGGTGTTGCTATTTGTTGGCGGCAATCCCAAGTTCCGGGATTATTGCGATGAGGTGCGCGAGAACAACTACAAAGGGTTCATCCTAGCGTGAACCTGTTGGCCCCACAGTATTGGTTTTTACATGAAGGAGCAACGACCTATGAATCGACTTTCAGGCAAAATTGCAGCAGTGACCGGTGCCGGCCGTGGCTTGGGCGCTGCCATTGCGACCGGGCTGGCGGCCGAAGGGGCGCATGTGCTGGTGGTGGACATGGACCGCGCGGCGGCCGATGCCGTCGCAGGGAAAATAAAGGCTGCCGGGGGTGCGGCGACCGCCGAAACCCTGGACATCAGCGACCGCGAGGCAGTATTGGCCTTCGGCCGCCGTGTGGTGGAGCAATACGGCTCGATCGATGTTCTGGTGAACAACGCAGGCATCTCCCCTCGTGTCACGCTAAGTGATCCCAATCTGATGCCAATGTGGGACAAGGTCATCGGCGTGAATCTCAATGGCCAGTGGGATCTGACGATCGCCCTGTTGCCTGCGCTGAAGCACGCTGGCGCGAGCCTCATCTTCATCGCGTCGATCGCCGCTTTCACCGCGCCGCGGTCCAGCGCCGCATATGGCGCAGCTAAAGCAGGGATCCGCTCGCTGGTCCAATATTTTGCCCGCGAGCTCGGTCCTATGGGTGTACGTGTCAACGCACTGGCACCTGGTCGCATGCTGACCGACATGACTTTCGATGCGGTCAAAGGCCCCCGGGGTGCGAAATTCCTGGAGCGCGTCCCTTTGGGGCGCAACGGCGAGGCGCACGAAATCGCGGGCCCGGCCGTTTTCCTTGCCTCCGACATGTCGTCCTATGTGACCGGGGTGACGATCCCGGTAGATGGCGGATTCCTCGCGTTGTGATCGCCCGTCACGCTCTGGTTGCAGCCGAAGTTCTTGAACGCGAACGAGGCTCTCTCAGTCCGCCGATCAACGCATCGGCCAGTTGATTGCCTATCGCGTCCGCGCTGGAAGGGCCCTCGGGTGAAAACCATTCAGGGATCCAGTTCAGAGCGCCCAGAATGCCAAAGACGGATACTCGCACAACAAGGTTGGAGCAGAACTCGCCGCACGCAACGCCATCCGCGACGATCTGTGTGAACCCGTCCCCATAGCGGCGGCGCATTTTGACCACCTTTGTCCGGTAGGGCTCCTTCAGAAACCGCCATTCGTGGAAGACCACAAAAGTGCGCTCCGGATTGCCGGCGACGACTTTCACATGGGCGACTATCGCCGCACGCAGCTTTTCCGAGGGAGACAACGCGACGCCTTCAAGGCTTCGGAATATCTGAAGATAGGGTTCGATTCCGATCTGCACAATCTCGGCCAGCAAGTTTTCCTTGCTGTCAATGTGAGCATACAGACTGCCCGGCAAAATTCCGACCTCTTGCGCGATATCGCGCATCGTCGTGCCGTTATAACCCTCGGCACCAAACAAGCGTATTGCCGCATTGTTGATGGCCTCGCGTGGCGTGGCGTCTTTGACCGTGCTACCTAGCTTGCTCACGATATTCCTAGAGCCTTTGGCGGCTTGGTCGATCGGTATGAAGTGAATTCATCCACTCTTCGTTTCGGCACTTCTGCAAGATGAAACTTTTGCGGCCGTCCGGTGGCGGTCACAGGAATATCCTGATCCGTCAGGAACACCACATAGCGCGGCACTTTGAACCGGGCCAGGCGCTCGGCGCAGAGGTCAATGAGTTCCTGGGGATCTGGTTGCCCCTCCTTCGCCGGTACCACGCATAGACAGCCAACCTCCCCCATTTTTGGATCGGGGATTCCGACCACCAGTGCCTGCGCCACCAGTGGGTGGGTATTTAGCAGGTCTTCAATTTCTTTTGGCATAACCATCTCCCCGCCGCACCGATAGGTCTCCTTGATGCGACCAGTCAGCACCAGGTAGCCATCGGCACTGATCGTCCCTAGATCTCCCGTGTGCAACCAGCCGTCTTCCCCAATGGCGGCCGCCGTTTCCTCAGGCTTCTTGTAATAGCCCTTGGTCACCACCAAGCCATTGGCCAACAATTCGCCAGAAACGCCGTAAGGCAGATCATCGCCGGTAAAGGGATCGATGGTCTTGTACCTGGCAATCAGGCCATTCATGCCGGGATCCCCCGCGGCGCCGGCGAGTTTCAATCGTCCATTGCTGCCCAGCAGGTGTTCATCATTTCCCTCTGGAAGCGTGCAGGTCGTGGACGCCGTAGTCTCGGTCATACCGTATGCTGTCATGACCTCGGGCGCCTTCAGGAAGTGGCGGATATCGCCCCAGATCGTGGGCGGCGACGCGCCACCGGAACTGAATACCGTGAGGAGACTGGGGCAGTCAAACCCACGATCCTGGGCTACCTCTATCATCTTAAGCGTCATAGTCGGCACACAGACAATTTCGTTAACAACGTGACGCTCTGCGGCATCCAACATTTCGCGGGGATCGAACGCGACATGAGGAACAATGGCGCCGCCAACAAATGTGCAGGCGACCAAACATTCAACATAGCCGAAGACATGGTACATCGGCAGCGCAAACTGGATCCGACGCCCGTCCTGGAATGCGCGTGTGTAGGCCGAGCTGTACGCGGACCGCAAGACCATGTCGTGCGAGAGCATGGCCCCCTTGGGCAAGCCCGTGGTACCCGAGGTGTAAATGATGTCTGAACACGCTGCCGGGTCGGCATGACGCTCCCGCAAGGAGAGTTCGGCCAGGTCCGTTTCTGCACCTGCGGCGGCGAGTCCCTCCAGATGGAGAACTCCGCCGTGGGAATTGCCGTCCACTGAAAAGACAATCACTTCCTTGAGGTTTGGGATGCTGGCCCGGTCGGCACCAGTTCGCCAGCCAGGCAGGATGACGTCCAGATCGGCAAGGTAATTCCGTCCTCGGAAATGGTCCATCGTGATGAGCACCGAGCTTTCGGACTGCTCTAGGATGTAGCTGATCTCCTTGCCCTGCAGGAGGTAGTTCACCGACACAACCACGGCGCCAATGCGTGCCACCGCGTACTTGATCGCGACGAATTCTGCAAAGTTGGCCATTATCAGTGCGACGCGATCCCCGGGCCTGACCCCCCTGGAAATCAGACCAGCACCAATGGCGCGCGACCAAGCCTGGATGCCGAGGTAGGAGTACGAGCGCTTGTCCGTGATGACCAGAGGACGATCCGGGAACTGCCTCGCCCCTGCGTCAAGAGACTGGGCAACAGTCATTGGGACCCACGTCGGGCAGTGCTCATCGAGCAAGGTCCGGCGCTGATTCGGATTGAGAATCACGGGTTTAAGGTCATGCACAAAATAGGTTGAAATCAACAAACATTTGTTTTATTCTAGGGATATCATCCGAGCGTGTCAAAAATAGCCGCCAGTGCAAGTATTCCACGACGAGGTCGCCATGCGCTTATCCAGCCCGATCGGTCCGTTGCGACCTGAATCCTGCAATATCCGGCGGATCGGCCAGAACCTGCACCGACCAGAGTGCGTCCTGACGACGGCGAATGGGGCCATGTTCACCTGTGACTGGACCCACGGTATTGCCCGCACATCCCCCGATGGCGTGACCACCGCCGCAGCCCATCCGTCAGTCATTGCCCAGGGCTTGCTTCCCAATGGGTTTGCCATCACCCGCGACCAATCGTTTCTATTTGCTAATCTGAGCGAAGCAGGCGGTGTGTGGAAGGTCGGACAGAACAAAGCCGCCGAGCCCTACCTCATGGAGGTGGATGGGCGGAAAATTCCACCGGCTAATTTTGTCTGGATCGATGATATGGAACGGGTGTGGATCACTGTGAGCGCGAAAACGCGCGCGCACAAGTACTTCACCAAGAGCGACAAGGAAGGCTTCATTGCCTTGGTGGACAAGCGGGGCGCGCGGATTGTGGCAGACGGCCTTACGTGGACTAATGAACTGCGCATCTCGGCCGATGGGGCATTCCTCTACGTCAACGAAACGTTCGCCAGCCGCACATCCCGCTTCGATCTCGATGGCACCGGTAGTCTGTCCAAGAAGCACGAAATTGCAATGCCTCCCGGGACTTTTCCGGACGGCATGGCACTGGATGAGCATGGTGGTATCTGGACCATTTGCGTCGTTTCCGGCCGACTGATCCGGATCGATCCGTCAGGCGGCTACGAAGTTGTCATGGAGGACTTCGATCCCGCTCACATGAAAGCCATCTTAGCCGCGTACGAGCCAGAGCAAGTGACCCGGGAACTGATCGTTGGTAGCAAAGGACGTCACTTTGACAATCCAACCAGCATCGCCTTCGGCGGCCGTGACCGAAAGACGCTGTACTTCGGCTCCATCTCGGCACCCCATCTTGTCGCCATTGATGCGCCAGTTGCGGGCGCGAAGCCTGCGCATTGGGACTGGCTCTGATCGCATGCGCCAGATTCGTCCTGTAATGCCTGCATCCGGGTCGCAAGCCCGCCCGGGCTGGGAGCGGCGGCTTCAGCCACCATTTTCACTAACGTAAGAGGAACAGCCATGGATCAGAATCCCAACGATCGTGCCATCCAGGAACTGATCGACAGGCAGGCCATTCACGATTGCCTGATGACCTATTCACGCGCGGTCGACAGGCTCGACCGCGAACTGCTGTTGTCGGTGTACCACCCCGACGCAGTCGATGACCATGGTGTGTTTGTCGGCAACCGCGAGGAATTTGCGGATTGGGTGATTGCGATGCACACGCGTACGCACCTGTCGCAGCAACACTGCCAGTTCAACTCGACATGCGACTTGCAGGGTGACACCGCGCACACCGAGACCTACTACATGTTTGTCGGGATGAACCGCAAGGGTGCCCCTTTGGCCATGTCTGGCGGACGCTACATTGATCGGCTGGAGAAGCGCAATGGCCGATGGGCCATTGCAGCGCGTGTCTGCGTGCGTGACTGGGCGCCTCTCGCCGAGATACCTGAGACGCTGGACCAATCCAGCATGACCGTCGTGCCACTGGATGAGGCCACGAAGGCATTGATGAGATCAGGCGCCCAGCCGGCACGTGACCGATCGGACCCGTCCTACCAACGACCCCTCCAGGCGCGCCAGAGCTCCTGAACTCGCGGCTTCCCTGCCTTGATGATGAAGGGGTTGCAGCCTTTTGCTGAATTCCGGTTCGTCCGAGACCCTGAACTGGGTGTTTGCCCGCCGGCGCAGCGGAAGGCATGGCGGTGCCGCAGTCCGAATACTTGGCATTGGCGCGCACGCCGGCAGTTACCAGCCTCGGCGCCGGTCTTGTGCTTTGGCAGCCACCGGACTGCTGGAAGTCAGGGCGCCAAATCAAGGCCGCGGGACCGCCAACCTCATCCCACCTACAGGGATAAGCGAGAGTTCATTCGGGTTCGATGCCAGCGGCTTTGATGACACGTCCCCAGCGCTGCGCCTCCGCCAGCTGGAAGGCGCCAAGCTCCTCAGGAGTCGATGTGAATACGTCCAGTGCAGCATTCGAAATCACCGCCTTGAACTGCTCACTCTTCACACCCTGGACGATCAATGCGTTGAGTAGCTGGATGATCTCGCGCGGCGCTCCTCGCGGTGCGTACATCGCGCCCCAGTAGGTGAGCGAATAACCCTTGATGCCCAACTCGTCGATCGTGGGCAGATTCGGAAAGCTGGGTGTTCGTTGTGAACCAGTGAACGCGATGGGACGCAGCTTGTCCGCCTTGATCAGGGCCATCGCGCTGGCCGTGTCCGCGAACATGGCATCCAACTGCCCGCCGACCAGATCCGCAATCGCCTGCGGATTGCTCTTGTAGGGCACGAAAGTCAGATTGGTGCCCGTCATCTGGCGGAACATCTCTCCAGCCACCCGACTCGAGGAATTTCCGGCGCCGTAATTGACATCACGGCGGCGCGCGAGACTGATGAAGTCAGCCATCGACTTGACCGGACTTGTCATCGGCACAGCAAGGATCATGGCTCCGGTGGCAATGGCTGTGATCGGGTCGAAATCGTTGACCGGGTCGTAGCTCAGCTTCTTGAAAAGGTGCTGGTTCGCCGACTGTGTGGTGTTGGTGGTGTAGAACAGGGTGTGGCCGTCAGCAGCGGCCACGGGCCGCCGCTTGCGCGGCGATCATGCCACTGGCACCTGGCTTGTTGTCGATCACCACAGTCGGATTGTTGGGCAGCCCCGCGGACAGGATCTGGGCGACACCGCGCGCGACCTGATCCGCTGCACTCCCCACTGCAAAGGGAACGATGATGGTGACAGGCTTGGAGGGATAGGTTTGCGCATGCGCCAAGCCGGCACCCAAGATGGCCAACGATGCGCCAAGCGCGCGAATCATCATTGCCATTGGCTTCGCAAGGTCGTGCAAGTCGGACTTCTGGACCTGTGTGCGAATCGTCATACCGGCAGCCCCGCCTTGGCCCCGCTGCCCGCCCCGGCGATGCTCTCGAGGTTGTCCTTCATGCGCGAGAGCACAGATATGGCGGTGCTCAGTTCATCCGGCGAAATGCCCTTGAGTGCCTCATTCTGCACACCCACGCTCATTCCGCGAATCTGCATGGCGAGGTCAATGCCTGCCTGCGTCAAAAACATCATGTTGACGCGTTTGTCCTGTGGGTCGGGACGGCGTTCCACCAAGCCACTGCGCACCAGGCGTTCGACCAAGTCACCCAGAGCCACCTTGCCCAGGCTGAGTTCCTCGGCGAGGCGAACCTGCGAGAGCCCCGGACGCAAGGAGATGTAGGTGAGGACCCACCATTGCGACCCCGTGATTTCGAGTGGACGCACCAGTTGGTCGATGGCCTTGCGCCGAAGTCGCGAAACCTCGTGCACGAGCACGCCTAACTTGAGTTGTCGATTGAGACTGACTGCCATATGATTCTAAAATAGGTTTGTTTCTATTACGATCTTTAAGAATAGCATACTCGCCCTTCAGACGCAGCCTCAAAATGACCCCCAAACCCATTGCGCTCATCACAGGCGGCGCCGGCGGACTTGGTCGCGCCTGCGCCGCCAGGCTGCGGTCGACGCACCAACTCGTTCTCGCGGACACCGCCCTCGCAGCAGCCGAGGAGGCCGCCGCCGAAGTCGGCGCGCTGGCACTGGAGTGCCACGTGGAGTCAGAGAACTCTGTGGCCGCATGCATCCAGGCCGTCGAGTCGTCGCTAGGCCCCATCGATGCGCTGGTCACCATGGCCGGCGTCATCCAGGAGCGTCACTTTCCCCCGGAAGCATTCGCACAGGGCGACTGGGACCGGGTCATGGGCATCAATGCCAAAGGCACCTGGATTTGCTGCCGCCTTGTGGGAGCGGGCATGGCCGCGCGCGGCCATGGCAGCATCGTGACGGTTTCGTCGATTGCCGGCCACGGCTCGTGGTCCACGCACGCCTACGGCCCCTCCAAGGCCGCTGTCATGAACATCACGCAAAACCTCGCCGCCGAATGGGGACGCTCCGGCGTCCGCGTCAATTCGGTGTCGCCCGGATTCACCAAGACGGAACGGATGGAAGAACTGGAGCGGTCACGTGGCGCGGACAACCAGAAACTTATCCGCCAGTCTGCACTGGGACGCTGGATTCGACCCGGCGAAGTGGCAAGCGCCATTGCATTCCTGCTTTCCGAAGAGGCATCCGCCATCACCGGAATCGACCTTCCGGTCGACGCCGGTTGGCTCTGCGGGGTCCGCTGGTCCGGCAGCAGTGCCGGCGAAGTCCCGCCTGCACGCTGATCACCGCCGGACGAGGCCGGCGGACTCAAACTCACGCCACGTATTGATCGATATGAGCGCGGACGGACATGCCGTCCGAGGACACCCATCCTGATCGCCCTGCCTAACCGACCATAGCGTCGAACCCTTCGCGCCAATCCGGTCCGGAAGGCCCCAATGCAGCCAACGCACGGATATCCAGCCAAACGTGCGCCTCCTCGACTTGACCCAGCGGCAGCAGCGCCACGGCGACTTCTGACGCAGCCATGACCACAGGCGCGCACACTTTGAACACCTTGAAATTGGACGCATCACACAAGGCCAGAACCCCCCTGGCAGAGACAACCAACTTCATCAAATCTCCTCGCGTCATGCTGTGTCTCCAAGATGGGTTAAGGAGAACCATGTTAGTTCGCACATAGTTCCAAGTCAACAGATGTTCGTAATATATATGAACTACATATATGAACTAAAAAGCGAGCACAAGTGCAATGTCACTTTGATATTTGTTGGAAATTCTTGGAATCGCCGTGTTGACCGTACGGTACACTTACTGTACGATGCATATGATCTGACCGACCACTAGAACTGACCATGAACTTTGCGCCAAACCCGGAGCATGAAGCGATCCGCGACAGTGTCCGCAGCCTGATGAGCGCATTTCCGGATGCCTACTGGCTGGGCAAGGACGAGCGCCACGAATATCCAAACGAGTTCTATGACGCTTTTGCCAAGGCCGGCTTTCTCGGAGCGGCAATCCCGGAGTCCTACGGCGGAACTGGGCTGGGCGTCACCGAAGCAGGCCTCATCCTGCAGGAGGTATGCGCCAGCGGCGCCGGCCTGAACGGCGCAAGCGCCGTGCACCTGAGCATGTTTGGCATCAACCCGGTCATCAAGCATGGCGGAGAAGCGATGTGCCGCAAATACGTACCGGATGTTGTGAGTGGCAAACTCAATGTCTGCTTCAGCGTCACAGAGCCCGACGCCGGAACAGACACCACGCGGATCACGACCCGCGCAGTCCGCCACGGTGACCACTATGTCGTCAATGGCCGCAAGACCTGGCTCACCAAGGCAGCGGAATGCCAGAAGGTGCTGCTGCTGACACGCACCACGCCCCTGGCCGAATGCGCCAAGCGGACGGACGGCATGACACTGTTCCTGGCCGACATGGACCACAGCCATGTCACCATCAAGCCAATCCGAAAGATGGGTCGCCACGCCGTCGCTTCGAACGACGTGTTCTTTGATGACCTGCCCGTCTCTGTCGAAGACCGGATCGGCGAGGAAGGCAAGGGATTCAAGTACCTGCTGGATGGGTTGAACCCCGAGCGCATCCTGGTGGCATTCGAGGCGATCGGCGTCGGGCAGGCCGCATTGGGTCGAGCCACCCGCTATGCCCGCGACCGGCAGGTGTTCGGTCGGGCGATAGGCAAGAACCAGGGCATCCAGCTCCCATTGGCGGACTCCTATGCCCGGCTCACTGCCGCGGAACTGGCCACGCAGAAGGCGGCCTGGCTCTACGACAACGGCCATCCCTGTGGCACCGAAGCAAATACTGCCAAGTTCCTGGCAGGAGAAGCCGGCTTCCAGGCGGCGGACCGCGCCGTACAAACCCATGGCGGGTTCGGTTACGCAGCAGAGTTCCATGTCGAGCGCCTGTTTCGCGAGGCGCGGCTGATGCGCATTGCACCCATTTCAGAAAACCTGATCCTGGCCCAGATCGCCGAGCATGTGCTCGGCCTGCCCCGGTCCTATTAGTCCATCCACGGGGGGCTCAGACATGAAGATGCTTGGTGCAGAAACAAGCGCGGCAGCCGACCAACCGGTGCTCGTCGAGCAGCGTGGCCCCATTCTCTGGCTCACGATCAACCGAGAGGCCGTTCGCAACGCGCTGAACGACCAGGTGCTGGCGACCCTTGCCGAGGCTATCCGAGGCGCCGGCAACAACTCCGCGCTGCGCGCCATCGTGATCACCGGCGCCGGCGATCGGGTCTTCAGTGCGGGGGGCGACCTCAAGGCCGGCGGCTCGACATTCGAGTTTGACTTCTCGCAGCCTTCGACGACCTTCGCCGACATGTTGCGAGCCGCCAACCAGACCAATTTTCCCTTGGTGGCACGGGTCAACGGACATTGTCTTGCCGGTGGCATGGGTTTGCTGTCTGCCTGCGACATGGCGATCGCGACCGAGGGCGCACTGTTCGGGCTGCCGGAAGTCAAGATCGGCATGTTCCCGATGCAGGTGGCGGTGGCGTTGCGCCGCATTCTTCCGCCGCGCGTATTCGCCGAGATGTGTTTTTCTGGGGAGTCCATCTCGGCGCGCGATGCGCAGCAATTCGGCCTGCTGAACTATGTGGTTCCCGCGGCCGAGCTTGATGCCAGGCTAGACAGGCTGCTGAAGCGCATTACGGCCAATTCCCCGACCGCCATCCGGCGCGGCAAGTACGCGCTGCGCGCCACGCAGGACATGAGCTACGACCAATCCTTGGCCTACATGGAAACGCAACTCAGCACCTTGTCGCTGACCCAGGACGCGCGCGAGGGCATTGCTTCCTTCAATGAAAAAAGGCAGCCCAACTGGAGCGGCCGTTGAGCACTTTCCAGCACGCTTCCCGCCGAGTGCTGCTGTCCGAGGAAGGCCCTCGCGAAGGCTTCCAGAGCGAGCCGGCAGGCATTTCGACGCAGAGCAAGGTCGAACTGATCGAGGCGCTGGCAGAAACCGGTCTGGCGGAGATCGCCTGCTGTTCCTTTGTCAATCTAACGCAGGTTCCGCAGGTGGCGGATGCCGAGCAGGTGGTGGCCCGATTGCGCCGCAAAGCGGGTGTCCGCTACACGGGCCTGTGGCTGAACGAACGCGGATTCGCACGGGCGCTGGCCTGCGGAGTCGACCTGAAGCCGACCCTGGTCACGAGTGCTTCGGAAACCTTCGGTTTGCGCAACAACAAGCGCGACCGCCAGGAGCTGTTGCAGGGGCAGCGGGAACTGGCGACGGCGTACCGGCGTGCAGGCTTGAACCGCGCGGCCGGATACGTGTTCACGGCTTTTGGCTGCAACTACGAGGGCGAGATTTCAGCGGCTCAGGTGGAGCGCTCGGTTCAGGATGTCGTGCAGCTTGCCGCTGAGGCGGACATGCAGCTGGAGTCCATGTACCTCTGCGACACCATTGGCGCGGCGTCGCCCACACGCGTGCGCAAGATACTGGACCGCGTTCGAGAGGCCCACCCGACACTGGAAATCGCCCTGCACCTGCACGACACCCGCGGACTGGGGCTGGCCAACGCGTTGGTCGGATTGCAGATGGGTGTGCGCCGCTTCGATGCGTCCATCGGCGGCCTAGGTGGTTGCCCATTTGCGGGAAACCGCGCTGCCGCCGGCAATGTCAGCACCGAGGATCTGGCCTACCTGTGCGAAGAAGAAGGTTTCGACACCGGACTCGACATCGACCAGCTGTTGCGCTGTGCAATGTTGGCCGAGAAGATCGTCGGACGCCCCCTGCCCGGCAAGTTGAAGAACGCGGGCGCATTTCGGGGCGCCCTGCCCCCCCAGTCGGCCATTTGAAGGAACAGTCCATGGCAGCCAACAGGAAAGTCATCATCACCTGCGCCGTGACCGGCAGCATCCACACACCGTCGATGTCGCCGCACCTTCCCGTCACCGCACAGCAGATCGCCGAAGCCTCGATCGGCGCGGCCCAGGCCGGTGCGGCAATCGTGCACCTGCACGCACGCAACCCCGTGACGGGTGAGCCTGACCAGGACCCCGACCTGTTTGCCCCCTTCTTGCGCACGATTGCGGCTGAGAGTGAGGTCGTGATCAACATCACCACTGGCGGCTCCCAGACCATGTCCATCGAGGACAGGCTGCGACCCGCTGTCCGGTTCAAGCCGGAACTGGCATCGCTGAACATGGGAACCATGAACTTCGGCCTGTACCCGATGCTGGAGCGCTACAAGGAGTTGTCGGGCTGGGAGCGCACTTACCTGGAAGGCTCGCGCGGCGGATTCTTCCGCAATACGCTGGCCGACATCGAACGCATCCTGGGCGACTGCCGTGATGCAGGCACGCGGTTCGAAGTGGAGTGTTACGACATCGGCCACCTGTACACGTTGGCCCACTTCATTGACCGCAAGCTGATCGAGCCGCCATTCTTCGTGCAGTCTGTGTTCGGCATTCTCGGGGGCATCGGAGCCCACCCCGAGGATGTCATCCATATGCGCCGCACCGCGGATCGCCTGTTCGGTGACCAGTATGTCTGGTCGGTCCTTGGCGCCGGGGCACAGCAGATGCGGGTCGCCACGCAATCGGTGTTGATGGGCGGCAATGTGCGCGTGGGCCTGGAGGACTCCTTGTGGCTAGGCAAGGGACGTCTGGCCAAGTCGAACGCGGAACAGGTCAGCGCCGTGCGAGCCACCCTGGAAGGTCTCGGCCTGGAGATCGCCACGCCGCAAGAGGCACGTGCCGTCCTGCAATTGAAGGGCCGCGACCAGACGGCTATCGCATGACGGACGACAAGCCCTTGCTGCCGCATGCCTCTAGGCCGATGTTGCCTCTCAGGGGCGTGCGGGTGCTGGATCTGTCGCGCGTGCTCGCTGGCCCCTTGTGTACCCAGTCGCTGGGCGCGCTGGGCGCAGAGGTGATCAAGGTGGAGGCTGCCAACGGCGGCGACGAGATGCGCCAATGGCCACCGCAGCGCCAGGGTACAGGCACTTCGTTTCTGGCCTACAACCGCAACAAAAAGGGCATCGCGCTGGACCTCAAGCGCCCCGAGGCCCTGGAACTGGTGCGACGCCTGGTGGCCATCTCCGATGTCGTGGTGGAAAGTGGCAGCACGGGCGCCACCGAGCGGCTGGGACTGGGCTACGAGGCGCTGCAGGAGATCCGCCCCGACCTGATTTACTGTTCCATCTCCGGATATGGCCGGGTCGGCCCGCTGCACAAGGCCAAGGGTTACGACCTGATGCTGCAGGCCTTCACTGGCATGATGGCCATGACCGGAGAGCCCGAAGGCGACGTGATCCGCAGCCCCTTCTCGCCGATTGACCAGGTCACCGGGCACCAGGCTGTGATCGGCATCCTTAGTGCACTGCTCGAGCGTACGCAGAGCCGGCAGGGTGCGTTGGTCGAAGTATCGCTGCTGGAGACTGCCACCCACCTGCTCTCCTACCATCTTCAGGCATTCTGGGAGACCGGCTCGCTGCCACAGCGCATCGGCTGCGGCCACCCTTCCCTGGTACCTTACCAGCCGTTCGAAACCTCGGACCGTCCGATCCTGATTGGCGTGGCCAATGACTCGCTCTGGGAGGCGTTCTGCAACGAGTTCGACATGGCACATTTGGCAACGGATCCACGCTTCGCCACCAACCCGAAGCGGGTCGAGAACCGGACCGAGACCGTGCGCATCGTCCAGGACCTGCTCAAAGGCCAGACTGCGGATGCGCTGCTCGACCGGTTGATCGAACGCGGCATTCCTTGCGCGCCCATCAATACGGTGCAAGACCTGTCGGGCCACGGCCAGATGGCGGCATTGGGGATGTTCCCCGAGTACCAGCACCCTGACCTGGGGCTGCTCAAGTCTGTCGCACAGCCTGTCACCTTCAACCGCGCAAAGGAAGTGATCCAGGCGCCACCTCCCATGCTTGGCGAACACACCCGCGAGATCCTGGCCCTAGCGGGCTGCGACACCCAGACCATCGAGCGCTACATCGGCGCGGGAATCGCGCGCTGCCACGAGGCACGGCCCGTCACGCCATGACTTCGGCAGACGACAACCCGACCATCCAACAGCAACGAAAGACGCATGCAATGAACATCTCCACAAAGGCCATCCAGCTCGGCATGTTTGCCATGCCCCTGCATCCCGCAGACCGCGACTACGCAGAGACGCTGGAAGAGGATAGGCAGGCTGTGATCCTGGCCGATCAACTGGGCATGTCCGAGTTCTACATCGGCGAGCACCATACCTCAGGCCTGGAGAAGATCACAAACCCGCTGATCTTCTTCGCCAGCCTGGCCAGCGAAACCAAGAACATCCGGCTGGGCAGCGGTACCCTGGTCATGCCATTGATGCACCCAGTAGCCGTGGCGTCCAACGTCGCCATGCTCGACCAACTGCTCAAGGGCCGCTTCATCCTGGGTGCCGGGCCGGGCACGCTGGTGACCGATGTCGAGGCTTTCGGATCGATTCCGATGGATGTCCGCCATCGCATGGTGCATGAATCCCTGGACCTGGTGACAAAGATCTGGACGACCGAGCCGCCGTTCGAACTGAACGGGGAGTTCTGGAAGATTTCCCTGAAGAACACGCTGATTCCGGAATTCAAGGTCGGCTGGCCGCCCTTGCCCAAGCAGCGGCCGCATCCGCCCATCG
>Ga0114970_10001709_pt1 | contig 16430 bp, 17 predicted proteins | sample M_140205_XF_Meta_FD_87030 | JGI IMG/M metagenome (GOLD analysis project Ga0114970, IMG submission 87030) | Freshwater microbial communities from Lake Montjoie, Canada to study carbon cycling - M_140205_XF_MetaG | ecosystem: Environmental > Aquatic > Freshwater > Lake | place: Lake Montjoie... | reverse complement strand
GCCGTGGTGGCCGACGAGATCCGCACGTTGGCAGTGGAAAGTGCACAAGCCGCCAAACGTATCGCCACCACTGTGCAGCGTGTGCGCGATGATATCGGCGCGGCGGTGTTGTCGATGGACACGACCGCTGGTGAAGTGGCCGACGCCGGTCACATTGCGCATGATGCGACGCAGGCGCTCTCCGCGCTCGTGAGCGGAATTGCACGACTCTCCCATCAAAGCGACGACGTGGCGGCACGAGCCCACACACAAGCGCAGCTCTCGGCCGGTGTGGCGGATGCCTTCGAGTCACTCGAGAGCGCTGCCGAACGCGCTGCACGCGGTGCGCGTACAGCGGCCGACGCGTCGATCACGCAGCGTACCAGTATCGAAGAGCTGTCACAGAGCGCGGTGCAGTTATTGCAGACCGCGGCGCGTATGCGCGCACTAGCGTTGCGTCACACGATCGAGTTCGCCGCTACGATGCGCCCCGCGGAATTTGCGCCGGTGGCCGCCACTCCGCCGACGGACTCACGCCCGCGGACTCAGACCCCGACGTCGCCACCAACACCGGCCGCGAAATCCATGGTGGCGTAACCTCGATGGGCACGAACGCGATGAGTTGTTGCTGATATGGTAGAATAAGTCGCTGCCGCATGTGATTGAGCATCGCCTCGCCGCTGTAATCCGTGCGGAACTTGGCGGCGCCACATTGTAATGAATGCATCACATGCCGCGAGAAACTTTGCGGTGACGAGTATTCGAGCAAAAAAGCGACCTGCGTGAGACTGTAGCCTGGGTTCTCGAGCAGTCGTGCCGCGCGTACCAGCCGCGCGGTGGCAAGATACTTCTTCGGTGCGGGAATGCCGGCACGAAAAAAGCGACTCATGAAGGTGGTGGGCACCACACCCAACCGTCGTGCCAGTTGGCGTACCGTCGTAAGTGAGCGCGGCGCGAGAAACAGTTCGTCAAAGAAGCGCAGACAGTCGTCATTGGCGCCAGGCAGATCGGCGCGAATGCGGCGAATGGCCTCCGCCTCGATTGTGGCCGTGACTTCGCGATGCACGAACTGTCGCAGGTCGCGCCATCCAGCCGGGTCGCGCGCGTCCACCAGCGTTTGCACTCCTTGCTGCCCCAACGCGAGCAATGACTGCGTGGTGCGTGCTTCGTTGCCCGTGAGCAATGCCACCGCCGCCACGCGCGGAAACTCGCGCACCATGCGCGCCACCTGGGTGGCGTGATGCTGCTGATAGCGGGACACCGACACGAGGATTGCCGACACCGGCTGTGTACGGAGATCGCGCAGCATATCGTCGAGGCTTTCGCGATGCACGGTCGTGTAGCTCCCCTGCCCCAGCGCATCGACCCGTTGCCGCTCTGCTGGCGTGAGAAAGGTGACGATGGACTGTGATGGGGCGGCGGCGGTGGCTGCCGCGGACGTCGACTTCACCGGCGTGATCGGATAAACCGTGGTAAGAGCCAGCGATGCCAACGACGACCTCAACGGAGCTGTCATACGCGCCTCACTCAATAGAGTGTTCGTGCTCGGGGCCGGCACTGCGAGCGCAGCGGGCCGATCACGACGACAGGTTATGGTGGTGTCGTCATCATGCCGTCACTGTGTGGCGATAGGATGTAGTCGATGGCGGTATAACCGCCTCATGATACGTGATCGCGATACGAGCAGGTCCGCGGGCCGGTTATATTCCGCTCACTCATGGATTGGTCGCCGGCCGGATGGTCGCGATGTCTGGGCGCAAGTTCAGGCACCGAGGAAAGTCCGGGCTCCACAGGGTAGACTGCCAGGTAACGCCTGGGCGCATGCGGCGTGAGCTTCGTGCGACGGACAGTGCAACAGAAAGCAAACCGCCGTCTCATCGGGCAACTGATGTAACGGTAAGGGTGAAAGGGTGGGGTAAGAGCCCACCGCGCCTTCGGTAACGAAGGTGGCTCGGTAAACCCCAGTCGGAGCAAGGCCAAATAAGCGGCGAGAGATGATCCGTCTCGCAAGGGCGTCGCAAGACGTCGAGCCGCGGGTAGGCTGCTGGAGCGTGTGGGTGACTGCACGCCGAGAGGAATGACCGTCCGGTGTTGGTGTGCGCTTGCGTATGTCAGCACTGACAGAACCCGGCTTATAGGCCGGCGACTTTCCATGAGATCTCGGGACCCCAGTGAAATATCTTCTACGTTCGGCGGTGTGGTGCGTGACCAGCCAGATACTGATGCTGGCCTGCGCGCCAGCGGGGCCGGCTCCATTGCCAGCACCCACGCCGAGTTCGGTGGTCGTCGTACCCGCGCCACCGGCGCCAGTCGCGAGCAATCGTGTGCTGCTGCCGAGAACTCAGGCCCGCACCTCCTGGATCATCTCCGCCGTTACGCGTCTTACGGTCAGCGGGACCCCGATGCCGGCAGGTGTGTCGAATCAACAACGCATCGACACGCGGGCATTGGTCTCGATGTCATTCGATCGAACGGCCATCGGCGCCCTGCGCGGATCGGGACAGGTGGATTCGTTCACCGTACGCAGCAGTATTGCGGAAAGCCCAACAGCACTTGGCGCGACGGCCACGACCCCGGTACGACCCACATCATTGTTATTGATCGATGCGCTGAGCGATAGCACGACACTGCGTGTGGTCAGCCGTCCGCCATTGGCGAACGAATGCGACCGGCCTGAAGTGAGTGCCATGCAGTTGGCTCGTGAACTGCTGGTACGGATTCCCGACGGCGTCGTGGAGGGAAGTCAGTGGCGTGACAGCACGGTCACATTGGTCTGTCGCAACGGCGTGCCGCTCACGGTTTATACGACCACGCGCTCTACGTTGACCAAGTTTTCTCGCGAAACGTTGGTCGTGACTCGAGATCTCCGTACCACACTTGAAGGAAAAGGCGGCACCGCGTTCCGGGCCTTCGAAGTCGTCGGGACAGGGTCAGGTTCGCACCGCGTCGAGATCGCCGCGCTCACCGGTATCCTGGAGAAGCTGCAGGGAACGAGTACACTCTCCCTGCAGCTGGTAGAACGCATTCCGCCCGGAACTCCGCGCTCGCAGCAGGTGCTGCAAAAAGTGGAGATCCGGGCGGAACGTGTGCGCTGAGCAGCTGTTGCTGCGTTCACCTTAGTCCATCAGGCGCAGTGGCATGACGAGGCAGAGATATTTCGCCGGATCATCCCAGCCTTCGGGCTCGATCGTGGCCGCGCGCTCTGGCGCCTTGAAAGTCAGGCGCACCTGCTCGGTGGGCATATAGCGCAGGATCTCCAGTAGATACGTGGCGTTGAAGCCAATATCGAGCTGATCGCCGTTGTAGTTCACCGGCAGTTCATCGGAGGCCTCACCCAGGTCGGGCGTGGTCACACTGAACTTCAACATGCCGGTATTGAACGACATTTTAATGCGATGTGTCTGATCGGACGCGATGACACTCATGCGCTTGAGCGCACTGGTGAGCGCTGCCTTATCGCACAGACAAAAGCGATCGTTGTCCTTTGGAATGACCTGTTCATAGTTCGGATACGGGCCTTCGACCAGACGCGTAAACACCGACGTGAACGGCGAACGGAAACCGAGATGGTTTTCACCACGCGCGATTTCGAGTTCTTCCTCAGCCGGGAAAAGCCGCTTGATCTGCTCGAGTGCTTTGGGCGGCACAATCAGATCACCCGGTGGGGCGCTGCTCGATTCCACCGGCACTTCCATCTTCGAGAGGCGGTGGCCGTTGGTAGCCACCATGCGCATCCGATCTTCGCGTAGCTCCCAGAGTACACCATTGAGAATGGGTCGTGACTCTTCGGTGCTCACGGCGAATGCCACATGCGAGATGAGCTTTTGCAGTTCGCCCGACTTCACGCGCCACGAATCATTGAAGCGCACGGTGGGGAACGTCGGAAACTCATCGCGCGGTAATCCAAGCAGCTTGAACTTGGATCGTCCGCATTCGATGGTGACACGCTGTTCGCCGCTGGCCGAAATCTTGACGGGAGACGGCGGCAGTTCGCGCGCGATCTCACTCAATTTCTTGGCGGGAATCGTGATCGCTCCTGGCGTTTCGACATCGGCACTGACTTCAGTACTGACGGCGATATCGAGGTCGGTCGCGGAGAAACGAATCCCGCGCTCGGTGGTTTCGACGAGCAGGTTCGACAGGACCGGCAAAGTGGTCTTGGCCGGTACGGCGGTGGTTACCGCCGCGAGTCCTTCTTGAAGTTTCTCGCGCGAGATCGTGAAGCGCATGCCCGTTGTGTGGAAGGACTGCTGTTAAAAGAAGTTTTAGAGATAAAACTGGTAGTAGCAGCAGGGCGTGTGGGCTTGTCTACAAACGCCGCAAGCTAGCTCTGTTCAAGCACTTCCGCCATGCCGAGTCATGTGCATTCCATGTCGAGTGGTGCTTTTTCTCCGCATTGCTGCACATCGGGGCCCGCGGATACGGGGAAAGATGCGCGGAGATGTGGATGATTGGGGAGTCAGGTCCCCAGTTGTCCAGTCGATCGGAGCGTTTCCAACATGCCTCGGACCTTCAATACCCGGTCGGCAAAACCCGGTTCTCCACCCATATCCTCGGCCACCCGGTCGAGGGAATGGATCACTGTGGAGTGGTCGCGTCCACCGAAGGCGTTGCCGATTTCGACCAGTTGGAGGGCCAGCAGCTCCCGACAGAGGTACATGGAGACCTGCCGTGGGGTGGTGAGCTGTTTGGTGCGGGTTTTGGAGCGCAGCCCATCTGGGGTAACACCCCACTCGCGGGAGACCACCTGTTGAATGGTGGCCACCGTGATCGTGGTCGGCGGGATGTCGGGGAAATCGGACGTCGTGGCGTTCTTGAGCTTGTCGCGAAGCGCTTCGCGGGCGAGCTCGATGGAGATTTCGCGGTGCTTGAGCGAGGCGTATGCCAGGAGCTTGATGATCGACCCTTCCAGCTCGCGCACCGACGATTTTACATGTTGGGCGATGAACTCGATGACCTCGTCCGGAATGGTGAGCTCGAGGTGGTCGAGGCTCGCCTTTTTCCGGAGGATCGCGATCCGGTGTTCGAGATCTGGGGCATCGACGTTGGCCACCATGCCCCATTCGAAGCGGGAGACCAGCCGGGACTCGAGTCCCGGGATCTCTTTGGGGGGCCGATCGGAGGTGAGGACGATCTGACGTCCGGCCTCGTAGATGGCGTTGAAGGTGTGAAAGAATTCTTCCTGTGTGGATTCCTTCCCCTTCAGGAACTGGACGTCGTCGACCAGCAGCAGGTCGATTTCCCGGAACCGGCGACGGAAATCGCCCATCTGTCCGGTCTGGATCGCGTTGACGAATTCATTGGTGAATTGCTCAGTCCCAACGAAGGCGAGGCGCAGCGTTGGGGTGCGTCTGAGCAGCTCGTGGGCGATGCCCTGCATGAGGTGCGTTTTGCCGAGCCCCGTTTCTCCATAGACGAAGAGCGGGTTGTAGACCTTACCTGGCGCCTGGGCGGCGGCTTGGGCGGCAGCCGCGGCGACGTCGTTCGATTTGCCGATGACGAACTGGTCGAATGTATAGCGAGGGTTTAGTGGCGCAGATAAGCGCTGTTGATGCGTTGTTAGTGGCGCGACAACAGGGGCAGGTGGTGGCTGCACGAACATGTCCATCTGCACCCGACCCAATCGTTCTTCGGCCACCTTGAAGCGAACCTTCATGGGGTGACCGAGGGCGACGGCGGCGAAGCTGGTCAGCAGATCGGCGTGTTTGGACTCGTTCCAGTCGGCCGAGAACTGGTCTGGGGCGCCGACGAGGAGGGTGTCGCCTTCAATGCCGAGGGCGTCGGTGGGCTCGAGCCACGTGCGGTACGTCTGCTCCGGGAGGAGTTGCCGTGCGCGTTGGCGCAGGCGATCCCAGGTTTCGGCAGGCGTAAGGGACATGACAGGAGGTCGGGGTTCGGGCGGCCCCGGTCGCGGGCGAGAATCGCACGAGAATTGCGCGAGAATCAGGCGGGGGGGGCGAAGGTTACGCTCGCGTGTGGATAAGTCAATCGCGTCAGTGATGTGACACCAGCATTGCATTCGTGAGCGCAAGCAAGTGGTCACGCGGCTGGGGCGGACGAGGGCAAATCGTTGTCGCGGGTGTACTTGCCGGGGTTGACCTCAAGCCAGTCGCACGAGTAATTTGTAAGGCTAGGTCAGCGCTCTACCAACCATCGTCTTTCAGGTCGCGTGGGTGGTGCGGGTGCTGAAACACTCAAGTCGAACCGCCGCGATTCATCCCGCGTTACCTCGAGCATTATTATGGGCAAGCCGACATACAATCCGCGTAACACCAAGCGAGTCCGCAAGCACGGCTTCCGTGCCCGTATGGAGACGAAGTGGGGCCGTGAGGTTCTCGCCCGCCGTCGCCGCAAGGGACGCAAGGTGTTGACCGTCCAGATCCCGACGAAGTATACCGGCGCCTGATTCCCGGTCGTTCCCGCGCGCGCAGCGACTGACGCGCGGGTCCGATCTCGAGCGGGTACGACACGAAGGGAAGCGAGTGCGCACCGCCTCATTGGACGTGCGTGCTCTGTCTTCCCTTCTTGGCGTTCCACGCGTTGGCTTCGTGGTGCCCAAGTACAAGCACTCGGGCGTCGAGCGAAACCGCCTCAAACGCCGGCTCCGCGAACTCACCCGCCTCGAAGTGCTTCCCGATTTGGCGCCGATGGACCTGGTGTTCAAGGTGCTTCCTGTGGCCTACGCCAGAGATTTCGAGACGCTTCGGGCCGAAGTGTTGCAGGCCGTGCGGAAGATCGTGCGGTAACTCCAGCGTTCCTGCCGTGATCGCGAAGCTCTTCATAATTGTCGTGCGTGGGTACCAACTCACGCTGTCCCCCATCTTCGGGGGCGCCTGCCGCTATTATCCTTCGTGTTCTGCGTACGCCATCGAGGCGCTAGAGCGTCACGGTGCGTTACGTGGAGGATGGATGGCGCTACGCCGAATCGGGCGGTGTCATCCGTTCCGACCCGGCGGATTCGATCCAGTGCCCTGAGCGCTCCCTAATACAGATCCATGGAACCACGTCGCATCGTCCTCGCTGTCGTCTTGATGGCGGCGGTCCTGATTCTGACGCCGATCCTCTTCCCGTCGCCTGTCCCGGCGCCCGGAAGCAAGACCGCGGTCACAGACTCCGCCAGCACCACCCCGGCGGTCGCGGATCCCGCGGCGGCTGTGGCCGTCGCCTCCACTGGTGCCGCGGCACCCGGTATGAGCGCCGTGCCCGACTCCGTCAACGCGACGCCTCAACCCGTCGTGATGCCGATCGATACCGCTGTGGTGACCACCGCGCCGGTGGTTTTCCGCACAACCAATCGTGGCGCCGCGCTGATCGGTGTGGAGATGCAGCAGTACGTCGCGCTCTCCAACAAGGGTCGCACGAAGGGTGGCCCCGTGGAGCTCGCGAAGGCGGGTGATCGGTTGCTGAGCTTCCGTCTCGTGACACCCGGTGACACGGTCGCGCTGAATGCGCAGACCTTCACCAGCACGCGCAGCGAGGAAAACGGCCGCGCCGTGGTGCGCTACGACGCCACCGTCGGCGCCCGCGCGATCACGATCGCATATTCGTTTCTCCCCGACAGCTACCGTGTGAATGTGTCGGCGGTCGTGAAGGGCGCGCCCGAGAACAGCTTCCTGCTGATCGATATGCCGCCCGGCTTCCGTTCATCGGAATCGGACACGACCGAAGATCAGTCCCATCTCGCGTACGCCTACAAGCTCGACCAGCAGAACGCGAAGGGTGTCGCCTTCACCTCGCTCGATCCGGGTGAGCGCCGTATCGAGGCGGGGCCGATCAACTGGACCGTGGCCAAGAACAAGTACTTCCTGATGGGCGTGCTCTCCCCGCAGGGCGTGCCGGGCTTCGCGGAGGTGAACTTCACGGGCGGTGTGAGGGTGGCGAAGGCCGCCACGCGCAGTGAAGCGACGATCGTGGCCTCGCTCAAGAGCGGCGCCGTGGCCTTCGAAGTGTACGCCGGGCCGCAGGAGTTCAAACGTCTGGTCGCGATCGGGCGGTCGTTTGAAACGTCGAACCCGTACGGCGGCTGGTTGCAGGGTGTGGTGCAGCCGTTCGCCACGATGGTTATCCGCCTGCTGTTGTGGATGAAGTCCACGTTTGGGCTTTCGTACGGCTGGATCCTGGTGCTGTTCGGCGTTGCGGTGCGGCTCATTCTGTGGCCGCTGAATCAGAAGGCCATGCGCAGCTCGATGCAAATGCAGCGCATTCAGCCACACCTGGCCGAAATCCAGACGAAGTACAAGGGCGATCCGACGAAGCTGCAAGCGGAAATGATGCGCGTGTACAAGGAACACGGCATGTCGCCGTTCAGCTCGTTGTCGGGCTGTCTGCCGATGCTGATTCCGTTGCCGGTGTTCTTCGCGCTGTTCTTCGTGTTTCAGAACACGATTGAGTTCCGCGGTGTGTCGTTCCTGTGGTTCCCCGACATCTCACTCAAGGATCCATTCTTCGTGCTGCCGGTGCTCGTGGCCATCACGGCGATGGGCCTGTCGTACATCGGCATGCGTGGCATGAAGGCGAACGAGCAGCAAAAGATGATGATGTACCTGATGCCCGCCATGATGATGGTGATCTTCTTCAACATGGCCTCGGGTCTCAACCTCTATTACTTCGTACAGAATCTCGCGTCGTTGCCGCAGCAGTGGCTGATTTCGCAGGAGCGCACGAAGGGACAAGCACCGGTTGTGCGGGGATAACGACGTGGTGACGGCCCGCCAGCTGCCGGGTGGCGACGACACGATCGTCGCCCTTGCCACGGCCACTGGACGCGGGGCGATTGCCGTGATTCGGCTGTCAGGGGCGCGAGCGATCTCTATCGCTCGCGCCCTTGGCGCATTTGCTGGTACGTTCCCTGGTGCCTCCGAAGTGCCGTCGCGCCGTGCCACTCGCGTGGCGCTGCGACATCCCGATGGCGCGCCACTCGACGATGCGCTGATCACCTGGTTTGCGGCCCCCCGCTCGTATACCGGCGAGGACGTGGTGGAGATCTCGACGCACGGTGGCCACGTGGTGCCGGCCCTCGTGCTGGCGGCCTGCGTGGCGGCCGGTGCGCGTCCCGCCACCCCAGGCGAGTTCACTCGGCGCGCCGTGCTCAATGGCCGCATGGATCTGGTCCAGGCCGAAGCGGTGGCCGATCTGATCGATGCGCGCTCCACCGCGATGCAGCGGCAGGCGCTGTCGCAGCTGGATGGCGGGCTTTCGCGGCGGTTGCTCGCGTTGCGCGACGAGGTGATTCATCTCGAAGCGCTGATCGCCTACGACATCGACTTCCCCGAGGAAGACGACGGCCCGATCGCTCCGGCCCGTATAAAAAATGCGGCCGAGTCGCTGCGCGACGCGCTTTGCGCGCTGATACACACCGCACCTCAAGCCGCTGTACTGCGCGACGGCGTGTTAGTCGTCATTGCCGGCCCCCCCAACGCCGGAAAATCATCGCTTTTCAACGCCCTCTTGGGTGAGTCGCGCGCTTTGGTGACGCCGATCGCTGGCACGACCCGTGATGCGATCGAAGCCGTGCTGGATCGCACCCCGCTTCCGCTACGCTTCGTAGACACCGCCGGCCTCCGCGATACCGATGACGAAATCGAGCGACTCGGCATCGAAGTGAGCACCCGTTATTTGGCACAGGCGCAGGTGGTCCTGGCGTGTGGCGCGAATGCGGCGGATATCGAAACGACACACGCCGTGATTGTGTCGCGCACGAGTGGCACGGTCATCCCGGTGCGTACGAAAGCGGACCTCGATGTATCGGTATCCGACGAGCCGGCGGAGCGTGTGAGCGCCGAAACGGGGGAGGGGCTCCGGGAGTTGCTCGAGGCGATTGATCGAGCTGCGGTTACGCGCGTGGTGGCGCTTCCCGATGCGGATGACGTGCTCGTGACCCGCGAGCGTCATCGCGCTGGACTGGCCGTGGCGCACGATGAACTTGCCGATTTTCTGCTCGCGTGGGAAAGCGGCGCGCTACCGGCGCCGGTGGCGGCGGTGCATTTGTACGCGGCCCGCGAGGCGCTCTCTGATCTGATCGGCATCGTGGACACCGAGGACGTGCTCGACCGCGTGTTCCGGGAGTTCTGTATCGGGAAGTAGGATCGGCTTGCGACGGCGAACAGCAACAACGAACAGCAACAGCTGGAACACGGAGACCATGGATCACACCGAAACGGCCACAGATAAGCGAACAGCGCTCTTTGCTTATCTGTGTTATTTCTGTGAAAATCAGTGGTCTCCGTGTTCTGGCTGTCGCTGTTGCCGTTATCGAATGGATCCAGCCAACATCAGCCGACGATCGTGAGCCTCGGCCGCTCCATGACCGGCTCGTTCACGGCGGCCAACTCCAACACACTGGCGCGCGTGGCCCAGGCGTAGCCGCGGGCGGCGATGGCGGCTTCGACCATGCGCGCGCCAAGGAAGTAGCCGGAGCGCTCGGGAAGCACCGTACGTTCAATAGTGCGGGCCTCGTCGCTCATCCCGCCGGAGAGGTATCGTAGGCGCAGGCCCAAGGCCGTGCGGTCGCCGTCGGTGTTGAGGGCACGGTACAGCACAGGCTCCACCTCGCGCACACGAGCGTATTGCTTGCGGGCGAACCCGAAATATTCCCACGCGGCATGTCCAGGGCTGACGGCGCGGGACACGTGTACGGCCAGTCCCTCGTTGACCAGCAGTTCGCGCAGCGAAGCCTGACGGCCCGTTTCCCAGTACGAGTAGTACCCGCCGGCGTCTTCCACGAAGCCGCGCATGTCGCTGCGGCTGGACGGTGACGTATAGCGCACGACGTGCGTGATTTCGTGCGCGAGCCAGAGGGGAATCAGTTCGGGATCGAGACCGAGACCCTGCGTGTCCGGGTTGGCGACACCCGTGAAGTGCTCGAGGCACACGAACGCCACGCCGCGGCCGTTGACGACCAGCTCACCGGCGTTGGCCGCGCCGACGCCCACCATGAGGACGATGTCGTAGCTGACGTCGATGTCGAGCAGGGTGCGGACCTTCTCTTCCGCCTGACGCGCCAGCGCGACCACATCGGTGCGCGACAGGAGGGTGCGCAGGTCATCGCGATTCGCGTTGACCGTGGACTGGACGACGTCCTCGAAATGCGGCCCAGACGGCTCGAGGACATAGTTGTCCCAGTAGGCCGTCAGTAACGCCTTATGCCGCTCGAAATAGGCCAGATACGCCGACACGCGGTCGTCGGCTTCGAGTACGGCGAGAAAATCCGGTACCAGATTGATCAACATCAACGACCCGGGAACGGGAAACCGACGCGATCGTGAGCTACGAGCGCAAATCGCCGAACAAGTGGCGAGAAGATAGCCGCGCGTTCGGGGCGGTACAAGCTCGCCGCGCGTGATTCCTGGGCACGGCGTTCAACTCTGGGGCAGAAAGTACCGAGACTGATCAACGTCCCCTGACGCCGTGACATGACCACGCTGCACCTCATCGAACTGACCTGCCCCGTCTGCGACACGCTGTTTCACTCGCAGACGGTCGTTGCTACCAACGCCTTTGGTGGCAAGCGCACCGATTTTCACGAGCGCGCCGCTGGCATGCAGCCGCTGCCGTACTTCGTCCATCTCTGCATGCACTGTGGCTACGCCGGTGTGCAGCGGGATTTCGGCGACAATGCACACCCCAACGACATGATCCGCGCTCTGGTGTGGAGCGAATTGTCCCCGTCGATCACCGCGCAGCTCCCATCCGGCTCGCTCAAATACGAGCACGCGGCCAAGGTGGCGGAATGGCAGGAAAGCGATCCGCGTTACCTAGCCGATCTCTATCTGCGGGCAGCGTGGTGCTGCGTGGACGAAAGCGACACCGAAGCCGAGCGCTTTTTCCGGCGGAAGGCCGCCTGGCGTTTTGCCGACGCGCTCGACGCCTATGATGGAGTGCCGGTGGAAGAACGGGCGGTGATCACCTACTTGATCGGCGAACTGTGGCGGCGTATCGGCGACGGCGTGCAGGCGCAGCAGTGGTTCGAGCGGGTGGCCGACGAAGTGACTGAACCCATGGCGCAATCATGGGTGCTCGAGGCGGCGGCTCAACAGAAGACGGCGCCGCGGGAGTGGTTTGGGTAAATGACTGCGAAGTACTCCGTACCCCGTACCCCCTACTCCGTACTCACCGCGTGCCGAAGAGGCGGTCACCGGCGTCGCCGAGTCCGGGGAGGATGTAGCCGTGCTCATTGAGTTCGCGGTCGAGGGCGGCGGTGAGGATCGGCACATCGGGGTGCTCTCGGGCGAGTCGCTCGACGCCCTCCGGGGCGGCCACCAGACAGAGAAAGCGAATGCGGGTGGCGCCTGCGCGCTTCAGTGACGAGACCGCGGCACAGGCGCTACCGCCGGTGGCCAGCATCGGGTCGAGCAGCAGGAAATCCCGCTCGCTCACATCACCCGGCACCTTGAAGTAGTAATCCACCGGCTCGAGCGTCTCGTGATCCCGATAGAGTCCGATGTGTCCCACGCGCGCTGACGGTATGAGGCGCAGGATGCCCTCCACCATGCCGAGTCCCGCGCGCAGAATCGGGACGAGGGTGAGCTTCTTACCGCGCACCGACCATCCCGATGTCGTCTCGAGTGGGGTGTCCACCGGCACCGATTCGAGCGCCAGATTGCGTGTGGCCTCGTAGGCCATGAGCATGGCGATCTCATCCACGAGCTCCTTGAACTGCTTCGTGGGTGTCGCGCGATCGCGCAGGAGCGTGATCTTGTGACGGACCAACGGGTGGTCCACGATGCTGAGCGTGGGGAACGTGCGCGGCGAGCTGGTCATGCGTTCGAAAGTAGCCGTTCCCGATGGCCTCCCGGTAGTATCCGTCCGTCTTCGTGCCGGTTTCCGGATGGACTCGGCGCCGATATCGCCCCGTCCCGTCGGCGTTAGCTTTCGCGCGTGAACAGTGCATCCAACCATTCCGATTCCAGGCATGTGTCCGTTCCGCCCGTGAGGCCGTTGCGGCGGGTGGCCGTGTATTGCGCGTCGAATGACGGCGCCCGTCCGGAATACCTGGAGCAGGCGAAGGCCCTCGGCACCCTGATGGCTCAGCGCGGACTCACGGTCGTGTACGGGGGCGGTCGGGTCGGATTGATGGGTGCGCTGGCCGACGCGGCGCTCGCGGTCGGTGGCGAGGTCATCGGCGTGATGCCGCACGGACTCGTACAACGGGAAGTTGCGCACCACGGCCTCACGGCGCTTCGCGTCGTGGACTCGATGCATGAGCGAAAGGCCATGATCGCCGAACTCGCCGATGCGTTCATTACGCTGCCGGGCGGGCTGGGAACGCTTGAGGAATTCTTCGAGACCTGGACGTGGGCGCAGCTCGGTGTGCACCAGAAGCCGATCGGTCTTCTGGACGTCGCGGGATATTGGGCGCCGTTGCTCGCGTTGCTGGAGCACGTTGATGCCGAGGGATTTCTGCGCGGCACTCCACGAGAATGGTTGGTGGTCAGCGATGATGCGTCGTCGATGCTCACCCGACTGCAGAGTTTCAATCCACCAACGGTGCGTCGCTGGATTCGACTCGGCGAAACCTGACACGTCACGGTGCCGTCATCGGTGCGTCTCGGTGCGTCGTTGTGAAAACCGATCGCCAAAAAAAGCCGAGCTGGAAACACCGCAGTAAATGTCTAAGGAGCAATTTAATGAGGCGACATTACCAAAATTTTACGATGACTTTAGCGCGCTCTGTCCCTGTTCACACGGCGAACACAGGTATAAAGTTGACGCGTCGCGCCTGTAGCGCGACCACCGTCGTTGAATCGCCGGGGGACAATGATAGGGACTATGCGAGGTCTGGATGCGTCGATTTATTTTGTCAGATAGTGTCTTGCCATTAGTTGCGGATCGCTTCAAGGCGCTCTCAGAGCCCGCTCGCCTATCCCTGCTGAGGGCACTGCAGCATGGCGAGCAGACTGTGAACCAGCTTGTTACGGGCACCGGCCTTGGGCAGGCGAACACATCCAAGCATTTGCAGGTGCTTCATGCCAATGGCCTCGTGAAGCGCCGAAAGAATGGGTTATTCGTGCATTACACGCTGGCCGACCGGCAGATCCTGAGGTTATGTGAGCTCATGTCGCGTCGCGTCAACGATCATGCCACGGGGGGAGGCCGCGCCAAGGGTTTCGAACCGATCGGCCGTGTCGATGATTCCGACGAAGTGGGATAGGCACAGCCGATTCCGTCCACTGGTGTGGCGACGATTGCTTTACCCTCAGGAACAGGTGCGTATGCAGATCGAGTTCTCCGGCGCCGCCCAGGAAGTCACGGGCTCGTGCCATATCCTTCGCGTGGGCCAGCGCACGGTGTTGCTCGATTGCGGTCTGTTTCAAGGCAAGCGTGGCGAGAGCCACGCGAAGAACGCCCGGCTCCCGCTCCCGGTCGACGACATCGATGCCGTGCTGCTCTCGCACGCCCACATCGATCACGCGGGTCGGCTGCCCTTCCTCGTGGCGCAGGGCTACCAAGGCACCATCTGGGCCACCAGCGCTACGCGCGACCTCTGCGCGTTGATGCTCGCCGACTCGGCGCATATCCAAGAAAAGGACGCCGACTTTTTGGAGCGGCACGGCCGACCGCACGCGGACCCGCTCTATCGTGTGGAGGATGCCACGCGCACTCTCGAGCAGATGGTCGGCATGCCGTACCACAAGTGGTTTGAGGTCACCGACGGCGTGCGCGCCATGTACACGGAGGCTGGACACATCCTCGGCAGCGCCTCTGTCGTGCTGGAGCTCCGCGACGGTGAGGAATTCCGACGCGTGGTTTTCTCCGGTGATGTGGGGCGCAACGACCTCCCCATTATCCGCAATCCGGAGCCGCCCACGGGTGGCGCGCATGTCATTTTATGCGAAAGCACGTACGGCAATCGCGATCATGAGTCGGTGGAGGGTGCGCGTGAGGAGCTCGGGCGCGTTGTCCGCGAAACGGCGGCCCGTGGCGGACGCGTGCTGATTCCCGCGTTTGCGGTTGGGCGCACGCAGGAGCTGGTGTACGATCTCCATCAGCTGCACCGCGCCGGTAAGATTCCGACGGTGCCGATCTTCATTGATTCACCGTTGGCGACCAATGCGACGTCGGTGTTCGCGATGCATCCGGAAGTGTTCGATCACAGCGAAGATCTGGTGCGGCACACGAACGATCTGTTCGACTTCCCACTCGTGAAGTTCACGCGCGATGTGAACGAATCGAAAGCGCTGAACAGCATGCACGGCCCGATGGTCATCATCGCGGCGTCTGGCATGGTGGAGTCGGGGCGTATTCTGCACCATCTGCGCACCGGTGCCAGCGATGCGCGCAATACGATCTTAATCGTAGGCTTCATGGCTGAACACACGCTGGGCCGTCGCATTCTGGAGCAGCGCCGCGTGATCAAGATTTTCGGCGATGAGGTCGAACTGGCCGCGCAGGTGGAAGTGCTGAACGGCTACAGCGCGCACGCTGACCGCACGGAACTCCATGCGTGGCTGAGTGCGGTTCGTAGCGGGGGCGCGGCCGAAGGGCGGGACAACCCGCACGTGTACCTCGTTCACGGTGAAACGCCGGCGCAGACGGCATTCGCCGAGCAGCTTCGGGCCGATCGCTTTTCGGTGACGATTCCGGCGCCGGGCACGGTGGTGTCGCTGTAGTCCTGCTTGAAGCAGGTGCCCCGTACCTTTGCGGTGGGCGCGTAGGCAGTAGTTTGGCAGGATGGAACGCGCTGCCCGTGGCCGGAATCGGCTCCCACCCATACCCCGACTCATCGGCGCCATGCTGACGGGGTGGGTGCTGTGTGTGGCTGTCATCTACGGTTGGTCTCGACAGGCGGCCGAGGGGCATGCGGATGCCATTGTCGTGTTGGGCGCCGCGCAGTACGGCGGACGTCCTTCACCGGTGTTGCGCGCCCGGCTCGACCACGCGCTGGCGTTGTGGAAGAGCGATCGGGCGGCGCGCGTGGTACTGACGGGTGGCCGTCGCCCAGGTGATCTGATCAGCGAAGCGGCGGCGGGGCGGCGGTATCTGGTGCGCCGTGGTGTTCCCACACAAGCCATTCTCCTCGAGCCAGCCGGGCGCACCTCACTTGCGTCGATGGAGGGTGCCGCGGCGCTGCTCCAGGCGTGGCGTGATTCGTTGCCGGCTGCCGTGCGTGATACGATGCCGCGTCGTGCCAGCATCCTCCTGGTGAGCGACCCGTTTCACATGCTCCGACTCGATGTGCTGGCGCGGTTGCACGGTTTGCGTCCGCTGCCATCGCCCACCCGCACGAGCCCTATTTCGGCGAACCGGGCGGTGGCGATCGAATACATGCTGCGCGAGTCGCTCGCGCTGCCGACGGATATGGCCTTGATGCTCTGGCTCAGGCTGACCGGCGGGTCGATGAGCTCACCGACCACGCCGTAATTCGCCTGTGCGCGCACGTATGCGCGTTCGACTATCGGGCGCTGCGTGGCACTCGCACGATGCTGCCATCGGCGCGAACCTGCTTGATGTCG
>Ga0114970_10001708_pt1 | contig 16431 bp, 11 predicted proteins | sample M_140205_XF_Meta_FD_87030 | JGI IMG/M metagenome (GOLD analysis project Ga0114970, IMG submission 87030) | Freshwater microbial communities from Lake Montjoie, Canada to study carbon cycling - M_140205_XF_MetaG | ecosystem: Environmental > Aquatic > Freshwater > Lake | place: Lake Montjoie... | reverse complement strand
CGCCGCTTTCGGTCTCGGTAGGTGATGGCGTTGTTGACCAGATAGTTCGAGATCATCGCCGTAAAGCCTGCGGCGGTCTGTGCCCAGGAAAAGCTCAGGCCAAACTCTGTCGCCACGCCAAGGACGGCAAGATGCACCGCCACCCCCGTTGCGCCGGCGACAAAGAACAGCATCATCATCGGCGAGACCAGATTGCCGCTCATGCGTGAGCCAACCAGGGCGGCGTAGTCCAGCGCGGCACGCATGTCGAACTTGCTTGCCCCGTCGGTCCGGGCCTTGAATCGGTAAGGTAGTTCGGCGATCGCTATGGGCCCCGGCTGGCTGATGATCAGGTCGAATAGGATCTTGAAACCCTCGACCGACAGCCGTGGGGCGACGGCCAGGACCCGCTCGCGTCGGATCATGAAGAAGCCGCTAACCGGGTCGGTCACCGGGGTGCGCAGTACGGCGGCGGCCATGCCCCGGGCGGCCAGGCTCACCTTGCGGCGGATCGGACTGAGACCCTCGACGGTTTCGTCGAGATCGAGATAGCGGCTGCCTATGACCAGCTCGGCCTCCCCGCTCTTCAGCCGTTCCAGCATCTGTGGTAGGATCGACTCATCGTGCTGCAGGTCGCCGTCGATGACGGCCACGAAGGGGGCGGCGCTGGCCATGGCTCCTTCGATGACTGCCCCGGCAAGGCCGCGGCGGCCAACGCGGTGAAGGCATTGAATGCGTGGATCGGTGCGGGCGATGGCCTTTACCGCTTCGGCGGTGCCGTCAGGGGAATGGTCGTCAACGAATATTGCCTGCCATGCGATGCCGCCGAGCACGGCGCGCAGCCGCGCAATCAGGGGGGCGACATTATCGTGTTCGTTGAAGGTAGGGACGACGACGGTCAGTTCGTAACCGCGTGCTGTGGCGCCGGAGTCGCCTGGTCCGAACATCTCACTCATGTGTCGCACACCGCTCCTGCCTCGATTCCGATAGCACCGGCGGAATCTTCGCGCGGAACCTAGGCTGAGTTCGCGATTTGCGGAACCCGGTACCGCGCGGGTGCATTCAAACGCCCTTAGCAAACCACCGTCGAACGGATGGTGATCATCGCAAAAGCTGCAAGGGAGGGAGTGAATGAATTATAGCTTGAGCGGTCCAGCATAGCCGGTGAGTTCCAGATAGCCCCGCCCGCCCTCGGTGTGAACGGCACCTTCCCAATAGACCGGCCCGCCGGCGGCACGGCTATCGAGTTCCTGGTCATCGAATAGCGGGCGAAGTGTCCAGCGCCGCCATTGGCCGCCACTGCGAACGGAGACAACGCGCTCGACCGGATAGGCGGCTTGGGTGCGCGGCGAGCGCCAGCTGCGTGCACGTCCCCACGCGACATCATCCTTGCCGAGCGTGGTCAGGGCGCCGGAAGCGCTGCGCAGGGCACCGCCGTTCCAGATCGGTTTGCCGGCCTTGTCACGGATCATAAAGGCCATCAGGGCGCCGCCATCGTCGAGGTTCAGCCCGACCCAGTCCCAGCCCACGGCGTTGGGGTCGAGTAGGCTGGAGGACCATTCGCGATCCAGCCAAGCTTCGCCGGTGACCGACACGCGCTTGCCGCCGCGTACCACGCTGCCGCTGACCGCCATGTGCGGCAGGCTGTAGTATTGGCTGGCTTGCGCGGGGCTTGGCCCTTTGCGGCTGTAACCATGTTCGCCCTGCAGCAGCACGTTCTGTTGGGGGGCCAAGTCGAGATCGAGCCGAAAGTCTGCGCCTGCGGCCCGGGCGCTGAAAACGCCGTTTGCGCCGCGTTTCAGCCTCCAGTCGTCGATCACCAGGTCGGTATCTGTCGTGGAGGCCTGGGCCAGCCCGAAGCCCTGGCGCGCGACCCTCTGGCCATGCAGCAGATGGCCGATCTCAGGGTCGGAGAGGGCCGCATGAGCGAATAGGATTTGGTCGGGATTAAAGCGGCTGGGGTTGGCCAGATCGGCCGCCGTGCGCGAGCGAAAGAAAGTGACCTGGAAGCCCAGGTCCTTGCCGTCGGCGGTTTTCAGCCAGCCGGTGACGTACCACCACTCGGTTCGGAATGCGCTATGGGCACCGTGGTCCATCGGGAAGATCATGGCCACGCCTGGGCGCACGGGCGCATAGGCCGGGGTCAAGGCCACAGCGGGGGCGGCGAGGGCCAGCAGCACCGCGAGCAGGAGGGTGCGCATCACCAGTCTTCCCGCACAGCGCGGATGGTGCTGGACGAGAGCGCGCTGCGTCCCGATAGCACTGCCGTACCCGCCGAGGCAGCGACCAGGACGACGAACAGGCTCAGCAAAAGGCCCATCGGCCAGCGGGTGTCCATGCTCCAGTTGAACGACTGCGGATTGATAACCTGAATGAGAATCTGGCCCAGCACAGCGCCGAGGCTAAGCCCTGCCAAGGCCCCGACCGCCCCGAGCAGGGCCCCTTCCAGCGCCAGCATGACGACAATCTGGCGCTTGAGCGCCCCGACATGCCGCAGCATGCCGAACTCACGCGTTCTGGCGAGGGTCTGGGCCGAGAAGGTTGCCGCAACGCTGGCCAAGCCGATGCCAATGGCGATGGTCTCCAGGGCATAGGTCACAGCGAAACTCCGATCGAATATCTTGAGCGCCATGGCGCGCAGGCTCTTCGACTCAGTGAAGGTCATGTCGGCGACGATGCCTGGCGGTGCCACGGCGCGTAGGGCGGCCACGGTGCGCAAGGGGTCTGCACCGGGGGCGAGGGTGACGGCGACCTGGCTGCGAAACCGGTCACCGGTCAGACGGACGTAGTCGGTATCGCCAATGGCGAGGGCACCGAATTGACGAGCGTAGTCGCGCCAGATGCCGCGCACATAGAGCCTGCGGGGTTGGCCACCCAGCGGCACGGTCACAGCGTGGCCGGGTTTGAGGTGGTAGAGCCGCGCCATGGGTTCAGAGGCCCAGACCGCGGTCTCCCCGGCGGGCAGGGGGCTAACGGTGGAGATGAGCGGTACGGCCCGCTGCGGGGCGGTGGGATCGATCGGAACAACATTGAGGGCGGCAGGCGGCTGGTCGGGGGCGAGGCGCAGCGTCAGCACCTTACGAAACTCAATCGTCGCGACGCCAGGCGCATGGGCCAAGCGGTCCTGTGCGGCGGGATCGAACCCACCGGCCTCGAGGTCGGGCAGGCGCATATAGAGGTCGGCCGGCAAGATCTGGCCCAGCCAATCGTCAACAGAGCCGCGGAAACTGGCCACCATAATGCCCATAGCAGCCATCAGGCTGACGCTGGCGACGATGCCGCAAAGGGCGACGGCGGCTTGGCCGGGCGCGCCGTACAGCCGGTCGAAAGCCAAGCGTGTGGCTGGGGCGTCTCCGGCAAGTCGCCGGGCCGGGCCGAGGATAGCGCGGGCCAGGGCGGGCATAAGGGCGATGCCGCCGGCCAGGATCGCCGCCATGGACCCATAGCCCAAAAGCGGTAAGCCACCGATTGGGGGTGCAAAGGCCAGGGCACCGCCGATCATCAGCAGCACCAGGGCGGCAACCAATGGCGGTTTGCGACGCGGGTCGATACCCAGATCGGCGTTCTTCAGGGCCACGGCGGGGCGACTCCTGGCGGCCTCCAGGGCGGGCCAAAGCGCTCCAGCCAGGGCCGCAATCAAGCCAAGCAACAGAAAGACGAGCCCCGCGCCGGGGGCAAAGGCGAGGTGCGGCCGCGCACCCTGGAAATAGCCGCCGCCCAAGTCTCCGCCGAACAGGGCCAGGGCGAGGGTGGCGAAACCCGTACCTGCGGCCACGCCAATGAGGCCACCCGCGAGGCCACCCGCTGCACCTTCGATGACGATCTGCAGGATAAGGTGGCGCTGGCTTAGCCCCAACACGCGCAGCAGGGCGAACTGCGGTCGCCGCCGGGCCACCGACAGCGATTGGCCAGAATAGACCAGGAAGCCGCCCGTCATTAGGGCGACCATGGCCAGCATTTCCAGGTTGACCCTATAGGCACGGGATAGGGCGTCGGACCGATGGCTTTCTTGCCGCTGGGTGACGATCTGGGCGTCGGGGGGCAGGGCCCTGGTAATGGCCGCCTGCACGGCCTGGGTACTCGTGCCCGCGCCAAATTTGAGATCGACCCGCTGCAGCCGGCCGAGCAATCCGAACCGCCACTGGGCGTCGGCGATGTCGATGACCACGATCGCCTGATCCTCACCCGCACCGGGTAGGCTTCCGGCGACGGTGAAAACGGCTGAGTGGCCAACCGCAGTCAGGGTAACCGGCGATCCGGCTTTGGCACCCAGGGCGGTCATGGCAGCCTGGGAAAGATAGGCCGCCTGGCCGTCGAAGCTATGCGCGCCTTGTCCAACTAGACCTGGCGTGACCGCAGCGGCGCGCAGCACGTCGAGGCCGAGCACCGTCAAGGACGCTCCGGCAGCGGTATGGGCGTTGAGTTCCAAGACCGGGCTGGCCGCCGCGACGCCGGGAATCTGCGCCAGCGTGGGATAAAGACCTTCGTCGAATCCTGCGGCTGTGACCGAATGGACCTGCAGGTCGGCGGTGCCACTGACGGTGTCGATGGCCTTGGCGAACGTCTCCAGGGCAGAGCGATTCACCAGGTAGACGGCAAAGCCCAGCGCCACCCCGATCGCTATGGCTGCCGCCGCCAGGATCACGCGGGCCGGGTGAGCCCGCCACTCGCCCAGAACCATCCAGTGCAGTACCGCTGGGTTCGATTGGGGTCGGCCCGGGTTGTGCCTATTGGCCACGCAGGATCAAACCTTGGGCGGTCAGCACCAGCGATCGGTCAGCGATGGCGGCCACGCGGTCGGAATGCGTGACGATCACCGCAGCAGCCCGAGCGTCGCGGGTTTGCTGTGCGAACAAGGTCAACACTTTCTCCGCCGACTCTGGATCGAGGTTGCCCGTCGGTTCGTCCGCCAGGATCAGGGCTGGCCGGTGAATCAGGGCGCGAGCGATGGCAACGCGCTGCATCTCGCCGCCCGACAGTTCGGACGGATAGCTACCGGAACGCCCCTCCAGACCCACTGCGGCCAGCAGCGCTCGGGCGCGGCTCAGGCCCTGCGCTTCGCCCCCACCGCTTAGTAAAACGGGCAAGGCAGCATTCTGCGCCAGGGTCAGATGCGGCAGGATATGGAAGGCCTGAAACACAAAGCCGATGCGGTCACGTCGCAGGATGGTGCGCTGGTCATCGCTCATGGCGGAAAGGTCCCCACCATCGATCTTGATCTCGCCGGCGTCGGCAACGTCTAGTCCGGCAATCAGGTTCAGCAGGGTCGATTTGCCCACGCCCGACTCACCCATGATGGCGACGATTTCTCCGGGACGCACTGTTAGCGCCAGGCCGTCAAAAAGCAGGCGGCCGCCAGGAACGGACTTACGCAGGCCAGAGACGGAAAGGGCTGGTATTGCGGACACGCCCAGACTCTAGCGTAGCTTGGCCCCGGTGCCGATCCCTGTTTGGGCTACGCCTTTCAGGTGGCGGTGGCGGCCGTGTTGAGCGGCCTGCGAAAGGTCCGGGGGCGATCTGGTGAGGGCGCCCCCTCGACCCCGCCGCTCGACTTCCTGGGCGGCGAATCCTGATTCACGGCCGCAGGCACTCGTGAAATTTCGTTGCATGCACGCCTAGACCTGATCACCTAGGGCGATAAGCGGCGAAGCAGCCGTCACATCGGGGATGAACGTGACCAGCGAGACCAAAAAATCGAGCGTGCCGACAGGCGCAGTGGCCCACAAGCTGCCGATCCGCAATATCGTCGCGGCCAGTATCGGCAACGCTATCGAATGGTACGACTGGACGATCTATGCCGCCTTCGCGGTCTATTTCTCGACCCAGTTCTTTCCTAAGGGCGATCCTGCGATTGCCCTGATCCAGATCATGGCCACCTATGCCGTGGCCTTCTTTTTCCGCCCGATTGGCGGTTGGCTGCTCGGGCGCTTCGCCGATGTGAACGGCCGTAAGTCGGTGATGATCATCACCATCTTGCTGCTGGGCGGCGGATCGCTGGTGATCGGGATTCTGCCCACCTTCTCCCAGGTCGGTTGGCTATCGCCTCTGTTGCTGGTCCTGGCGCGGATCGCCCAAGGCATTTCGCTGGGCGGCGAGGTTTCCAACGCCTCGGCCTATCTGGCCGAAATTGCCCCAGACGGGCGGCGTGGGCGCTATTCGTCGTTCTTCTACATCTCGATGGGCTTGGCCCTGTTGCTGGGGTCCTCGCTTGGGGCGGTGCTGTCGACGGTGCTGACGCGCGACCAAATGCTGTCATTCGGCTGGCGTATTCCATTCATCATCGGCGGGGTCATGGCCGCGTTCGGTGCCTGGCTGCGTCTGGGGATCGCCGAAAGCAAGGCCTTCGAAGATAACAAGGAGGCCGCCCAAACTGTGAAGCGACCTCTGCTCACGACCCTGACCCAATATCCCAAGCAGGTCATGCAAATGGTCGGGATCACCCTTCTCAACACACTCGCCTACTACACCTTCTTCAGCTCGATCCCGCCCTATGCCCTGGGGACCCAGCACATCTCCGGCCAGACGGTGTTCGTGGCCCTGACCATCGGCACGGCGGTTTTTACGCTCCTGCAGTATCCCTTCGGTGCCCTGTCGGACCGGATCGGTCGCAAACCGCAACTGTTGCTTTGGTCGGGCGGCTTGGCGCTCGCCTTTATTCCGCTGTCAAAGCTGATCACGCCCGATGCGAGCCTTATGCAGATGACCATCGTGTTTTCGGTTGGCCTGGCTCTCTATGCCTTGATGGCCTCGATCGCCCCGGCGATCATGAGTGAACTGTTTCCAACCGCCTTGCGCGGCGCGGGGATCGGTGCCTGGTACAACATCACCGTTGCAGTGTTCGGCGGTACCGCGCCCTTGCTGATCGCCAGCCTCGCCAAGGTTGGCCGGCCCGATTTGTTCTTCGTCTATGTCACCATCGGCGCGGTGATCGCCTTCATCACGGTGCTCACCTTGAAAGAGAGCGCGCACGAACCGATGAAGTAGCGGCTCGGCGCCTTCACCCCTCTCGCAGGCCACACAGCCGGGCGACCGCTAAGGTCGAGACCGCGTTGGCGACCGCAGTGGCGCACGGCTCGCCCTAGTGCGGACTGAAGTCCTGATCAGGATACATCGCCGTCGTGGGTTCGCGGATGACGATGTAGGTGCGACCGAGCGCCTGATGGCAGCTGTTGCAAGTGGTTGTCAGGCTGGCGTATGCGGCTTTCGTTGCCTTGGTGTCCTTGGCCTTGATCGCGGCGACCAAATCGTCGGCGGGCGGCGTGATCATGCTCATCAGCATGGCAGTGTCCTTGCCCTCATAGCCCGGCATAGCCTGTGAAATGCGCCGGAATGCACCGCGCAGTTCTGCCGCCTCATAGGCGGCATAGGTCCAGTTCCCGGCCTGGATGGCGAGGCCAAGCTTGGTGTGTCGCGGCTGGATCGACAGGGTCATCTGGTCGCTGAGTGAGGGGTGGTACTCGGCATAGACCGAAGGCGGATTACGCAGCGGCGCGGGTGCGGCGGCAGGCACCGCTGTTGATGGCGCAGGCTGAGCCAATGTGGGGCTGATCGGGCCGCACCAGGCCAATGAAGCAAGGGCGACTATGAGACTAAGCCGAATAAACTGGGGCGTTTGTGATGACACCTCAATACGCGTTTCCATAATGCCTCCTCCTTGCCGACCCCTAAGGGGTTTATATTGATCGCCACAGTCATCGCGCTTGCGCCCGCGCACGACTGAAAAAATTTATCTTTCGGGACGCGTTCGTTACCTGAGCGAAATCATGACGACTAGGACACCGTTCAAGGCTTGAGGCAACCGCGATCGCGGCGTTCGACTTATCGGTTACGAGGCGAGGAACGGTTCTCTAAGATGCGTGCACAGATTTCGAGTTTATTGGCTGGGGTCGCTATCGCCTGTTTCGCCAGCGCTGCGGCGGCGCAGACGGTCCAGCGCTTTGACGAGGACCACGTCATTGGAACGTCGTTGACCGTGGTCACGGTCGCGGGAGAGTCCCTGTCGGGGCAATTGGCCCACCGCGCCGCCAAGGCGGAAATCGCAAGGTTGGATGCCGTGCTCAGCACCTGGCGGGACGACAGCGAGCTTTCACGCCTGAATGCCTCCGCGGAAAGAACCCCCGTATCACCAGATCTTTTCGCGGTGCTGTCCTCTGCCGAGGCTTGGCGCGTTCGGACCGGTGGTGCCTTCAGTGCCCGACTGGGCGCGGTCGAACAGGCCTGGCGTCGAGGCGCGCAAGGTAGGCAGGTTCCAGAGCCACAGACCATTTCTGCCCTGGCCGAGCAGGCTAACCGTTCTGACGTGCAGCTCGACCACCAAGCGCTAACCGTCGCGCGGTCGGGTGCTACCTTTGCGATAGACGGACTCGCCAAGGGCTACATTCTCGACGCCGCCCTCACCGCGGCGCGCCGTGCGGCACCTGGATTGCGCGGCATGCTTATCGATATCGGCGGCGACATGCGGTGTTTTGGCCATTCACCCAGCGAAGCGGGCTGGATGGTCGGGGTGGCGGCACCTGGGGCAGCTGATAACGCCTCGCCGGCGCAGCGCCTGCGCCTTGGCGATCAGGCCGTCGCAACAAGTGGCCTGGGCAAGCGTGATCTTACGATTTCAGACTGCCGTTACTCGCATGTGCTCTCGCCGTTTGACGGCCAGTCCGTGGAGACGAAGGCCGTGACCGTTGTGGCCGCGACTGCGATGGATGCAGACGCCTTGGCGAGCGCCGCGTCCGTGCTGCCGCCGCATCGGGCGCTTGAATTGATCTCAGCCACGCCGGGGGCTCAGGCCCACATCGTCGGCGCGGACGGCGTCACCTACAGCTCAGCCGGCTGGGCAAGGTTGCTCGCGCCAGTGGTGGCCAAGGCGAATATCGCTGACTGCGCCGCCATACCCGCCGCAAAGCCCTGGCCTGCGGGATTCACCGTCGATATCAACTACACGATTCCAGAGGCTCAGAGTGGCCGGTCGAGGCCCCCATTTCTGGTAGTTTGGATCACCGATGCCAAGGGCCAGATGGTCCGCACCCTATTTCACCTGGGGGACCATCCGCAGCGCTACCTCGATAGCAACTATGTCTGGTGGGATGCCTTCTCGCAGAAGTCGCCAGACCTCTTGGCAACCGTCACGCGACCGAGCCGCCGTCCAGGCCAATATGATGTGCAATGGGACGGCAAGGACGACGATGGCCGTCTCGTCGGTCAGGGGGCCTATGTCGTAAACATCGAGGCCGCGCGCGAGCATGGCGGGCATAGCTATCAGCGCATCCCACTGACCCTAGGCGACAAACCCGCGAGCGGGTCCGGCGCGGCAAGTGCAGAGCTTGGCGACTCGACCGTCGTCTATGGAAAGCCCTCGTGAGCGAAGGGGCTGCGCCCCGCCGGGGTTTCGACAAGGGTGCTTTCTTCCAGCTGTGCCGGATGCTGCATGCCTATGCGTCGGCCTTTGCCTTCCTGTCGCTGATGTTCTTTTCCGTCACCGGCGTGATGCTCAACCATCCTGGATGGTTCGAGGCCCTGATCCTGCGGGAAACCTCGACCACGGTGCAGCTCACCCCGGCCCAGATTGCGGCAGCGCGCGCGGCACCGGATCCTTCGAGAGCCCTGGTGGCCGTGATCAGCAAAACGCTCGAACTTCCCGGCGCCCTTTCAAGCGGCGACGTTATGGATGACCGCGCCCTGGTGCGACTAGACGGCCCCAAGGGATCGACCGACCTCAACATCAACTTGGCCACCGGCGTGGCGCGGGTGCGGATTGAGCGGCCGGACCTCATGCTGATCATCCAGGATCTGCATCGCGGCAAGAACAGCGGCGCGGCCTGGCGCTGGGTGATTGACCTCACGGCCTACCTTGTTGTGGCCCTATCGGTGATCGGCTTTGTACTACTTTTCACCCTGCGGTTCCGGCTGAGAACCAGCCTGGTGCTGGCAGGGCTGAGCCTCGTGGCAATGGTCGCAATCGTGGCTCTGCTCATCCGCTAATTCGGCGGTGGCCACCGGCTTTTCTGTATCAACATTCAGAAATTTTTCTGTAAGCTTCAGGCTGATTTTGGCCAGGCCGAGGCCTATAAATATTGATTAATATCAATATTTTACGGCAATTTTACATGAAAACTTCACAAATCTGCAATCTGAAGTTCACTTGAGGTGCGACGCCTGGTGCCCCCAGAGATGCGTAAGGCGTTGGCCCTCGCATCAGGGTTAAGCGCCAGCCCGGCGCGACGCTGCTGAACTCCCCTTCCCAGGGCGGCGTGGCTCCGGGCCAACAGGCCACCTTGGGGACCCATAATGATCAAATTCGACCACGGCGCGCGCCAGCTCGCCTCCTGCTCGCTCATCGCCATCGCTGCCGCCTTGGCCCTGAGTGGTCCGACCTTCGCCGCCACGGCGGCCGTGGATCCGGTCAAGATCGATCCGGAAAACGCCGACTACGGAACGCGGGTGGAGGAACTGGTCATCACGGCACCAGGCGCCTCCACGACGGCAGCCCCGGTAAAGGCTTCGCTCGCCGCGACGCAACCGCAGTCGATCATTGATCGCAAGACCATCGACCAGTTCATCCCGACCACAGCCGACTACACCCAGATCGTCAACCTCACACCCAGCATGTCGGGCACCTCGTTCAACGGCCCGGGCCTTGGCGAGGCCAAGAGCACCCTGCGCGGGTTCAAGGACGGCGAATACAACATCACCTATGACGGTATTCCATGGGGCGACGCCAATGGCCCGACCCACCACTCGACCTCGTTCTTCCCGTCCTCGACCATTGGCGGCGTGGTGGTTGACCGCGGCCCCGGCGAAGCCAGCCAATTGGGCGTCGCCAGCTTCGGTGGCTCGGTCAATTTGTTCTCGCCGGAAGTCAGCGACGTGCGCGGCGGCTCGCAGTCCATTACGGTTGGCTCCTGGAACACCCTGGCGTCTGTAACCAAGCTCAGCAGCGGCGAAATCTCCCAACTGAACAATGCTAAGTTTCTGCTGAACTTCCAGGAGCTGAAAACCGACGGGTACCTGAGCCACAGCGGCGCAACCGCCTATAACCAGCTGATCCGCGCCGTCGTTCCGCTGGTTGGATCCTGGAAGGTGACGACGCTCGGCACCTGGAACTTCACCAAGGTCTATACCAACGACAGTTCGGGCGCGACGCTCGATCAGACCAAGGCCTTTGGCAAGAACTTCGCCCTCACCGACAACCCCAGCCTGCCGACCTATTACAAGTACAACGTCGTCACCAAACACACCTACTTCAACTACGCCAAGCTGACAGGTGACGTGACACCGAGCACGCGCCTCGAGGACACGGTCTATTCCTACTACTACAAAAACGACACGGAATCGGCGCTGGACGCGACCCTGACGCCCGCGGATATTGCGGCCGGCAAGGGCCTGGGCGTCACCCTGGTTCCCAATGGCAAGCTGATCGCCAACGGTCATATCCCCGGATACACCAAGCTCAACGTCTACAAGATCTACGGCAATATCCTGCACATCGACCAGGACGTGCCGTTCGGCACTATCAAGACGGGCCTATGGTCGGAAAAGGCTGATACGGGCCCGCGCTACCGTGCCGACTACGACGCCACGGCCACCCTGGGCGCGCCAAGCAAGGTCACCGATTTCCGCCAGAAGGTTGTGGCGGGCTATCCCAATACGCCGCAGTACCTCGAATATCTGCAGTACTCGGGCTGGACTCAGTACGAGCCGTTTATCGACGTGGTGTGGAAGGTCAGCCCTAAGCTGACGATTACGCCCGGCTTGAAGTACATGAACGAGAAAATTCACGTCGACGCGGACGTGAACCAGTCGTCACGCCTGCCGTTCCACGGCTCCAAGACCTTCTCCAAGACCCTGTATTTCCTGACCGGAAACTACAAAATCCGCGACAATTGGTCGGCCTACGCCCAGTACGCCACCGGCTTCCTTGTGCCCGACATCAGCGCCACCCAGAAGGTTAATCCCAACCTGAACGATCTGGTGCCGCAACAGTCGACCAACTACCAGATCGGCACGGTCTATCATGGCAACAAGATCACCTTTGACGGTGACATCTACGACGTGGAATTCCAGAACAAGCTGCAGTCGACCACGGTGGGTAGCGAGACGGTGTTCTTCAACCTCGGCGGAGCTCGCTATAAGGGCATCGAAGGGGCGTTGACGGTTGCCGTAGCCGACCATTGGTTCGCGTTCGGCAACGCCTCGCTCAACTCGGCCAAGGCCCTGGGCGCGAGCGCCATCCTGGGCGGTGTTCCGTTCGTGGTCGCCGGCGGCAAACAGATCGCCAACGCGCCGCGCTCTACCGCTTCGCTTGGCGGCATTTACCGCGACGGCAACTGGTCGGTATCGCTGGTCGACAAGTATACCGGTGACCAATGGGCGGCTGAAGGTGAGCCGGACGCCTATAAGATCAATGCCTACAACTCTACCGACTTCACCGTGGTGTACAGCTTCGAACGCTACCGGATCGAGGCAGCGGTCTACAACCTGCTAAACAGCGAGAAATACACCTCCATCAAGCCAGGCAAGACCGTGCCCTACGATCAATATTACTGGCAGCCCGAGCGTAACTTCCAGGTCTCGATCAAGGCAAATTTCTAGCCCCCGATAGCTGGCGCGGTCCGTACTGGGCCGCGCCGACCCTCTAGACCGAAGGCTGCCATGACCAGAACCCTCCGTGGTTTCGCCGCCGGCCTCATGGCTGTCTTTGTTCTGGCCGACCCTGGCCTTGCTGGTGCCCAGGCCCCGGCGTCACGGGTGACCACAAGGCCCGCACCGAAGCGTTATGTTCGCGCCGAGGAGGTTGATCCGCGCCTGCTGGTTCCCCCGCCCCCGGCGGATGGATCATCCCGGCATCTGGCGGAGCTGGCCGAGGTGCATCGCCTGGTGGCGACGCGCACGCCCGAGCGGCTCGTCCAGGCAGTTTGGGACGATGAGCACGAGGATGTTTCGGCCTATGCCCAGACCCTGGGCCCCGCCTTCGATCTGGCGCGCCTGCCGGCCACGGCCGCCCTGTTGGCCATCGTCGATGACGAACGCAAACGGGCCGAGGGTGCCAAGGCAGTGTTTAAGCGCAAACGACCCTGGGCCTATGATCCCAGCATCGTCCCCTGCGATGGCGGCCAACTGACCAAGGATCCGCTCAGCTCTTATCCCAGTGGCCATTCCCTGACCGGCTATTCCCTGGGTCTTGCCCTCGCTGCCCTGCTTCCGGAAAAGGCCCAGGCGATCGAGACGCGGGCGTCCGACTACGCCTACAGCCGTGAAATTTGCGGCGCCCACTACCATTCCGACACCGAAGCCAGCCATGTGCTGGCTGTGGCCCTGGTGGGCGCGCTTTGGCGCAGCCCAGACCTTGCCCAAAAAATTGCAGCCGCACGCAGCGAGCTGAGCAAGGCCGGTCTAACCGGCACGGTTGAAGCGCAATATGTGGCCCCGCACCTAGTCAGCTGGGCGGGCCCCGTTTCGATCCGTCTTGATGGCTTGGACTATGTGAACAAGGGGCTGATTGGGGTTGGCCGCTTGCCGGCCGCAACGCTCGATTTCACCGGCGACAGCCTGGGCTCGTTTTCCGGGCTTGCGCTCAATCAGGCTACGTGGCGCCGAAAGGGCGGTGTCTATAGCGGGACGCTCTACACCCTTCCAGACCGTGGCCCGAACAATGTGGGCGGTGTGCCAGGCACCACCGACTACAAGAGCCGTATCGGCGCCAACCGCATCGCTTTCGATCCGGCCACGGGGGTTCTGATCCTCAAGCCAGACGGTGGCTTGCTGCTGAAAGATGCCGCCGGTGGCACCCTGACCGGCAAAGACCCTGGTGCTGGCGTGGTGGTCCGCGACGAGCTCAGCCTGCCCAGCCCGGCCTCTGGCGAGGGCGCGGGCCGGATAAGCCTGGACTCCGAATCCATGACCCAACTGGCGGACGGATCATTCTATTTGTCCGACGAATATGCCGCCGGGATCTACTATTTCGGCCCCACCGGAAAATGGCTGGGCACCATCCAAGCGCCGCCCGCGCTGCTGCCCATGGTGGGCGGGAATATCCGTTTCGCCGGCGACAAGGCCCCCGATACCGGCCGTCGCAACAATCAGGGGCTGGAGGGGGTGTCTGTCACTCCTGACGGTAATACTTTGGTTGCCGTGCTGCAGAGCGCCACGATCCAAGACACCGGCATGGGGGCACAGACGCGCAACAACACCCGCATTCTGATCTACGACATCAGCAAAACCCGCACGCCCAAAGCGCCCGTCGCGCACTATGTCATGACCTTGCCGGTGGTGGACCCCGAGGGCCAGGGCGGGCCGCCCAGCGCCACAGCGGCAGTTTCAGAGCTGACCGCACTGGATGCGACACACTTCCTGGTGCTGGCGCGTGACAGCGTTGGCCGTGGCGGCGATGCCAACGCCGCCAATAGCCCAGTATTCAAGAGCGTATTGCTGGTCAGTGCCCAAGGGGCCAGCAACCTAGCCGGGACCCCGTTCGAGACCAGCGCAATGCCGGTCGCGCCCGGCGGCAAGCTTGATCCGGCGGTCAAGCCGGTGCGGCTGGCGGAACTAGTCAATCTGCTCGACCCAGCGGCCTTGGCGCGGTTCGGCATCAATCTGAAGACTAATCCATCAGACCCGATGTCGCTGTCAGAAAAGTGGGAGGGCATGGCCCTGGCGCCGGCGCTGGACCCTAAGGCGCCCAGGGATGTGCTGCTGCTGGTCAGCAATGACAACGACTTTATAACCGCTCACGGCCGCCTCAACGGCCAGGACTTCGACGCCTCGATCAAGCCGCCGAAAGGCGAAGGCGAGAACGACAGTATGGTGCTGGTCTACCGCCTGACCCTGCCGGCCGCCAAGGCGGGCTAACCGCCCAACTCGCGTTAGGCCATGCCTGCGCCCGTCAGGGGCGTTTGAAGAAGGGTATCATCCGGTACAGCACGGGGTTGCCGTCAAACTGGTGTTTGATCGCTCCGACCACATGCAGTGCCACCAGGGCGATAGTGGCCCAGACCAGCGGCGTGCCATGGACAAATTCGAGCGTGTCCTTGATCTCGCGTTTGTTCTGCCCCGCGATGATAGCGCTGACGCCGGGGAAGTGTGGAAACGCGGTTCCGGCCCAGAACGGCAGCGGCCGCGGCCCGATCGATTCCATGAACCAGCCGGTGAGGGGAATGGCCAGCATCAGCCCATAGAACAGCACGTGCACCGCCTCTGCCATATGCTTTTCCCAGCTTTTCAGTCCGGCGGGCATGGCTGGCGGACGATGGCTCAGCCGCCACGCCAGGCGCAATACGGTCAGCATCAATACCGTGAGGCCCAGCGGAATGTGGATCACCTCAACGGCCTTTTCAGCCTTGCCCTCCAGCGTGCCCATGTACCAGCCCAGACCGATCTGGGCGACGATGCCCAGGGCGATCAACCCGTGCAGCGCCATGGCCACGCCGGAATAACGGCGAGCCTGTGCGTCGCCTGATGGGGGGATAGAGGCGGTCGATGCGGTCATCGGTGTCGATCCTGGATTGGGGGTCTGCCTTAAGGCGCAGTTTGCACCCGGCCGCGGGATATAGAATTTCAGTTCTGTTGCAAAAACCTAAGCCCAGCTGAGACTTTTTCCAATGCCGTTAGGAGAAGGCGCAGCAAAAGGCCGCCAGGCTTTCGCCTGACGGCCCATTGTGATCGATCCGATAGCGGCCCTTAGCCGACTGATGTTGCTTATTTCGCGTCTGGTGTTGTGTAGTCGGCTTGCAGGTTGACCCGCTTGCCGCCGACCAGAACGCCACGGACATAGCCGGTCGGTGAGCCGTCACGCGAGGTGTTGAACCACACCGTGAAGTCCTTACCCGGGGTCATGTCTTCCTTCATTTTAAGACCCGAACGGCGCAGATTGCCGGGGCTTGGGCCTTCCAGGCTGTACTTGGTGGTGGAACCGTTCGGGTTCTTCACGATGAAGTACCAGAAGCTGTGCGGCTGCACGTTATCCAGCTTGGCCAGGGTGCCGGTGATCTGGGCTTCCTTGTCGATATCGAACTGGGCATTGACCGCGTGGTGCGCCGAAGCGGCTGTAGCCAGACCCAAGGCCATCAGGACAGCGGTGTTGATAGCGATAAGCGTTTTCATAGAGTTCACTCCTGTTGTTTTTATATACGCAGCGGATTTTCTTACTCCTTACGCCAGTTCAGCCCCCCATTCCAGGGACCACGGCGCTTCAGCGGCGCGGTGCCGATGAGTCAATCTACCATTCCGCGACATACCCAGCTTGCACCGTGGCGACGAAAGCGCTATCCCGCCGCCTCGCCTTCAAGGCGGTGCGCGCCCGTAGCTCAGCTGGATAGAGCATCAGACTACGAATCTGAGGGTCGGACGTTCGAATCGTTCCGGGCGCGCCAATATTTTCAAATGAGTTGGCCGCCAGAGGGGCTGGGCTTGCTTCCCGGACTTCACCATTGGGAAGCGCGTGGGAAGCAGCGCGACAAAATT
>Ga0114970_10001706_pt1 | contig 16439 bp, 16 predicted proteins | sample M_140205_XF_Meta_FD_87030 | JGI IMG/M metagenome (GOLD analysis project Ga0114970, IMG submission 87030) | Freshwater microbial communities from Lake Montjoie, Canada to study carbon cycling - M_140205_XF_MetaG | ecosystem: Environmental > Aquatic > Freshwater > Lake | place: Lake Montjoie... | reverse complement strand
TAGTATCGGCCTATGGCGCTCTGCAAAGCCTATGAAAGGCAACGTACTCGTTCTTATGCTCGATACCCTACGAGCTGATCACCTAGGAGCTTACGGCTATCAACGCGCGACTAGCCCCAATATAGATCACTTCGCTCAGGAAAACGTACGGTTCTCCTACACCATTACTGCGGCGCCGTGGACTCCACCCTCGGTTGCTTCGATGTTCACCGGGGTTTACCCGGCAACACATGGCTGGATGCCCCCGAATATACGTAAGGATGTTAAGGAGGCTGCTATAAAGCTAGATGACAAGCTAGTCACCCTGGCTGAGATCTTTAAAGCGAATGGGTATTCAACTGTAGCTGTTTCTCCCAATCCGTGGATCTCGGAAGACTTCGGTTATCAGCAGGGGTTCGAGACATTTGTGTTCAGGGAGAGGGCACCAGCCGAGAAGATAGTAAAGATCGGAGAGGCCCAGATCGATCGGCTTCTAAAAGAGGATAAGCCGTTCTTTATGTACCTACACTTCCTCGATCCGCACGATCCCTATTCGGCCCCAGATTCGTACAAGAGCGCCTTTACTGACGCAGTCCCCGGCAAGCAATATCCTCCCAGGGTGCTTAAAAATATTAACCACTACGACGGCGAGATTAAATACATGGACGCGCAGATTGGGCGTCTTTTTTCCTACCTTAAGGAGCAGGGGCTCTACGACGACCTTACCATTATCCTGGTAGCTGATCACGGTGAGCAGTTTATGGAGCATGGACAGCATGGTCACGGGCACCAACTCTTTAACGAAGAGGTGCATGTTCCCCTGATCGTAAAGTCCCCCAAGGTACTAGGTGCTAGGGTAGTGAATATTACAACCAGTACCATCGATGTTTTTCCGACGGCGCTTGATGCAGCTGGTATCAAGGTGCCCCAGGGCATACCAGGGGTATCGCTTTTAAATGATACGGAGATTGAATCCCGACAAGGTGTATTTACCGAGATCGAAAGGGTTTTTAAGCAAAAGGCCTTTACTACTCCCGATGGTCTTAAGTTAATTAAACAGATTAATCCGGATCAGAGCGAGATCGTAATCGGTGTGTTTGATCATAATAAGGATGACTCCGAGATAAATCCGATTAAAGATCAGGAGATAATAGCAACGTTGACTAACGAGCTAAGCGAGATCAATCGCTATGCGCTCGAAGGGCGGATAGAGGGTAGCGATAGCGCACGTGGACAACTTAAGGATGCAACCATAGAGCAGCTTAAAACCTTGGGCTATCTGCAATAATGGTAAAATTGCAATGAAGGTTCTGACACGATCGCAGCTGCTCCTGCTCTCTCTATCTCTGGTTTTCTTCGCGCCAGTTACGAGCTGCTGGGCCTACATCGGGCCGGGCGCTGGATTCGCATTCCTTGGATCGGGTGCGGTCTTTATCGTAACTATTTTGCTCGCTATCTTTACCATCCTGCTGTGGCCCCTTCAGACCCTATGGCGCCTTGCACGGGGCAACGGCCGGCCAAAAAACGCCCGTGTTAAAAGGGTCGTAATCCTTGGGCTCGATGGATTAGATCCAAAGTTGCTTGAGGGCTACCTAGCGCAGGGCAAGCTGCCACACTTTCAAAAGTTAAAGGAGCAGGGGGGCTATGCACGCCTAGGAACAACGTTGCCCGCACTTTCACCTGTTGCTTGGTCGACCTTTCAGACCGGAGTAAACCCGGGCGCGCATAATATCTTCGATTTTCTTACCCGTGATAAGCGCTTCTGTCTTCCGGAGCTCTCGGCGGTAAAAACAGAGGTGACCCGCAAGGAGCTTAAGATTGGACCCTTTACTATTCCACGCACCAGTTCGAAGGTGCGGTTAATGCGGCGTTCGCAACCGTTCTGGAAGCTACTTGGGGCGCGCAATATTACGGCGAACATTATCCGTGTTCCGATCTCGTACCCACCTGAAAAATTCCAGGGCAATATCCTCTCGGCAATGTGTACCCCCGATCTGCGCGGCACACAGGGTACCTTCATGCTCTTTACAACCCGTAGTAACCACAAAGCCTCTGCAGGTAGCGACTCAACAGGGGGTGAGGTGCGCACAGTTGTGCGATCAGGAAACCTGATTACCTGCGAACTTGAGGGGCCGCCAGATCCGGATGGAAAGAGTGGTAACCTTAAGGCGCAGTTTTGCGTTAAGATCTTGAGCGCAGAGCGTGCAGAGGTAACGTTAGCAGGGGTACGAGAAGAGCTAACCATTAATACCTTCTCGCCCTGGATACCGGTCGTATTTAGGGTTGGGCGCAAAAAGGTGCAGGGTATCGTGCGCCTATGTATCCGTGAGATGGATGAGCACGTTACGATCTATGCCTCACCGATTAACGTCGATCCAGCAAAGCCGGTACTTCCAATCGCCTCTCCGTTACTGTTTTCAAGTTGGCTTGCCAAACGTCAGGGTAGTTTCGGAACTTTAGGACTACTTGAGGATACCTGGGGGCGTAACGAACTCGCCCTTGATGATCAACGCTTCCTTGATCAGGCCTGGCTCTCGCACGGTGAGCGAAGGAAGATGTTCTTTGAGACCTTGCGCCGCACCCGTGAGGGCATCTGCATCTGCGTTTTTGATGCTAGTGATCGTATTCAGCATATGTTTTGGCGCTATATCGATCCGAAGCATCCTGCACCCCGAGAGAACGTTGAGAAGTTTGCTAATGTGATCCCTGAGATGTATCAAAAGATGGACGCCCTGGTCGGAGAGACGGTGGCGGAGCTTGGGCCAAACGATCTCCTGATGGTTCTAAGTGATCACGGCTTCTCCTCCTTTAGACGGTGTATCAATCTTAACACTTGGCTCTACGAGAACGGCTACCTGGCCCTTAAGGTTGATAAACCGCAGGGACTGGATTACTTGCAGGAGGTTGACTGGACCCGTACAAAGGCCTTTGCGATCGGTCTCTCCGGTATCTACGCGAATAAGCGTGGCCGTGAGCGCTTCGGAATTCTAACCGAGGAACAGGGCGAGACGATTAAGGGTGAGATTATAGCAAAGCTTGAGGGGCTTCAGGACCCTATCGATGGAGCAGTTTCTATCAAACGGGTCTATGATACCAGAAAGGCCTATAAGGGGCTCTATACTAGCGAGGCGCCCGATCTGATCGTTGGGTATAATCCTGGCTATCGTGTCTCGTGGGATTCAATCACCGGCACCGTAGAGCCGCAGGTATTCTCTGACAATCTCAAAGCCTGGAGTGGGGATCACCATATCGATCCGCAGGAGGTGCCTGGTATCCTGTTCGTCAATAGAGCGTTAAGGGTCGATGCGCCAAATATCATCGACATAGCCCCAACCACCCTTGATCTCTTCGGCATTAAACCACCCAGCTATATGGAGGGGCGGGTGGTTGTGTAGCTATTCGATCTTGCGGTCGGTCCTAAAAGTTAAAACGTAACTGGTCACCGTAGTTTAATGTCGCGATTCAAGCTACTTAGATTACGGCTAAGTTTCATAGGTAATTCGATTGTTCGTCCCCTGATCGGGGACGACAGATTTTGTGACCAGTTAATGTTATCACCCCCACCGCATTGCTGCACCAGCAGCTTGCGCTGCTGGATGGGCTCCGCAAATCGACCCCTGAGGGGTTGGTACAGAGTTCCTACGTGTGCAATCGTCCTTAGTTTATTCTGACTAGTTACGTGGAAACTAAGACTCAAACGAAACCAGCACGGCGCCACTTGGTACCTCTTGATCCTTTGATACGTGAATTTTGCTGACGATCCCGCTACGAGGTGACCTGATCGGATTCTCCATCTTCATCGCCTCTATTACGAGCAGCGTATCGCCCTTCTGCACGGTCTGCCCCTCCTTAACCTTTATCTCGGAGACGATGCCGGGCAGAGGTGTACGCAGCTCTTTAATGGTGGATGAGGCAGACTGCGCCGTATTAACGTCGGTAATAGTCGCGCGTGGGCTTTTGAGCAGCGGTGCTAGTGAAACCGAGTACTCAACATCATCAACGGCAAAGGAGAGCGTGCTTCCATGCCTAGAGCGTAAGGCAACGAGGTAACTCTTGCCCTGAACTGAAATGGAGTAAGTACTCATTGAATCTCGGCCCTCTCAAGCCCTTCAAGCAGGCCGGTCTGGTGCCAGATCGAACGAACTGTTTCAGAGCAGCATAAAATTCTTCCATCGGGAGCCACAGAGAGCTCGCCAGCAGGCAGGATGTTTGTTAGCGCCGCAGCTATGGCACATACGGTTGCTGGAGATAGGGCAGTAGCTTGATCAAACGATCCGAACACAAATGTAATCCCCGTATGTGAAAGGGGGGGCGGTAGTGGTGGTCGCAGCTCAATGTTATTCATGCTCTCTTAATTCATGCGCTCCTATCAGGCGCTTTTAGAGGGGAATATTGCCGTGTTTTTTCTTCGGGTTAGATTGTCTCTTGGTTGAGAGGAGCGAGAAGGCCTCAATTACCCTAGTGCGTGTCTCGCGGGGACGTATGACAGCATCGATAAATCCGAGCTCTGCAGCCTCCCACGGGTTAGCGAATTTATCCCTATATTCACGAACTAGCTGCGCGCGACGCTCCGGCGCATCTCCGGTAAGCGCGGCATCCTCCAGCTCCTTACGGAATATAATATTTACGGCCCCCTCAGAGCCCATTACCGCGATCTCGGCGCTGGGGTAGGCGAAGTTCATATCGGCGCGGATATGCTTAGAGGCCATCACATCGTAGGCCCCGCCATAAGCTTTGCGTGTAATCACAGTGACCTTCGGTACGGTTGCCTCAGCGAATGCGTAGAGCAGCTTAGCCCCGTGTCTAATTATGCCGCCGTGCTCCTGCTGTAGGCCGGGCAGAAAACCGGGAACATCGACAAGCGTTAGGAGTGGCACATTAAAGGCATCACAGAAGCGTACGAAACGGGCAGCTTTGGTACTGGCATTTATATCCAGACAGCCGGCTAGTACCGAGGGTTGATTGGCAACAACGCCGACTGAACGGCCGTTCAGTCGGATAAATCCGATCACGATATTTTGAGCAAAGGTCGGTTGTATCTCGAAGAATTCGTGCGAGTCAGCGATCGAATGAATTAGCGCCTTAATATCATAGGGGAGGTTCGGCTGAGCCGGAATCAGGGTATCGAGCGCAGCATCCTCGCGTGTCGCCAGATCTCCAGACATGACGAGAGCAGCCTGGTCTAGATTGTTCTGCGGGATAAAGGAGAGCAGCTCCCTACAACGGTCGAGGCAATCCTGATCGCTCTCAGCCTCAAGGTGCGCGATCCCACTGATATTGGAGTGCGTATCTGCGCCTCCAAGCAGCTCCTTTGAAACCTCCTCCTTCGTTACGGTCTTAATAACGTCGGGGCCGGTGATGAACATGTGGCTTGAGCCCTTCACCATCAGCACAAAGTCGGTAATAGCTGGGGAGTAAACAGCACCCCCCGCACAGGGCCCCATAATTAGTGAAAGTTGGGGCACCACACCGGAGAGTAGGGTGTTTCTAAGAAAGATATCTGCATAGCCCCCAAGGCTCTCGACCCCCTCCTGGATGCGCGCTCCACCAGAATCGTTTAAGCCGATAATCGGACACCCGATCCGTTCCGCAAGGTCCATAATCTTGACGACCTTTTTGGCGTGCATGGCGGCTAGTGATCCGCCAAAAACGGTAAAGTCCTGGGCAAATAAGCAAACGACTCGACCGTTAATGAGTCCTGTGCCTGTAATGACACCGTCTCCAAAATAACGCTTGTCTGCCAATCCGAAGTTGTTAGAGCGGTGCGTAACGAACTTATCGAGCTCAGAGAACGACCCGGGATCAACTAGGTAGTTAATCCGCTCACGAGCGGTGAGCTTTCCCCCCTGGTGCTGCTTTGCTACCCGCTCAGCGCCACCACCCTGCTCTGCTTGCGCATCTCTGCGCGCTAATTCGTCGTTTGTATCCATACTATTGAGGGATACTAGCACGAGAATAGGAGGGGGGAAGGGGGGATATAAAGCTTAGGGGGTCTAGGTAGCTAAATTCCCCGCTTTACTAACCTTAACTCAGAAGGGTATCGTTTTAGTGTGAAAAATAGCTATCGAATATTAAACACCCTCCTAAAACTTGTTACGCCAGCTCTTTTACTTGCGTGTTCAACAACTACGACGACGGTGCGCCCACCGGAGGAGTTTGAGGAGCAGGCGTTCAAGGCTATGTCCTCATTCTACTGTGAGTATAAGCGCTGGCCGGAAAACTGGCAGGAGTTTCAGGAGTTCGTAACGTCGATAGGGCTGGGCGAGACGGTTGGGGCTGACTTTCCATCGGCTTCACTTGAGTCACCCCGTGCTATCATAACCACCCTCGACTATCAAAACATGCTTGGAAGTCCGCGCAAGGTCTCCTTTATCGCGCCGCCACAATGCGAGAAAGCTAAAGATCCGGAGCAGGTCGTGATGTGCGGAGGGCGTGTGACATTTCGGCTGCCGCAGGGCTTTTCGTTAATGGGTGGGGTTGCGGTTAAGGAACGGTGGCGGGCGCCCCCATATCCAGATGCAGCTTGGCGTGGCCAAAGTGGTGGCTACATCATAGCATTCCGATTCGGTGAGGTGCTGGTTGATCGAGGGGCGATAGCTGAGTTCAAGGAGACCCTGGAGGCAGCTTATGAGACCTCAATCCCTGGTCTAAAATGGGTACAGAGAGAGGTTGTTGAACAGAACAACCTTCCCCTTCTACTTCATGAATTTGAAAGCAACTCCTCGCGGGGTAGGTTGGCTACCATAGTTCTGTCAGCATCGTTTGATGGAAAGCTACTCTCAATCAATGTGGTCGGACCGGTAGAGGGGCGTAGTAAGGTAGAGGAACTGGCGAGGCTGGTTACCACATCTTTGCGTCTGAATTAGTAACTGGTCACCGTAGTTTAATGTCGCGATTCAAGCTATTGAGATTATGGCAAAGTTTCATAGGTAATTCGATTGGTCGTCCCCTGATCGGGGACGGCAGATTTTGTGACCAGTTAATGTTTTCACCCTCGATTTGCTCCGCAAATCGGCCCCTTAGGGGCTATTGAGTGTCATTACCGTATGCGAATATTTCTGGAATATGCTGACTAGTTACCTGAATTAAATCATAAGGCCTGATAGAGCATGAATCAAAAAGATCAACCGCGCCGTACCTCATCGGGTATGGAGATTAAGGATGTGTATAGCGCGCAGAGTGTTGCGGCTGGTGATGGATCCAAGCCGGGAGAGTTTCCATTCACCCGCGGAATTCATCACTCCATGTATAGGGGCAAGCTCTGGACGATGCGGCAGTACGCTGGCTTTGGTTCGGCCAAAGACACTAATAGCCGTTATCACTTTTTGCTTAAGCAGGGCATTACGGGACTAAGTGTAGCCTTTGATCTTCCTACTCAGATGGGGCGCGATCCGGACCATGCGTTGTCACGTGGAGAGGTGGGACGGGTCGGAGTTTCAATCACCTCGGTGGACGATATGGAGCAGCTCTTTGAGGGCATACCGCTTGAGGATGTTTCGATCTCAATGACGATTAATTCAACGGCAGCGATATTGCTGGCTTTTTTGCTAGTTGTTGCAGAGCGGCGCGCTGTTTCGTGGGGCGCGCTTAGGGGCACCACTCAAAACGATATCCTTAAGGAGTACGTGGCGCGTGGGACCTACATCTATCCGCCCCGTCCTGCTATGCGAATTGTAACGGATCTCGTTGCATTCTGCGCCAAAAACGTGCCGCAATGGAACACCGTAAGCGTCTCTGGGTACCATATCCGCGAAGCTGGCAGCACAGCGGTGGAGGAGGTCGCCTTTACCCTGGCTGATGGGATCGCCTATATCCAGGCTGCTATTGATAGAGGACTTGCGGTTGATGATATTGCCCCGCGCATCTCCTTCTTCTTTAACTGTCACAATAACTTTCTTGAAGAGGTAGCGAAATTTAGGGCCGCACGCCGCCTCTGGGCCAGCATCGTTAAGGAGCGCTTTCAGGCAAAGGATGCCAGGTCAATGATGATGCGCTTTCATACGCAGACCGCTGGAAGCTCGCTAACTGCGCAGCAACCCCATAATAATATAGTCCGCACGACGATTCAGGCCTTGGCAGCGGTGTTTGGAGGGACACAGTCACTCCATACGAACGGATTCGACGAGGCGCTTGGATTACCGACCGAGGAGAGCGCTCAGATCGCCCTCAGAACCCAGCAGATAGTGGCCGAGGAGTCTGGGGTGGCACTCTCTGCCGATCCGTTGGGGGGAAGTTACCTAATTGAAGCGTGGACCGATTGGATAGAGGTAGAGGCACGGGCTCGTATCGCCAAGATCGACGCATTAGGGGGCATGCTGGCAGCTATAGAGCAGCGTTATCCTCAGAGTGAGATAGAGAACTCATCCTATGCGGAGCAACGCTCCATTGAGCAGGGGGATACGCGCGTCGTGGGGGTGAATATCCATGCTAATGACACCGAACAGGCGCCTCCTATACTTAAGATTAATCCTGCAGTTGAGCATGAGCAGTGCCAAAGGATTGCGGCACTAAGAGCGGGGCGCAACCAGGCGCTTGCAACCGAGAGCCTAGCAGCGTTAACGCGAGCTGCCGCCGCAGAGGGGGAGGTTGTATCTTTCATCCTTGAGTGCGCGCGTAGCTCCTGTACCGTTGGTGAGATCTCGGATGCTATGCGTGCGGTTTTTGGGGAGTATCAGGGTTAACTAGGTCGGAGATATGTGGGCCAGAAGAGCCGGTACTACCCCTATTCCGGGTGTTTGATAGTGGGTTACAGGTTTTGAACACCAGAACCTTAAGTTAGTTTATAATGAAGGTGCACAATAACACTTGAACAGCTAGGTTGAGTCGTCTAACCTAAAAGCTTATTCGACTTATGTTGAGAACTAAGCGATATAGTGGTTGAGTAATAGAGTAATGATAGGGTATAGAGTGGCCGGATTTAACTCGGCTCATGAATAGGATAGTTTTATGAAGAAGAAAGATCTTGATACCTTAAAAGGGATACTTGAAGAGGAGAAGAAGCGCATTCAACGCCACCTCGATGACCTTAGCGATGAGTCGGTTGAGGAGCTTGAAGGTGCCAGCGGCGACACGGTTGATATCGCAGCGCTCGAAATTAATCAAAATTCGATCCTAAAGATCGGGAAGCGAGAACTCAATCACCTCAAGAAGATCGATGCTGCGCTTATAAAGTTTGCGGATAACACATACGGAGACTGCGAGAACTGTGGCGAGCATATAGCAGTGGCCCGTCTTATGGCTCGACCTGTTGCGCAACTTTGTATCGACTGTAAGACAGCTGAGGAGAACGAGGAGCGTCGCTATACAGATCGCAGTGCAGATGATGATGGCGATGGATTCCCAGATGAGGGTGACGACCTGTAGGAACTGATTACGCGTTAAGTACTGATTCAAGCTCCGCAAAGAATTCGCATCCAGACACTATTAGATTATCTACAAATAGATCTCCCGGATATTTTGCAGTCAATTTCTGCGAGTCATTATCATATGCATAGTGACCGATTGCGGCACCTGCTTCGCGCGCTATAAGACAACCTGCCGCCCCGTCCCAGGGCATCAGGGTCTCTTCGTAGTAGGCATCAAGTCGTCCACACGCAACCCAGCAAATATCGAGCGATGCTGCGCCAAGCCTGCGGATATCGCGGCAGCGAATTAGTACGCGCTCAAGACGGGCGCAGATATTTGCAGCGTTAGAGCGCTTGTAAGGGAATCCTGTCGATACCAGCGCGTCAGCTAAGCTCTTTGTGTCAGCTACATTAATTTTGAGCCCGTTGCAGAAAGCGCCCCCACCTTTGACAGCCGTAAAAACCTCAGCCAGGAAGGGTGCTGCAACCACACCAACCTGTACGATCCCATCGAACGCAAATGCTATAGATATTCCGACCTGAAAATGTCCATGAGCATAGTTCGTAGTTCCATCTATAGGGTCGATTACCCAGAGTGGGCCAACTCCGTACTGCTCCGGGGTGTGCCCCTGAGTCGACTCCTCTGCCAGTATCTTATGGTCTGGAAAGTGCTCCAGAATTGTCTCGATAATAGCTTTCTCGGCTGCGAGATCGGCTGTCGTAACGAGGTTGCGCGCATCCTTAAAAGAGACAGCAACTGTCAGCGAAGCGCGCTGCTCTCGTGCTATGGTAGCTGCGCGTTCGGCGGCTTTAAGGGCTACCTTAAGGATCTCACTATTTGCAGGAGCGTTCTTTGTGGTCACGGTTATATGCATCCTTTCGGGCTGGAGTGAATTAAAGAACAAGGTTATCGTAAAGCCTGCTTGTAATAAGCAGCTTAAGCAAGCTCCACTGTGCGAGAAAGTATGTCAGAGAACACAAGGTTGGACAAATCGTTAACACCACGCACCAGGGAATTTGCACTCTCGTGCGTACGTGGACTCTTTACGCAGCAGGCCCTGGCCAAGATTAACCTGCGGCTTAAGGTTGTTGGAAGGCGCGAGGATGGGTATCACCTTCTAAGCATGTTCAATTGCAATACCGATCTAAGCGATCAGATTGAGTTAACCCTCTCGGAGTCCCCGCAGATAACTTTGCAGATTGAGCCGCACGGAATCTTAAATGAGCCACCCGCGTCTAACCTAGCTGTGCGGGCTTTTCATGCATTCTGGCAGGCATTTGATCTTGAATCTGCGCCGGTTGGAGTCACCATTACTATTCGCAAACGTATTCCGATCGGTAGCGGTCTTGGTGGGGGGAGTAGCGATGCTGCCGCGGTATTGCGCATCTTGGCGGATAATTTCCAGACATTTTTATGCGTAGAGCTTGGACTCTCTGAGGAGAGCTTTCGCGAGAGTATCGTTAAGACCGCGCTCTCTTGTGGAGCTGATGTACCCTACTCACTGTACGGCGGAGCTTGCTGGGTGCGCGGCATAGGTGAGCGTGTACTGCCGCTGGTAGGTGTAACGCAATGGCCTGGGGAGGTGCTGATAGTTGTTCCGCCAACTCCGGTACCGACCAGGGCCTTTTATAACTACTATAGAGAGCGTAACCCTATTATTCCCTCTGCGAGCGATGTGGCCATGGAGAGCTTCTCTCGGCACCCAGTTAAGGAGCTGCGGGAGCTTATAGAAAACGACTTTGAGCGTGATGTGGTCGCATTTGTGCCGGAGGTGGGCGAGACTTTAAAGGTAGTACGCAGGCTCTTTCCAGAGGGTAGTTCAATCACTGGTTCCGGTTGCGCCATCTTTGCCCTGGCCGAGAGGGGCGAGCTGGGGCGCATTGAGGAGCTAGTTAAAGAGCTAACTCCCCGTGGCGTCTCGGTACATAGGGCTAGCATGATAGAAACGCAGCTTGTCGCGTAGCTCCTAAAATCACAACAACTTAGCGAGCCCACCCTTGCCAAAGTGCCCTAGTTGTTCTACTCAACTCTCATTGGATGATGCCCGGTCGCCAAGTGGTAAGGCAGCGGACTTTGATTCCGCCATACGCAGGTTCGACCCCTGCCCGGGCAACCAGTATGCAGTATCGCCTCTCCAAATTAGAAATAGGGAAACCCCTCGACTTAAGGAGCCTTTGTGTCTCGACCACTTCTAGTCTTCTCCGGGCGCTCAAATCCTAATTTTGCTAACGCAGTTGCAACAACGCTCGGGGTTAACCTCGGGGAGCTTGAAGTTGTTCAGTTTAGCGACGGCGAGCTGTCGGTTGAGATCGGCGATAACGTACGGGGAGGGGATGTGTTCGTTATGCAGAGCACCTGCACCCCAGGTAACGATCATTTGATGGAGCTCCTGATTATTATCGATGCGCTTAAGCGTTCCTCTGCAGGGCGCATCACGGCGGCACTACCATACTTTGGCTACGCCCGGCAGGATCGAAAGATAAAGCCCCGTGTGCCGATTACAGCAAAATTAGTGGCTGATATGATCACAACTGCCGGTGCCGATAGGGTTCTGACTATGGATCTTCACGCTGGGCAGATGATGGGATTCTTCGATATTCCGGTTGATAATTTGTATGCGTTGCCGATCATGGTGCCGTACATTAAATCTAAATACGGAAGCAGCGGAGTTACGATCGTATCCCCCGATGTTGGTGGATTGGAGCGTGCCCGATTCTTGGCAACTCGACTTGATAACACGCCACTGGCGGTGATCGATAAACGGCGTGCTGGCCCAAACCGAGTTGATTCAATGAGCGTAGTGGGAGAGGTAGCGGGAGATATCTGTATTATCGTCGATGACATCGCCGATACCGGTGGAACGTTGCTTAAGGCTGCTGAAACCCTGCTCAAGGCGGGGGCGAAGAAGGTCATAGCGTGTTGTGTGCACCCGGTTCTTTCGGGGGATGCCCGCCAACTGCTTAACGAATCAGCTATTGAGGAGGTGATCGTGACCGATACGATTCCGCACAATAAGGGCGCTGCTGGCGATAAAGTTACGGTCCTTTCGGTAGCGCCACTCTTTGCTGAGGCGATCCGTCGTATTCACTCAGATGATTCGGTAAGTAGCCTGTTCCGCTAGTAATTACACTTGGTTGACGAGGCGACTGAGATCTTTGAGTGGCCCCGTATTGGCCCTAAAGACAAGCCCCTAAGGGGGTCGATTTACTCCGCAAATCGGGGGTGATAGTTACGCATACCAGCTCTTTACCTGCACGGGGGCTTCTGATAACGTCGCCGTTCCATTTTTACTAAGGAAGTTATCGCCGTGGAAAATTTTACAATTCAAGTTTCTGAGAGATTACAGCTCGGTAAGGGCGCTGCCAACCGTAGCCGCAAGCAGGGGTTAATTCCTGGAGTTGCCTACCACCGACATGACACGCCTACAGCCGTGCAGGTTCCGTTTAAGGAATTTACCCTTCTTGCACAGAAGGCGCGTCTTTCTCAGGTCTTTACCTTTAAGAGTGATTCGCCTCTTCTTGATGGCAAGGTCGCCATAGTAAAGGAGATTCAACAGGACTACCTAAAGGGTATAGTTATCCATGTTGACTTTCAGACACTCAAGGATGATGAGCAGATCTCAGTTGATGTTCCTATTAAGATAGTAGGCGACGCCCCGGGCGTAAAGGTACAGAAGGGTATTCTGGCTGTTGTTACTCACGAGATCTCGGTGCGCTGTTTCCCAAGGAATATTCCATCAGTTGTTGAGGTAGATATTACCGCACTCGGCTTGGGCCAATCGATTCACGCTGAGCAGCTAATCTTAAGCGCAGGGGTAACGCTCACAGACGATCCGCACAAGACGATCGTAAGCGTTATTATTCCTCGTGCTATTGAGGAGGAAGCTAAGCCAAGTGCAGCGGGTGCGCTAGCGACAGCAGGTGCTGCAGCGGCTCCAGCGGCAGCAGGTGCTGCAGCAGGTGCCAAGGCTCCAGCTGGAAAGGCTCCAGCTGGAAAGGCTCCGGCTGGTAAGGCTCCATCAAAGTAGTACTGGCAAAGTAAGCATTGGCAAAGTAAGCACTGGAGTATAGCCGTGAGTGTTGGATATCTCACCGTCGTTGGACTTGGGAATCCTGGCGCTAAGTACGCATCTACTCGCCATAATATCGGCTTCGCCGTTGCGGATCTCTTGCGGGCTTCCTCAGGCGCCGTGTCTTCTGATGAGCTGCATTCAAGATTTGGGACCAATGCAAGAGCAGCGCTTAGTGGCGATCTAGCCCAGAATGGTTGGCAGGAGCGGGCGGGGCGACTTGAGAGTACGGCCACCCTGATCGATTGGGAGTCTGCCCTGATCAAGCCTCAGACCTTTATGAACCGTAGCGGAGAGCCGCTGCAAAGCTTTCTCTCCTTTCGTAAAATACCGATCTCTCAGGTGATAGTCGTCCATGATGAGATCGACCTGCCGCTCGGCGTTGTCCGGGTAAAGATTGATGGAGGGGAGGGTGGACACAACGGGCTTCGTTCGATCTCTACCGTATGTGGGGGTAGAAACTATGCGCGGGTGCGCGTAGGCATAGGCAAGCCCCCCCCGGGGAGCCCACTTGCCCAGGATGATGAGGGTATCGCAACCTGGGTTTTAAGCCGGTTTTCACGTGAAGAGGGTCCATTTGTTGAGGAATTGGTGATTAAGGCTGCGGCCGCGGTCGTTCTCCTTGCACGCGAAGGGCTGCGGGCCGCCCAAAATAGGTTTAATGGTTAGCTGATTGGTAACTTATTGATCCGCTGATCGTTAACTTCTCCCTACATCGGTTGTGTTTTTATCCTAATCTGATAGACTTGAGCGGCTTTTAAGGGCGAATAGCCGCTATTCGTTGAGAGGTTCTCTCGCATGGCAATCGCCTGGAAAGCTGACAGAAATTAGGTCCGCAGATTTAGTTAATTAAAGAATATAGTATAGGTGCCTCATGGAAGTTCGCCGTTATGAGTCGGTGGTGGTGTTTAACCCCCGTTTAACCGACTCTCAGATTAAAGATGAGATCAAGAAGGTTGAGGGTATCCTCGCATCAAACAAAGCGAAGATTACAACCGTTGATCAGTGGGGCAAGAAAGAGGCTGCATTTAGCTTTAATAAGCAGCGTTTCGGCTATTATGTTGTATTCAACTACGAGGCTTCTAATCATGAGGCGCCAAATGCTCTTCAATCGGTTCTTCGTATTACGGAGTCGGTTCAGAAGTTTCAGACGCACCTGATTAAGAGCACAACTCGTAAGTTCAAGGGCAATCCTAAGCGTCTTACGGAGCCTCGTAGGGAATCGGATGATTTCGATTCATCCTCGGATTCATTTTATTAAATTCTAGTCTGCCCATAGCCTGGTGCAAAGTTTAGAAGGAATTACGGTCATGCAAATAATTTTACGCGAAGATTTTCTCTCACTCGGTTATATCGGCGACACGGTAAGTGTTAAGCGCGGCTTTGCCCGTAACTTTCTCATCCCGCGTGGATTGGCAGTTGAGGCTTCGCAGACTAACGATCGATTGCTCAAGCACAAGCTTAGCGTGATCCTAGCAAAGCGCCTTAAGATGAAGCTCGAGGCTGAGCAGTTCGGAAATATCCTAAAGCAGGTTGTAGTTGAGTTCACACTTAAGGTTGGCGCTAAGGGCAAGAGCTTTGGAGTTGTTACTAGTAAGGATATCGAAGCTTCACTAAAGGTCTTAGGCTATCAGGTTGATAGGCGTCAGATCCGCGTGGTTGATGCAATTAAATCTTCCGGTCTTCATACTGTAGAGGTAAAGCTTCATTCAGAGGTTGCAATCCCTCTTCAGATCAAAGTTATCGCAGCACAACTGGCTGCTCCGGTTGTTAGTGCAGAGGAAGGGGAGACTGGTAAGGGTCGACGCAAGGGTCGTAAAATGGCCGCAGCTGAGGATGCCTTTGACGGCGATAGCGAGGCTGCCGCTCAGACAGACCAGTCGGTTGAGAGCGAGTCCGCTGAGTAGCTCTATCCGCTCGAATCTTCCTCAGTAGTGCCGCTTCGCATCCGTATATGAACGGTTGCAGGGACGTGCTAATGCGAAGGGGAACGCCAGATGTCAGGCTCACAAGCCTTAGAAGTTAATGCAGATACTCAAACCAAGCAGGGTGCTTTAAGCGCTCGATCAAGACTGCGTTCAAAGTGGGCCTTGATAGGTGGTTTCTGTGTTGCCTTTATCGCTGCATATCTTGGACTGCTGTGTATAGCTTCATTTTTTGCAGCGGGGCGCTCCTCCTTTAGTGAATCTGGAGGGGCCGTGCTCGATGATGTATTCGACGGCGCCTTAATCGTAAATGCCCCAGGAATTGCGCTGCGGGTGCTGCATGCGCCGTCACTTAATCCTAGTAGTACTACCGATTTTCTCTTTTATGTCTGGTTTAAATTACGCGAGCCGCTCGACAAAGAGGAGCGTGCTTCATTAGTTGCTAAGTACGATCCGCAGAGCAAAGAGCGTAGCGGATATGGGATCTCGTTGGCCGGTGGTCCTGATGGTGTTCGTCCGCAGGTCTATTGGCAGGATAAGTTAGGACAGGGACGTTGGTATACCTTTGCGGCTACGCAGATTAAAGCGCAGCAGTGGTATCTACTAGCTCTGAGCATGCGCGAACATAAATTCTTAGGGCTACACCTGGCGGCACTAGCGGATAAGGGCAAGCCAATAGTGTTGGGGGGCTACAGCATAGAATCCTCTGAGCTCCCAGATACAAGTGCGGATCTTCTGGTGGGAGCATTCGGCTCTAGCACATTTCGTGGTCGCATAGGACCATTTGGAATTATTCAGTCACAGGGTTTCTCTGACGATCTTAGCTCATTTATTCATACGATGGCGCAACAGCCGTTGGTCCTTCCTGATTCAGTTACTCCAGAACAGGTAGCACTATGGGCTTCTCCTAAAAAAGATAGAGGAGCAATGGCTCTAACTATTCAACCCGGTAAGGTTGGACACGAGCAGCGTAAAATAAGGTAACTATTCCCCGGATAAGGCCGTGTGAATAGTAACTAATCGCAGCTCGCTACATTTTGGGGAATCTTCTTGAGTAGAGCCTCAAGACGCTTCTTGCGCGCTGCCTTGTCACTATTCAGGGACTCAAGACCCCGAGGGGT
>Ga0114970_10001703_pt1 | contig 16449 bp, 15 predicted proteins | sample M_140205_XF_Meta_FD_87030 | JGI IMG/M metagenome (GOLD analysis project Ga0114970, IMG submission 87030) | Freshwater microbial communities from Lake Montjoie, Canada to study carbon cycling - M_140205_XF_MetaG | ecosystem: Environmental > Aquatic > Freshwater > Lake | place: Lake Montjoie... | reverse complement strand
TTACGGTACGCGGAATCACCTCCAGCGCAAAATGAGCGCCAAGGTCCTCGTAGTAATCGAGGTCCACATCAGCCAGCACCAGTTCGCGAGGTGTATTGTCCTTCGTCTTCAGGCTGAAGTTCAGATTTGCCTCAGAGAATCGTCCGGTTTCCTTAAAACCCTTGTCGGCCTTCTCATGCATCCCGGTGCCAGCCGGCTTAAACGGCGGCTTTTCAAGTGCTGCGGTGAGGGCCGCAGTCGCCCGAATGAAAATCCGGTCGTGTTGTACCCCTTTCCACCACCCTCGGGGGACGAGATCCATCCCCTGCATGGCGGCAATCACGTCTTTGCCGTTCGGTAGCCAACGAATACTCTCCAGGATATTCAGAAAACAGGCCAGGCTCGATGGATCGTTCTGCATCAACCGCTGGCTGCACACCTTCCCGTCGGGAATACGATCCAGAAAGCCTTCGTAAGCCGGACGTTTTGCCTTCAGCCGGTCCCAGAGCTGGTCATCACCCTCGAATTTAAACAACTCTTTCTTGTGAACCAGCATCAAATGCATCTCGTTAGGGAAACTGCCAGCAGCCAGCAGCCTGCCGAACTGGTGGTGCTTCTTCAAGCTGGCCACAACCGCCAGCGACTGCGTGGTGTCCACGTTCAGCTCAACTTCTACTTTGCCGCCTCTCACGAAGGCGGACGGTAGCGCCTGCATCCCCTGCTGGAAGTGGAGTGCCACCTCAGCCTGGATACGTTTTCCGGCACCATCGTAAATATTGATCGTAATGTTCGGCATCGGAATCTCCTCTACGGCTTTTCCGACGCGCTGGCGGGAAAATAATCGCCATCGGGCGTCTGATACCACTTCGTCCCATTTGCTGCGCGGACCGCACCGGCAACACTCACGAGGGTGTCGGCACCCAGCACTGCCACCTCCGGCGCGGTCTCCTCCGGACGGCCTGACCTTAGCCGTGTCGTCGTCAGGATGGCCACCAGTTTCGGAGTACTGTCGATCACCGTGACCAGGTCGGGTGCCGACGGTAACGGCGTAGTGCCGGGGGACTGCTGAGATGCGTCGCGAGCCGTCCGCTCTTCGTCATCCTTCTTCGCCAGCAGCGACCGCAACCCCATCAGCTTCTTCAGCAGGTCATACCAGAATGTCGCCCCGAGGCTGACCAGAATCCAGGAAAACAGGAGGCCGGGAATGTGGTCAGGGTAACCCTCCGCGGTGATTCTCGTCAGGCTCCATGACCACAGGTCCGTCAGGGGCCACCAGGGAACGTCGGCCATAGTCTTGGCCTCGCCCTTGTCCCTCCAATCCTGAAAGAGTGCAAGCGTTGGTTCCTTCAGCGTCCCGATGGCTGCATCGAGGCCAAGCTTCGCGTCCGTCGCATCCTTGAGCGCCTTATCTGCTGCCCCAGTCAGCCCTCCGCTTGGGACGGCCTTTGCCACGTCCTCAAAGTGCTTTTGCGCCACGGTAGCCCTTGCCACCATCGCATCCAGATACTTGCCGTCAACGGTCAACCGTTTCACCAGTTCAAAGCCATCCAGCTTGATCGCAAAACACACAATGAGCGCCAGCACACACGACAACACCCGGGCTTCCAGCGCAAATGCCGCCTTAATCCGCTCCAGCGTATTGTCATGCCACGAAAACAGCTTCCACGTAAAATCCGAAGCCGCCCCGTCCAGCACCGCCTGCGTACGCCATTGCGACGAAGGCAATTGTGGGTTCGCACGTTCCTGCTCCAGCGTCAGTTGCCGCACCCTCTTTGCTACCGCAGCCGGGTCCGCAATCCCCCCGTTCAGCAACGCTTTCGCCAGAGCCTCCCGGACCCTCAGCAGGCCCGCATCCTCGTGGTCGTTCCCGGCCCGAATCATGTCTCGATCCTGCTGCGCCATCGGCCCTTCCCCGCTGGCCCACTCGAGGAGAATCGCCACCAGTTCCTCTCGCTGCATGACCGAACCCGGGTTCACCCGAGGTAACGGCAGTTGCTTCCTATTTCGCCGCCAAAGATTTCTGGCCCAACCGGTAAACTCCCCAAACCAGGTATTCCCCCGCCCAATCATCGGGTGCCGCAAAATCCTCTGCGCCAGATACTCCTGATGCTGCCCCAACAACACAGGGTCCAACTGCCCCAGCAACTCGCCCAGACCTTCCGCCAAATACCGTGCCCGCGCATACGACGACGTCAGCAACACCTGCGCCAGCGCCATCACCACGGTCGACACAATCAGCATGGCCACCGAAAGGCCAATCAATATATCCAGGTATTTCAGTAACGGAATGTCCAAGGCTGCTTCTCCCTTTCAGATCAGGTTTATTTCCTGCCAGTATAAGCGTGATGCGGCCTTAGATCGGGACAAGCTACTATGCTGAAATCATGAAGAAGTTCCGGCATGAGTGGCTTCTGGATGCCATCGTCGATCACCCCACCTTCTTCACCAGGCCAATGTTCGGCGGACTTGCAGCCTACCTCTTCGAACGCCAAATGCTGCTGCTCGTTGAACCCACGAAATCCGGGCGCTGGAACTGGCATGGAGTCCTCGTCTGTACCGGCTACCAACACCACGCCTCTCTTCAAAAGGAATTCCCGGCGCTGAGACCACATGCGGTTCTGCGAAAGTGGCTTTTTATCGATTCTACCCATGAAGACTTCGAAGCCACGATGGAAGCGGCGGTACAACGCGTGGCCCTCAATGACCGGCGATTCGGCATCCTGCCCGGCGGCAAAAAGTCGGAATAATCGTGCCTTGGAAGCCCAGGGGGCTCATAACTGTCCGGTCGAGTAACTCAATATGCCCTTACGCGGTAGCCGGCCCCCTCGCTCCGCAATCATCGCTCCCTGCGACACCCCTGCCACGTCCATCCACCTCCGCAACCTCACCGCATCCGCCGGATTTGGCTCCTGTGCAATGCTCACCGGTACCACGGGAGCGTTCTCCGTCTCAATAAGCAGAGGCATTTCGAAGCCATTCGAGTCTCGCCAATAACTGAGATTTGGAGCGATGCCCGCGTGACGAGCGTTCTTATAGAGCTCCCCCACAGCCCGACTCTCCAAAGTGCCGCTCTCCAGAAAATGAAGTTTCGGGCTCCGCACCAACCGGCGACTAAAATCCAACGTGGACGCAGGTAGCAGCAGCGTCCGGAAGCAGGCATCCAGCACCCCCAGCCACCTCGCCACCGTTCGGTGCGAAAGGCCGCACTCATCCGCGATCGCCTGTTGATCCAAAACTTCAGAGCTACAGGTTTCGGCGAACCCAACAAAATCCTCAAAACGGTCCAGATCGTGCACGTTGATCAGTGCCCGCACATCCCGGTCCAGCCAGGCTCTTCCCGGGGCAAACGCGGGTGCCGGCAACCTGTCGCGGTGCACCGGCGCAGGCTCAAACCGGCCGAGCATTTCGAGCGGAAGGGGGCGGCGGCCCTCGCGCTCAGCCAGTGTGGGCGGATACAACTCGAAGGTCTCAAGGGGCGTTTGGAGCCGAAGTGAACTGCCCAGAATCAGGGGGCGTGGCCCGTTCATATGGTCCATCAGCTGCGGAGCACGGTGTACATCGTCAAGCAACGAAGGCCCGCGCAGCCGGCCAAGGAATGCCTCCGGATCCCGGCGTGCATGGGCCCGCTGCGCAGGGTCCTCCAGGGTTACGTAGGTATGCGCGGGGAACGAGCTTCTCAGCAGTGTGGTCTTGCCGGAACCCCTTGGACCTTGCAGGAGGATGGGTTGGCCCGATAGAGAGGCGCGGCGCAGGGGTACTGTCAGGGTTCGGTAAATGATGAAATTAAATCCTTAAAAAATGATATTACATACACTATGTTCAAAGACATGGTCATTTGCGGCTCTTCGTATTGACCGTTCACATCTCCCCCCGCTAACGTGGAAAGTGTCCCAAATGACCCAGAAAATAGCCCCTGCAAAAGGCAAACTAGGCATCCTCATGCCCGGCCTCGGTGCCGTCGCCACTACGTTCATCGCCGGTGTAATGGCCGTCCGAAAGGGCCTCGGTCAACCCGTTGGCTCGCTCACGCAACTGGGCACCATCCGCCTCGGAAAGCGAACCGACAACCGGACCCCGAAGATCAATGAATTTGTCCCCCTCGCTGACCTTGATCAGTTGGTCTTCGGCGGTTGGGACATCTTTGAAGACAACGCCTACGAAGCTGCCGTCAATGCGGCGGTACTTGATCCGGCTCTGCTCAAACAGATCAAGCCGCAATTGCAGAAGATCAAGCCCATGAAAGCAGTCTTTGACAAGAACTACGTCAAGCGCATCGACGGGCCGAATGTGAAAACCAAAGGCACCCTGCTCGACAAGGCCCACGCCCTGATTGACGATATTGCCCATTTCAAAAAGACCAACAAGTGCGACCGCATCGTCATGATCTGGACCGGTTCCACTGAAGTATTCCACAAGCCGGGCAAGGTGCACCAGACCATCGAAGCCTTTGAAAAAGGCCTCGCCAAGAACGATCCCGATATCGCCCCCAGCCAGATCTACGCCTATGCCGCGATCATGTCCGGCGTTCCCTTTGCCAACGGTGCCCCGAACCTCACGGTTGATACCCCTGCGCTGCTCGCCCTCGCCCGCGACAAAAACGTGCCTGTCTGCGGCAAGGATTTCAAAACCGGCCAGACCTACATGAAGACCCTGATTGCGCCCGGCCTGAAGGCCCGCATGCTGGGCTGTAGTGGCTGGTTCTCCACTAATATCCTGGGCAATCGCGATGGCGAAGTGCTGGAAGACCCCGGCTCATTCCTGAGCAAGGAAAACACCAAGCTCAGCGTCCTCGATTCCATCCTTCAGCCGGAACTGTACCCGCAACTCTACAAAGATCTCTACCACTCCGTCAAAATCAACTACTATCCGCCGCGCGGCGACTCCAAAGAAGGCTGGGACAACATCGACATCTTCGGCTGGCTCGGTTACCCCATGCAGATCAAGATTGACTTCCTTTGCCGCGACTCGATTCTCGCCGCCCCCCTCGTCCTCGATCTCGTCTTGTTTATGGACCTGGCCCAGCGCGCAGGTATGAAGGGCATTCAGGAATGGTTGAGCTTCTACTTCAAAGGCCCCATGACGGCCCCCGGCCTGTACCCCGAACACGACATCTTCATCCAGTTAATGAAGTTGAAGAACACCCTCCGCTGGATGCGAGGCGAAGACCTGATCACGCACCTCGGCCTCGAATACTACGACTAGGTTCCTGAGGCACGGAACGCTCCTGTCTAACCCCTGGCGTAAAAACGCGGTTGCCCTCCAAATGGCAACCGCGTTTTTTGCCTCAGTGGCGAATTCTAAAGAGTTTCCGTCTTCCGGTCCGCCAAGCCCGGCACACTCCGACGTTCCACAATCCGCTGAACCTCATCCCGGAGTGCAGTCGTTGCAGCCTCTTCACCGCAGTCTTCCGCCTGAAAGAAGCGCACCAGCACCGTACCCGTCGGGCTAAGGTCCACAGAAAACAGAAACAGCTCACAGTTCAGCCGGGCAGCCATCCGGAAGATCGCCGGGTGCAGGGCCCCACCGGGGCGGTCGTCCACCAGAAGGAAGCCTGCCTGGCCCTGTCTCAGCAGCCTCCGCGTTCGGACCAGCGCCAACCAGTTTGCCTGAATCGCCGGCATGCGATCCGTCCGCCCCCAGACGGCCACGGAATCAGGCACCGTTGGATTCGCTGCAATGGCACCGTCCAGATAGATGCCGGAGTCTATCAGCACCTGGCAACCGACCTTAATGAGCGGCAAGTGCGCCGAGCAGAAAATGACCCCGTGACTCGCTGCCTGTTCTCGAAAGCGGCAAACAGCCTCCAGCCCTTCTGCTTGCCGGGGAATTGGAAACGTTCATCCAGGGCGGGTTAGAAATGCCAGCATGCGGTTCACAAACACCGCCTGAGAGAGCGGCCCATTCCACTGGTGACGCCGCAGGTAACGACTGGTCGGCCCCAGCATCTGACTCACCTGAAACGTGGTACGGTACCAATGGCGCGTCGGAACCAACAGCCGGACAGCCCACGCAATCCCAACAGTGAACCCCATCTCTGCGGCTCGAATCCATTTCCTGAAGTAAAACCCTGGCTGCACCGTCACGCCTGAGCTACCACCGGGCAGGATGGCCGACCTGGGGCACAGGCCGCTACGCGGCGTGGGTGCGCAGCCACTCTTCTTCCCACTTGCGAAGAGAGTAGTCGATCTGTTCGATTTCAACCGGGGTGAGGACCAGGTAATCCTTCTCCATATCCTCACCGTTTTCAATCGCATGCTTCAGCTTGAACGCGGCAATCCGCGAACACCAGGTGTCGCTCAGGATCATTCCCTTGCGCTTCGTATAAGCAAGCACATCCGGATGATTCAGCACGATCACGCGCTTCAGGGTTTCGTCACCGCAGGTGGCGAGGAAGCAGACATCCACGGAATCGGCGTGGCGAATTGAAATACCCGTCTGCAGGTATTTGAACAGGATATGCCAAGTGCGCCCAAACGGGTCAGGGCCGATCTCGAAGTCGCGGTAGTTCTCCATCAGCATCATTCTAGCAGGGCACAAAAGCAACCAGTTGCTGGTGACGCTTCGCGCCCGCCGCGAGCAATGCGGGGACGATAGTCTGGTATCAGGAATGGCATACGAACGAGAAATGACGATAGTGGCTGAAATCGCCCGGGCAGCCGGCGATTTGGCGGTCAAGATCCGCCAGGGCAACATCGGGATTGAAATCAAAGAAGACGAGTCACCCGTGACGGTGGCCGACAAAGCCTGCGAAAAACTCATCGTGGAACAGTTGAGTGCGGCGTTCCCCGAAGATGGTCTGCTGGGCGAAGAAGGGGCGATGCGCGAGGGCACGAACGGTCGCCGCTGGATCATCGATCCTATTGACGGCACCCGTGATTTCATCCGCGGCACCCGAGCCTGGAGCATGCTCATTGGCCTCGAAGAAGAGGGCAAAATCGTGGCGGGGCATGCGTACTATCCCGGTTATCAGGAAATGTACTCGGCAGCGAAGGGCGTCGGGGCCTTCTTCATTGATGCAAATCGGGACGGCAAGCGAATCCGTTGCGGCAGCCCGAAGACGAAGGCCGAAGCTCTGCTGTGCTGTAACGGTCTTGGGTTTATGCACCGCTACGGCTTTGCCGGGGAACTGGTGGATTGGATCTCCAAGTTCTGGACGGTCCGCAGCATGGGCGGTTGCCTCGACGCGGTCATGGTGGCGAGCGGGGTGGCCGATGTCTGGATCGAAGCGCAGGCGAAACCCTGGGATCTGGCACCGCTCAAGATCATTGCCGAAGAGGCCGGTTGCGTCACGTTTGACTTCAAGGGCGTGGATACCATCTACGGCGGGAATTTCGCAATTGCTCCACCGTCACTGGCTGACGAAATCAAAGAATTTCTGGCAAAGGGCTAACGTTCATGAAAGCAGCTGAATTAGCAGGCGTCCGGCAGTTCCGAGTGGTGGACCAGGAGTTACCTGACCCAGGTCCAGGTGAAGTTCAGGTCCAGGTTGCAGCCGTCGGCATTTGCGGCTCCGACCTCCACAACTTCACCGAAGGCGGTGTGGGGGACTCTCCCTGCAAATTCCCCATGGTGCTGGGCCACGAGCCCTCCGGCATCGTGCTGAAGACAGGGGCGGGAGTCTCCGGGCTTCTGCTGGGCGATTATTTCGCCCTCGAGCCTGCGATCCCGTGCGGACATTGTGAACTTTGCCACGCGGGCAAGGAAAACCTCTGTTATGACATGCGGTTTCTGAGTTCCGGCGGAATCCCCGGCTTCTTTTGCGAACGCGTGAACCTGCCGGCGCACAATTTGATTCCTGTGCCAAAGCACGTCGGGCTGAAGGAAGCTACGCTGGTGGAGCCCATCGCGGTGGCGCTGCACTCCCTGTCTTTTGCCCACGTGAAAGCCGGCGAAACCGCCGTGGTTTATGGCACAGGTGCCATTGGGTTGCTCACCATCGCCTGCCTGAAAGCCGCCGGCATTGGTCGGGTCTGGGCGGTGGAACCGGTGGCACATCGGCGCGACATGGCCGTCGCGATGGGGGCGGATGTTGTCCTCAATACCGATCAGCCGGTGCAGGAAATCCTGAAAGACACGAACAATCGAGGTGTGGACATTGCCTTCGATTGCGCGGCAGGGGTCAACACGGTGAATGACTGCATCAACTCGCTCGCCAAGGCCGGTCGCCTGGTCTACACCGCCATCCCGGCGGAGGTCCACGTTCCGTTCTATGCACCGGGGCTACGGAAGAAAGAGATCTCGTTCTTCAACGTCTTCCGCTCCAACCACCAGACCGACCAGGCCCGAGATCTGCTGGCCGAGAAGGTCACTATGTTCGCTCCGATCCTGACCCACACTCGACCGCTTGATCAGATTCACGACGCTTTCGACGTTGCGCAACGTTACGTGGACGGTGTAGGCAAAATGTTGGTCATGCCCAGCGAATAGCCCGCAGGTACGTGACGCTTGGCAGACCAACGCGGAGAACGACGAAAGCTGATGGTTCCGGGGTCATGTGGACGGTGAACTCAGCCTGGCCCACAATCTCCTGCGCTTCGCCGTCAAGCCCGCCCCAAAAGCGACCAGGTGCCGGAGTACATGTCCGGCGACTGGCTAAGGAAGGTACTGAGCCGGACATCGAACAGGGCAATTGAGCCGGTTGACTCACCGCCATTGAGGGAGACCGGGACGTTCGCAAAGAACAGGTGTGTGAACGTGTAGTTGTCCCCTGTCTACCTGAACGTGAAGTCATTCACGTTCAGGTAGACAGGGTCAAGGCCATTGTTTGTCAGGCCACCTGAAAATGACGCGGTTTGGCCGGACCCGACCGCCAGTGTCGGCTCATCAAAGGAGATGATGACGCCCGCGTTCGCGTTAGCTGCAAGAAGCACCCCTGCCAGGACTGGGCATAATACCTTCATGGTTACTCCCTCCACAGCATAAGGCGAGGAAGCTCCAGGAAGGCCGCCAGAAAAAATCAGGCCAATTTGTGGGTACGGCGGAGGCGGCGTGCAAGCCCGAGCATCGCCATAGCCACGGGAACACCCAGGAATGTTGCGGGTTCCGGGGTGGATGTTGCAGAGTCAACGCCCAGTATGTCTACAGCCCAGTTGCCATTGCGTTGATTGGAGAAAATGTCGCAAAACCCAGCCGGACACGTGAAGTTCGGGTTGCCATCCTGAGTGAAGCCTTGACTGAGGATGCCCACGGGTCCATTACCCGAAACTGTCAGCGCGAGGACATACGTGCCGGCATCCAGAAAACCGGTGAAAAATGAGTCTGCACAGCCGTCGACCGTAGGGTTCGCGGCACCGCAGGTGTCATCATCCGTGCCGAGTTGCGTCCCATCCTCCGCATACCCTGTAAAATAACTATCAAAACCGCCGGGCGCAATCGTGGCTCCATGGAAGTTGACACCCCCGCCGTAACCATAGCTTTGGAAAGTGACAATGCCCGCATTGGCCAGCGACAGACTAAAGAGTTGAGCCTGACTGTCATTGCCCAGTGTTCCGGTGAAAGAGAAATTGCCCGCCAGAGACGCTGAGGCGGCAAGGGTTAGTAAAAGTGGAATTCGTATCAGGTTGCTGGTATTCATTGACTAAGACTCCTCCGAATCTTGTGCGTCCCACGGGGACAGACTTCCGTAGTTTACTTCATCTGTGGGGCAAATCTTGCTAAATCTCGCGGCTGCGTCTGGTGCCATGTCTTTGGAGCCTTTGCGAAATCCGATTGGGTTTGGCCCCCCGGACTTTCTGGAGTTGGCCCTCGCTGTGGCGTTTGTTCTTTTGTTTGCAACGTGGAAGCGTTGGCTGGCCCCTCTGGTGGCTCGCTTCGCAGGCCGAACCTGGTGGTGTATTACCATGCTCGCGGCGAGTGCCGTACTGGTACGTATGCTGCTGCTGCCACATCACCCTGTGCCGTCTCCCGACCTTTACGACGAATTTGGGCACCTGCTTGTTGCCGACACCCTTCGGCACTGGCGGTTGGCAAACCCACCTCACGAGTTTTCGCGTTTCTTTGAGACCTTTTTTGTCCTCCAGACCCCGAGCTACAGCGCCATCTACCCCATCGGCAACGGTCTGCTGCTGGCGCTGGGCTGGACGCTGACCGGGACACCATGGGCCGGTGTTCTCGCGGCGTCCGCGTTGTTTTGTGGGCTCAGCTACTGGATGCTGCGGGCGTGGATTTCTCCCGGCTGGGCGCTGCTGGGCGGCACCCTCGCAGTCATGCTCTTCGGTCCTCTGAATCAGTGGACGAATACTTACTGGGGCGGCGCACTGCCCGCAGCTGCCGGCTGCCTCGCATTTGGGTCGTTGCCGAGGTTGGTGGCTTCGCCCAGGGTTCGTTACGGTGTGACCCTGGGGTTGGGGCTGGCGATTCATATGCTCACCAGGCCCTATGAAACGGTATTCCTCGCGTTGGCGGTCCTTTCCTATATGAGCTTTGTCGCCAGGCCCCGACGTTTGCCGATTCGTCCTCTGGCTGCGGCGGCGCTGCTGGTAATTCTGTCCCTTGGCGTAACAGCTCTGCAGAACAAGCAGGTTACGGGTTCGTGGACGACCCTGCCCTATTCCCTGAGCCAATCTCAGTACGGAGTTCCTGCAGCGCTCACCTTTCAGGCCGATCCTGCCCCTCATCGTGAATTGACGCCCCAGCAGCAGGCCGACTATCGTATGCAAAGCGGGTTTCTGGGTGGCCGCGAGACTTTGGGTTCGTTTTTTCAAAGACTGGTTTTTCGGCTTCGCTACTATCGCTTCTATTTCTATCCGCCGATGTATCTGGCGGTGATTGGGTTCGTTCTTTCAGTTTTGCGGGCGCGTGAGCCACGTTGGGTGTGGGTGCTCTCCAGCTGTGTTTTGTTTGCTTTGGGCGTCAACTTCTTCCCGGCGTTTCAGTTCCACTATCTTGCGGGCGTGGTCTGCCTGTTTCTGCTGATGACCGTAAAGGGCCTGGAGCACATCTCGAAGCTGCGGCACGGCCAGTTGGCGGCGAAGTTCCTGATCATCCTCGCCTTTGCCCAGTTTGGGTTCGCTTTTTCGGCTCATCTGCTGGACCGGGGCGGGTACGATTTGTGGACCTCCATCAACCATGCGAACCCGGAACGTCGCATCGAGGTGAGCAAGGAAATTGCCTCGATTCCCGGGCGGCTGGTAGTGTTTGTGCGCTACTGGCCTGCGCATCCCTTTCAGGACGAGTGGGTCTATAACGGAGCCGATATCGACGCCCAGCGAGTTGTTTGGGCTCGCGACCTGGGCGACGAGGAGAATCAGAAGTTGCTGGCTTACTATCGAAATCGGACGGCCATGTTGCTCGAGCCGGATGCTCGTCCGCCGCAACTGTCGCACTGGGCTCCCGAGCCCGTCGCTCCGGTGGAACAGGCCCCGGTCGAACAGGCTCCCACCCCGACAACCGGGCCGCAAAAGAAACCGTTACTGATTCTGGAGCAGGTGCGCTGATGCTGGAACTGGATCTGGCACTTGGCGATGAAGCCATTGAAAGCCTGCCGAATCGCCCTGCCGTCTTCCTCATCTGGGCCAGAGGCTCAGCCAGGCCGTGGCTGGCCCGGACCAATGTCCTTCGGCGGAGATTGCTGCGGCTTCTGGGGCTGGCGAGTAAACCATCCCGGATACTCAATCTGCGCGAAACCGCGGAACGTGTCGAGTATCAGTTCACTGGCTCGAAGCTGGAGGCACAGTTCCTGATTCTGGAGTTGGCGCGAAAACATCTGGGCGCGGACTATCGGAAAGAGATCCGGCTCCGGTTGCCGTCCTGGGTCAAGTTAGTTCTGTCCAACCCGTATCCCCGCACTCAGGTGACACCCCGTGTGGGGCGAACGCAGGCCGTCTACTTCGGACCTTTTCGAACCCGTTCCACCGCAGCTATGTTCGAATCGGAGTTTCTGGATCTGTTCCAGTTACGCCGTTGTGAAGAGGATCTGCTTCCCGACGAAGCCCACCCTGGATGTATCTACGGAGAAATGGGCAAGTGCGTCCGACCCTGCCAGAAGGTTGTCGGCCCGGAGGAATACGCGCAGGAGTCCGGCCGGGTCGCTGCCTTTCTGGAGTCCTCGGGGCAGAGCCTTCTGCAACCCGCAATTGCCGCCAGAGAACGCGCCAGTGCCGACATGGATTTTGAAGCCGCTGCGGTTCAGCACCAGAGAGTTCGGCGCATTGAAGACGTTCTCGGGCTGAAGGACGAGATGGTGGCCGAGCTTGGTTCCCTGCACGCCGTCGCTGTAACGCCGTCGGCAGAACCTGATTGCGTCATGTTGGGCTGGCTCCGGGGCGGTGCCTGGCAGGGCTTTGCCGCCTTCCCTCTGACGGCTGCCGATGGTCGCGCCGTCTCGCTGGACACGAGACTGCGTGAAATGGCGGACAGCATCCCGGCAGGCAGTGCTGATCCGGTTCTGCGCATGGAACAGGTGGCGATACTCTCGCGCTGGTTCTACTCAAGCTGGCGGGATGGCGAGATGCTGGTGGTGGAGAATTGGGACAAGATTCCGTGGCGGAAGCTGGTTAACGCCGTATCGAGGGTCGCAAAAGCGCAAGCGACGCCTCATCCAGACAGTCATTCTTAGCCACCAGATTGGCGTTCGGGGCCACACCCGGCCCCAGCACTACGCACCGATTGCCCATGCCTGGACCGGCAATGTCGTTGCCTTCAACTATGTTGGCTGATGAGCCGGTGTCGAGGAACACGCCGCCCACTTCCCTGTGGCCTGCATTCAGCTTCGTCAGGTGATTTGCGGTTACACGGTTGCGTTGGCCGGAAACGATGATGGCTCCCAGCAGCGTTTCGGTGCAGGTATTGGCCTCAACGGTGTTATCTGACGATGCCGTGAGCCGGAAGCAAACGGCGCTGCCATCAAAATCTGAGGTGGGGTAGCCGATCTCGCGCGAGCGGTTGTTCCGGATGATGACTGAGGTAACGTGGTCGGCGGTGACGGCGTCTCGCGCCAGAACATTCAGTTCATTTTCCTGAATGACACCCCGTTTCACGTTGCGCAGCGTGATGGCCGAGCCCCGGATGCCGCCGATGAGGCAACGCCGAACGTCAAAATCGGCGAGACCCTCTTCCAGCGCAATGCCCCCGGCACCATTGTTGCGGTGCTGCGGGTTGTAGCCCCCGCTGTCGGTCACTTCGATTTCTGACAGCTTCGCCCCCAGGCCTCCGTTCACCAGAACGGCGAAGCCGGCGATGTTGCGAGCCTTCACCCGGGCAATTTCAAGGCCCGTCACGCCTTCGGCCACGATTCCGTTGTTGGCGACCACCCTTGCGTACATGGTGCCGGACGGGGGCAGGGAAGCCATTCGGCCGACGGCATCACGGCTTCCATCGAGCGCCAGGTCTTCCACCCGGATATTCAGGCCACCGGCGATATAGAGCAGCGCCCGGCCCCGAAAAGCTGCTGAGGCTTTCAGGGTGGTGCCTTTCGCGCGAACCAGAAGGTCGTGTGCGTCTGCCGGGATCGTCACCTCGCGGGAAATTTCGATGACGCCCGCGGGCAGCATGACGGTTCCGGTTTTCGCCGTCAGGGCTTTGCGCAGGATCGTTTCGGGCGTGTCGGCGGCGAAAGCGGACAGAGCCAGAAGGGTGAGGGCCGAGAGAACAATCCCCATTCGGGTCAGGAGACGCCGTCCGAGATGGAGATCAAGGACGTGCCCTCCGGGTTGCAGCTTCCCGGGGATCTCAAAGTTCACCTCCCACCGTTCACAAAGAGGGTCGGTACGGAAGGTATCGATGCCGGTGACCGGGAGACCGTCAACGGTCGCTGCGAAAGCACGGATATCGTCCACCTCTTCGAGCGTAGCTTTCATCAGGCCGCTGTCGATATGTTGCGGGGACATAAGATTGACACCATCACTGATCGCAGTGAGGCGCGGGACTGCCGGACCCGGGGGGATCACGCGAACCCAGGCGTCGCGCGCGATCGGTTTGCCATGCAACTCGACCGTCACGGGAAGGATGCCGGTTCGGACTCCCGGCGGCAGAAACACATTCACCTGAGTGAGATGGTTGTGGGCTTCCGGGCCGATGTAGCAGACTTCACCCCGCTTGCCGTCTATTCGCACGGTAAGCGAGTTGAGATCGGCCCCGCCGGGAAGATTTTCAATGGACAGTGCTGCGCACGCCAGACGGCCGCTGGCAGGTACGGCCTGTTCGCCGGAGAAAGCATTAGTTACTGCCGAAATGGCTGTCGGGGCAGCCGCGGCAGCGACCTGTGTGGGCTTACGCCACGTCGTCCACATGTACTGCGTGTCCACGCCTGTCAGCGCCAACAATTCCACGCCTTGTTCGGCTGCGAACTGTCGCACTTCGGCGGCCGAAATGCGGACGCCTTCCCAGGTTGTATAAGTTTTCGAAGTCTTTGGCAGGCCGTTGATATGGAGGCGGGCGATGCCGCCAGGCTCCAGAACCCGAAGCGTCTCCCGAAGGTACGAAAATACGACCTCTGCCGAGGGGATGTGCTGGAACACGGCGTAGGAGTAAACGAACCCAAAGTACCTGTCTGGAAACTGCGCCAGATCGCTGCCGCCGGCGTGGTGCGGGAAGGCGTTCGGGACTCCGGCCAGCTTCTGCCGTGCCAGGGCGACCATTTCGTCCGAAACATCGATTCCATGAATCTCTGCGAAGAACCGGCTCATGGGGCGAAGCAGGCGTCCGGGTCCGCAACCGATTTCGAGAGCCCGCAGCTGACCGGGGGGCTTGTCTGACGGGAGGCGCTTCAGTTCTTTGACGAGTTCCCCAACCAGGCCGGAGCCGGTGGAAAAAAACTCTTCGTCGTCCTGGTCACGACGCCCGAAAGCGACGAAGTAGTGGGCGTCCTCACGGGCGCGTTCATTCCACTCTTCGCGCATCTGGTCATGAACTTCGGCGGATTTCATTTTCGATTCGGTTGGCTTGAGTGTGGGAGCAAGGTCAGGGCTTTGCGGGCTTGATCCGATCCAGCCAGAACCTGCCGTCCTGCGACATGACAGTAGCGTCGAACCACTGGCCGGCGCGGAGAATAGCGAACTGCTCTTTGTCCGGCACGTCGTAATCCATGGTCATGGCAGCCATGAAGTCCTTGATCTCGTCATGCTTCACGGTTGCCGTATGGGTTTCGGCATCGAGGCGAAGAACCACGCCATGAACAGGGTGTTCTTCAATGGGTTCGGGCGGCGCCGGTTTGGAGCAGGCGGCGAGTAACAGGGCGGTTACCGCAACCAAGAGAGATTTCATCGCTAACTTCAGCGTATCCTGAACGAGTGCTTCGGCAAAAGGTTTTTCGCGGCTGGTGGGTATTCTGGCTTCTTTTTCTAGCCAGGGGCACGTTTTATTCCACGATGCTGCCCCTTTGGGAAGGCTGGGACGAGTATGCTCATTTCGCCTGGCTGGAACATTGGAATGAAAAGGGTACGTTGCCCCGATATGACACTCCCGTTTCCCGGGAAATTGAAGCCTCTTTGGAACTGACGCCTCTCACGGAGGAGCTGAAGTGGCTGGGGCCGGAGCACTTCACATACGCCCAATGGTGGGCTCTTGGACCGCCGGAAAGGGCCGGGCGCACTGGTCGGCTGGCAAACCTGCGTGGGGAATGGCGAGGCTTCGCCCCAAAAGGCTCATTGGTCTTCTACGAGGCGCAGCAACCGCCGCTCTACTACTGGCTGGCGGCAATTCCGGAACGGCTGGCTTCCGGTTGGCCATTGCGGGAACGCGTGGTGTTGGTTCGGCTGTTGAGTCTGCTGCTGGCATCGGCTGTGATCCCGCTGGGCTGGTGGGCTGCTCTATCAGTGGTGGGTGAGGGGGGCGCGGCAATGTGCGCGGCCCTTCTGGCAGTCGCGCCCGGGCTGGCCATTGATGTTTCGAGAGTTGCTAATGATGGTTTGGCGATCGCGGTTGCTGCTTTTATCCTGGTGGCTTTGGTGCGACGCTGGCCGGGCTGGATCCTGGGACTTGCTTTGGGGGCAGGGCTACTCTCAAAAGCCTATCTGCTCTCGCTGATTCCGGCGGTAATCTGGCTGCGGAGAAAACAGGCGCTTGTTCCGGTGGCGCTGGCTCTCGGGGTGGCCGGGTGGTGGTACGCCAGAAATCTGGCGCTCGGTTACGCAGTGAGCGGTTGGCTGGATCGTGCGGACCCCATGGCGCTGGTCGCTGCAGTGGTCCACGTCAACTGGCTGAGTGCTCTCAATATCACCGCGAAGTCTTTCGTGTGGTTCGGTGCCTGGAGCTTTCTGACCCTCAAGAGCTGGGCCTATACGCTGCTGGAACTGGTGTCAGGCCTGGGTTTCGTCAGTGCTGTTCGGCGGCCTCGACTCAGCGCAGTCTGGGCCATGGCGGGATTTCATTTAGTGGCCATGTCGTACGGCGTTCTGGTGTACTTCGGAGCTCACAAAATCGGCAACCTGCCGGGCTGGTATTTGTGGCCCATGGCCGCCCCTTTGGCACTCCTGCTGGCAGCGGGTCTGGGACGCCGGACTGCTGTGTTGATTGCCCTGCTGGGAATCGCTG
>Ga0114970_10001701_pt1 | contig 16466 bp, 11 predicted proteins | sample M_140205_XF_Meta_FD_87030 | JGI IMG/M metagenome (GOLD analysis project Ga0114970, IMG submission 87030) | Freshwater microbial communities from Lake Montjoie, Canada to study carbon cycling - M_140205_XF_MetaG | ecosystem: Environmental > Aquatic > Freshwater > Lake | place: Lake Montjoie... | reverse complement strand
TTGGAGGAGATGGAGTGCTTCACTGGGGGGGCGGCGTTCTGACTTCGGAACGGCTGCGTGCGGAGATTGATTGCGCAGTTTTGCGGGGTGGCGGTGAACCTGCCCACACCATCGTCGCAGGCGGTAACCAGGCGTGTGATCCTCACGAGCGAGGCTCTGGGCCCTTGCGAAGCGGCGAGTTAATCATCCTCGATGTTTTCCCACGGCACACGGTTTCCGGTTATTTTGGCGATATGACGCGCACTGTGGTTCGAGGCCGTGCGACGAGCGAGCAAAGGCACCTTTGGGAAACGGTGCGGGCGGGACAGCAGCGCGCATTGCAGGGGATGAAGCCGGGAATTTCGGGACGAATACTGCACGAAGAGGTAAAACAGTTTTTTACGAATCAGGGGTTTCCAACGCAAAAGCATGAGGGGCGTTGGCGCGGATTTTTCCATGGAACGGGCCATGGTTTGGGTTTGGAGTTGCATGAGTCGCCTCGCTTTTCAGATACAAAGTTCACACGGGGACAAGTGCTGACTGTCGAGCCCGGGATCTACTGGCCAGGCGTGGGGGGCGCGCGAATCGAGGATGTCGTGGTGGTGACCGACGGCGGCGTGGAATTGCTTTCCGAGGCTCCTGTGGTTTTGGAGGTCTAAGGTGGGGTTCAACTCAAAGCCGGATGCCGGTCTTCAGTGTGATGTCGCTGTTGTCGGCGGCGGCCCAGCGGGCTTGCGTGCGGCGGAAGTCGCAGCACTCGGAGGGGCGCGCGTGATTGTGTTTGAACAGAAGCCCTCCGTGGGGCGCAAATTTTTGGTTGCTGGAAAAGGTGGACTGAACCTGACTCATGAGGCTTCGTTGGAGGAATTTGCGGCGCACTACACGGTTGCAGGAATGGAAGCGGACAATACCGTGGCCTCGTGGCAGTCACTTCTCCGAGGGTTTGATTCAAACGCGATGCGCCTCTGGGCAGGGAGTTTGGGGATAGAAACTTTTTGCGCGAGCAGCGGGCGGGTGTACCCAAAGGAGATGAAGAGCGCGCCACTGTTGCGACGCTGGGTGGAACGATTACGGGGGCTGGGCGTGGAGTTCAGAATGCGGCAGCGGTGGACGGGGCTGCGTTCCGAGAAGGCGCTGGAGTTGGAATTTAGCGGGTTTAGCGACGAAGCGCGCGATTCCGCAGTGCACGTGGTGCGGGCGGGAGCGGCTGTGCTGGCGTTGGGTGGAGCGTCGTGGCCTCAGACCGGATCGACCGGGGTTTGGACGAATACGCTGGTCGGATTAGGCGTGAAGATTGCCCCGTTGGTGGCCTCAAATTGCGGCTGGGAGTGTTCGTGGCCGCAAGAGGTTATTGAGCGGTGCGAGGGCAAGCCCTTGAAAAATGTCCGCGTCTCTGCCGGTGCCGAATGCGTACGGGGCGAGCTTCTAGTGACCCGCTACGGCCTGGAAGGCGGCGCGTTATATGCGCTGGGAGCTGCACTTCGTGCGCACACTCACCCCACTTTGAGCATCGACTTTAAACCTGATTCCAGTCCGGAAAGTCTTCTCGCGCGACTGGGAAGTGCGCGGCGCAACTTTCTCGAAGAAGCGGCGCTGCGTTGGCGTTTAGGGGAAACGGCAAACTGCCTTCTAAAGGGTCTTCTTCGCGACAGCCCACCAGAATCTGCTGAGGCGATGGTGCGCGCTGTAAAGTGTTGCGAGATCCGGTTGGAGAAATCCCGCCCAGTGGAGGAAGCCATTTCCTCTGCGGGAGGCGTGCGCTTCGAAGAACTCGACGAATCCCTGATGGTGCGGAACCTTCCTGGCGTTTTCGTCGCGGGAGAAATGCTGGCATGGGACGCGCCCACCGGTGGGTATCTCCTACAGGGATGTTTTTCCACAGGCACGTGCGCGGGAGAAGGCGCGCTGCATTGGACGACCAATCGCTAATTTTTTGGAATCCCTAGTGTAGCGTTTCCAGATGGGGGAGGGAACGCAGCGGGAGCCCTCAAGTTACCTTAAAAAGAAACACCCCCGCCGATTAAAATCGGACGGGGTGGAAACTGAAAATAACGAAGTAGGGTTACTGAAGAAGCTTCAGCGCGACGGACTGCGAGGCATTCGCCTGCGTCAGCATCGCTGCACCTGCCTGAACTAGGATGTTCGCACGAGCGAGTTTCGCGGTTTCGGCAGCAACATCGACGTCGTAGATCCGGCTGTTGGCGGCTTCGAGGTTCACTTGATTTACGTTCAGCGAATCCAGAGCAAACTGTAGACGGCTCGACTCAGAACCATTCTGCGCCATGATGCTGGCGAGATTTTGAACTGCGCTGGTGAGGTTGGAGATGCCCCCAGAGGTGGCGTTAGCAAACGTGGTTGCAGCCGAGTAAGCGTTCGCCAGCGTGGCTTGGCTAATCGTCATGGTCTGGGTGCCATCCTGCGAAAGGAAAACGGTGAGGTTGCCGGTGGCAGTGCCAGAAGAAAACAAACTAGTCCCGTTGAAGGAATCAGAGGTCAGTACATTGAGTTCGCTCACCAACGAATTGAATTCTGTGCAGTAGTTGGAGATGTCAGCTGTCGTTTTGGTGACATCAGAGCCCAGCGTCGCCAATTCAGATAACCGATCTACCACGCTAGCGGCACTCTTCAAAGTACCCGCTTGAACTTGAAGCATCGAAAGCGCATTGGACACGTTCACCGCCGCGGACTGCGTGCGCTTCGTTGCGGCGCTCAACTTCATCGAAACAGCTAAACCACCAGCGTCGTCTGAAGGAGTAGCGATCCGCGAACCGCTCGAAAGGCGAACCAAGCTTCTCTGCAATAAGTCACTCGCTTTCTGGAGATTCAGAGAAGCAAGTGAAGACGAAGAGTTTGTGTTGATGGAAATCATTGGATCGTGTGCAGTTTGTTGATGCTCAGTTTTAAGGGGGAAACAACGACGCTATAATTTGGTAATCTAAGCACCGCCCGAGATAGTTCGGCAGATTGGGCGAAGACATTAGTGAAAATTAACAAAAAATAGAAAAAATTTGATTTTTCGAGAATGAAGCCCTCGGCAGACTTTATTTTAAGACTCAAGTTCCTCTATTCGGAAGCTCATTTTTTGGTCAGCTATGTTTCGCTGGGGCATCTGGCTGGATATTTGTTTGACTGATTTCTGGCACTGAAGTTGCTGCTAGTTTTCTATGTCCGAGTCTCTGCAAAGTTTGATAACCACAGCCGTTTCCCATGCGAAAGAACAGTCGTATGAAGCTTGTGCTGAAGCATTTGGTGAAATATTTTCGATTCATCCAGGGCACCCAGAGGCGATGCGGGCCCTCGCCTTAATCATGCTGGACATGGGACAAACCGAGAATGCTTTGTCTCTACTGGCAGATGCCGTGGATAAAGAACATCCCGATCCAGAGTCTCTCCATCAATTAGGTGTTCTCTTGAAAGGACAAAATCGGTTGGAGGAGGCCGCTGATTTGCTCATATGCGCGGTTTCAAGCGCTCCCAGTAGGCAAGATTGGATCACTGAGTTGAGATCACTACTGAGTCATTTGGGACGGGATGAGGATTTTCAGACTTACTTCCCTGACTTCCCTCAAAGCTCGCCGGCAGAGGTCACGGAGTGACGCGCGATATCGCTTTCTTTTAACTTTCATAGGGCTCTGTGCGCAAGAAAGACCAAGCGTTTCGGTCCAGTTAGAGGCCGTCACGGTGTTTGGAGTAACTGTAGTCGGTCATCGCTGTGAAAGATGGTTTTCCGGCGTCGTTTTCGGGCGCAGGCGGATGCGAGGCACCCATGTCTTGGTGGGTCTTTCTGGGCGACTGCCCAAAATAGAGCTGGGAGTGCTGGTGCATTTCCGAACACAAACATTGGGTTCCGCACAACACTTTGGATGAAACTCCTCACACTGAACCCAAAATTAGGACATTGTTCACAAAGTTGACGAACGTATTGAGACCCTAATATTTTGTATGAGAAGCGTGCTCGAAATTTGGGAAGCGATCCAGGCTGGGGAAATTAGCGCCCCGCAGAAGGCCTCCGACTTCGTAGAACTCGCTCGGAAACTCATGCGGGCCGGCCATTCTTCGGCGGCTGCCCACGCTTTTTCCAAGGCATTTGAAATAGATCCAGGCTCTCCAGACGCTTGCTTCGGGCTGGCGAGCCTTTTGGTGGAGGCGGGAAAGGGAGAAGCCGCCGTGGAGCTTCGAACTTTGGGCTTAGATCTAAGCCGCGCGAGATACCCTTTGGACATATCTCTCCCGAGCGAGACGGGAGCCAGTCCGCGCAACGTATGGGTGGCGACGGGCGAAGCAGCTGATTCCCTCAATTTTGCGGCTCAAATTAGCGGGCAACTGGCGGCGGATATTCCGGGGAACTGGACTCTGGATCATCTTAACTCTCCAAATGTTCAACCGAAGACTTGGAATGCAGTGCTGGAACGTTGTGCCGACGCCGGTGCGGAATGGGTCGTGTTCGGAGCGGCGAATTTAGAGGTGCAACTCGGAGGATTGCTTCCCTCACTGCGAGGGGCCCGACGCGAGCATGGCGCGGATATTGTGGGGGTGGCCGGCGGTTCGCAATTGGCGGTGGCCTCGCCCACGACCTGGGGCAGCATGTGCCTGCGTGCCTCGCTTCTGGGACAGGTGGCGTTTCGATCACTTTCTGGAGAGGTCGTGCCGAACGTGTTTGGGCCGACAACCGGTTTGGTGGACGTGTTGGACGACGTTCTACTGGCGGTTCACGTGCCCTCAGCGGTGGCAGCGGGTTGGCGGTTTAACGAGTCTTTTCCCTCCTACCACTGTGTGCTCGCAAGCTGCCTTGATGCGCGTTTTCTTGGGCTGCGTTTAGCCGTCGCGCCTCTAGAAATCATCCAAAACACGGAGCCCGAAATTGAGCCGGCGCAGGAGCATTGGCAGACCAGCGCGGACCGTTTTCTGAGCCGCTACGGCACGCCACAACCGGAAACTGCGGGCCACCCTACAACATGAAAACTCGACGTATTGGCGTGGTCGCGCCTTCTTTCACCCATCGGTCAGCAGGGATTTTCATGATGCACTACTTGGTCCATCAGCTCCGTGAATTGGGTTTTGATGCCTACTGGATTCCGCAGAATGCGCCGCTGACAGTTCATCCGCGGTTTGACACTCCTCACGTCCAAAGGAGCGGTTGCAGCGGCCCTGAAATTGCAGAGGATTGGATCATAGTTTATCCCGAGGGTGTTTTTGGGAACCCGCTAAACGCAAGGCGTGTAGTAAGGTATTTATTGAATAGAGAAAGTGCCTTTGGTGGATCCGGCATGGGCGCTGCTCCCGAAGATTACCTCCTGACTTACTCCCGCTGGTTTCATCCTACGGCGCCGGTTCTGTATTATCCTGTTTTTGAGGGCGAACTTTTAATACGCTCCGCCCGCCTTACCGGTTCTGAACCACGCACACTCGACGCGTATTATATTGGGAAAGGAGCGGCCCTCGGACCTTGCCCGCCCTTGGCTCGGGCAGTGGAAGTCACAAGGTCATGGCCTGAAAACAAATCCAAACTGTACGATCTTTTGGAAAACATCCGCATTTTCTACTCCTACGACTGGCTCAGTTCCACCTTGGCGGACGCCGCTCTTATGGGATGCGAAGTGCGGCTGATCGGCAACCCGGGCGCCATTGGGGTGGAGCAGTTGTTAAACTCCCCAGGCATGCCGGACATGTGGGAGCGCGCCTCGGAGCACTCCGTTTTCATGCGACCGAGCTCACGCCCGAAATTCTTGGAGAAGATCCGCGGCTATCGTGCCGAGTTTATGCCGAGCTTACTGGAAACGCTCAAGGACATCACTCGGCACTTCGATCGCTGAGGGCACACTAGGAGTCACTTCACCCGTTTCTCACAAGGGAGCTTTGCAGTAATGACGCCAAGCGGCGCGAATTTCGCGCTCGAAGGCCTGCGTGTAGGCTTCGCCGTTGGAAAGCTGCACTGTCATTCTGGTGCGCATCGATTGTCGAATTTCCTCGAGTCGTGGAAGATCGGCGGCGAGGAGCGCTGCTTTTTGGATGTAATCCTCTGGGTCACTCGCGATGAATTCATCCAACCCCAGAGAGTGTTGGAGCGCTGCACCCGCTCGGGCAGACGGCGTGTGACCCGCAATGGTGAGCGTAGGGACGCCCATCCAGGCAGCGATCGCTGAAACGGTGAGTCCACCAAACGGGAAGCAGTCCAACACGAAATCAATCTCATCATGCATGTGCAAATACGCATCGTGGGACTTGCGTGGGCTGGCAATAATACGTTCTGGCGCAATACCCTCAGCCAACATAGTCGCCTCAAACGGAGTACCCTCCGGGGCCACCGCGACCAATCGGCTATTGGGTACTAACTTAAGCACTTGCGCCCAAGCCTTCAGCACTCCGGAATTGGCTTTGGCAAAATTGTTGAAAGAACCAAAGGTGACAAACCCATTTTTAAGGGCGGGCAGCGGAGCGATTGGAGGAAGGTGCTGTCCAAGTTCGGGCGTTGGGGGCTGAAAGCAAAAAGCCAGAGGCAACCGCATGAGTTGTTCGGAATGAAACTGCTCTGAGGTCCCCGGCGGATCCATGAATGCGTCCGTGACCCTATAATCCATGGCGTCCAAACCAGAGGTTTGCTGCATGCCAATCATCGTAATTTGAAGCGGCGCAGGCTTCCGGGCAAAAGTGAGGAGACGCGACCCTTGGGAGTGGCAGACGAGATCGACGAGCACATCAATTTCCAGAGCGCGGAGTTTTTCCGCAAGTGCTTCATTGGACAAATTTCCGGCGTCCAACCAGCCATCGCAGATGCTTTTAAGCCTTTCGGTGGTGCGGTCCTGCCAAGTGTGTGAAAGCACGCCCCAGACCTCAAACTGCGTCCTGTCATGATGGCAAAATAGGGGTTCCACAAAGAAGGCGACAGAGTGCCCCCGCAGATCAGGCGATACATAGGCAATGCGCAAACGGCGCTCCGGATCCGGCAAGTTAGAGTGCGGTTGGTGCGGGCGCAGGGGCGCTTCGAAGCGCTGCGAAAATTCGCGATGCAGGTTGAACGCCGTTTCTGGGTCGATTCCCGAAACGTAATTAAGGGAATGCAAATGATTGCTGAACGAGTTGGCGCTGTCCGGCTCAAATTGGCGGCTTTTGCGGTAGGCGGCGGAAGCCTCGTTAGGCAAGCCCAGAAACAGCAGACAATTACCCAAGTTCAGGAAGGCCGATGGCGAATCAGGCACTTGCTCGATCACTTTCTCAAGGGTGCGGATGGCAGCCATAAATTCACCACACTTTTCCTGATAAACGGCGAGATTCAGCAGCAAAGCAGGGTCGGAGGAGAACCGAATAGCGGGTTCGGCAACCAACAAAGCTTCCCGAAAAGAACCCTTTTGATACAACAGGTGACCCAAGTTGAGGTACGATTCCCAAACCGAAGGACTCATTCCGATACTCTTACGGCATAACGCTTCAGCGCGGTCCCGGTCGCCATCTTCAGTCAACATACACGCCAGACCCAAAAGAGCATCTGGGCGCACCTCTGGGAGTTTGCACGCGGTCTCGAAGGCCTCTTTCGCCTCCAAACGCTTGCCTTGGCGCTGTAGCGAGCGCGCCCACCAAGAATAGTCCGGAGCCGTTTGTACGCATTGCCGAACTTTTGCTAACGCTTCCTCACCAACCTCTCCCGCCTCAGCACGCAGTAAAAGTTCCGCGCAAAGTGCCGCTTTTTTCCAGTTGTCCGCGCTGGGAAAAACTTTCTGCAGACGAACTGTGAGAGCCCGACGGAGCTCAGAATCTGCGACGATTTCTACGAGAAATTCCTCCAATAACTTTGAGGGGTCCAAAGTCGCCTCAAGCGTCTCAAGTCTCGCCTCCAAAATGGGATTTAGCGGGACTAAGACGGACTGGGAAAGAGACGAGGGAATTGGGGGAGAAGCCTGCGCGGCGGGTTGCGCAACGGGAGCCGACTGAGGGCGTTGCCCCTGTTCCAATGGAATTGTACCGGAAACGTCTTCCGATGAATAATTTAACTCTGGAATAGCACTTGAATAACGATCCCACATGCTAAGAAATTGGCTTTCTAACTCCCGAGTATAAGCGGTTGCAGCGCACCAGTGAGTCACCATGAGACCGCGCAAGGACTCGCGAATTGGGGCCAGAGCCTGAGGGGCCCTGGCAAACTGCGCGGCGATGGACAAATATTCGTCCGGACTTGCGGCGATAAATTGATCCAGTCCAATGCGCTTGAGCAAGTTCGCACCCGCCCTGCTGGCCGAGGTGTTCCCCGTGAGGGTGACCATGGGGACGCCCATCCAAAGCGAATTCATCGAAACGGTCAGTCCGGCGAATGGAAAGGTATCCAAAATGAGATCCACCTCAGCGTGGGAAGCCAGGTACCCCGGAACAGGGAGGCGTGGCAGCACTGTAAATCGTTGGCTTGGAATGCCGCGCTTCTGCATTTCCCGCAGAAAAAACTCCCCTGAATCCGCGACAATTTGCATCCGCGTCTCGGGTAAATGATCCAGCACTTTAGCCCACAAATCCAGCACCTCAGGAGTCAACTTCGCGAGGTTGTTGTAGGATCCAAAGGTAAAAGGGCGCCCATGCAAAGCGGGCGTCGGCGCTGGTTCGGGGGCCTGTGGATACGGCTTGAAGCACAGGGCGCCCGTTCGCATCCGGACCAAGCGCTCGGAGTTTAAAGACTCGCTCACACCCTCTGGATCCAGTCCTGCGTCTGTGATCCGATAATCCATACTTTGTAAACCGGTGGTCTGCATGCACCCAATCATAGTCACCTGCACCGGAGCTGGTTTTAACGCGAAGGCTGGAAGACGATTGCGCGTGGAATGACCGGCCAAATCCACGAGAATATCAATGCCATCGGCCCGGACTAACTCGCAGAACGCTTCATCGGATAACGACTCCACTTGACGCCAATGCCAGGGCAGGTTGCGAATGCGTTCCGTGATTTGGTCTGCGCGGGCAAAATTATAATAACAGAAAACTTCGAAGTCAGATGCTTCGTGGGAAAGCAATACCGGCTCGATAAAGGAGGCTACCGGGTGGTTGCAAAAGTCGCCTGAAACGTAGCCAATTCTGAGTTTCCGAGGAAAACGGCGCACGGGGTAGACGGTGTAACGTTTGGAAGCCTTCGGTTGCTCAATGAGCGTGCTGTACTTCCGGTAAAACTCGAAAAGCTCCTTGGGATCTTCATACGGAAGGTAGTTGGCGCAATAAACAATGGCCTCGTAAGCATCTGTAAGATTAGGATTTAATTTTATAGCCTTGGTATACTCGGCGACTGCTTCAGCGCTCCGACCCACGCGCGTCAAAATCGCGGCGTGAAGCATCCGATACTTACGCTCTTGAGGCGCTAATTGGAGGAGAATTCGCGCGATTTCCAGCGCTTCCCCCGGCCTATTGCACTCCCTCAAGGCAAATGCTAGTCGGGCCAAGTCCAAGGGTTGGTTGCCCCGCATTTTAGTGAGCTTGAGTAAATGCGGCGCGGCTTCCCCAAACCGGTCAATCTGGCTGAGTGTCACACAAAAGTTATGCAGCAGATCCTCCCAATCGGGTTGAATTGCAAGCGCTTTGCGATACGCGTCTGCAGCGGCATGTAATTCGCCCTGTTCCTGAAGCGCGTTTCCCATGTTGTAAAGCGCCAGCCCCGAGGTTGGATTCACGCGAATTGCCGCGCCATGAAACTCCAACGCCTCGCTCAGTCGTCCCAAAATCCGCAACACAGATCCCGCCATGGTAAGGCTGATATCCGAGTACGGGCGCAGCTCCACGGCGCGCTTGAACGCTTCAAATGCCTCATTATAAAGCTTTAAGCCTTGCAACGCAACCCCATGATTGTGGTGCAAATGTACACTCCCAAGGTGAATTTCAAGCGCACGCTCCAGGTACGCCGCGGCCTCGGCTGGATGCCCCGTACTTGCCAAGGCCTCGGAAATCAGGGTGCAATCACTCTCCGTGCCAAGAGGCTGATTCGCCAATTCAAGAGCGTGCGAGCGGTAGCCTTCTGGGTCGTTAAGCGCCTTGAACGCACTCAAAGCCGAGGCCGAGGTGGGGCGCGATGGCGGGGTGGAGAGGGCTAAATCGGCCGGACTGGGCGGATCGAGGGAGGGGGCTGACTGATTTTCCGAAGCGGGGGCGGCCATAAAAAACTATTAGCCTAATATTACAGCACGACAGTGGCGTCGTGGAGATAAAGTAAAAAAACTACGGGAGAAGCTTCTCTGGAAAGGGTCCAGAAAAAAGAAGGGTCCTTATTGCAGTGGTTTCCTTCTGGGCTTCCATTTGTGTCCACTCCGCTTAATGACGCAAAGCAGCGCATATTGAAAGGCTCGGAGGAATCAGGGGATTTCCTCTTCCACGATTCACTCGAAATCAACTAGGGTCAACTCCTGTTAACCGCGCCTCAGGGGGGCTCCGGTTTGGCTGGCGAAGGGAAAATCATTTCCCAAAACATTTACTAAAGCTTTTCTGCTTCCCTCCGAACTACTGTGTGGGTAATTCAAAGACGTCGCAGCCATGAAGGCTTCGACACCCAGACCACTAAACAACACAAGGAAGTATTATTATGGCAGTCGTAATCAACACCAATCAATCTGCGTCCTACGCAGCAATGAACCTGTCCAAGTCCAGCGACTTGCTTCAGAAAAGCCTCGCCCGTCTTTCTAGCGGTTCCCGTATCGCTAATCCAGCTGACGACGCAGGTGGCCTCGCAGTTTCCATGAAATTGTCTGCCGCCATCAAGCGTACTGACGACACGGCGACGAACGTTTCTAACTCTCTTTCTTTCCTTCAGACTCAGGCCGGCTCCCTCAAGAGTGCTGCTGCAGTTCTGGATCGGATGTCTGAACTCGCAACCCTCGCTGGCGATGTTACCAAGACGAGCAATGATACCGCGAACTACTCCACGGAGTTCAACAACCTGTACACAGAACTCGGGAAGCTTTCCGCCGACCAGTTCAATGGTATCTCGCTCTTCTCGACCTCCACTGGCACCTTGACTGTTTACTTGTCCCACGACGGTTCCCAGTCGATGACCATCGATCAAGCCGGTCTCTACGCTTCGGTTTCTACGATGAGCGCTCTCTCGAGCCTCACTGGTGGAAGCATCAGCACTGTGACTGCAGCTATCCAGTCCCTGGCGACGCTCATGGCCTCCAATGGCGCTCAGGCAAGCCGCCTCCAGTTCGCTCTTGATTCGCTCAACGTGAACAAAGTGAACCTCGAAGCCGCTAACAGCCGTATCTACGACGTCGACGTCGCTGCTGAAACGACGAAGCTCGCTCGTGCGAACATCCTCGTTCAGTCTGGTGCAGCAATGGTCTCCCAAGCCAACGCAGCTTCCCAGATCGCTCTCAAGCTTCTCCAGTAGTAGCTTCTGGCGGTACTTAGTTTTGAAAAGCTCCACTCCGAAAGGGGTGGAGTTTTTTTATTGCCGTCTTATCACCTTTGTTGCAGAGACCGGAATGCGATCCGCCCCAAATAAGGCCTGCCTGCGAATCCAGTCCGCTTACCTCAGGCAATGTCGGATCACAGACGCCACATCGCGGTGGTGCTTTGGATTGAGCGCCTCCACACTCCGCTCAGAGCTTAACAAAACGGTTCCGTCCTCTGGACGTACCGCTGCCAGTCCATGACTGCCCCGCACCAGCTTTGGATCCAACGAACACGGATCCAAGACATACCGTAACCCAAGTTTTTTCCTTAAGAGCGCCTTCGCAGCCCTTAACTTTCCACCTCTCGGATCAAAGAAAAGTTCACGGGGATCGTACCCCGGTTTCTTGTGAATTTCTACAGAGTGCGCAAAGTCAGGTTTGCACGCGTCCTCCAGCCAATAGTCAAAAGCGAACCAAAACCCTTGCGCCGCGAGCACTAAAAGCTCCCCAGAGCGCGCGTGGTTCAAGCCGAGATCTGCGTGTTCTCCGGGTCCCAGAACCCGCTCCACGCCCGCTAGCCGCTCCAAACAACGGCGTGCCGCCTCCAGATCCGAACGGTTGCGCACGTACACATGCGCCAGTTGATGATCACACACGGCAAACGCCCGCGACACTCCAGTGTCCAACAACTCGCCAGTCACATTCGTCGTCACTTCCAGGAGACCCGCCTCCCGCAATGCGCGATTAGGGAAAACGGCGTCGCAGACCGGCGCGATACCGTATTCGCTCACGACCAAAACTTGAGCATTTCGTGAGAGGGCGTGGTCAATGACTAGGCCTGCGCAAGCGTCTAACTCACGGAGGTTGGGAGCGAGATGCGGCCCCTCGGGACCGAAGCGCTGGAGGTCATAGTCCAGATGTGGCAGGTAGCAAAGGCCGAGATCAGGCGCAACGGCGTCCCAAGCAGTGCAGAAGCTTTCTGCGATCCAGCGCGTACTTTTTGCGTTAGCCGTTGGGCCCCAAAAGTTGAACAGAGGGAACGTCCCATGTTTTTCCTGCAGCAACGCTTTAATCTGTGGCGGGTAGGCGTAAAAGTCGGGCGACTTGGCGCCGTCGTGATGATAGGCCGGTCGCGGCGTGACTGTCGCATGCGCACTCGTGTTCATCGCGTACCACCAGAAGTGCTTAAGGACCTTCCAGGGTTGTCCTTCCCAAACGTGCGGAGCTTGCACCAGAGCTTCGCTTTGCCGCCAAAGCAGCACTTCGTTTAACTCGCGAAAATACCATCCATTGCCAACGATCCCGTGTGTGCTTGGATCCACGCCCGTAAGCATCGTGACTTGCCCGGTCGTCGTCACAGCAGGGAGCGCAGGGGCAAGCGGCGTCAGAAAGCCACTCGCGGCGAGACGCGCGAGGTTGGGAGTATCCGCGCCGATGTGGGCGGGCGTCAGGCCCACGCAATCGAGGACAACGAGCGGACGAACAGGACGCGGACCGGTGTGGGGAAGGTGAACCATAAGGTTAGGGTACGCTGCTAGCTCAACGCAAAGAGGACGCTGTAACCAGCATCAGTTCAGTCCGTAATCTTTGTCAGGGATAAATTTCCTCAAAGAAGAAAGAGAGGTGCGATTTATACCAAATCTTGAAGAAAACCGGTCCTTCTCTCCTGGGAACGCGGAGCCCCAGCTCCGCTTAGACGCTCCAAAAACCCAGACAGTCATTGCGGAGCTCAATGCTGATGGACGCTGAAGAATACCCTGAGTTTGCTCCATGTCTTGAAATCTGGTGCGCTTCGCTTACACGTAAGCTTCGAAGATGTATCTGACGCTTTTGAAATCAAAAATTCACCGGGCTACGGTGACTGGTGCAAGTTTGCATTACGAGGGCAGCCTCACCATCGCAGCGGATCTTGCCGAGAAAGTCGGGCTGTTGCCGTATGAAAAAATACTCGTTGGTAACATGGCGAATGGGAACAGGTTCGAGACATACGTCATTTATGGGAAAAGCGGGGGAGGCGAGATCCAGCTCAACGGAGCCACCGCGCATCTCGGGGGCGTAGGCGACAGGCTGACAATCATGAATTTCGCCCAATTCACTCCCCAAGAGGCCGTAGGCCATCGTCCGCGCGTGATTTTATTGAATGAATCCAACGAGGTGGTTCGCACCGAATCCGGCATTCAAGAGTATGCAGATGTCTCTGTAGTTTAAGGCGTTCGATCTGGGGCTGCCCCTCATAAGACCACAAACTCCACCTCATGCGCCTCAGCCCTCCTAACCAGGATCAGACCGCCGCCGCGCCTCTGCAAGTGACGCGTTCCCCTCTGGAGCGAATGTGGAGGATTCACGACGAGATCGACTCCGGCTCATTCCCGAATTGCAGAACACTGGGCGAAATTTTGGCGGTAAGCGAAAAGACAGTGAGCCGCGACATCGAGTTTATGCGCAGTCGGTTAGATTTACCGATCGCTTATCACGACAAGAAGTTTGGCTATTATTACACGGAACCCGTACAGACGATGCCGTCCTTGGATGTGAGTGAGGGCGAACTCGTCTCCCTACTCATTGCCCAAGGCGCTTTACAACGTTACCGGGGAACTCCTTACGAGGCGTCGCTTCGCTCGGCTTGCGAGAAAATTGCCGGAGCGATGCGCGGGCGCGTTTCAGTCAATATCAGTGATATAGCGAGCCGCATTGTCTTTCGCGGGGATAGTGTTTTGGAGACGCATCCCGAGGTCTTCGAGGGCGTCGCCCTTGCGGTGCGGGAGAGCAATGTTTTGGATTTTGAATACAAAAAACTCGGCTCCGAACACTGGGAGCACCGCGTTTTGAGGCCCTACCATTTGGCGTGCGTAAAGGACATGTGGTACGCAATCGGTTTTGACGAGATGCGCGAAGCCGTTCGCACCTTCGCCCTGCCGCGAATGCGCGCGACGCACCTGCAGGACAAAGTATTTGAGCGGCCGCTGGATTTTTCGCTCGAAGATCACCTCGAGCATAGCCTCGGCGTTTTCTCCGTGCAGGAGCCTCCACAGACGGTGCGCATTCGTTTCAGTGGCTGGGCGGCGCAGTTCGTACGCGAGCGCAAGTGGCACAGCAGCCAAAGGCTTTACGAGCTGGAGGCTGGCGTTTTGGAATGGGAGGCGAGCCTTTCGAGCATGGTAGAATTGGAGCGTTGGGTGATGGGTTTCGGGGCTCATGCGCGCGTGTTGGCTCCCTCGGGTTTGGTGGAACGGATTCGTGCAGCACTGCAAGCGACGGTGGCGGAATACGCGACGGCGGAAAGCGGCGTGGCGCTTGACTTTATGGTTGCGGAACCAAATAGTACGCGAACGTAACATCTGGCCACCTCTCCTTGGTTTCACCTCCCCATTTCTTGTCTAGGACGCCCAACCTCAAAGGACGCCCAGCTCCCAATGCCAAACTCCCAGCGCAGTGAGTGATATTTTGACACACCGGCAGTGGGATAAATTGCAGGCCCTTCTGGGTCAGGCTATTGAGCGTAGCTGCTTCCAAAAGAAACGCTTTGAAGCCAGCAAACTTCTTTCTCTCCAAGACTTTCTAGAAAAAGCGCCCTTCACCAAAAAGGCCGACCTCGTCGCCGATCAGGCCACTCATGGGCCCTACGGTGAAAACCGGACGGAACCGGATCCAAGCTACATTCGGTTTTGTCAGACCAGCGGCACTACTGCGCGGCCGCTTTCCATTTGGGATACGGCACAAGACTGGGAATGGCTCTTGGAGAATTGGATTGAGGGCTACAGCTTGGCGGGAGTCACGCCGGGGATGGTTGCCTTTTACGCGTTTTCTTTCGGCCCGTTTCTAGGGTTTTGGACAGCGTTTGAAGCAGGGTTGCGCATGGGCTTACGCTGCATTCCTGGCGGGGGACTAGGAACTGCGGCGCGCCTTCATGCGGTGCTAGAACACAGAGTCGAAGTGCTGTGTTGCACGCCGACTTATGCGCTGCACCTAGCGGCATTCGCGCGGCGGGAAGGCATCGATTTGCAACACAGCGCGGTGCGAAAGATTCTGGTCGCAGGTGAACCCGGAGGCAGCCTCCCTGCCGTGCGCCAGCAACTGGAGGAGGCGTGGAACGGGGCCGAGGTGCTGGATCATTACGGAATGACCGAGGTGGGGCCGGTGGCTTTTGCGGCGTCGGGCAAGCCCGGTGCGCTGCGGGTTTTGGAAGAGCGTTATCTTGCTGAAATTATTCATCCTGAATTGAATACACCTGTACAGGAAGGTGAGTCAGGCGAGTTGGTGCTCACCCCGCTCGGGCGCTCGGGCTGGCCGTTGTTCCGCTACCGAACAGGCGATCTCGTTCTGCCAAAGCGCACTGTGGATGGGTTGCTGCTGGAAGGCGGAATTCTCGCACGCATCGACGACATGGTCATTGTGCGAGGAGTGAATCTCTATCCCAGCGCAGTGGACGACATCGTACGCTCAATGCCCGAAGTAGAAGAGTACCGAGTCAGCTTGTTTACCAAGGATGGCCTCGCGGAAGTCTCGCTCGAAGTAGAAAGTCGCGGGGCGCTTGGGGTTTCCTCGAAGTTGGAAGCCGCTTTCGAGCGGGCGTTCTCACTGCGAATTCCCGTGCGGGAAGTCAGCCTCGGGACGTTGCCCCGCTTTGAGTTAAAGGCACAGCGTTGGGTGCGTTCGCAAGGTTAGCGCACGGAGCCCAAACGGACGATTTCCGCAAATGCCGTGGCCTCCAAAGGCATCACAGAAAGACGCGATTGGCGGATTAACGCGATTTCTTTCAGCGTGGGATGAACCTTAAGAGCTTCCAAAGTAACAGGTTTCTCGAAAGATACTTCCGGCTCCAAATCTACACACGACCACTCGCCATCCGTCGCCGTGGGATCTGGATACGCCTCGGCGACCACTCGGGCAATCCCGACAATTTCCTTCCCCACCACGCTATGGTAAAAAAGCACACGTTCGCCCTTGCGCATGGACCGCAAGTTTTTGCGGGCTTGAAAGTTGCGCACTCCAGTCCACGCCGTGCGTCCGTCCTGAAGGAATTGCTGCCACGAGTACGCAGAGGGCTCCTGTTTGACGAGCCAGTGTTGAAGGTGAGTCATCGGGGCAGAGTGCCACGGAAGGAGGTGCCCCGCCAGCCTGCCCTTTATCGAATAGTCT
>Ga0114970_10001699_pt1 | contig 16476 bp, 15 predicted proteins | sample M_140205_XF_Meta_FD_87030 | JGI IMG/M metagenome (GOLD analysis project Ga0114970, IMG submission 87030) | Freshwater microbial communities from Lake Montjoie, Canada to study carbon cycling - M_140205_XF_MetaG | ecosystem: Environmental > Aquatic > Freshwater > Lake | place: Lake Montjoie... | reverse complement strand
CTCAAGTCTGCGCAATGTCTCCGACTGATGAGTGGCGCTTTGATCCACGACAATGATTTCCACAAGCCCGCTACCATCCGCCACGCTTAGAATCGAGTCCAACGTCTCACAAAGTACTTTTTCACGATTCAGAGTCGGAATAACAATAGTGGCAGTTAAGGACATGCTTGAGTTGTGAAAGCCGAATGGCTATTCCAGGCGTGCGTGGAGATCGTACCAGGCCTCTAAACCAGGAGGACGTACCCGATACCCGAACTCATGTCCGAGCTGCTGCGACAGCCAGGCATGGAGCACCTTTTCATAGGGGAGCCATTCGCCGGGAGCTTCATCGCCAAATGGACCGGACGATCCAGGGGCAAAAACCCAAGCATCGGGCCGTGGTGAGGCAGGGCGTGGAGGCCGGATGACTCGATAGGCGGCACGCAACCGGTTGACCCAAGACATGGACTTCAACCGGGTGACAGCCACCCCTATCGCTGACTGCAGGGACAGGGAGGGGCTCAAGACCGGCGTGAAATACCCCTGCTGGATGCATTTGAAGCGCTGATAGCCCTTGGAACGAAGCAGGTAGAAGTCGTCCACGGAATTGATTTCGAGCGAGACAAATTCGGGGGCGTCTTCTGGGGATAGGTCAGCCGCCGCAATGTGATCGTGCCCTTCAATGTCCAGCTTCAGGTAGTGGGGAACGCCGTGCTCGGCGAAGATGTCTCGCAGCGGCACCGTCTGGACTTTAACAGCGTGGCACGGCAGCCCGTTGCGCGAGGCGATGTTCTTGTCGAACGAGTTCCAGACGCGCTGTTCATCGCAGATCCAGAAATCGGCCTCGCCCCGCTGCGCCGCGATGGCCTTGTTCACGATGGTGAGCCGCCCCTCCGCAATGGCGGCGGCGAAGCGCTCACGACCAGCGGCGGCGAGATCAGGGTCCGCCTCCACCGCAATCACTTTGAAACCGCGATGCAGGTAGTAGGCGGTGTCATCGCCATTGTGCATGCCGACATCGTAAATGAGCTGGGGATTCATGCGGGGTTAAGAATGGTGGGCTGACAAGGACGAGTCATTCTTCAGTTTGAAGATGATGATTCCAAGGCAGACCACGAAAGTTGGCAGGACAGACACCAAGGAGAATGACAGCATGCCTGCTACAGTATCGAGCCGAAACAGGGCGGCACCGATGGCCATGCCACAAACCGTTGTGAGAATCGTAATCCAGGCGCGATGCACCCAGCCACGAGCAAGAATTAATCCCCAGGCGAGAGAGGCCACCATGGTGAGACCTTGGGCGCTGAGGGCGAGCGGTAGTTCCACCGTGAGATGGGTGTAGTTCGATCCGAGAATCCAGAGAAATGGCGCAGGCTGCCACCATGCAACCATCACCACTGAACCGGCAATCAAGGCAGCGATGACGAGAGTCATGACCACGCGCAATCGAAGTGTCTGAACCTCTCGAATGCGGGCGATGGCAGGGATCGCCAGGTAATGAAACGGCGCTGTAAAGGCGGTGAACAGGACACTCAAGCGTCCCAAAGCCCCCAGATCCGCCACTTCAGAGGAACCCGCGAGCCAGCCGATGATCCAGGTCGCGATCTGACCCTGCAAACAGAAGAACACATGATTGCCATAGAGGGAGCGAACATAACCGCGAAGTTGCGGCTGGAACGAAATGGCTTCATCTGGCTCCTGAAGAAAAGACCGCGTCCGTCTTTTCACCACCAGCGCCTGTGCCCAACTGCTGAGCACGGTGGCAGCCAGGGCTGGCAACATCGCCAGCCAGCCGCTCAGCAGCACCGCACTCGTGAGGCCGAGCCGCGTGAGTGCGCCGGTAAGCTCGGCCATTTGCATGAGCCTGACACGCTTGTGCAGCCGGTTCGCCACGTTGAGAAACACGATGGACACGGAAGGCCATACAGCCAGCCCTGCCAAAACGATGGCCGTGAGAGCAATCGGCGGCGGAGAGCCAACATTGGCGTACAAGACATAGAAGAAAGGAGCAGAGAGAATGAATCCGAAAATCGCGAGGCGGAGAGCCAAATGAAGACCGTCCCGCAGCAACCGCGCAAAAGGGCCGTGCTGATCATAAATACGCCCGCCGATGGCTGTGAGTCCCGTCGAGATGCCGCCGTCTCCCAAGAGATTGAGCGTGGCGAGCAGCGATCCAGCAATGGTCAGCCATGCGTACTGGTCTTTGGGCAGATGGCGTACCAGTAGCAAGCCGGTGACCGCATTGATCCCCTGAACCACAATCTGCAAACCCGCGACCTGGCCGGACAAAGAAGTCCATCGGCGCAAAGTGGAGAATCGATGAGAGAGAATCACCACTTTGTTTAGGAATGGAGGATCAAATTCAACCGGGTCTTCGCCACACACTGGTTTCCGTCAGCACGTTGCGGCTTCGATGCATGAGGGGCCAGTCCGTCGGGACGTGGACATGCGGCAGATCGGGCCAGTCGGTGTTGTCGATGACGAGGATACCGCCAGGTTTCAATTTCGGCAGGGCAGCACGGGCGCAGACGGGGCGGTACCAGCCATCCACAAGGACGAAGTCGAGGGATGCGTCCGGGAAATCGAGAATGGCGGAGGCATTGGCCGGAAGCTGCGGGTAGTCAAAGGCATAGGTCTGCGCCTCCGGGTGCTCGAGCGGGATGTGGCGGAGTTCGACATTCGTGAGACCAGCCTCCTGCACCATGCGGCTGACCTGCTGGAACCAGGCGGTATCGCTCTCAATGCTGGTGAGATGTTGGAGGCGTTTCGCAAACCAAAGGGTGCTGCGACCACTGCCCCACTCGAACCCGCGCATGCCGGGCCGCAGATGCTGCCCCAGCCAGGCGATGGCACTTGGCGCGAGCCAAGGATGATCGGGATGACGCTTTTCATACAGCCAGTTCTGAATGCGGCCCGCGACATAGAGCGGGCGGAAGAGATTGCGCAGTTTCATCAGGCCGACAGGAGGACGAGCGTGGGATCAGTCATGCGGTCGTCGAGCAAGCCAGTTGCCGACGTGATGCCGGTAGTCCTCGACATAAACGGGCTGAAAAGCCGCCAAGCCAGCATCTGCCGAACACACCTCGAAGCCGGCGGATTCCAGGTGGTCGAGAAGATCCTCGACGGAACTGCCATGGCGGAGGGAATTGGGAGCACCCGCCTCAACGAGCACCTGACGGGTGCGTGCCAGCAGGGAAGCGCCGCCACGCAGGACGGCGAGTTCGGCCCCTTCGACGTCGATCTTCAGCAGATCGCAGCGCGGGAGATACGGGAAAAGCTCATTAAGGGTGGTGATCGGAACATGGAGCGTGCTGCAGGCCCCCGGCTCAAGCAACGCGTTCATGTCATCCCGACGATCATCGGAAAACGGCAGCGTGCGCCCAGCCGAACCGGGATCGGCGAGAGCAACCGCGTGGACGCCCACACGGTCGCCCAGCTGGTTGAGCATGAGGTTCTCCATCAAGCAGCGATTGATGGCAGGATGAGGTTCGATGGCATGAACACAACCGCCGGGACCCACGGCGAGAGCGCCTTCGATGGCGGTGAATCCTATGTTGGCTCCAACGTCAATCATGGTCTCTCCCGGCTGCAGCAGTGAACCAATGAGTTTCATGTCGTCGTCACGCTGTCGCGGATCCAGCCAGAGCTGCCAGGCCAGATTGGCCGGATGCAGATGGAGTCGAAAGCTCCGGACCGGGAATGAAAACCTCCGCCCCCATCCCGTGTGCCAAAGCACTTGAGCCAGCAGGAAACGTAGAGGCCGAGGGTGACGAAGCAGCGAGGTGAGAGCTGTTTTCAGTTTGCTGTTTTCGGTTCGCAGTTCGCCGTTTTAATTTTGGCCAGCCAAGGAGCTAAGCTACTCCCTATTTCCCAAATACCACGCCACCGTCTCGTGAAGGCCGGATTCAAAGGTGTGGGCAAGTGTCCAGCCGAGTTCTCGTTCGATTTTTCCGGCGTCTATCGCGCAGCGGCGATCGTTGCTGGGGCGGTTTGATGCCGGAGGGGACAAGATGTCCCCGCTTCTTGGGTGCTGGTGCTACCCGCCGAGCGCTTCACTTTTTCTATGAAAAACGTGACGCTTCGATGGGCGGAGTCTGAGGGCTGAGAGCTGGGATGGCGAGTCAGCCTTCCAACTCGGCTGAAACCGTGTCAAAAAAAGCGGCCACCATGCCGGGCAGGAGTTCGGCGACTTCCAATGCATGGCGGAGGACGATGGCCAAGCGCGCTTGGTCGAGTTCCAGATCATAGGCATGCGTGACCACATGACGAAAGCCGCGCAGATCCCGCAGAGCAGGCAGGACCGGCGGCTGGTAAAGCGCCGGACGCACACCGGGAATAACGATGCTGAGGCGGTGAATGAGCTCCGCATGCCAGCCGCGCTCTTCATCAATGTGATTCTCGAAGGCCTTGGCGATACGCAGCCCCATCTGCTCGATGATATTGAAAAAGCGCACGAGCTGATAGGCGCAGCTTTCGTGGCCGCTGGCGCCTCCCTGGCCCAGTCGATCCGCCGCGAACGCTGCTGCCTCGGAGGCAACGCGCACGTCGTCCTCTACCTCGGCCCGCAACGTGATGATGCCTATGCGATCCATAACTCTCCTTCAGTGATGATTTTGTGCCGTAGCCGGGACTCGGGCAAACAAACGACATCGACAGGCCGCCGCATTTCCTCGTCCAGCAGGGCGGTGAGGGTGTAGATGGACATACCGTCAGGCAACGATTCCACAGCGAGATCAATGTCCGATGCGGCATTGAAACGGCCAGACTCCAGCAGCGATCCAAAAACCCAAACCTGTCGGCCCGGAAGATGGTGGTGCAGTACCTCCCTGAGCTGCTCCCGCACGCCGCACCGCTCGACGAGGCGGTCCGCCTGCCGTTGAGCGTCACGTTGTTGAAGGAGATCCAGCATGGTATGCTGCATTTAACGATGATTGACCGCCTGAATCCAGTCCTGATTCTCCAGATACCAGCCCACCGTCTCCCGGATGCCAGTTTCAAAGGTGTGGGCCGGAGTCCAACCGAGGTCGTGCTGGATTTTCCGGGCCTCGATGGCGTAGCGGCGATCATGGCCAGGGCGGTCGGTGACGAAGGTGATTAGGTCACGCGAATGTCCGCCGAGTGCGGGTTTGAACTCGTCGATGAGGTCGCACACGAGCTGCACGAGGTGGAGATTGGCCTTCTCGTTGTGACCGCCGATGTTGTAGGTCTCTCCCAGCCTGCCTTTAGTGAGAACGGTCCAGAGGGCCTCGCAGTGGTCGCCGACGTAGAGCCAGTCGCGCACGTTCATGCCGTCGCCATAAACGGGAATGGATTTGCGGCTTAAAATGCTCTGGATGACGACAGGGATGAGCTTCTCCGGGAACTGATAGGGGCCGTAGTTGTTGGAGCAGTTCGTATTGAGCGTGGGCAGGCCGTAAGTGTGATGGTAGCTGCGCACGAGGATGTCACTCGATGCCTTGCTGGCGGAGTAGGGCGAGTTTGGCGCGTAGGGCGTGGACTCGGTGAAGAAACCGGTGGGACCAAGGGAGCCGAAGACCTCGTCGGTGCTGACGTTGAGAAAGAAGTTCTTGGTTCTTGGATCTTGGTTCTTGGTCTGCCAATGATCTCGGCAGGCCTCAAGGAGGTGGAAGGTGCCGTTGATGTTGGTGGTGATGAAGTCGCTTGGGCCGGTGATGCTGCGATCGACGTGGGATTCAGCGGCAAGGTGCATGACGTGGGTGATGTCATGCTGACGGACAACGCGGAGGACTTCATCCTTGTCCCGCAGATCGACTTTTTCGAAGACGTAACGCGGATGGACGTTGTGGACGCCATCAAGGTTTTCAAGATGCCCCGCGTAGGTGAGGCAATCGAGATTGACGAGCTTCGAGACTTCCGGCTTGTCGATGACATGCCGGATGAGGTTCGAACCAATAAAGCCTGCACCGCCGGTGATGAGGAGGTTCATGCGCTTTTGATGCCGACGCGGCGAACTTCAGCGGCGAGGTCGGCGAGGTAATCGCGGTACTCACAGCGCGGTAATCCGGCGACGAGTGCGTTAAAATTTTCCAGCGACAGGAAACCGCGATGGAGGGCGGCCTCCTCGGGACAACCGAGTTTCATGCCCTGGCGTTTTTCGATGGTCTGCACATAGGCGGAGGCTTCGTGCAGACTGCTGCTGGTGCCAGCATCGAGCCAGGCGGTGCCACGGCTGAGACGCTGCACGCGCAGCGCGCCCCGCCGCAGGTATTCCTTGTTCACATCGGTGATTTCGAGTTCGCCACGCGGGGAGGGCTTCAGCGCACGGGCGATGTCAACGACCTCATTGTCGTAAAGATAGACACCGGGCACGGCGTAGTTGCTGCGAGGTTGCGCGGGCTTTTCCTCCAGCGAGATCGCCCGACCTTCGGCATCGAATTCGACGACGCCATAGCGCTCGGGATCGGTGACGTGGTAGGCGAAGATGGCAGCCCCAGATTTAAATTCGGCAAAAGCGCGTGGGAAGGCGTCGCCACCGAAGAAAAGGTTGTCACCGAGAATCAAGGTGACGGGATCTTTACCGATGAAGCTTTCTGCAATGAGGAATGCTTGGGCGATGCCCTCCGGCTTGGGCTGCTCGCGATACTCGATGGAGATGCCCCACTGCGAGCCATCGCCAAGCAACTGACGGAAGCGTGGCAGGTCATGCGGCGTCGAGATCAGACAAAACTCACGAATGCCGGAGGCGATAAGCACCGTGAGGGGGTAATACACCATCGGCTTGTCATAAACCGGCTGGAGTTGCTTCGAGGCAACCTGTGTCAGCGGATAAAGGCGGGACCCTGCACCGCCAGCTAGAATGATGCCTTTCATGCTTGAGCCGCTTTCCTATGCTCCAGGGACTGCTCAAAACTAATGAGCCGACGAAGGAGAGAGTTGTAACGTGAGTAAGCATCTCCCGCTTCTGCGCGGAGCAAATGATAGAGTTGCATTTCAGGTTCTGGAAACCGTGAGGGAGATTTGACCGGCAGAACGAGTCCACCTCGCTGTAACCGGCCCCAGGCAACCGCCAAGAGGCAAGATTCCTGTGTCACGCGACCTGCGGCGTAGTCGGAAAGACCACGCTGAATCAGTTCGCCTCCTGGCAAGTGCTCAATGGAGATCATGAGGAACAAACAGATTCGACGGAATGACGAAACACCGAGGCAGTAATGGCTGGATAACGAATCAATCCGGGCTCAATGGCTTGAAACAATTCCCAGAGGCGGTCTTTAGCAATCAACTGACGATCAAGCATGGCTGCCACGTCGGCGCGGTCACGCTCATGACCACGCTCGATTTTGGCGAGAGCCTGACTGTAAAAATCGTAGTGATGAAACTCGATGGAGCCATGCTTTGCGATAAAACGGCTGCGCTCACGCCAACCTGGAAGCTCGGGAATGAATTGATCGGGGGCGGCAAGCTCGATGTTCAGGTCGAGATTCGACTTGAGAGCAGCGATAGCTTCAAAAAAACCTGCTGGCTCGGGGTCAGCCTTGATATCGACGTCAATGGTGGTGCCTCGCCAGCCATGGAGGAGCGCCGTGGCTCCCCCGGTAAGATAGACGCGCCCAGGACCATTAACGGCTTTCCCCAAAGCGGCCATGAAAGCTTCGATTTTGGCGACATCAGCAGTGGAGCGCATGGATCAGCGGGTGATGATCCAGTCATTGAGCACGAGCACGTCCATCTTGGTGCGCAGAAAGCAGTCGAGGGCTTCTTGAGGCTTGCAGACGACGGGTTCGTTTTCGTTGAAGCTGGTATTCAGGACGATGGGGACGCCGGTGATGGCGCGGTAGCTGTCGATGAGCCGGTGGTAGCGAGGGTTCGTTTCCTTGTGGACGGTTTGCAGGCGACCGGAGCCATCGACGTGTGTGGTGGCGGGAATTTGTGAGCGCTTCTCTTCACGCACCTGAAAGACTTCCATCATGAAGGGGACGTCGTCGTCCTGCTCGAACCATTCGCTGACGTGCTCTCGCATGATGGAGGGCGCAAAGGGCCGGAATGATTCGCGGCGCTTGATTTTGAGATTCAGTATATCCTTCATATCGGCGCGTCGCGGGTCGCCGAGTATGCTGCGGTTGCCGAGTGCGCGCGGACCCCACTCCATGCGTCCTTGAAACCAACCGATGACCTTGCCTTCGGTGATGGCGGTGGCGGTGGCCTTACATAGGTCACCTTCATCATCCATGCGGCGCACGCTGCAGTTTTCGGCCTGGATGTCACTGGCGCGCAAGTCGAGCAGGGCTTTGATCTCGGCGTCGTTGGCGCATGGGCCGACGTAGGCGTGATCCATGACGAAACGAGGGCGGGCAGGAGTGCCCGCGTTCCCTTCAAGCTGACGAGCCACGACGAAAGCAGAACCGATGGCACCACCGGCATCCCCAGCTGCAGCAGGGAGATACATTTTCGTGAAGGGCGAATTCAGATACACTTTGCCGTTGGCGACGGAATTCATCGCGCAACCACCGGAGAGTGCGAGATTATCGCAGCGATACTTTGCATGCAGCGATTGCAGAAGCGCGAAGAAAGCTTCTTCATACATCGCTTGGGCGCTGCGGGCGAGATCGCGATGTTTTTGCTCCAGCACGGCGCCTTTCTCTCGTTGCGGGCCAAACAGAGCCTCCATCGGTTCTCTACGATACAATGTGCCGACTTCGGGAGTGCAATTGTCCCAAGTGTAGTGCACGTCGTCAGTGTGATGGCGAAAGTATTTCAGGTTAAGCTTGAACGTTCCGTCGCTCTGCACCTGCACGAGTTCGCGCATCTCCTTGAGATACCTTGGTTCACCATAAGGAGCGAGGCCCATCACTTTGTACTCATCGCCAAAATATGGGAACCCAATGAATTGTGTGATGACAGAATAGAAAATGCCGAGCGAATGCGGGAAATACACGCGGCCATCAATCTGGATATCACTCCCCTTCCCCATGCCCCAGGCGGAGCTAGCAAAATCGCCAAAGCCATCGACTGAGAGGCAGACCGCTTCGTTGAAGTCAGAGACAAGGAAGCCAGAGGCGAGATGCGCGAGATGATGTTCGATGCGATGCACCTGCGCCCGCAATCTTTCACCTGGGAAGGCCGACTGCACAGCATCCTCAAAGCTACCTGCACGTCTGATGTTACCCAGACGTTTGAAAATGAGGCTCAGGCTCGGACGCTGGCGCAGGACGTAAAGCGCACGACGCAGGTTGTTGACCTTGGGGTTGCGGTTGATGGCGATGTGATCAACATCGCTCAAAGTGATGCCCGCATCAGCCATGCACCACTTCATAGCTTCCGTGGGCAGTCCCGACCAGTGCTTGATGCGGCGAAAACGTTCTTCTTCAGCCGCCGCGACAAGTATGCCATCTTTAACCAACGCAGCGGCAGAATCGCCGTGATAAGCATTGAGTCCCAAAACGATCATGATTCAAAAAGAAAGCGGACACGCTGCCGCCATTGGTCGCACACAGGTCGGCCAGAGTCCACTGCCGGGGTTGGAACGGCATTTTTTCAAAGGGGAGCGTGAGTCTATCACTCTCATTCAGAGCGCAAAGGATAAACTTTCACAGTGTGTTAACAGTTTGACACCGTTCTGTGCTGGAACGTCCAAAGAGTGTTCCGCATAATCAACCCGGCGCCTGCCATTGGGCGTTTTTTCGGATGACCTCAATCCCATTTCCATTTACCAAGTGCGTCATGTCTTCTCATAAGCCCTGCTTGGCTGCTTTTTCCCTCTGTCTGTCTGTGTGCTTCAACGCCAGTGCACAAAATGTTCCTCCAGTCGGAGGTGATCAGACGGGCAAAGCACATGTCAGTTCCCTAGGCGCACGCTTCGTAAGCGTGCCAGGCACTAACGCGTTGGTGGCGACGAAGGAAACGCGGCTCTCCGAATGGAACGAATTTTTGCGGCAACAGAAGCATCCTTGGTCTTATCAGCCGCACTTTCAGCAAACGCCAGAACATCCCGTCGTTGGCGTTAACCTTCAGGACGCGGTCGCCTTCTGTAATTGGCTAACCGAAACCGAGCGCGAAAAACGATTGATTGATAGTGCCCAGTCGTACCGGCTACCGACTCCTGATGAATGGGACGCTGCTGTAGGACTCGCACGTGGCCGGAAAAAAATGGGCTTCACGGCTGAAGATCGCATGCAGGATGACCGCATCTATCCTTGGGGGCAGGAGTGGCCGCCACCCTCCAAAAGCGCTAACTTGGCCGACGGTGAGATCCCTGGCTACAGTGATGGCTACCCCTACACGGCACCGGTGGGTAGTTTCACCCCTTCGGCAGAGGGCATTTATGATCTCGCTGGTAACGTCTGGGAATGGACTCAGCCCATGGAGATTCGTGCGCAGCCGACTGCCATCCTGCGTGGCGGTTCCTGGGCCTATTTCCGTGCTGAGTGCCTGACCTCCAGCTATCAATACGTCGTGCCTGTGGATTTACGTGCTTCGACCATCGGCTTCCGCTGTGTGTTTGAAGACAAGCGCCGCACCGCGAGTTTGCTGGCGGCCTCAGATGCGGGCAAAAAAAAGGAAATCGAAGAACGCATGAAAACGATGGCTGATAGCCGCAAGGTGGACACCGCCGCTGTTGATTTGCTCCGCAAAAAAATGCAATCGAAGGGTGGTGATGAGGCCCTACCTGACCCTGCCAGCCTAAAACCAGCGGTGGCTGATGGTAGCACTTTCCTCAACGCCTTGGGCATGCGGTTTGTGCCATTGCAGGAAAAAGGCAGTGTCCTTATCTGCGCCACTGAAACCAGTGTGCGCGATTTCGAAGCTTGGCTACGAGACACCGATCGCACTTGGGGGAAAAAGCCAGCTTTCCTCCTCGGCGGCGACCATCCTGCGGCCGGTGTTTCATGGGAAGACGCCACTGCCTTCTGCGCCTGGCTGACGGAACGTGATCGTGCCAGCAAACTCATTCCGGCAAGTGCCACCTACCGCCTACCCCGAGATCTCGAATGGAGTCTGGCCGCCGGTTTGAAAAACGAGCAGGGGGCTGACCCTGCTGCCCGCCACCTCAGTGACAAAACACACTACCCATGGACACCCAAAGCGGATGACTGGAAGCCGCCAGCGCTAACAGCAAATCTGGACTCCACCAAGATTCCAGGCACCGCCGACAGCTACTCCTACACCGCCCCGGTCAGTAATTCGAGGCCAAATCCCCTCGGCCTTTTCGAACTGGGAGGCAACGTCTCCGAATGGTGCGAGGACACTTGGCCTGGAACAGCGGAGGAGCGTGTCATCCGTGGCGGGAGTTGGCTGGCATACGACAAAGATGCCTTGCTCACGTCCGCGCGCAGCCACGCCCTCAAAAATAGCAGCCGCTCCGATCTTGGCTTCCGCTGTGTCCTCGATCTCCAGACGCCATAGGCACCCGGATGCCCCATGAGCATTTCTCCCCAGCGCAGACGCAGGCGCAAGCATCTCAGTCCGCCACCGCCTGAGACCACCGCGCAAAGCACCGCACGCGTGCAGCGGGAACAGCGCACGCTGCTCCTGTTCGCCGCCGCCATGCTGGCCTTCGGTGTGACATGCTGGTTTGCCTTTCCGCACGTCACTCAGTTCACCAAGTTATGGCTGGGTCGCAGACATCTGCCGGAACTGCGGCAGCACATCAAAGATCGACACTGGCAGCAGGCAGCCGCAGCCATGCGCGATGCCAGCCGCTGGGCTCCGAATGACCCTGAGATCGTCCGCGCCTGCCTAGACTTCATCACCAGTGTCGGCGGCGATCCACGCGGCACCATCAGCCTCATCCGGCAGTTGCAGGAACCAGGTGCCGCCACGCCCGATGATCTGGCATTGCTGGGAAAAATGCACGCCACACTCGGTGAAATCGAAAAAGCCAAGAAGATTTATGATCAACTACCGCTGGAGGCACGCGAACATTTACATGGCTTGGAACTTCAGGCTGAACTGCTCAAAGCCGAAGGTCAATACGAGCGTGCCACGAAAGTGCGCCGTGAGGCATTGATGAGCAGCCCTTCTGATGCGAACAGCCTGAGGCAGCTCGCTGCCATTGACCTCTCCAGCAGCGATCCCTCACGCCGCAACGCCATGCGTGAGCGCCTCTGGCAGATCGCACACTCCGATAATCTCTTGTTTCTCACCGCCGTGGAATTGCTGGCAAGAACGAAGGATCTCACCGTGCCGCAGGCCAATGAACTGCTCAAGATCGTCGAAGCCTCGCCGGACATGAACCCTCAACGTGAAGCCGTCAGTTTCGTCGTTCTTTCCGCGCTGATTCGCCTCAGTCCGCAGCTGCGCACTGATGCCATTGATCAAGAAATTATGCGTTGGAAAAATCGACCACTGGTACAAACAACACCGTTGATTGCTTGGCTGAATGAGGAGCACGAAAATGCACGCATTCTAAGCATGGTTTCAGCTCAGGCCGCCGCACGCTATACCGACCTCCTGCCTCATTATGTCAATGCCCTGCGCGGCGAAGGAAAATGGCAGGAACTCAACACCCTCCTGACCAAGGGCGGCATTGATTCCGCGTATCCAGCGCAGAAAATTCGTTTATGGCAGGTCGAAGCTCAGATCCATCTGCATGCCGATCCCACCAACGCGCGCCAAACTCTGGCGCGTATCTTTGAAGAAGCTGGACGCGGCGATGACCTCGCCATAACGCTTCAAGCCGGAAACCTTGCCGAGCAGCTTAACCAGTACGACTTAGCGCAGAATTGTTACCAAGCCATAGCAAGCAAACACACACGTACGCAGGCAATCATGCTCGCCAAAGTTTATCAGATGGCAGAATACCAGCATGACGGGCCAGGAATGTTGAAGGCATGCTCTCAACTCCTAGCTTTGCAGCCTGAAGGCACCGTTCGCCTGACTCAAAAATTATACCTTCAGTTGCTCCTAGGCATCGACCTTGAGATGGCCCAGAAGGATCTGCTGGGTCTCTCCAAATCCGACAATGATCATCTCCATCTGCTGCAAGCGCTCGCTGCATTCCGCCAGGGACAGCTTGAGTTGGTTCGCACCATCTTGCCTAGCGTTTCCAAACCGGCATCTCTCGCCCCAGGCGAACGCGCCGTGTATGCCGCGCTCTTAAAACTTACCGGTAGCGATGTGGGCACCGTCTTTCGACTCGTCGAACGCATTCCTTCGCCCCTGCTACTGCCGGAAGAAAAAACTTTTCTGCAACGGGCGCTCTGAATCCCGCTTCAGCCCAGCGCCACGATCACCTCGATCTCAATCAGCGCGCCCAGCGGCAATCCGGCCACCGCCACGGTTGAACGCGCTGGCTTGTGACCTTCAAACGCGGCCTCATAGATCGGATTCACCTTCGGGAAGTCGGCCATCGAAGTCAGAAACACCGTCGCCTTCACCACATCGCTCATCTTCCGCCCCTGCGACGTCAGTAAGGCGCGAATGTTGTTCAACACCTGCACGGCCTGATGCTCCACATCAATCGCTGAGATCTTTCCTGCGGCTGGATCAATCGGAATCTGGCCCGAGCAAAAGAGAAAACCGCCCTGCTTCACTGCTTGAGAGTAAGGACCGACGGCAGCTGGCACGTTGGGTGCGTTGTTGATGAGTTCCATGCGCCTTTCATAGCGCATGGAGCTGATCAATCAACACGCCATCAAGGTTGCCCAGCCTTCAGACCACGAGCCTTGTCAATGAGCTGCAAAAACTCACCGCGATAGCCCAGCTTGTCGGTACCTTTGCCGTCAATGCCGAGTTTGCGCACGGTTTCCCAGCTCAAGCTTCCTCTGTAGCTGGAATCTCGCAGCAGCAGGCCGAAACCGGCCACGGCGGCGCTGAATTTAAATTCCGCGCTGCTGGCGGTGAGTGTTCTGCCCTCGTCCTTCACTGGCACTTCGAGCAGGCGGCTGGTCATGCCCTCAGGTTCCTTGTAGCGCAGCTTCACGGTCATCACTTCGCCGTTCTTCGCCGCATCAGCGAGTTTCACAGGCGCAGCAGTGGCGGTTTGATACTTCAAGCCATCCACCAGCGGCCGTGGTTCGGCTCCGGGCGGCAGATTGGCGAGCACCACTTCATACAAGGCCACGACGCTGTGTCCCGCGCCGATCTCACCGGCGTCCTTGGCGTCATTATTGAAATCTTCTTTGGCCAGCAGGCGGTTTTCATAGCCTATGAGGCGATAGCTTCGCACAGCGGCAGGATTGAACTCGACCTGAATCTTCACGTCCTTCGCGATGGTGATGAGCGTGCCGCTCATCTGCTCGACGAGCACCTTGCGTGCCTCGCTGAGACTGTCGATGTAGGCGTAGTTGCCGTTGCCTTTGTCTGCCAGGGTTTCCATCGTGCGATCCTTCAAGTTGCCGCTGCCAAAGCCAAGCACGCTTAGAAAGACGCCACTCTTGGCCTTCTGCGTGATGAGTTTCTCCAGTTCCTTCGGCGAACTGACGCCGACATTGAAATCACCATCGGTGCAAAGGATCACGCGATTGACACCGCCCTTGATGAAACAGCTCACGGCCTGCTCATAGGCCAGTTGAATGCCCGCGCTACCATGCGTACTGCCGCCGGCTTTTAGGCGGTCGATGGCGGCGATGATTTCGCCTTTCTTCTCACCGCTCGTCGGTGGCAGCACGAGGCCGCTGCTGCCTGCATAGGCCACCATCGTCACGCGATCCCCTTCGCCAAGCTGCTCCGTGAGCATGCGCAGCGACTGCTGCACCAGCGGCAGTTTCAACGGCTCATCCATCGATCCGGAAACATCCACGAGGAACACTAGATTGCTCGCCTTGCGGTCCTTGTCCATCTCACGCCCTTTGATTGCGATGCGCGTCAGCCGATGCTCCGGCTGCCACGGACATGGGGCCATCTCCACCCGCACGCCAAAAGGCTCCTTCGCCTCCGCAGTTGGCCCTTCCTCCGCTGTTGGGAAATAATTCACCAGTTCCTCAATCCGCACCGCATCGGCTGGTGGAATCGTGTTCTGGTTCAAGAATCGACGCACATTCGCATATGAGGCCGTATCCACATCAATCGACAACGTCGAAAGCGGCTCCCGCGCCACCTCCTTGAGCTCGTTCTCGATGATGCGCGTGTAGGTTTCGTTCGAGACTGGATCAGACAAGATCTTCGCCTTCTCCACTTTCTGCTCCGCCCAGCCGTTGATAATGCCATCCTTGCTGCGGTGCTGTGTCGCTCCTGTGTTGGAAAAATAGAACGCATCCGGTTGTGGGTTCGCCACGACGAGTCCAATGACTTCTGTAGGCATCTCGAAAGTGCGGGTTACCTGCATCGTGGCTGCCGTGCCAGACTTGGTCGTCACGGTTGGAGCGCTCATGAGATCCACGCCCTTCGCCCCAGCGAATCCTGGAGTTGCCGTGCTTGCGGTAACATTGCTCACACCAACGCCTGACGCGCTCGCGTCCACCAATGCAAATGGCATAGGATTGTTTGCAGGTGGAGGAGACTCGGTGGCAAGTGTAGCGCCAGCCAGGCGCGGAATCGGCGTCCCGCTGACAGCGCCGCCGACGCTCAAGGTATTCGCCCCCGCAGCAGGCATGCTTGTCATTGTGCTGACAGTGGCAAAAGACAGGGAGTTGGTATTGTTCCCCAATGCGTTCGTGGTTCCACCAGTCCTCGTCACACCACCATTCAAAACCAGCGTGGCCCCAGAGGCGGGCGCTGGCATGGGCCCACTGCTGACGACCATATTTGTCCCTGCCGTGATCGTTGTTGTACCGGCGTAAGTTCTGGCACCGCCCAAAGTCACTGTGCCTGCGCCTGACTTGGTCATTCCCGTGGTGCCTAAAATCATGCCACTCTTGGTCGTCACGCTGGGATCACTCCTGAGATCCACTCCCAGCTTCGTGCCACCTCTGAGTTGCAGCTCCTCCCCAGGAGCCGCTGTCGGCATTGCCGCACCGTTGGAGACCACCAGGCTGCCTCCATTGATCGTAGTGCCACCAGTGTACGTGTTGGTGCCGCTCAAGATTATTAAACCGCCACCATTCAAGGTCAGCGTGCCGGTGCCTGCTTTGGTCATGCCCGCCCCGCCAACAGTCGCGCCGGCAACATCGACCGTCTGCGCCACCGGCGCAAAACCACCGGATTCCACCACTCCGCCCGCGAGTTGCAAAACAGCAGGAGTCGAAGGTGCGGGAGCGCTGGTGGCGAAGTTCGTGCCAGTGCCGAGTGACAGCGTGCCTGAACCAGCCGACGCAACGGCACCCGACCCGGCATCAATGCCACTGGCGCCTCTCACCAAAGCTGTCCTGCTCGTGGGTGCGGCCGTGGAACGCAGGGTTCCTCCACTAAGCGTTAGATCACCGGCAAACTGGTTCGTGCTGTCACCTAAAGTCAGCGTGCCAGCGCCCGTCTTGGTCAAGTCACCCGAGCCAGAAATCACGCCGCTGAACGTGGTGGATGTTTCTGGAACAATCGACATTGCCGACATCGGTCCTGACGCAGGTGTTGGCATGTTGCTCACGATCAGCCCTGGCAGTGGCGCCACAGGAGCTACCGCTGTTGCTGTACGTGTGTTGTTGAACGTAAGGCCATAAGCACGCT